>JAEEGL012557802.1_pt1 | contig 17480 bp, 15 predicted proteins | sample 9134231 | NCBI WGS metagenome assembly JAEEGL01 (sample SAMN16246548, study PRJNA631951) | gut metagenome | biome: gut microbiome; feature: rumen; material: fiber-attached | host: Bos | place: Iran: Karaj | collected 2018-10 | reverse complement strand
CTTCCATTGGTAATCATATCTTTTCCGAGCCAATATCCAACCTTAACTTTTTCATTATTCGCAACATACATTGCATATTCAAGTCTTGAATCCACGCCTCCTGTTAAAAATAGAATCGATTTATTAATTACTTTTTTCCTTGTTGCAATTGTATCACGCAAAATACTTTCCAACTTTTCAGCATATCCATTAAAATCAAGATTCAATTTAACATTTCTAATATCAGGATAATTTTCTACTTTTATTTCGCTATCTGTTATTACAATCACTTCGTCTCGATCAAGCATTTTTATTCCATCAAAGTAAACATTATTGTCGTAATATCCTCGAACACATATATACTTGAAGAATTCTTTGGTATTAATATTAGCATTTATTTTCTTTGCAATATGATACATGGTTGGACATGTGATATATTCATTATCATTTATATAATAAAAATATTGATATATTCTTTCATTATCAACCATTATATATGTAGTACCATTTATAGTGATTGCAACCGCATACATACCTATGACTTTATTTCTCATTCGAAGTATTTGCTCGGCATTTTTATTCTTGGCTTCTAGTAAAAAATCTCTCAAAGCATCGCCACCTATTTTTTCTTTATAAATAAAAGTACCTGAGCAAGCAATGGAATCATCGCCGTCCGAATAATAGTTAGAATTATTAATTTTTAATTTATGGAATGATAGTATATTATCCTTATCCACTGACAAAGACAGCCCACAATCAATTAATTCTTGTTTCAATTCACTTTTCCACTTGTTATTATTTGTTACAATTAATTTTCCCATACTTATCCTCCTAAATATTTTTATTTAAATAATAAAATTATAATTTAAATCTTATACCGTTCTTTCTATACTTATTGCCCAATGTAAACAAACTAATACAACCTATCAGACAAGCTAAAATCCCCACAACATATCTCAACCATAAATATAAATATATTTTTTGAAACAAATACGTTATTATTGCCATAATTATCACTGCCACGATAATTAATAAATCCGAACCAATTCTATTATTTATATAATTTCTCACAAAAATCATATGAATAGCCAACAATACGATATATGAGATTACCGTAGAAAAAACTCCAAACTTATAACCATATATAGGCATAAAATAATAGTTTAGCAGGATATTTATTACAACACTTATTATTGTCCCAATCGCTATAAGGATTGTTCTTTTATTATAATATTCTAGGTTATAATATAATGTATATAAAAAATAAACAAATGTTGAATATATAATCCAATTAACAAAAGTTTGGCCCTCAATATAACTTTCCCCTCCCATAATTAATATTAACTCCGGAGAAACCATTTGAACCGCAACAAGTATAATACTCATTCCTAATATTAATAATGTTTGATAAGCACTTACATCTTTATAAGTTTCTGTTTCCATTTTTCTGAACAATACTGGGAGATATATTTTATTCACCCCCTCAACAGCCACGCTCATTAAAATACCAACTGTATACGTTAGCGCATATATAGCCGCAACCGATGCCCCAAACAATTTATTAATCATAATTCTATCTGCATTACTTAAGAGTAAAACAGATAAATTATGAGGAATCAGGGGCAGAGCATATTTTAAAGTATATTTAACATATTCTAAATCAAATCTATCCTTTGTATCTTTTTGATATGTAACATATGTCCATATTCCCAAAAAAATCGATGGGATTATCGCTCCGTATATTCTTGCAAAATAATTTGATGGAAATATATTTATTAATATAAAACATACTGATAAAAACAAATTAGGAAGTATACAAGCCATTGTATACCACATATTGTATACATATTTAAATCTATAATTTAATTCACAATTCTTATATGAAATAATACAAAGCATTAAGCTATAAATAAGCATCAAATTCAATGAATATCTACTTATCGCCAATAGATTTCTAACATCAGAATATATTATATTTGCGAATACAATTATAACTATCGAATTTAAAACTATTAAATTCATTGTTGTTGCTATATATTTCTTAGAATCATCTTTATAATCCAAAATCGCTCGCTCTACTATTCCAAATGCCGACAATCCTATTATAATGTATAAAATATTTGATAAAGAGAAAAAAACATCAACAGAACCATATTCTGATCTAGATAATAATCTTGAGAATATTGGAACACTAATTAAATTTATTGCTCTTGATACAATCGTCGTAGCAATACCTATCGCTCCATATTTAAGTGCGTTATTCCCCATTATTCTCTTTTTCATTTTTGATACTCCTATATTTTTCTATTTCCCTATTCCCGCTCCAGTAGAATTATTATATATTTATAAATGATATTTTATTATATACGCCTTCATCCTTACACAGTTCCAACGCTCTATTAAAACTGTATTTATAATTAAACTTCCCCCCCTCACTGTAATTATTATCCAATAAATCCTTAAAGCAAAATACATTAATAACACAATCCATATTTTTCATAGATTTTATTGTTGTAGACGGATAGAAAAAATAAATTTTCATATTTTCAATATGAGGTATTATATTCTCGGCCGGAATCATGGAATCAAGTTCATACGCTTCTTGCTTATGAAAGTGATATACGCTCAAATCTCTAGGATGCTTTTTTATTATAATTCTTTTCCCAATATTATTTTTCTCTATATATCCTATAGCCTTATTATTTAATTCATCCCAATTAGCAGAAAAATCCCCCATGTTCGATGTAAATACAATTACATCGTAGTTTTTTATTTCATCCAAACTACCGAAGGTTCTATTTACTAGCTGCTCATATTCTTCATCAGATACCTTCGACATATCATTCAACCTATTCAAACTTTTATATAATTCTGGATAATTACATTCCAAATATTCAGTGTATTTATGGCATTTTCTTGAACTTTTCAAAGGAAATCGTCCATTAATATTAAAATATCCCATTTGTGCTGAAACATATTCCATTAATGCAGATGGTTTAAATATCTCTCGAAATTTCAATTTTTCATTGGGATTTGTATTGTCGCCAAGTCCATCTTCCATTAAAATAATATTTTCACATTCCGAGGCCAATACCATCATTCCGCATGTAACCCCTCTAGTTGTAGAAACAACGACAATATCATAATCATCAATATCAACAAGCTTATCTATCGTCTTCTTCGCATAATATTTTCTTTTTCCAAAAATCCAAAATAAGAACATTTTCCCAAATTCCACAGCAAGATCTTTTTTAGTTTTAGTAATATATGCGTCAGCCATTATTATCTTTTTAAATAATCCAGTTTTTTCGCAAACCTCTTTTAATTTCATTTCCGGGAACATTGGTTGGCAAATCAATGTCCACTCATATTCTTTTCCTAAATATAAATACATCCATATAAAATCTTTAAGTTGCCTCGAACCACCTATATATGCTAATCCTTTTTTCATTATTCTAACACACTACTATAACCGAGTAGTCAGTTCCTTTCTTGTATGCTTTCTTCTTTTTTTACAACTTCTTTTATACAATATTGTGGAGTCTTATTGATACACATATATATTCTTCCAACATATTCACCAATCATCCCTAAAACGCATAATATCATTCCAGACATAAATAGAACTGTTGCCACTATTGAACTCCATCCAGTCAAAACATCATTAAATACTATCTTACGAATTATAATATAAAGCCCCAATATCACTCCCACCAACGAACTCAAAAATCCTAAGATTGTAGAAATTCGCAAAGGCTTTATCGAAAATGCTGTATAACCATTCATCCATAACTTTAGTAACTTTACAAATGTATAACCGGATTGTCCTGTCTTTCTTGCGAGCTGCTCTGTTTCAATAGTTGCAATATTATGCGTTGTCCTCAAGACTAATCCTGTTATATATGGATATGGATTATCATACTTTACTATTTCATCTATAACGTATTTTTTCGCCGCAAAAAAAATAGACATTACTACATCATCAGGTTGATCCATTAATGCTTTTGCAACAAATACATTTAAACCGGTTCCCAACCTACGTAATAAGCTTCTCTGCCCTCTCTCCTTCCAATAAGTTGACGCTACATCATAACCATTTTCTAAACTTTGAATCATTTGGTCTATAACATTCATCTGAGTTTGTCCATCATCATCACTAACAACAATGTAATCTCCGCTCACATAGCGAAATCCTGCCATTATCGCCCCATGTTGACCAACATTTTTCGTTAAGTTAATGGATTTAACTTTAGGATCATTTACAGCTAGTTTTTTTATTACAGACCATGTATTATCTGGCGATGCATCATTCACAAGAATAAATTCATAATCATGTAATCCTTTTTCGGCAAATATTTTTTTATCTTCATTTATTACATCTTCTATACTTTTTTCCGAACAATAACAAGGTATAACAATTGATATTTTTTTCATATTTATCCTTCTATATAATCAATTTTTATCAACTCATTGAATTTCTTTGCTGCATTGTCAAGCTGTTCACGAGTGTCATAGGTATAATAAATATATCCCATCCTCTCATTTAAATAATTTTTTATTATATAACCTTCATCAACAAGCTGATACTGCTCTATAATATGTTCTTTAATTTCATCAGGAATAGAATATCCTTTAAATATCCCATTTTTCTTTGACATTATAGCGTGATGTCCCGCATAATTTGACAACTGAGGTACGTTTTCTATATCCTTACAATCCATACCTAATTCAGCCATAACCAAACCTCTATACCAAGGAAACCCTGTTACGTATGTAACCGGATTTAAAAATCTGTTTCCTAAGCATCTTCTCATCATCTCTATAATGTAAGGTTTGCCATTTTTTACTATATATTGAATTGTTATTAATCCATCAACCAACGGATACTGCTTAAATAATTTTTCCACAATATCTGTCATTTCTAATTTGATTATTTCAAAATCATCTCCTGGCATAGTCTCGGTCTGTATTAAGTATGGATTAATTGGCGAGTAACAATTACATGACATAGATACTTTTACCTTCCCACCAACAACAAAGGCAACAAACGATTGTTGTAATCCTTCAATATATTCTTCTATCAATATCGTTTTCTTTTTAGATTTTTCAAAAGCATCTCGTATGTACTTCACCGCTTCATTATAATCACTTGCTTTATTGACACCTATTCCACTTGCTTGATCAGTCGCTTTTACCATAATAGGGTAAGCTATGTTTTTCACATATGAAATAGCTTCATATTCAGATACAAACTGTTTAGAACTTGGAACACGTATCCCCAACTCTATACAAATATCTCTAAACAAATCTTTCTGATGTAAAGTACTTGCTATATTATACGAGTCATGTCCTGGCAAATTCATCTTTTCAGCTACGTAGGAACTAGTGACCATCCCCAAATCATAAGCGTTAGATATTATTCCCGAAATATTCTCTTCCGTAGCAATTTTCAAAATCTCTTCTTTATCAGAATAATCCGCAAATATATATTTATCAGCCAACTTATGCCCTTCTAAGTCCGGACGTTTACCTGTAGTTATTACATAACAACCTAATTTCTTTAACTCTTCAATAATTGGAATTTCTGTATGTCCAGCATTTAAAACCATTACTTTCCTATTTTGCATGAGACACCCTCCATTTCTTACTTAAATCAAAAATAAACGGATGTGACGTACCTAATTATTATTATTATGTGGTAACCATTTATATATTTCTTCATATGTATCCGTTTTTAAAATATAATAACCAAACCTAGAACTACTATCCACTACTCGACGATTCGTTATTTTTTCAATATTTTTTTCAATGATAATATCTGGATTCTCGCGTTGAATCTGACTATAAACTTCTAAATCCTCAGGATTTAGAATGAATCTTACTGCCGAAAAATGTTTATTACTATTTTTTTCAGTCTTCGGTTTCTGCCCTAGCGAGACATCAATAACATTCTTAACATAATCCACACCTGTTGATAGTTCTACTAAATGACTTCCTATAAAATCTCCCCCCATACGCGCACCAATCTCAATAATTTTTATGGTACCATTTTTATCAATTTTAATTTCAGAGTGAGATGCTCCATTCGTAATACCCAAACTATCCAATGCGTGCTCAACTGTATTTTTCACTCTTTGCAAATCATTATCTAAAATAGGTGCTGGCTCAACATGCGCAATCTCTATAAAATTAGGTGCACCTGTAGTATATTTTTTTGTCATAGCCAAGAAAATATGTTTGCCGGCATATGTAATATATTCAATACTATACTCTTGGCCCTCAACAAACTCTTCCACTAAAGCTTTTTTTTCAAAACTATACTCCATGGATATGTCTATTACATCTAATAATTGTTTCTTGTTTGATACTTTAAAAATCCCTCTACTTCCGGACCGATCTGTTGGCTTACATATAACAGGGTATTTTAACTCAATCTTATCTATATCATCTTTATTATTTATTAATATACTTTTGGGCGATGGTACCCCCTGTTCCTCAAAACTTTTCCGCATCAAATGCTTATTTGTAGACTTGTTAACACACTCTATACTATTCGCTACCAATCCCATTTTAGATGCAACATAGCTAACCGGAATAGTCCCTAAATCCGTACCAATAGTACAAATCCCATCTATTTTAATATTTCTACAAATTTGATAAATCTCTTCACAATCAGTAATACTTACCGGATAAAAATAATCTGCCTCAAATTCACCAACGTCGCCTGTTTTCCAAGCAAACACGTGTGTCTCCAATCCCATTTCTTTAGCTTTTTTAATCAACGGCAATTGAAATATAGACGCACCAATTATAGCTATTTTTTTCATAATTATTTTACAGATAGAACTCCTTTATTTTTTCGCATATATAATCTATTTCATCTTGCTTCAATCCATAATATAACGGTAATCTAACTATTTTTTCACTTTCTTTAGTTGTATGCTTATCTTCACCATTAAATCTTCCATGCTTCTTTCCAGCAACGGATGAATGTAATGGTACATAATGAAAGACAGCACCTATTCCATATGATTTTAAATGATTAATCAACCTAGTCCTTTCATCTAAGTTTTTTGCCTTTATAAAGAACATGTGCGCATTATGAGTACATTCTTCGGGAATATATGGTAAAAATATCTTTTCTTGATTCTGTAACATTTCAAGCTGCTCATAATATGATTCCCACGATTTCATTCTATTGCTAGTTATCTCGTCAGCTTTCTCAAGTTGTGCCCATAGATAGGCTGCATTCAACTCACTTGGTAAATATGATGACCCAGCAGCTTGCCATGAGTATTTGTCTACCTCTCCTCTAAAAAATTGACTTCTATTAGTACCCTTTTCACGTATTATTTCAGCTCTAAGGAAATTCCCACTATCTTTGATAAGCAATGCTCCGCCTTCACCCATTGAAAAATTTTTAGTCTCATGAAAACTATAGCAACCATAATCTCCAATTGTTCCAAGAGCCTTGCCTTTGTATGTACTCATAATTCCTTGAGCCGCATCTTCTATCACATATAAATTATTTCGTCTTGCAATATCCATAATTTCATCCATATTACAAGATACCCCAGCATAATGAACTGGAACAATTGCTTTTGTCTTTGGAGTAATCGCTTCTTCTATTAATTTTTCATTAATATTCATCGTTTTTCTTCTGATATCAACAAATACAATATTAGCACCTCTTAATACAAACGCATCTGCTGTAGATACAAATGTATATGATGGCATAATAACCTCATCACCTGGCTGTATATCTGCAAGTAATGCGGCCATTTCCGTTGCATGAGTACATGATGTTGTTAACAACGCTTTACCTGTGCCCGTTTTATTTTTTAACCATTCACTACATTTTTTAGTGAATTCACCATCTCCGCAAATTTTGTGATTAGAAATTGCTTGATTTATATACTTAGATTCTGTGCCAACGTACGGTGGCACGTTAAAATTAATATTCATATAAATTATGCTCCTAATATTTATTTCTTATAAACATACCTATCAATATTGTTTCATCATCCTACACCTATTGTGTTAAAAGCATTCTTATAGTATTTATCAATATTACCACAAGTTACATAATAATCTTTTATTTTCATGAATTTTTCTTTATAGATATCCCCATAAATGGATTCTATCTTAAATATATCTAATTCTTCTATCTTCACCAAAAATTCTTCCGGCAAGCAATAATCTCTGTACATTTCATATGGATCCTCCACAACAATAAATGGTACATCTTGATATAAAGACTCATAAATCATTGTAGATGGGCACAAAATCGCCAAATCTATGTCTTGCAAAAATTTAGAGCCCGATATATCCTTACCAAAAACAGCTTTATACTTAGTATCACCTTCAATAGAATAAGTTGATAAAATACTTGTCGGATGAAATTTACAGTATAAATCATATTTATCTATCCCCTCAATTAGACTAATTTTTTTGATTATTTCTTCATTAAAATCATGAAGTAATTCCCCTGAAAGTATAACACCTATTTTTTTGAATTTATCATCACTTGTTATTTTTTTATTATGTACACCGATGTTATGTACAGACCCACAAACTATAATCTCTCCAGTATAATTATTTCTCTTTAATATATCTGCTGTGAATTCATTCTCTGCAAAAAAATAATCGCTCTTGATTCCTTTTATAGTCCAATTATTATTAATTTCTGAATAAAACCCATGCTGTAGAGTAATCGTTTTTTTCTCTCTATTTTTAAATTTTTGAACAAACATTGAATCTACGCAGTGAACATCACACCAAGTTACGATATTATCAAAATCTATACCTTCACTTTCAAAATGATTGCATATACAATTATAATCATGATAAGGTTTAACCATATTAAGCAATATATACATTCTCTCATATAAACTACCAGCTATAGAATGAGCTCTTAATTCCTTTTTCCATTTTAAAAATAAATATAAATCACGTATTCCTGTATATACCACTCTTTTTTGTCCATTATATACAGCCATAGAGTATCGATCTATTGTATCTACCACCTTATAAAAACAAGCCTTCATATCCTCTCTCTCTCCATAAGATGATGAAAATAAAAACAAAGTATTTGAGCCGTCAATATGTTCATAATCATATTTATCTATAAAACTCACGCCCAAAATGATCAAGCTCCATTTTATGCATCTTATCATTTTTTGAAAAAAGTTAGCCGAATAGAATTTTTCATCCATCCCAAGTAAAGGATAATGCAATGCATCTCCAACAAGAACCTCTTCTACACCAGTAAAACTACAATTATTTAGTTTAAACTTTATTGTTTCTATTTTGTTGTTAGCCACCTTCATCATCCTTTCAATATCAAAAGACACTTCTTCTCTTATAAACTGAAATAACAATATAACAACCTATTGCAATAGCTATTACCCATCGTATAATTGAATATTGTTCTAAAACATAAAATCCAACTACGCCGCCGAATAATATTAAAAGGTGCTTTAAATAAAATAATATATCAAAGGGAAATTTCCCCTTTGAAATTTTTTTTACATAAACATAGTGAACTAAAAATTCATATACATACGAAATAAGAGTTGCATATGCAGCCCCTAAAATGGAAAATCTATTAATCAATATATAATTTAAAAAAATATTTAGAAATGCCGCTGACAAAGTTATTTTGGCCATATTTTTTGTTTCTTTCAAATAAAACTCATAGTTTATTGCAAAACTATAAATAAACATAAAATATAATCCAACGGCTAAAATTGGAATAATCCCCATTCCATGCCAGTAGCTAATATCTGCAAACACACTATATACTTCTTTAAACACCATAAAAAAACCTATTGTTAACATTGTATATAATGTCAAATAATTTTTAGAGCGAATCATCAACTCTTCCTTATTATCTTCTCTTAAATATTCGAAATAAAACGGAGTCCAACTATTATTTAGAGCCACATATATTGAAGTGAGAATCGCCGTAAAATTATAAGCTAAGCTATATATGCCTGCCATCTTACTTGATGTCATATTGTTAATCATAATTCTATCTGATTGATTTAAAATAATATTAGATAAAGCATGAAATATTACTGGAATAGAGAGCCTCAAGCAAAACACCACATATTCTTTTCGTATAAAAACTCTCCCTTCTTTATAAATATTAATCAATATTGGGAGCGACAATATTGCAGGAGCAACCATCCCACCTATTATCCTCCCCCAGTAATTAATCTTTTCAGGAAAAACAAACACCAATATCAACGATATACCGACGGTTAACATTGTATTAAGTATTGAGATGACAAAATTTCTATCTGCCTGAAAATTATATATATACCGTGTACTACCGTATTGCACTATAAAGGAAAACAATGTTGTTACCAGCACTCCTAACATTAGCAAAACATCCATTTGAAGTATACCAGTTAAGAATCTAGAACACCCCATTATAATCACGCCAAATACGACTGTCGACAAAATCCCCACAGTAATTGTAGAGCTCTGATATGCAGTCCTTTTTTCTGCATTAAATTCTGTCGTAGAAATAGCTATAGTGGAATTAACACTTAACGGCAACACAATAATTAGAATGCTTACCCAAGCATTAAAAGTTGAATATACTCCATAATTATTTGTCCCTAGCATTCTTGAAAAAATAGGTGACGTAAAAAACGCTATGCCCTGAATTAAAATGACGCTTAGTACATTGTATATTATTGTTTTATTTATAGACACTTCTTTTTTCATTTAAATTGCTTCCATGAATAATATTTTTTTACCGTATTTTTTTTGCTGGAACACCGCCCCATATTTCTCCCTGTGGTATATCTTTAGTAACAACCGCATTAGCTCCAATTATTGCGTTATTATTAATTGTCACCCCCGGCATTATTTTCGCCCCGGTTCCTATAAACACATGATCCCCCACTGTCGTTTTCTTAACAACCAATTCCCCTCCTATAATATTCTGTGCTCTATAATCATGCGAACAGTCTCCAATATATACGTATGAACTAATAACACAATCTTTACCAATTATCATCTTATCAGCAGCAATAATATGACATCCTTGCTCTATAGAAGTATTATCTCCTATATACAAACGTGATTTTTCCGTTACACAAGCCTCTATTCTAGCATCATTTAATATATTTACATTTTTGCCAATATATATATTGCTTTTCCCCAATATACGCTTAGGTTTAATTACTTTACTACCATGCCCTTTTTCCCCCCATATTACATATATTTTTATTCTGTTAACAATTTTTCTGTATAATCCCATTAAATTCCTCTAATCACACTTTTAAATAATTATTATTTCTTCCTGATAACAAAACCCGAACCCATGCTTCAACTGAATACTTCTCATATATTTCGTCAGGCAATTCTTCATAATTCAAAACAAACTTTTCCATATCTATTTCCGGATTATCAGGATTAATTACAAAAACATTATTAGGCTTATAAAAATCATATAACTTAATATTCTCATTAGTAGTTATTAATTTTTTCTGACCCGCTATACTTTCAAAAGTTCGAATTGTAAGTCCGTTTTGGCCTTTAAATGGCACATCTATAAATGATTTACTTCTTTTCATATCAGAAAGCATCTCTGCTTTTTCCAAATCATGTGATTGGAACGTAATTTTATTAACCTCATTCTTATTTAGACTATTATTTCGCTCTTTTACATTTCGCCAATTAGTAACAAATTGTATTTTAATATTTAGTTTTGGATACTTATTAACAAAATTACAAGAAACCGCTAGTCTATCTGAATGATCATTCATAGCGCTGTAAACATCATAATCAAATTTGTCCGATCTGATATCTTTATATCTATTCAAATAAAACAGTGGCAAGAATTCTAGATTGTATTCTTTGATATCATTTAAATCGAAGCTATATTTTTTATCACAATACTTTTCAGTAATATGATAATTACCAACTCTTTTTATATCATCCCAAAGATATAATATAATTTTTGCCTCTAAATTAGATTTTCTTAAACCTTGCACGGTTTCTTCCAACAGAAATCTTCCTACTATGATTATTATATAATCATATTTTTTCTGTTCGGCCATTTTGACAATTCGTTTTTGATGCGAAGCAAGCATCCAATCTCCTATTGTTTTCGACAGACTATTTTGAATTCTAGAAATCATATCCGTGCAGTCAGCCACCAAATCAACATGGCAACCTTGCGATTCCATTTCATCTTTAATCGACTGTTCATAATCTCTGAAGTTCATTCCAATTAATAAAACATTTTTCATTAAACCACTCTCTTTACAATTGCCAAAAGGCTTGCATAAGGCAAATTTATTTTAAATACTTTTTTCAAAAAACCTACCTTCCAGTACGAATCTATAAAATCTCGCATGAGTCTTTTAGGATGTAATATATAGTATCTAGTTTTTTTTGCTTCTATCAATTTCACAAGATTGTCATCATCAAGATATAACCGCCCTATGCTATTAACAATCTTTTTTGAAGGAGCACATAAATCTTTAAAAATCTTATTGCTATATTCTAGGCTGCTTTCTTCATAATCATTAACAGAATCAAACTTTCTATCACCACAATATTGAAAAGCACCATCCTGTATTTTTACAACATTTTTAAAAGACTCAGTTTTAACATAATCATTGTCATCTAATAATACTTTTATCTCAGCATCTTCATAATAATACTTAATAGCACTACCATGAGGCGCCGAAAAGAACACTTCCAATACATTTTCAAAGAACTGTTCTTTGTTATAAAATGACTTATTTACTCCAGGCTCAAACATAAAGCCTTTCATCTTATATTTATTAAAATACTGGCTCTCAGGATTAACCCCTAAATAGTAACCATATATTTCACACTCAATATCTGAGTTGTCTATGATGGTCTCAAGCGAATTTTGCATATTACCGAACCATCCAATATCGACAATCGCTACTTTCCCCTGAAATTTGTGCATCTTCAAATAATTACAAAGCGCTTTTTTTTCATTTAGCGAATTTTCAATTATCGCGTCATAGTTACTTTCAAAAAACTCTTTGAAATCATCAAGTTTTAACAAATCATCTCGACTTATCTCTTTATCTCTTAATGCTGTAGGAGCTTTATCCAGAACAGATTTGCATCCCCAAGATTTTATCAGTTTTTCACCTCTAAAATATCTAGGAAAATACATTGTCTTTACAACGCTATCATAATCTTGTTTATCGCAAATGGACGCAACCTGTAGAAGACGTCTTGAAGCATATAAATAATGACTTTCAAATTCTGGTTCGGCAAGAAAATCAAAAACTCTCTTCATGTAGTGTCCATCACGAGATAAGAAATACACTCTTGTAATGTTTTCTTTTTCTAGCTCACCTTCCAACCATTTAGAGAAGCCATAAATTAAAGGTCCAAAATCCTTTTTACCAAAGTTAAAAAATATATCATTAGATTTTTCTAAATCAGTACAATTCCTCAATTTTTATCCTCATTTTACACGCACCGCTTTTAATCCATTAAAACGTGCCATAAAATAGTCACTCACTAAATTATCTCCAAAATGACAAATATTATGCCCTTTTGTAGCTAAAATCTTTTTTACATGTTTATATAAACGGCCATGTCTCTTATCACTTTCGCATTCACATGAGATAAACAATTTTTGCCATCCAGAATATCCATTCTTTTCAAGTATATCAGATATAGTTATTGAGTCCAAATACATATCAGAGATTAATATGACCCGCTTCCCTTGAGCAACGCATCTATCATACACTTCTTTCATAAACGAATTAGCATACGACACTTGTTTTTCTGTCTCTATTTCTAATAATTTCAATTCATTAGCGGGTTCAGATCCGTACTCTTTTTTTAGTTCATTATATATATCATCAATAGTATAAAATGCATTAACCTGACTCACTCGCTGTTCCGCACTCACTCTCGCTTGTAAAAAGTTTGTTATTGAAGGTGCTTCATGACTCTCGTTATATTCTTGCTCTACTATTGAATATACTTCATGTGGATTTGGCACTTGCCTACAAATCAATGTATCAAATATATCAAATGATATATATTTTGCTTTTGCAATTTTCTTATCTATGTTTTTCATAACAACCTTTTATATTGCGTCGATAATCTCTTATTGCCCTGAAATAATAATGACTTCTTTCTATTCTTTTTCCCACAAATACTAAGTTTATTATTTGTTCTAAAGTCATTGTTATCTTAAATCTTCTTTTTTCATTAGCTGGCATATAGTCAGTATGGTAGAGTTTTAAACCATCTCTAACACGATAATAATTTCTGATAGGATTCCATATTTGAAGTTGCTTTCCAAATAAGCTTATTACTTTTTCGCCTACCGAATGCTCTAATACTACATTGGTACTTACCGCAACTGAATAACCGTCACGATTTAGTCTCCAGCAAAGGTCAAAGTCTGCTAAATCTAAGAAAATATCCTCATTCCAGAAATTTTCTTTCTCGAGTATTCCATACTGAGTAATCATAGATGAGGTTATAATAGACTGGACTGTATATCCTTTAGTCCCTTCAATAGTCTTTCTGTCATTAGGAAGATTTATTGTGTCATTTTTAACATCTCTATATACTGGTCCTAACAGGGCCAGATTACTACATTTTTTCTTGATACCCTCATATTCATCCAATAACGTTCTTATATATTCATCAGCTATTTTCGAGTCTTGGTCAAAGAAAATTAGATAATCATCTTTTTTCCATTTTATAGATGCTTCTGCTATTGCCCTATTAAATGCTGCAGATAAACCCAAATTCTCTCCAAAATTAAGCACTTGGCATTTTTCAAAAGTTACATCTATCTTTTCATCAGGTGTGTTATTGCAAATCAACAATAAATCAACTTGCTTTGCAATGTTTTGTAATTCTTCAATTTCTTGCTTATTCGGATAATAAACTGTTACTAATCCTATTATTCGATTCAAAATCTTTCACCTTCAAAAAAATATTTGCCAAAATAATCAATACTATAATATGGGTGCTATCAAAACAGTATGGATTCCAAAATGTATAAACTAAATAAACAAAATATATTAAGACCGATTTCTTATTATGCATCAATGGCCAAAATGTTAATATCAAAAACAATCCCATTCCAATCAAACCAATCTGATGAATAATATACAAAGCTTGAAGTTCAAAATATGTTGCATCAACATATACACGGGTTGATATCTTACCATTAGCATATGAGCCCACGCCATCTCCCAATAATGGGTTTGCATCGAGCAAGAGTTGCGCCTGCTCTATTCGTACTTTGTTAGTATCTTCGAGACCCGATGATTTCATTTCAAGCTGTTTTACACCATAAATAAAAAAAGCCACAGCAAAAAGTGATAATACTGTCACCCAAAGTATACCATTTCTATTATTGCTGCTTGCCATAATAAAAATTCTTCGCACGAGTCTAATAGCAAAGTAAATAAACAATCCAAGATAAAAAGCACTATTTCCCGAGCACAAAACGCTTATAATCATCAGTAGATTATATATAGTAAGGCCATCTTTCTTTTCATAATCTACCAGACCTGCAAATAACAATAAGCTATTCCCCTGTAACTGCACACGTGGAATTCCACTTAAAATATAAATATCTCCAACCCCTAAAGAATAAGCCCACTGTCTCCATGCAGTATAATCTTGTTGGATAAGTACAATAAACCATATGATGACAACAGAAAGTGCTTTTACGCCAATTATCCACTTAAAAATCATCCAATCTACATCAAAATCATCAATTTGTTCTAGATAGACGAATGGTATAAACAATAGTATTGTTGCAAATCGTAATACATTCCCTATGCTTCCATCCATGAGGACTGTAACAGCAGAGGATATCGTTATAAATAAAACATATACTGAAAAAAGCTTTAACCAGTCTTTTGTAGGTTCTTGTCGCACAGTATAAATATTAACAAAAACATATCCTAATATTGCCGGCACTATAAGAGACGATAATCTAGGAATATAGCATTGAAAAAACATAGCTGTTAATCCAATCGCCCACAACAATCTTCGGATTATAACACACAGTGATCTATTGGTCATTTTGCCCTCTGTCTTAATAACTTTTTAAATATCCATGCTCTAAAAGAATTAGGAACCAATGCTACTACTAATTGAACTGCCAATGTTTTTATATAATCAAAATATGATATAAATCCTGTATCAAGAATCATCTTTCGGCCTTTTTTATACTTTTTGTAGTATGTAAAACCGCCTCGACGTTCTATCATTCCATCGCCAGTTCTAACATAAACGAGATTGTCATCTATATTAGCGCATACTGCTCCAGACATAATCATATCTGCCCAAAGCATATCATCTTCCATTAACGGAGCATCTTTATAATTACCTGCTCTAAGAACTGCTTCTTTCTTCATCATAACCGTTACATGATTAAAAGCACTTCTCTTCTTTTGATATTTAACTATATCATCATGCTCAATTGGGACTTTTCTAGCAGCTGTAATATCCTCTTTATTTTTATCGAATTCAAGGATATGACTGCCAACAATATCGATTTCTGGGTGATTTTTTAAATACTCTAACTGAATTTCAAATCTATCATCTCTTGAAATATCATCCGTATCCATCCTGGCTATTATATCATACTTACAAACTGGGACTCCATCAGCCAGCGCAAGTCCCAGACCTTTGTTTCTCTCATTACGAACAATAGTTATAACATCTGGATATTCTTTAGAATATTTTGTTACAAGGTCATCTACTTCTTCTTTAATCGGGCCATCATATACTAGCACAATTTCATTCGGACGAATTGTTTGAGAAAACATACTGTCCATGCATTCTTTGAAATTAGCTGCAGTCTCATTTATATATACAGACATCAAAACCGAAAATTTGTCATAATTTATTTCATGCATTTATCATTAACCTCATTCCATCCACGTATCATTCCGCTGATTAATAAACCAATCATCCAAAAATACCTATGCGCATAACCATTTGGTTCCATAGAATAATACATGTTTATTGATACAAAACCTGGAATCAAAAAATATTTAACCCAAGAATTAGCATTTTTCTTAAACGCAAGTATGATAGCATCTTTTATGATTATTAATCTAAAAAGAACTAGTGCCAAATACACTGTAAATCCATTCAGTCTACCATATTCAAGCAACATACTATGAGATTGATAATAGTAATCATAGACATTTGTATAATTGGCATAATTTTCAGTTGGATATTTAAGCATAAGTTTAAAAGCTGAATAGTCAACTAAAAAACGAACATTAGTAAGTACTCCTCCACCGGCGCTCCAATTGCTTGCTAAATATCTATCATAAAATCCGCATATATTAAAAATAAATGCTAATACCAGCAGAACAATAAGAGCTCCTATTATTAACACAGTTCTTTTTACAATTTTTCTAATTTTTTCAGAAAAGAATGTCCATCTATCATATAAAAATAAAAGCGAAAACAATACAACATTGATTACAATTAGT
>JAEEGL012539289.1_pt1 | contig 17480 bp, 15 predicted proteins | sample 9134231 | NCBI WGS metagenome assembly JAEEGL01 (sample SAMN16246548, study PRJNA631951) | gut metagenome | biome: gut microbiome; feature: rumen; material: fiber-attached | host: Bos | place: Iran: Karaj | collected 2018-10 | reverse complement strand
TGAAAATAAAATGTGTGGATGCTTAGCACACAATGTGCAACGCGCGCTTATAAAACAAAGTGGAATCAATAACAAACTAAATTTTTCATTTAATGATTGTAATCCTAACCTTCTTGCCCAAAATGAACTTCTTAACAAAGCATACAAAGTTGCACACATCTATTGTGATAATTTCCCCAATAATAAACATAACAACTTGCTTTTTTTTGGCGCTGTTGGAACAGGAAAAACTTTCCTTCTTGAGTGCATCGCAAACGAGCTAACAAGCAAACTAAATTATGTGGTTTTTTCCACAGCTTACGACATCAGCAAAACCATGATGCACGCATATTCAACCAACTACGATGAGCGAACCACCATTCTTTCTCCACTTTTTGAAAGTGACCTACTCATTATCGATGATCTTGGCACAGAGCCACTCTTTCATGAGTCTGTGCTAACAAATTTCTTCACTCTAATCAACGAACGACAACGAAACAATCTACCCTACATAATCAGCACAAACCTTAGCCCTGAAGAAATCGACTCACGCTACGGAAATCGAATTAAATCTCGCATATTCAACACACGCATAACCCTCCCGATTCTCTTTAAAAGTGACCGAGACCTCCGACTATATCAAAAAAGATGACCTAAGTCATCTTTTCTTTTAATTCTTTCGCCCAGATGGTATTGCAATTAGATTTGGTCCAACTTCACCATAACTTTTTGGCATTTCCACATCTTCCCCCATAAGAAACTTATCCACAAGCGACATACCACTGCTTTCGATTGTGTGTCGTTCAATTTTTTCCACTGTGGCACTATTTTCACTAACAGAAACATTGACAGCCTGTTCATGAGTTTGCTTGATGCCATCTTCATTAGATTGGGCTGACACTGAAGTGGAAGCAAAGAGTTTGTCACCATCTTCCTTAACTTGAGAGTTGATGGTAATAGACAAGGATTTGTTAAACTCCCCAACTAGAGAATCGAATTCTTGAGACGAAACCACATTACTAAAACGCTGTTTCATTTTTTCAAGCATTTTTGACCATTGGTCATAAAGCAGGTGCATACGCTCAACTTCAAGGTCATAGACGCTGTGCGACAAAGCACTAAGTTCATTGGCCTTACGCATTGTTTCATCTAAAGCACGTCGCATCTTATCTTCATTGGTCTTATACAACTCAATCGTGCCATTTAGATTGTAGATCTCTTGTCGCATTTGAAACATTTCATCATTTTGACGACTAATTCGCTCTTTGTTTTCGTTATCCATTTTCTCTAAAAAGTCATCAACTTCTTTTGCTGAATAACCGCCAAATTCTCGTCTAAAATGTGGTTGTTGCATTTCATCCCTCCTTTTTCAGTTTTTTGTTCTTATATAGTATCCAAATTAACAATCCAATCCCCGCTAATGCTACGCCAAAACTGAGCAATTGACTCACACGAATTGAGCCAAGCATGAGTGATTCCCCTCTAAAGCCCTCTATGATGCAACGAATGATTCCATAGGCAATCATATAACCCGCCAATACAATTCCTCGAAAACTTAGTTTTCGGAGCATGAAATAAAGTCCTACACAAATTAAAACATCGCACACACTTTCAATGAGCATTGTGGCAAGGTGCCAACTTCCCCCCTCGAGCTGAATCGCAAACGGAAAATGTTGGAATGCTGGATCGGTGATTTCCACGCCATAGCAGCATTGACTGCAATAACAACCAATTCGCCCAATTGCTTGACCTAATGCCAAACATGGGACGACAACATCAGCAACCTTTAAAAAATCTTGCTTACGAATCACACTATATAGCACCACTCCAATTGCTCCACCGATAATTGAACCATAAACGGCTAAGCCACCATTCCAAATGGCAAAAGTGCTCCAGCCCCACGGTCCACCATTAAAAATACAAAAATATAGCCTAGCTCCAATTATTGCTGGCGGAAACACCCACAACACTAACTCCAACGGCATATCACGCTTAAATCCACGATATTTTCCGATAAAGCAAGCAAGAGTAACAGCAAGAGCTAACCCAATTCCGATGAGAAGTCCATACCAATAGACACTCATTCCCAAAAATTCAAAAGCAATAGCTTCCATTTTCCCTCCTAAAATCTTTACGCGGCTGCTTTATTGCGTTGAAGTAATAGTTTTTGCCTTAATGAAAGAAGTTTATCTTGTGATGACGGCAATAAATCCAATCTTGACTTTGCAAAATCAGCCGAAATAATATCCTGCGTCAATAAATCTAAAATTTGCTGCTGACGAAAAGACGCCACACATTCTTGCACTGGCATTGGCAAATCTAACACGATGTGAGCTAACACAAAATTGTTTAATCTCTTAAAATCAGTCAATCTGTTTCCCAACAACTTTTGACTGACATTCTCATCCCAATTATCTAAAGTCCTTTGCATATCGTCATTTGAAATAAAACTCGACGCAAAATTAGATAAAAATTCCGACATATTATGCTTTGAGAACACACTTTCAAGTTTTTGTCTTGTGAGTAATATTGTTTGAGTGATTTCTAATGCTTTGATTCCTTCAATAGAATGAAAATCACTATTTTTAAATCCACTCTCGCTAGTGTAAAGGCGATTAACATCTTTTGGTCGCACTAACGACACACGATTACCATACATACCCTTGCCTGAAATAAATTTTTCAAATCCAAATCCGCAAGTTAAAGCATAATCAAGGTGCGCCATTGCCTGTTCATTAGTAAACACCTTTTCAATCATTTCTTACGTCCCTCCTCAAACGTTGCCTAAAATAGTTAAACATCAAAATCAAACCTTTCCACAATATGTTTTCCGTCATCAAGAACAGCGTCCACTAATAACACTATATTTTCCTTGTCAGTTTTCACATCCGCAAACTTTGTCGCTGGTTCAACTTCACCGTTATACTCCATTGCACAACGCACATAAACTTCTAAAAAATCTTTCGCACGAAGAAAAGCATCTTCCACTGTGACACCTTCGGTACAAATATTAACATCTTCAAGCAATATTGTGTATCCACGATTTTCCGCATCCTTAAACAATATTGCTGGGAAAACAAACTGTTGCATAATCTCACCTCGAAATTTAGATTAAGTTTAACATAAACATAAAAAAATGTAAAATGAATAGCACAAAGTTTTTATGTAATAAACATATAAGTATTTACTATAAACAGAATAAGGTTGATTAGCGCTAAGAATATTCCCCAAATAAAAATACAATTTCCTAGTTGAGTCTCCTGCCTAACTTTAGAAGCCATTCTTCTTGCGTTAATACAAAATGCCACTGCAATAAGTGCACATCCAAACCCTAACACCAAAAACACATCTAGCCAAATCGAATTACCCAAGTGCCAACAAGTTAGCACTAATATAACCGAAAGCAACGTAACGCCCAGTGCACCAAACCAAATCCACATACCCGTTTTGGCAATAGGATCATAGTTATGATACTCCTTGGCTTTTGCATCGGCTGATTTTTTATTTTCATCTAAATAATCAAAATACCCCATATTCACCCTCTCTGCTTATTATATAAAAAAAACGGAAAATTAGCAAATGATTTAAAGCAAATTTTTAAAATTGTCAAAATAGGTACAGTCAGCATATAGTGACAATGGGCTAAAATATAAAGGAGAAAAATATGTCTTGTTACAACAGAAGTTACTTTTGCGCTGAATGCAACAACCAACCACCATGCTACAATCAAGGTTACAATCAATTACAAAACAATTCATTTCAAAACCCATCTTACTTCCCTTGCCAACACAACAAATGTAACGAAATGAAAGTTTGCTTCGAAGGCATCATACGATTTAAATAAAAAAGCCAAGATAACTTGGCTTTTTTTAATCTGACACAATGATTTGTTTGATTTCATCGAGTTGCTCTAAGCTAAGAAGTTCAATCTTTCGCTTAGCGTCACTGTAGGCTAGACGCAGAATATCAGGATATTTTTTATCTTGAACTTTCTCAACCATAAGTGTGGCTAAGCGAACGAGTTCTTCTTTAGTTTTGTAATCAATGGCTGTTAAAATTTTTTCAAAGATGTTAAAAGCCATTTCAATAACTCTTGGGTCATTTGATGAAATTTGTCCTTGTCCTTCCATAATTTATTCTCCTTTTATTCTCAACTAGCGTATGACCTGATCTGGATTTGGATTAATGATATTACGGTCATTTAATCCTTTAGCTTCTGCATACTCTTTGTTAGCTGATTTATTATTTATAATATGCTCAACCGTCGGAGCAATGCACTTTTTCAACGCAGACAATGTTCCTATAGTTTGTAGATAATCATTGCACACATCAACTGTTATTCCTGTGTTGCCATACATATCTTTATTCTTACCATAGAAATCAATGATTGAGTATGCAATACCATTAGTCCAGTCACGCCACTCATTCCAAACCTCTTTTTCACGCTCAATTCCGGGTTGATTTTTGTTTTTCCCCACTAAAAGAGGGTCTCGAAGCATTTTCGCTGTTTCTCTAGCTAATTTAGCTTGAGTCATACGTTCAAGAGTGTGCTCTTCATATCTAGCAAAATCCAATTCGCCTTTTTTACAACTAGCATACTCTTTTTTCTGCCTTGGAATAAGAGTATTTTCAACATAATCATCGACAACAGATGCAACAATCTTGTTTATCCAAGGAATGCAATTCTTAACTTTTTCCAACTCTCTAATGTTAGCCCTAGAGCGAGGCTCTTCACCTTTCACAAGTTTCTGCAAAAATTTCTTTCTTTCAAGCTTTGATTTTACTTTCATAGAAACATTTTCAGCACCTTGACTGTTTTCAAGTTTGCGTTTAATGGCTGCATTATTTCCATATTTTAGATACAAATCACGTTCTCTTTGCGAACACTTAATCCCATCAAAATCGAATATTTTGTCACTAGCATATGATAGTTTTGTACCTCGATAACTTTCATTTGAGTTTGCCTCTTTTTGGTCACTATTGGGATCATTCTTGGCCGCGTTGTAGTTGTCATGCACACTTAACATTGAACGTAGGTAGCGATATTCTTCTAACTTACAATCGTGCCCATTAACCTTAAGCTTTCTCTCATTTCTATCATAGACTAATTTGTCACCAGTTAACAAATATTCAACTTCTTCATGCTCGTTTTCCAATGACGCTTTAGATCTAAATGTGTCTGTGGTTACAATTAGTGATTTATTCACAGGGTCAATTTCATATCCTTCCACAGCATACAGCCCTGCTTTTCCCTCTTCTTTGCCTAGCATGTGCTTTGGCACTTCATGAATCATTTGTGGTTCATTCTTTATGAAAGCTTTGAGCCCATCAGCTGTTTGAATAAATTTTAATCCTGCTACATTGCTTACTTGTGTTAACAAGCCATTGTCACCATAAAATCTGAACCACTTACGAGACTGTTTTGAAATGACATTAAACTCATTATCAGGCTTTTTAATTTCATCTGTATTTTTCTTAGTTGGCTCTGTCTTATTATATGAAGTGCGTATTGGTTCAACTTCAGCAAAGAAGCAATATTCTTTAACAAGTTCTTTTTGCTTTGGCGTGCAATAAACTCCCCCAAAGAGCACACTGTTATCACTTTGTTTGGATGCCGTTTTAGTTAACAAAACTCCATCTTTAAATTGATATTCACCATCTTGAGCACTAAGTTGAGCCAATGTAATATCTTTTCTATTTGCCTGAACTAAGCAGAAATCTTGAAGTTGATTAAATGCATTCTTATCGCACTCCTTACCATTAACTAGGTATTTCACATCTGGCTCAGGAGTTTTGGCAAAATCATTACGTAGGTCGGCGCCATCAAACTTATAAATCCAATGCTCTTCGTCCTTATATAGCGAAAATCCATGTTTGCTTTGTGGCAAGCTCTGCTTTGACACATATAATTTGGCTTCTGGTGTGCCCCAGTTTTCATCTGCTTCCCATTCATGTTTCGTGTAAATTGTGCCGACAGGATCATCACAAATGAATTCTGGATTCTCATAATTATCTTCTTCCGCGCATATGTAGCTATCCACAACTTTGTTATTTAGAATAACTTTTTCTTCTGTTTGACCAAGACCATTGTTAATTAGTTCAAATCTAAGACTATCAGTCTTTAAAAGTGGCACTAACTTACCATCTTTATCCACTTTCTTAAATTGAGACTTAGCCAAACTTGACAAAAATAGATTTCTTGGCGATTCAATAAGCAATTCTGCTTGTTTATCTTTTGCCACTCCAGACACTGCATCAGCTACTTTATCTTGAGGAATTGTGTCGACTTGAGGTGTTGATGGGGTTTCGTTTACATTTTTCGCTGCATTCTTCACCATGTCATCAATTGTTTCGCCGCCATAAAGAATAGCATTTAACTTGTCTCCCTCAATGCTAGGCTCTTTTATTTTCTTAATAACTTGTTGCTTAATTGCTTCTTTTGTAATTCCATTTAAGGAAGCACATTCTTCAGCTGTTGGAATAGCCCCAAACAATTCTGAAGGAACAATCTTTTCCTTACCATAAAGAGCATTGCTAATATTTTCAACTTGCTCACCGGATAGTTCAATCCCTTTCATCTTTGCAAATTCAGCCACGTCAACATTGAAGTCCTTACTAAAATTATTAACACTCTCTGCATAGTAATCAGCAATCAATGGCATGAATGTTGCTTTCGATTCTCCATAGAGTTTGCTTAGATTCTGCCCCGCTTCAATTTTAAAGCAATCACGCATCATGTTTGCTGCATTTATGTCAGCTTTACCAAGAGCCATCAAACTCAACTCGCTAGCAATTAAGCAAGCACTTGCTTTTTTAAGATATTGTTTGTTGTTGTCGAAGTCTTCGATTGTGGGTAAATTATCAACTTTCTTACCACGAACGCAGCAATCCACAATCATTAAGCGTGTCTTTGCTAAGTAATCTTCAACCGATTTTGTTGCCAAAGCTTTCAATATTGTGTAAAGCTGCTCAGTGCGAACCATTTCAGCATCTTTTGTTGCAGAATTAGCCCCAAGGCTTGGGTACTCTAATTGATAAAGCCCTTTCCCAATAGCCTCAGGTCGGCGGTGAAGTAACTTATCCTTAAAATTTCGAATTGCTTGACGAGTTGCTGCAAAACGCTTAAATGGATAGATTTCAACAGTTCCTCCACTTAATCTTTTGTTTTCATACATAGAAATGCCAAGCTTTTTGCCAAGTTCACTAATCACACTTTTAAAAGTGTCAACACTCACACGAGTTTGCTTTAAATAGAGCTTATTAGCGATGCTTGATGGAGAAAAGTTTGCATTTTTATCATATGCAAAAATATCTTCTCCACGCACTTCATGGCGAAGCAACGCTGGATTACGAGCTAAAACTTCAAATTTAAGTAAATTTGAAAAGTCAGCAACTGAGCAAACTGGTTCACTTAGGCAAATTTCGGCCATGTTCGCAATATTTTCCGATTTTTTCTTATCTAAATCCACAAAGATTCGTGTATTAAATCGGTTTCGTGCAGCACTCAAAGTTAATTCAGTGGCACGAAGTTTTCCAAGCATCACTCCTGAAGTGAAACCATTCGACACAAGTGAAGCGGCTTCCTTAAAATTAGGCGCACTCGCACCTGAAGTGGAATACACACCATTAGCATACCACCCAACAACATCCGAACCAAAGTCCTTAGATGAAAATTTCTTCTTCGATTTTAAATTCAAAAACTTTTGATTATACCATGAATCAGATTGCACACTAGCTAAGTTCTCTTTGTGTGGTCCGTAATACATTGGCCACGCAAAATATTTTCCAGTGTTCACAGGTAATTTGTGGGAAAACCAAAATCTCTTATTTTTTAAAATACTCTTCAATTTCTTTCTCAACGAATTTTCCATTTCATCTACCTACCTTTGCTTAGTCAATTAAAATTATATCACACTATATTTTTTTTGGCAATTGATTTATAAAAATTTTGCATCAAGCCGTTTAGTTATTAAAAAAGCAACCTTATTTAGTCATAAAGTTGCTTAAATTTTATCGAAGCTTCAAATCAGCTTTCAATTTTCTAAACTTTTCAAGATCTGTTCTCTCAAGGTAATTAAGTAGAGCTTTACGCTTTGACACGAGTTTTAGAAGACCTCTACGACAATGCTTGTCTTTTGGATGAGTCTTAAGGTGCTCTGTCAATGATGCAATCCTACTTGTGAGCAATGCAATTTGCACTTCTGGTGAACCAGTGTCACCTTCCTTGCGAGCATATTTTGAAATAACTTCTTGTTTGTTCATTTGCCACTCCTTATATTAAATTTGCCAGAGTCAGAGTAATGCGTGGAGTACTCGCAAAACCAAGACTAAGGTACAGAATTATTTTATCATATTAAATTGCTTTTGTAAAGATATTTTCGCAATTTTTATCTAAATATAGAATGTTTCAATGTTTTTTTCTGTCTCTTCATTCTTTCGTGCCACTTCTTCGACTTTGTCATCATAGGTTTTTTGAGCCACATCAAGTTTTTCTTGCACAGAATTCAAAACTTCACTATTGGTCTTTATCTTTTTTGAATTCTCATACCCAATCATCCCTACAGTCCCCACAATACCGAGCCAACCTGCGTAGATATACCAATTTTGAAACATGTCAGCACAAATTCCAAGAGCAGTCATTGCTATCACACCAATACCACCGCCACGCACCAAAGTTCGAGTGTCTTCATACTCAATTTCCTTGTCTAGCAATGTGTCATAGCGCTTTTCAAGCAAACTTTTTTCCTTACTTAATTTATCCAATTCTTCGTCATGAAGAAGTTTGGCGCTCATTCCGTCACAAAACAAATGCACTGTTACATCCTCGCTTTCGTCTTCATCGATCTCTAATTCCACGTTTATTTGTTTCATCTCTATCCTTCCTAAAACAAGCGCTAGTGTATCATAAAAAATTTTAAAAGTCAATACCACGCAACCAAATGGTTTGACCGGAATATTTTTAACTTAACAATCACATGCAATAATGTTGAAATATGTTTTTCTTATGTTTTCTACAACGAAAATATTGGGGTTTGTAAAATTTTTTATAAAATGGGTTGAATGCCTTGCCAAGAAAAGTTTTTTGTTGTAAACTAGAAAAACACATAAGGAGGGAAAATGAAAGTATCCAGAAAAGATATGGCCGACATGATGAAGATATTCTTAGTGTCGATGCTATGTACACTACCACTAGTGATAATTATAAACATTTTTGTTAGCGCTAGTGTGTCACCTGGCTTGATGATATTTATCGATTGTGTAATTTTCGTAGGCTTCGCTTTCGTAGGCTACGTAATCGTGGATAGACATCGAAAGAAAATAGCAAAGAAACGAGCCGAGTTTGAAGCTCAACAAAAACGATAACCCCAAGGAGGAGAAATGGCAACAACAAAAGCAAACGCAGCACGAAAATTACCTTTTAGCTTCGAAGCAGAACAAGCCGTGCTTGGCGCAGTGTTAATTAGCCAAGATGCTCCTTCTTCTATTTTAACGAGCCTTAAGAAAACGGACTTTTTTACAAAAGAGCATCAGATAATTTTTGACACAATGCAAGAACTTTTTGTGAAGAAAAACCACACGTATTTCGACCACATAATTCTCACTAGTGAGTTAGAAAGCAAAGGGCTACTTGAAACTGTGGGTGGAGTCAACTACCTAATCACACTTACAAACGTGCTTCCTTCTGCAACCAACTTTGAATACTATGTAGACATCATTAAAAACGATGCAACGTTGCGCTCTTTGATTAACGCTGGTGGCGAAATTATTGAAAATGCCTACAACAATGCGGATGGAGAGAGTTCTCTATCCTTTGCCGAAGACCTTGTTTATGGAATTTCACAAACACACGACACCTCAAACCTTGAGCATATCCGTGACAGCCTCGAAGACGTTGTAGAAGACTTTGAAACATGTTTTCAAAACCCCGACAGCAAAAAAGGATTGCTCACAGGCTTCCCTGGGCTTGACCACTACACAAATGGTTTTCAAAAAGGTGACCTTATCATCTTGGCTGCTCGTCCTTCATTTGGTAAATCAAGTTTGGCAGTAAACTTCGTGCAAAATGCAGCACTAAAATATAAAAAGACCTGTGCAATCTTTTCACTTGAGATGCCTCGAATTCAGTTAGCTCGAAGAATGGCTTGTAGTTTGGCGAAAGAATATTGTAAAACAATCTCTATGGAAAAGGTTGTGCGTGGAGATCTTAACGAAAACGAACAGCGTAACTTTAGAAAGGCCGTCAATGTGCTAGCTGAAGCAAATATCTACATCGATGACAACTCAAACAACACCCCCGCTGAAATTAAATCGAAATGTATGAGATTGAAAAATGACCCAAACTGTGGGCTAGACTTTGTGATGATCGACTATCTTCAACTTATGAGCAGTGGAAAAAATTTCCGCGGAGATAGCCGACAGCAAGAAGTAAGTGACATTTCTCGTAACCTAAAAATCATGGCAAAAGACCTTGGTGTGCCTGTGCTGGCACTCAGTCAGTTAAGCCGTGCTGTGGAACAGCGAACTGCTGGAGACCATAAACCTCAACTTAGTGACCTGCGTGAAACTGGAGCAATTGAGCAAGATGCCGACATCGTTATGTTTATCCACCGCCCAAGCCGGTATGCCGACACCAACAAAGACGCTAGTCTTGACCCTACTCAAGCTTTCTTGGTGCTTGCAAAACATCGTAATGGTGCGCTAGGCGATATTCCACTTATTTGGGACGGAGCTACCACCACATTCCGCAGCACTGAAAAAGATGCAAATATCGCTAGTCTTGAATCTACAGCTCCTCCTCCAATCACTCCACAAAATCAAAAAGCTTTTGAAAAAGTGGCACAAGAAAGCGAAACAATTGTCAATGACGATATCTTCGATGCTCCACCACCTCCTGCACCACCTTCTGAACCAGAACCGCCAGCCGACACTGTTCCACTTGAACCTTTCGATGACCCAATCTTTGATTAGGCAATCCAGATGACCGAGCATGAGTAAAAACATGGTTTTTGTGCGGCAGCACTGCGCAAGTGCGAACGAAAGGATGAGCGAAGCTCAACTTTCGTTCGCTATTTAAGTCAGCACTGAGCATGAGCAGAAATAAACCGCGCGTAAGCGCTACCAAGATGGAGCGGTTGCCGCTCCCATGATGCAGCGATGTCGCTGCAAAAAAAGAGCCTAATGGCTCTTTTCTTATTTTAGGTTAGCGAGTTGCTTAATTGCGTAGTTTGCTTCAATCATGAAAGTTGTTCTGCTAAATGGTGATGCAATGAAGAAACATTGACCACGACCAGCTGTAACGATGGCATCTTGCTCATCTTTGTTGATTTCACCTGCGTTTCGATATAGATCAACAAGGTCACTCATATCGTTAGGCGACAGCGAGAAAATCATAGAATACTGACTGGCATTGATTACCGCACTCGCTTGACGTTTTGTTTCTTCATTACCACCAATGAAGTCTTTAACGTTTTGCGTGATAACGATCTGCATACCATTATACTTACGAATACGTTTTGCCATTTGCGCCATGAAGTCGAGCGCTATTGGGTATTTAGGGTTAATGAACAAGTGGGCCTCATCTACACAGACAATAATCTTTCGATTGGTGTGGTACTTGTCATTAAAGTCTTTATTCTTTAAAATTTCGTTGTCGAGATACTTAAATACCAACAACATCTGTGCACTCGCAACGCTCATGTTTCGGTTAGACAAGAGCGATTGGAAGTTAAAACAAACTAGGTTTTCATTCGTTTCAATACTGGTTGGTCCATTCCACAGTTTTGCATTACGTCCACCAGTGGCAAACTTCTGAACATACACTTGCAAGATTTTTAAGTTGTTTATCATATACACATCAGTCTCTGAAGCAAGCTTTTTCTCCACCAGGTTATATAAATCATCAAATACGGGATAATCTTCAGGTTTTAACTTACTTAGATCAGTTGAACTTCCAATTTTCTTATCCTTATAGATTTGCACAACAAGAGAGTTTAAAATTTCAAAAGCATCACCACTCATACCATCGAAGATGATTTTAAAATACTCTTCAAGGAATTGTAGGTGCATACTATATGAATCAGGTCGAGCAGCGATAATTTGTTCGATGAGTTTGTTCTTTGCTTCCAATTCTTCGGGGGTTTCGTCTCCTAAGATTTCAGGCATTTCCACTGTATCATCGGAAAGAGCTGTCATTATGTGGAATGGGTTTAAAATTCCATGAACAGAACTACCAACGTCAATATACTTTCCTCTAAGCCCACGCACTAAGTCATCATATTCTTTTTCTGGGTCTAGAATAAATATTCGCGCATTATCCGCAGCTAAGTTCGTCAGCAAAGTTTTTGTGGCATATGATTTACCACTACCAGATTTACCAATAACAATCATATTTGCATTAACACGTTCGTTGTGAAGTGGGTTGTTTTTATCTTGGTTTACGAAGAAATCGATAAACACAGGATAGGAGTTATACCCTACATAAAATCCTTTGTGGTCTTGCAACGTGTTTGAAATAAATGGGAACATCGCCGCAATTGATGTGGTGTGAATGCTTCGGTTACAATCCATGTCGTCATCAACTTTACTTAGGTTTGTGTTGATAAATGCATCCACCTGACGACCAAACATTTCAGTATACTTAAAACCATTTTGCTTTAAAATACCACGAACTTCTTTCTTTGCGGCTTCGGCACACATAAGTCGAATGTGCACGTCGAACAAATCTTCATTACCTAGCTTCAAGTCGTTTAACAAATCTGTTAAAGTTTCTCTTTGTGATTGTAAATCAACAACTTTACTTGATTTAAATGTAGAACTCAACCTGTTGTCTAGCTCGATAATTGAGTGGTCGATTTGTCGCTCCGCTTTATCTTTTGAAAGGGGCTTTAGGTTCACCACGACTTTAGTGCTCCCTAGTTTAAAGAATGGGTATGCCCATGCGTTTGGAACGTTAATCGGATAATCCGTAATGGCAAAATTACAGAATGGTTGACCATTTATGATTGTTTTGTTGGTCTTAAAAATAACTTCATCAGGATGCGTCCATTCAGCATATTCATTCATTGGGTGAAGCATAAGATCTGCTTCATCAAAATCTTCACCAAAGTTAGATTTTAAAAATACTGCTAATTCACTATCTTTTAATCTCCAACTCATAAGTGGCACAAGTCCCGAACTAAGTGCACGCTTCATACCATCAAGTGTGGTGGTCAAGCCTTCACGGTCTTTATCATAGACCACAATGTAGAAGTGGTCCATAAATGTCTTATCCCCCATGCTCATTTGCTTTAACTGAGCCATACGAGCTTCAAACACAGTGCTTCGAGCTTCCACCTCTTCATCGCTCATCTCACCATCGTTATGCAAATCCATCATCGCATCATATCGTTTGTCTTCATTGTAGATAAATTCATCCATAAGCATTGGCTTCGAAGTTTTGACAATACTAGCTTGTTGAGTGGCAGTCAAAAGCCTCAGTGCATTTGCCACTGTTCGGATTGCATATTCTTGTTTTTCTGCATTAAGCAAACCAAACTCGATTGGTTTAATCTCAAGCACACCAGCATAATATTCCTTGTAGTCTATCATTTGATTGGAGATATTTTCATATGGCATGAGAAGCTTGATGCTCTTAAATTTACGTTTATTTCGTTTTGAATACTTTCTCGGATAGGCAAAAAACCTAAACAAAATCCCCACTGTCTCATATAGCCTTTTGTCATCTGCAATGTGCAAAAACAACGTGAAAACAATAGCTACCCAAGCAACAGCGACATAAAACTTAATTGTGTTTCCAATACCCTGACTGAATATAATCAACACTAGAACCAAAATTCCAATTCCAATGTAGAGTAAATCAGCAACTGTTATGCCTTTGAAAAATTCCATCTTAACTTTTGTCTTACGTGGAATATATTTCATCTCTCACCCCTTAATTACTATATAACTTATATTATATATTAAAAAGCAAAAAAGTCAAAATGATTTTAATAATTTTTTTAATTTTTTTTAGCTTGGGATTAAATTCATCATTTCATCTAGGCTACTCGAATTTAGATATGTGTCTGGCACTTTCCCCACAATTATCGACTCACACAGTAAAATCTGTGTGTTTGTGGTCACATTTTTACTCGCTGTTGGTAACACAATATTCACGCTTCCGGTTATGTTTAAATAGATTCTATGATTGGTTTGGTTGATTCCTGCACTAATGAATTCCGAACTAAATGTCGAACTAAACGTGCCAATGGGATGCACTTTAAAATTTAATTCTGGACCAATCCCGACCAACACCGGCACGCCCGTTAGAGTGCCTAGTGGAATCCCCACTCCACTACTCCCCACTGTTTCCAAATTTTGCAAAGCGGCTTTACCAATTTCCTTGCCTAATCTGTTAATCAGAATTGATTTCACTTGAAAAGTCGTGATGTTTCCATCACTATCGGTGTTGATTTGAATCAGTTCATCATACAAATTTGTGTTGTTTATCACACTCTGCACAGCCGAGTTTACAGATTTGCTGGTTAACGAGCGAATGCTAGCTTCACTCACCTCGATTATGATTGGGTTTACATGAAAATTGAAAAATAAGAAAATTGTGAGAAGACTAGCAATCACCACTCCCCACACAACCCCGCGCTTGTGAATAAATTTTCTTCTTTTCAACCACTTAAACATATATTCTTATATGCGTGTTAAAACAAAAAAGTGAACTCTTGTCCACTTTTTTGATTTAATCTAAATTTAAAGAATATTTCAAAACAAACATAGCAAAATCAAGTTCGGTAATGTTAATAGTGTACTTATCTAGCACATTAGCGCTCTCGTTTTTCATTTGTGTTTGCAAGTCTACAAATTCAGCCACTGATTGTTGTTGGGCTTCAGTTGCTTCATTAGCATTCCAGCTCTCATTATTGTCTATAGACTCAACCCAATACCAATTATTTTCTTCACTAAGCGTATTTTGTGCGCTTATCTTCCATAAGCCTACTGAAATCTGCTCATTGTATTCTTGAGTGCCATAGAGATTTAATTCTATTTTTTTATAAATTCCATTTTCATAAATCAAACTGCCCTGTATTATCATAACGTTTGCGAGCAACAAATTAAACTTGTATGTATTGTCTTCTTTCATAACTTTAAAATAACAGCAGTCAACTTCTTCATGTATCTGATCAAAAATAGCAACTTGCACTGATTCAGGAAAAACAACTTTATACATTTTGTTGGTTTCTAACTTGTCTAATTTGTTAATAGTATTTGAAAGCGCACTATAAATCCAATTGAGTGTATAAAGTCCACCTTGAAGTTCTACATTTTTATATGGTAGCTCTACAAATAACATTTGTTTGCTATATACATAATTAGAAATATATGAGCTCGTTAATTCTATTGCTGCATCAATATCATTAACCCAAATAGACAAACCATTAGCATCTATAATTACATAAGTCAAAACGGCTAATGGCGAGTTATATCTTTTAATGACAACAGGAAATATATATGCCATATCAGTTTCACTTTCACCTTGAATAAGGAAGCCACCATTTCTATATGCACTAGCTACTTTTTCGTATATACCGCTCATATCTTCTTCGTCAACTATGTTACTTGGTATATATTCTCCAGCCCAATATTCATTAAATGCTGTTATATCATCAAATCCAAATAACTTTGACACTACATCTACGTAATCGACGTTAGTTTGCTCATTATCTCCAAAAGTTAACACTTTCTCTTCATAAGTTATATCATCATCTTGATTTTGAACAGCCAAATTTTGAACCAAAAAACTTTTATCTTTGGTTGAATTTGTGTCCCTTACAAAACCAACTAATGAATTGTGATATGTTTCCATAGCTTGATTAAAAAAGGATGTATACTTACCTTCTTCAAACGTAGTTGAATTCTCTTCATAACTAACACTTCCCATAAAGGACTTGAAAGAGCTACTTAGCGAATTGAATCTATCAACTGTAGACTGAGGGATAGGTTGATAAAGTTCAACCGTTGTCGAACTATCGATAAAAAATGGATCAAAATTAGCATATCCGTTTAAATCCAGCCATCCAGAACCACTAATGTGTACAGCTCTATGCTTTACTGTGTATCCTTCTTCTTGGTAATAATCCCAATCTTGCTCATTATACTTGTAGACATCTGATGCCAAATCTTTCACATTACCAAAAGCAGCCGTGAAATCTTCTTTGTTAAGTTTTTCAGCCAAGTCTTGCTTTTCTGTTGTCAACGTGGTCACCTGTGATTCTAAATCCTTAACTTTTTGGTCGTTAGCACTACAACCAACAAGCATTGGAGTGGTGAATGCAAAAGCACAAGCCAATGCACCAGCAACAATTCCGCGCTTAAATTTCATTTTCATTTTTACCTCACTTTTGTATTTTAATCAAAATCACTATTTGATATAATCTTGTTTTATCAGAAAATAAAAAAAATGTCAAGCAATATATGACAAAATTAAAAAATTTTTTTAAGGTGAGATTCTTTCGCTTTTTACTTGTGGCAGAAAAAGGCTAATTTGTCTTTGGGGTGAAGCCATGCCCTGTTTTTCCGAAAGGGCAAACATATTTTGCATGTGATAGAAAAGTTTGCTGTGTGTATAGTTTCTTTTCTATCTCGCGCAGCATTTGGCTGCTATTTCTTTGTTTTGCTGGAAAAGATTAGGCCGAAGAGAAAGCCTGATAGAATCGCCACGGCTAAGCCACCAGCGGTGGCACTTAGTCCACCGGTGAACACACCGATTAAGCCATTGGTTTTTGCTGCTTCGATGGCACCATGAGCGATGCTAGCGCCAAATCCGACGATTGGCACTGTCACGCCAGAACCAGCAAAATCTTTGAGTGGGGCGAACAAATCGACAGCTTCAAGCACGACACCAATGAGAAGAAAAGTTACTAAAATGCGTGCACTTGTCATTTTGGTGGTTATGATTAAAATTTGCCCAAGCAAACAAATTGCTCCACCCACAAGAAAAGTGATTAAATAATCGGTTGGAATAAACATTCTATCTCCTTTTTAACGCTACCGCATGAGCAATGCACGGAATCGAATTGCCTTGCTGACTTGATGTAGGGCTCATTAGTGCACCAGTAGCGACAAACAGCACACTTCCTAATTCCCCTTTGCGCATTCGTGATAACACGTAGCTACAAAGCACACTCGCTCCGCAACCACAACCACTTCCCCCCATAAAAGTCTTTTGCTCATTTGTATACATCATTTGCCCACAGTCGCCATAATTGTTGCCTAATTTTATGCCATTAAACTCACAAAGGTCGAAGAGAATTTCACTTCCAAGTTTGCCTAAATCGCCTGTGAGAATTAAGTCATAATCTTGTGGCGTTCGGTTGAAATCTGAAAAATGAGCCTTAAGAGTTTCCACTGCTGCAGGTGCCATGGCTGCTCCCATGTTGTTGACATCGGTTACATCCCAATCGACCACCTTGCCTATAGTGGCTCCATCAACATAGATTGCCGAGCTACTA
>JAEEGL011046038.1_pt1 | contig 17480 bp, 19 predicted proteins | sample 9134231 | NCBI WGS metagenome assembly JAEEGL01 (sample SAMN16246548, study PRJNA631951) | gut metagenome | biome: gut microbiome; feature: rumen; material: fiber-attached | host: Bos | place: Iran: Karaj | collected 2018-10 | reverse complement strand
TTACTAGAAGAACTCGAAAATAGACCTACAGCACCTGTAGAAATATCTGTGGATCCAGCTGATATTCAAGCACTGGTATCTACTTATGCAGATGCAAAGACAGGCGATTACATAACTTTTGGAGCGTTTGAACAAGACAATAACACATCTAACGGAGCAGAACCTATAGAATGGCGTGTGCTTTCTAACGATGGATCGGAGTTATATATTTTGAGCAAATATGTTCTTTATGGCACCCAAACATCGTTCGGTGAAGATTTCTATGCTCCGACTACATGGGAGACTTGCAAGTTTCGTAAATGGCTTAACGGCGATTTTTACAGAGAAGCATTCACTGAGGTAGAGAAAAGTGTAATTAAGGAAACAGAAATAAAAAGCAGTAATAATGATACAATAGATAAGATTTTTTTGCCGTCTGTGGAAGACGTATGTAATATTGAATACGGGTTCAATGGTGATATATTAGCACATGATGAAGCTCGCAAAGGTGTTCCTACGGAATATGCCAGTGAAAATGACGCTGGAAGAGCTGATAAAACCCATAATTCTGGAGATGCGTTCAAAAATGAAGAAGGTTTGTATACCTGTAATTGGTGGCTTCGTACGCAAGGCAATAGTGAATTCTCCCTCGTAAATGTAGATTATTTTGGTGCAGTAAATGAATATGGTAACGCCCTCAACTATCTTTTTGGCATTCGTCCAGCTCTTATCATAAAATTACAGTAAAACATACTTTCAGTTTAAATTTTGCCTTTGGATAATTAAATAAACATTTACCGACTATCTTCGTGTTTTAGCACCCTGCCTCAATAGCAGGGTGTTTTATATGCTCTGTGAGCGATTATTATATCATTTTATCGTATTTTTGTACGCTAAAAGTGATAATAATCGCTCACAGCGGTCTTTTTTATTCTGTATTCTCCTTAAAACTATAATATGTTCCGTCACCGATAATGATAAAGTCCTTTAGCGGTATCCCTACTACCTCACCTGTCGCCTTTAGTCTTTCAGCCGTCTTGGTATCAACCTCGGAAGGCGAAGGGTCTCCTGTCGGATGGTTGTGTACCACAACTATCCGATTCGCCCCGGAAAGCAAAGCTCTCGTATATATTTCCTTTGGATCACACGGAGTATATGCTGTCGCTCCATGGCTGACCTCAAAGAGTGCTTTGAGGTTATACCGCGTATCGAGCGCCAGCATATATACGTACTCTTCTGCTTGATTCTTAAGATTTACCGTAAGGTTCAATAAGTCCACGATTTCCTGTGGACTACTGAACCTTTTCTGATCATATTCCCATTTATCTTCTGCTACAAGAGCCGGATGCCTTTCAGCATCCAGCTCGAGGCGATAGCTTTTTATCTTTTCCATCTTCCTTATCTCCTATCCCATAATCGGTTCTACCTGATCTTTACGGAAGAAATATGCATCCGTAAGGAAAAGTTTTTCTTCCGTTTCAACCTCTTCCCCAGTCTTCCTGTTCTTTCTTTTACCTGCACTCTTATGTTTCCATATTGCGAACTTTGCAATAGCTTTTTGCCCTTTCTTCACCTCATATCCCAAGGATTTCCACATGACAAAGGTATGTATGGGCTCCGGCTCCGGCACAGATTCTTTCGTGCCGTCTTCTCTTTCATAAATGAGCTGACGCCCCGTACTTCCTATTATTCCCTGTTTCATAAGTTCCAATGATTCATTAAAGATTATTTGTGAATTTGTCATTGATTTACCTCTCTTTCTAAAAGAAGCTCTCTGGAAGCGTTTTATTGCTTCCAGAGAGCTGATTCCTTTATACAAAGCTTCTCAAATCTCCGTCTGAGAAGATGTAGCAGTTATCCGTAAGCTTCTCTTCTGCGCTCACGGTCGTCGAATTTACATCTTTGACCATCTGCAGCATCATATCCATATCGTAGGCATCATCCACTTTCAGCACTATGAGCTCATGTATTGATGAAGGCAGTATTACCAGGTCTCCTCCCAGCTCTTCTGACAGTTCCTGTAATTTGGAACTGCTAAGCAGTGCAGCTGCGCCATAATGCTTACTTGAGTTTGACATTACCCACATCTTCGGTCCCGATGCTTCTTCCATCGGTACCGGGAACCCGCCCATCATTCCGCTTAGTATGTTCCACAGCGAGTCTACCTGGATATCCTTTTCCATATTTCTTATAGCCATTTCGTGGATTTCATCCATTGAAATACCTGCTTTTTCAAGGATATCTGTAGTAAGCTTTACCGATGCCATTCCATCCTTCATAAAATCATCCAGGACTACTGCGTAAGTTATCACGAAGTCCAGATAACTTCTGCAGGCAAACCCTTCTCTCTTTAAGAACATCATGTTCTTCTCGGATTCGATCCTCGGAATCACGTTTTCTTCAATGTAGCTTCTCTGCATTATCTTCATTGCATCGAAGTTCCTAGCATTATGCTTATAGAATGCTGCTACATCGTGCGCCAGTTCATAATCATTCTTTTCAAGGAATGCTTCATCCGGATAGATTGTGGGGTTGCAGTTGTATTCATCAGATACACAAGCAAGTCCAACCTGCATTGTTCCGTTCTTGGGAACTTCTTTGATCATAACCTGGATATTCTCTCCAAGGTTTGAAAGTTCCTCATTAATAGTTTCTACTCGGCTCGCCAAAGCCTCTTTCAGTTCTGTGTTCATTTTCATAATGAACTCCTTTCTGCGCCATGCGCTATTAAAGATTTGTGTGTTTTATTGAAAACCCGTAACGAGAACCGTTACGAGGATTTTCCTTGTTTCTTATTGCTTTAAAGGTTCCGTGTCGTGGCAGTATTCAGTTGTCAAGGTGCATCGGCTCGGTATCTTCTTCCGAGGCAACTTGCGAACGAACAGGGTTCTGACGGCATTTCAAGGATTGCGTAGCAACATGCGGAAATTTTTTTAAAGAAAAAATTTCCAGTCCTTGAAATGACGGCAGGTTCCTGTTAAAGTCGCAAGTCTCGGAAGACCGAGGCGATGTGCCTGACAACGGATGCCACGACACGGACCTTAAAGCAGCCGTTTCATATTGTCGGCGAAGCCGACTTGCCGCTGCTGCACTTTGCAGCGGCTTCAGAGGGTGTTGCCACCAAAGGGGGGCGAAGCTCCCCTAGGTGAGAAAAGGGAGATGGAGACACTCCGTGGCTCCATCGCGGGGAAAGGCTTTTCCCCGAACAAAGAATACATATAAACAGCTACAGAAATAAAAGGAAAAAGATCCGGAAGCGCATCTTGACTGGCCGGAAAGCACGGAGCGGAGCAAAAAAATAAGGCTCCCGAAGGAGCCCTGCCCGAAGGCAGAGGGTCAAGCGACCCTGAAGCTGTCTGAAAGGAAGATGATAGAGCCGACAAGCTTTTCGAGCTTCTCGCCCATGCTCTTGGCTGCATCGCATCTTCTCTGGCTGCCGCAGACCTTCCAGAGATATTTCATTGCTGCCGCATTGTGTGCCTTTCTGTCAAACTCGAACTGAACTACCGGTACCTCGAAGTCTTCGTAAAGGTTATCTGCCGTTATTGCTTTCTCGATTGCCAAACCCTCGATGGTGATTGCTTCGTCCTTGATTGCTACTGAAATGATTTCTACTGTCATGTTTTTATCCTCCGTTTGTTTTATTGCAGTTCCAACTGCTTGTGCCACCTTCTTACAAAGGGTGGAGAGGATTGCAAGGGTGACGCTGCGCGTCACTCGCGAAAAAGTTTTTCTGCGAAGCGTATAGAAAAAGTTTTTCAGCCCTTGCCAATCCTAACGACACCCGACGTATGATGGCACAAAAGCAGTTATGCAATAAAACAGATGGGGGATAAATGACAGTAGAATTTCAGTAGCAAGCGTTTAAGGACGAAGGAAGCCCATCGGGCGGCAATCGGGAAAGTATGGCAGATAACCACGAAGACGAAAGGTAGCGGTAGGATTGTTCGAGTCAGGAAGGCATACTGGCAGCCATGAAATATGGAAGGTCTGCAAAGACAGAGAAGAAGATGCAGCATTATGGGCGTTAGCGAGAAAGGATTAGCGGTTCATCATCTTCTCAGACAGCAAAGGTCGCCTGAGCCGTGACGAGGCGTGGCTACAAGGGAGCCTTATTTGGGCGGAGCGGAGGGCTGACGGCAGAGCCTGCCGAAGGCAGGCGAAGAAAGTGTGCCTGCGGCACACTTTCCAAAGAAACATATCATCTTTTAGCAGCATCCCAGTACCGAGACATATTCCTAATAATGCTTATCAGATGATACCGATCCTCCTCACTAACATCCGGATTTATAGAAATTTGTTTACATAGACATGCAAGAGTATTGTAATAAGAAACAAAGTCACAAAAAGACGGGTATTCATTTACCAGTATCTCGAGTAGTTTCGATGCAGGAAATTCCATTTCCTTAAGTAGATTCCTTAAATAAATACTGTTATCCTTTACATCTACTTCAAGCTTCTTTCTATCTTCCTGAGCCTTTCTCATAACATCCATACAGAGAGTTAAAAGCGCATTTTTAAGGGGCTTATACTCTTCTACTTCCTCCAGGAAAGTATCCTGTACCGGAATAAGAATTTCATTATCCGTGATGGAAGCAACAAAATATACCAAAGCATAATTTCTGCTATAAGGGACTGACCTACAGTTACCCGCCAAGTAAACAAAAACGTCTTCAAGTACGGAAAAAACCTTTTCGGTGAAGATTTCCTCGCTATCCTTATCCTTATTTCTGCTGTAGAGCCTTTTACAAAAGTTAAATGCCATTTCATCAGAAGGCATATATTTCTCCTTTAGCAGGTACAGCAAGAAATCACTGTCACTCTTGTGATTTTTGTCGGATCTATGAGCCTTAATTATACCTTCAAAAAGATCCATGTCACTTTCGGTGGCAAAACTCAACTTCTTCGGATACTCTATCCGTTCGCGTTCGCCCATATACATAACCTCCGCGCTATATAAATTTATTTTTTCGTTCTCGTTGAGCGTCGCATTGAGAACTTTTTTATATATTATCACGTTTTTCGCGAAATGTAAAGAAAAAGGTAAAAACCCCCTAAATCCCCTAAAATAGGGCATTTGCGGTCGTTATAGCCAACTAACGAACCATTCGCCTATGCTCCGGCACAGAGTTTTAGGTGTCCGCGCATGCATATTACTCTATGAGGACAAACCAAAGAAAGCGTGTTTATTGTAAAGATAAAGGACAAAGAAAAATTACTAATTTTTAGATAATAAAGAGTGTTCTTTATAAAGATATAAAACTGGAGTGGAGAAAACTACTCTTATAAGAATGTAAGAAAGGAGGAAAAAATATGATAGCCAAAAGTATATGGACGAAGCGTGATGAAAAAATCACAAATGCATCGTGCAGCTTTCATGTTGGATGCATAAGACTGGGTTATGTCTACTGTATCGTAAGAGATACAGAAATAATCCCGGTAATGTACAAGGGCTTACCTTGGTTAAAAGATCGGCTTATAGACGAACTCTTAACGGCAATCAATGAGGCGTTCCATTGGGATATAATGTTCCATTTGAATTCATCTGACGGAATAGCCTGAAAATCCAAAGGCTTCATAAACAGAGTGGGATTAATCTCCCACTCTGAAAAATGAAGCAAAAAAATTTCAATAATAAGCCGGTTTACACGCAAATAATTACCGAAATGTTCTGTTATTATAAATAGAAGGATATTTTCGAAATGGAGGAAAAGCCAAATGCATAAAGTTAAATTTGTTAACGAGGAAAATGATACTACCCTGGATTGTATCGACTATAACGACCTGTTTAATGATGATTACTCCGATACCGGCAAAAAAACCATCGATACCGCTATCGGTACGGTTAAGGAATTAAGCTGTATACTCGGGATTGAAGAGCCCGATATCTGCTTAATGCGTGGGTTGTTTGATGACCCGGATCTGGATGCCGTATCATACGCGCCATACGAAATAAAATCATTGAAAAATGACCTGATAGTTATGTCTATGGCAGCAATAACCTACAAATATAATGATGTTTCATATTTGGCTTTTATCGGTATATTTGCACACGAAGTGTACCACTGCTTTGATAAGCATAAAAAGCCCATTAAAAAGCCCGCAAGAGGAAATGATACGTTATCAGACAAACATGAGATATACGCAGATGCATTTGCCATCTGGTATCTATCTGCGAAGTTAAATATCTCGTACGAAGATGCAGCAGATATCATATGCCAAAATGAAAAAATCTTCGGAAAAGAATGGTATGATTTTCGGATAAAAAAAGCAAAAAAATGGAATAAAAAATACGCAAAAGCCATAGCAAAAAGTGATGCTAATTTATATAAAAATATAGCAAAAAAAACAAGGAAGGAGGACGCCCTATGAAACAGAAAAACGTAATGGATTTAGTACAGGAGCTTCAAGAAGAAAATGATAAGCTTCAGGGACTTTACAAGCTGTTTAATTCTGCTTGCAAACTGGAATTCGGCATGGACATCAAGGCTATCCATAATACCCTGGAAAAAGTGCAGAAATTCGAGCAGGACAGAACTAAGCGGGGTAGCATCGGATTAACTGAGCAAAGCGAAAGTAAATCCGATGTGAAGGGGCAGCCGCCCCTGCTGCATTGAGCACAGCGAAAAGGCAGCCAGGGGGATAAGGAAATATAGCAGTAATTGGTGAGCGTAGGCGAACAAATTACTGCGGTATTTCCGCAAGGGGGTCTCCCCCTTGGCTCTCTATCCTGAACCCGGCTAGAGAGCGGGGGGATGGACTGAGAAAACTTTATGCCGGGAGGCAGAAAGTTTCTCTCAGTCTAAGGGGGGCATCGCCCACCTTAAGGCAATTCCGCAGACAACTGCGGGATTGCGGACAGGTAGCAAAATTTTGAGCCGGTGGCGAAAAATTTCTGCGGCCTGTCGAAGAGGGTTAGGCTTCGCCTGGGGGAAACCGCAGGTGTCCCCCAAAGAGAACAAGCTAAGCAGCCGTCAGGGTGCGTGGGTTTCTTGAAACCCTAGCTTGTATAGGGCAGAGTGTAGGAAATCTGTCGGCGAGGGCTGCATTGGAAGGAGCAGCGACCTTTGCAACACAAGTACAAGTCCATTAGGAGCAACGCGACTTTTGGACCGTACGCAGTGATGCATTGGGAGCATGCAACGACCTTTGCAGCCAGAGCAGACCAGGTTCCGAAACGATGACCTATAAAAGAAAAAGCAGGAGGAGAAAAAAGCAGATGGCAAATATTGAAAAGCACGGGGCAGATACGCTTTATTTTATCCGTCACAACATGCGTCAGTTACCGCACGGAAAAGCACCATCAAATGTAGAGATAGACGATAAACGAAGAAGTGAAAATTACAGCATTATATCACGCGGGAAAACCGCTAAACAAGTAAACGAATATCGAAAGAAAATTGAAGACGAAATATTCCATTATAATCGTAAGGATCTAGTCCGTTCCATTGAAGTTGTAATTACACTTCCAAAGGACTGTCCCAAAGAACAGGAAGAAGCATTTTTTAAGGAATCATACAATTATGTAGTTTCTACTCTTCCAATGGGCGAAAGATGCGTCTTTCTTGCCGAAGTCCATAAGGACGAAGGAAGGATACAAAAAGATGGTGAAACAGTACTTGAATCTCCACCCCATATGCACATTATGTATGTGCCTGCCGTAAAGGATGAAAAACATGATGGTTTTGAATATAAAATGTGTGCCGATCAATTGACCAAAAGGGCAGCATTAAAGGCGTTTCACCCCAACTTTCAGAAATGGATTGATAAGGCAGGTATTTCTGCAACCGTAAAAAATGGGGCTACAGACGGCAAAAGCATTGCCGTAGCCGAGTTAAAAAAACTCACAAAAGAAACCGGGCTTACACTTGAGCAGATTAAGGATATCCAGAGAGAAAAAAGTATCCTTGCTGACAACATAAAAGAGGTACGTGAAAGTGCCGAAAAAACATCGACGGAATTACATAATCGTGAAGAGATTATTGAAAAGCTAAAAACCATTATTTCCGAACATGAAAATAAGTTATCAATCTTCCCGGAAAGGATAAAAGAATTGCTTAATGAAATTAATGTCCGGAAAGAAATAGAAGAACAGAAAAATGATGTGATAGAAAAACTAAAGAGCAAACTCCTTGAAAGAGATACCGAAAAGGAAAAGATTATCCTTAATAAGGATTCAATTATAGATGCACAGAAGGAAGAGATAACCGAATTGAATCAGTCCCTTGCATCAAAAGAAAAACAGGTATCAGAACTTAAGGCCATAGAGCAGACACTCAACGAAAAAATAAAAGCCCTTGAAACAGAACTTAAAAATAAAGACGTTGAGCTTGAAAAAGCAAAAGAAAATACCATCAATACCGGTAAGATAGAAAACTCCTGGGGAAGGACAGATAACTGGGGCAAAACCTCGGGCTGGGGAACAGGTGATAAGTCGAAAGACTTCACTATAAATAAATAAAGAAAGAAGGTAAAAACATGAAGAAAAAAAAGTTATCCCTTTGGGAAACAATCAAGTATTACAATATGATACCGCTTGCAATACTCGGGATCATATTAATAGTCATAAAAGACCTTGCCGTTTCAGGTCTTTATGAAATAACACAGGCTACCGAAACGGAGCTCTTTTATGACTGGGTTCCTTATATAACATATGGCGGGCTTGCCGTCATATGGATAATCATTGCTTTCACGACTTTCCGTGAAAAAAGATATCTATATCTTACCGGGCGTCGTTTTGCATATGACAAAGGACATTATCGTCCTCTGTCATACGGCCAGTTGGTCGATTATTTTAAAGATGCCGATGTGCATAAACTTGACACCGAAGATTTTCCCAAAATTCGATGGCAGGATGCACATGGTCTTATCTTCGGAAAAGATAAGGGACGTCTCATAAAAATACCATCAAACGCAGAAACAAACATTGCAGTTTTCGGACCGCCCGGATCCGGTAAGACATCGGGTATTGCAATCATTAATGCATTACGATTTGAAGGAAGTGTGCTTGCAATAGATATCAAGGGCGATATCTACAATTTCTGTAAAGAAAAGCGTAAAATCGTCCGCTTCTGCCCCGATGAACCTGATGCAGTAAAGATATCAATGCACTTTAATCCATTGGCGGGTATATCGGAAATGAACATTACCGATAAGAAGCTTTATATAGAATCAATGGCAACCGTCCTTATACCTGATGAGGGCGGTTCCGATGGCGGCTACTTCACATCAAGGGCAAGAAAATACTTCCAAGGCATTGTACATCTTCTCCTGTTTGAAAATCCCAAAACAACATTTCCGGAAATCGTGCATAAGATTCTGGAAGGCAACTGTTTCGAATGGGTTAACCAGGCGCGTGAAGGAAACTGTATCGAAGCAAAAGAACTCTTAAGCCCGTTCTACGGCAACAACGAAAAGAACGTAAGCGGTGCATATGACAACCTGTGTACCGCAATGACACCTTTTTCAAACCCGGTACTTGACGAACTGCTTACCGATAATGGTAACTGTATATCCATAAAAACCCTCGAAAAAGGTGTGGATGTCTATCTCCAGATAACACAGGAACATTTGGATGCATACGCTCCTCTTTTCACAATGATCATACAGAGCTTCAGTACCGCTTTTACCAAAAGACCCGACAGTTCCACCGGATATAAAAACAGACCGATACTCATGCTGCTTGATGAGTTCCCTGCACTCACCTATTCCTACAAACTGATAAACGCAAACCTTTCCACATTGAGAAGTAAATCCATAATCTGCATGATCATCCAGCAGAATATGGCACAGCTGGAGAACAGATATCAGCCAAGCGGTACACGCTCAATAGTAGGAAACTGCAACTATCAGATCATCCTTGGAAGTAATGACATAAACAGTAGCGATGTCTTTTCCAGAACATTTGGTGAACGTAAGATACTTAAAGTTTCAAAATCGGAAACATCGTCCGAGCAGACTTCCAGTGGAAGGAACATCCAAGAAGCCAAGGAAAGGATCTTCGCTCCTGAAGACTTTGGAGACCTTGGCGACGAACTGATCATCTACTTCAAAGGAAAGCATTGTCGCTGTAAGAAACTTAACTGTTATGCGAAGTAATAACGTAGAAATACTGCTCTACGTATATTATAAATTTAAGGAGGAAAAAACTATGATGAACATTTATGATGAATGGAAATTTAAAGCAAGGGAGGTAACCATTACCGGACACGGACTGAGTTTTCTTTGTATGGTAGGACTTCATGTTAACGGAGCATTTGCCGCCATTATTAACTTTGGCGTATCAGCCGAACTCAGCGAATACCCTGATGAGATCGGATACAATACAAGCCAGATTGTTGCAGCTCTCCGTCATTCCAATTCAAAAGGATGGCTTCCGAGCAACAAGACAGCTTTAAAAGAACTGGCTCATGACCTCGCCTGTGTATTTGATACCATCATACGTCAGCTCAAGGATACAGATTAAGTGGAAACCCACTTTTCTCTCTCCCACTGATACAAAAACCATCCCCTGCGCCCTTCCGCCTTGAATTTTTTCAAAAAACTATTGACAATCAGGAACGGATAAGTTAGACCGGTTGAGGGAGCAGGAAACGGCTTCAGGGCGCACTTGTCCCTGCTTTTTAATCAGCAGGGAAGTGCACCTTGAAACAAATAGACCGTATATCGGTCACAGGTATCCGTGTTCTTATCCATCTGCACTCCATAAAAGGCACTCTTTCAACAGTCGCCATGTCGCCCCGACTGACAAGCCTTTCGGCTCTATGAGTGTCCCCCTCTCCCTCAATACCATTAGGAGACAGCGACAATAACAACCAAAAAACAGTTGTTTTTATGCACCCCGTAGCGTACTTTTAACCATGCCTGGCATTGTAAAGTACCAGGTTTAGGCAATAGGTCTTCGTGCTACGCTCCAACCCTGACGTGGATGGCTCCGGATGGATTGTCGGAGCATCTCCGTGCCGATTCTACTGAATGAGCTCGGCAAGACTACCAGTTTATACTGCGCGTCAGCAGATAGCGACAACCCCGAGTAGTATGCTCGGTGCTGCCGCCCTCTCCGCTTTACCTACGGAGCCGGTGCCGTAATCGATTCCGTCACGGCTCGGCGGCATGGCAGAGTCCTGTAATCCCATATTTTGTGTGGTTTTTCTTAAAAAAATCATATCTAGTACTTGCATTTTTTATGATTTTGCCCTATAATAGGGTATAAGAAATAGAACCACACGCCAATGTGGCTTCTAAAGGCAAAATAGCTTGCCTGTATTCTGTTAGGGTAGACAGAACTCATGGGAACGCCAATTCCCAAAAGCTATTAAGATTTGTGTCAAAGATTGCTTCGCCAAAAGCAATCTTTTTTTTTGCAAATCTTAAGTATAAGTTTAGTCAATTTCAAAAAAATGTCAAGTAAAAATTATGCATACAACATAATTTTTATAAAAAAGTGTTGCTTTTTATTCAGAGATTTACTATAATATAATTTATAATAAAGTATTATACTCTATTATAAATTATTTTACATTATAATAACTTAAAATAATTTATAATAAATTATTTTAATGTGAAAGGAAAAATCATGCCAAAAGTATTTTGCGTAGCAAATCAGAAAGGCGGCATTGGTAAGACGACAACCGCAACCGCAGTGGCGTCAATCCTAAAATCAAAAGGATTTAATGTTCTTTTGATCGATGCCGACCCGCAGGGAAACAGCACGGATACCTACCGGGCAAAAATAAAGGATACGCCGACACTCTATGACGTTATCCTGGATCTGGACGATCCGTTGCCGATAATGGATGCGATACAGCAGACCGAAATCGGTGACATAATAGCATCTGATCCACTTCTCAAAGAAGCAGACACGAAATTTCCAAGTGATGGCGAGGAGTATTTCCGTTTAAAGGACGCTCTTGAAAAACTGAAAGGATACGATTATGTAATAATCGACACCGCACCGGCAGATAACAAACTCTTAAAGAACTGCATGATTGCATCTGACAGCGTAATAATCCCGATTACCGCTGACAGATACGCACTGCAAGGACTTTCAGACCTAAATCAAATAATATCAACGCTTCGCAAGCGAAGCAATCCGAATCTAAAGATTGCCGGACTGCTTCTTGTAAAGTTCAAAAGCAGACAGATCCTTGCGCAGGAAGTTAAAACAGCACTTGATGATATCGCAACTAAAATGAAAACAAAAGTTTTTGATACCTTCATCCGTGAGAGTGCCGTATGCCAAAAAGCACAGGCGGCACGCCTTACGCTCATAAAATACGATTCCAAATGTACCACGGCACTCGATTATATGAGCTTTGTAGATGAACTTCTGAAGGGAGACAAGTCATAAATGGCAAGAAACAAAGAGAAGGAAAAGGTTAAGGAAAGCAGAACCTTTAATGTTGACGAAGGTCTTTCTTTCGATTTTGAAGAAACACCTGAAGTAGAAAACATAAAGCCCGCTGAACCTCCGAAACCCAAAAAAGCAAAAAATACTACCGAAGAAACAGAACGTAATTACAGCGTATATTACACACCCAAACCTAAAACGGGTAAAAGAGGCGGCGTAATCGGACACCCTCCCGTAACAGCAGAAATGAGGCGTAAACCAGTAAGTTTTTATTGCAGCGACATTGACAAGCAGCGCTATCTGGAAGCAGCAAAAAAAGACGGAAGAAAGTTTCCGGATTTCGTAAACAAAGCACTTGAGGAATACATCGAAAATCATAATTTATAACAAATTATAATAATTTAAAGTAACTTATAATAAATTATAATAATTTGTTTTAGTCAGATAGAGAAAAGGAGAATCGTAATGAAAGATAATAGTAAGCAGTTAGCCGAAGACCTGAAGGTTATACTTGTCAGAAAACAATCAAATATTTCCGATTTAGCAAAACGAATGGATGTAAGTGCAGCAACCATGTACTCTAAATTTAATCGTGGGAACTTCTCGATTAAAGATCTCGACAGTATCTGTAACGCACTTGGTATTTCCTATAAGATAGAATTTGAAATGAACGAAGAAGCTTAAAATAAATTAAAATACATTATAATAATTTATTTTAATTTATTTTATACGCACATAAATCAATCTATTTATCATGAACCAAAGCCTTAAATGAATATATGCAAAAAAATTGCCAAGGCATTAATTTGTAAACCAGATATAAATTGTTTAATTCATTGATACTGACGACAGTTTTGATATATTAGGAGTTACTATGAAAAGAGGAAACATATTGGTCGAACAGGTGACCAAAGAAGGCTTGCTAATAGAAGGTTATGACGAGAGTTTATCTCCTTCAGAGATATATAATCGCATATCAAAGTATTTTCCTAATATTAGCAAAGCAGAGGCAGACCCAAGAGTGTTAATAGGGAATCACAAAGGGCATAAATTTGCAATCCGCTGTAAGAACGTTACGTACTTAGGAAATCCACATCCACACTTCAAGAAACGTATACAAATATCTGATGATTTATATGATTTCTACCATCTTGCTTTATCCTTAAATGCAAAACCAATATTATTGGGAATATATAATTATGGAACCAATACTATATTTGTTGATTTTAAGATTGATACATATATTGAGAAGAAGGCGCATAATTCATCTGCGCATATTTATGTAAGCGATCTAATTGCAGCAACAGAAGAAGGGTATTTCCAGAAAGTTGACTACTTTGGTAACACGGTTACTGCAATACGACCAGACATTATAAATGTATACTTGGATGAATTTTTTTACGCTGACGAGACAAGTAAACGTCCCGGCGAAGCAAATAAGAGCCTCGGCTTTACTGATCCAGCCCTGAAGCGAATAATTACATATGCCAGGGCATTTAAGCGAGACATTGTTCCAAAGGTAAAAACATTTTTCGAATACGAGAAAACGATTTGGAAAGGAATAGAATGTTATAAGGAGATGATAACTGCCAACTATCGCAATAAATATCAGCCAGAATGGGTTGGGTTTTTCCTAGAATATGAGTTTGAAAAATATCTTAAAAATAACAAGTTAAACTATTTGATTACCTATGCGCAGGACAAGAAAAAAGGCGGAATTGATCTTGACTTGTACTTTCCGACAATAGAATCATATGGAGACCTTAAGGCACATAGTGAAGAGTCAAGAGGAATTCAAGGTAACGACTGGGATACTATCATGCACATCATAAACGGTCAAGACGAAAAGAGCCATGTTTATTATATTGTTTGTGAACATTCTACCGAAAAGGACAGTTTGCACAATTATGAAGTAACAAAGTTCTGGAATGCAGCACAAGGGAAAACTAACTTGATGAGTTATTCCGCTCGTATGAAAAACCGTGTACAACTGAAACGAGTTTACATGCTTGATATCAACTATTCAAATAGAGAGTACCTAACGAAATTTAAGCAGGGGCTGAATAGTAATGGAAAACCAAGAGAACCAAAAATTATGATAGAACAAGATAATCTACAGCATTTTATTGTTGATCAAATTGAATTATAGGATAGAGGTGTAGTATGAAAAAAAATTTTAAGTTCATTGATCTATTCTCAGGAATAGGAGGTTTCCATCAAGCTATGAAACAACTTGGTGGAGAATGCGTATTCGCATCTGAGATTGATAAATTTTGTAATATTCAATATGAGAGAAATTATGGAATGAGTTCTGACATTAACATACGCGATGTTAAAGAAACTGATATCCCAAAACACGATGTTTTGTGTGCAGGTTTCCCATGTCAAGCATTTAGTAAGGCAGGAAAGCAGGCTGGACTTGAGGACAAGACAAGAGGAACCTTGTTCTTTGAAATAGTCCGGATACTTAAGTACCACCACACACCTTATATTATTTTGGAGAATGTAAGAAATCTTGTATCACATGATAATGGAAACACTTGGAAAATTATTCAAGAAAGCCTTAAGGAACTGGGTTACAGAACAACGAAAAATCCTTTGATTTTAAGCCCGCATTACTTTGGAATTCCACAAATCAGAGAGAGAGTCATAATTCTTGGAAAATACGATCCCAAAAACACAGACGAGCCACTAAATGTTGATTTTGGAACATATAAAGAAAAAGAAACCAACTCTATATACGATGTATTGGATGAGAATGAAACCGATGATGGTTATCATATTTCCGAGTACGAAGAAATGGTATTAACGGCATGGGATGAGTTTTATCAAGGAATAAACCTTAAAACAATTGGATTCCCTGTTTGGGCTGACTATTTTAAATTTAAAGGAAGTTTGGAAGATCTTCCCGCTTGGAAAGCTGGCTTCATTCAAAAGAACATAAAATTATACAAGGACAATAAAAAGTTTATTGATTCATGGTTGAAAAAATATAAAAATCTCAAAGAATTCACCGCTACCCATCATAAGTTTGAATGGCAATGTGGAGAAAGTATTTCAAGCATCTGGGAAGGTGTAATACAGTTTAGACCATCAGGTATAAGGGTAAAACTGCCGAACAACTTTCAAGCATTGGTTGCTATTGTTCAGATTCCCGTTATAGGCAAATACAAAAGAAGGCTCACAGTCAAAGAAGCTGCTAGATTACAAAGTTTCCCTGTAGATGATACTAAAAAGCCATTTCTTCCCGATGAAAATAGGCAGCAAGCTTACAAGCAGTTTGGCAACTCTGTAAATGTTGCAGTAATAAGACGAGCAGCAGAAGAGTTATTTAAGTGTAAATAGAAAGGAGCGTACAAATGGGAGAAGCATTTCATCTACCTAAAGGATTTCCTACAAATATTCAACTCAAAGAGGAGACATTAAAAGCACTTCAGGCATCCAACGAAGAATTATCAACAAACGATATAAAAGATTATATCGTCAAAACATTAAACCTATCCAATGAAGTGTTGGAATTTGAAAATTCAGATGGTTTAACCAAACTCATTGATTATAGACTAAGATGGGCAAGAACTGCCCTAAAAAATGAGGGTAAAATTCAAAATACTAAAAAAGGATTTTGGAAAGCACTATCTTTATCCTTTAATTTTTCTATGGAACCTTAAAAGTGTACTTTTCGATATTCCAGTCATACTGACTACCTGAGTATATGAATGGATTTTTAGCAGTTCCATCGCATGATGGAGCTGCTTTTGTGTATATTTATGTGGTCTTCCACCTACGTTCCCTGATGCCGCTCTGCCTTCAAGCATCCTGTCCTTGATCATATCTCTCTCAAATTCGGCAAATGAAAGCATAATATTCCGTATAAGTTTACCAGTAGTCGAATTATTTATTAAACCGAGATTTAGCACATTGACACTAATACCTCTCTCCAACAGTGAGTCTATAAGTTCAATACCCTGCTTGACGCTTCTGGCGATTCTGTCAAGTTTGGTCACGATAATAGTGTCCCCAGTTACCATCTTCTGAAGTAACTTGTCAAATTCCGGTCTTTTTACGAAATAACCGGTATAAGCATCGGAATAAATTTCCGATGCTCCGGCATTTTCAAGTTCTTTTCGTTGAGAGGCAAGGGATGTCCCATCCTTTGCCTGCGTCTTTGTCGATACTCTACAATATCCGTATTTCATAGAACCTCGCTTGCCCTCTTTGTATCATGTAAATAGCGGATTTCATCCATAACCATCTTAATTTGTTCATCATCAAATCCTGTATTTTTAAGTGCAAGTCTCGCATAGCCTTTTGTAATATCATTAAAAGCAGAACTATTATAAAGTTCACATATATCAGAATCGCTGCAATCGCCTAGGAAGTCAAAAAGTTCTGCGCTCCTTTTCATAGCTGCATGATTAGGATCTTCTGGGTTCTTCTCCATATATTTTCTGTAGGCATCAGCCTGTAATTTAAAGCCGTTCATTGTATCTCCCTTTTATTTTGAATATTAGTTATGACACCATTGTAACACTGTAAAATACTTAAGTCAATAATCATATCCAAAACTTTTAAGTTTTGAATACTGTTTTGTACAAGCATTTAGGTATGTTAGCACATAGATGCACGAGTTTATGAAAATGCTGATCATATAGTATACTGATAAAACAACAGTTACAAAACAAAAAACTCTGTTTACAATTAGGCAAATATATGATACCTTATATATAGGGAGGAATTATACTATATGAAAAAAATTATATTATATTGTTTAATATCTGTATTACTATTAGTTGGCTGTTCCAAAGAAGAGCCTAAAAATAATATACCTGAATCGGAAATTCAGAAAATACAAGATGAGATTGATAAGGCAAATGATGGAATTGGACAAGATGAAATTAATAAGGTGACTCAAGAGGTTGAACAAATTGAAAAAACTCCTGAAGAACAATTTCAAGAAATCATAGAAAGAGATAGAGAAAAACAATTAGAAGAAGAAGAACGAGTGAAACAATTACTAGAAGAACTCGAAAATAGACCTACAGCACCTGTAGAAATATCTGTGGATCCAGCTGATATTCAAGCACTGGTATCTACTTATGCAGATGCAAAGACAGGCGATTACATAACTTTTGGAGCGTTTGAACAAGACAAT
>JAEEGL010297649.1_pt1 | contig 17480 bp, 19 predicted proteins | sample 9134231 | NCBI WGS metagenome assembly JAEEGL01 (sample SAMN16246548, study PRJNA631951) | gut metagenome | biome: gut microbiome; feature: rumen; material: fiber-attached | host: Bos | place: Iran: Karaj | collected 2018-10 | reverse complement strand
TTTGTAATCAGCAGGTTATCGGGTCGAGTCCGATCATCGGCTTTATATATGGGTGGTTGCCCGAGTGGTCAAAGTGGACAGACTGTAAATCTGCTTGCAACTCCTTCGGTGGTTCGAATCCACCACCACCCATTTCCTTTTAGGATTTAATAGAATATCGCGGGATGGAGCAGTCTGGAAGCTCGCCGGGCTCATAACCCGGAGGTCATAGGTTCAAATCCTATTCCCGCAATTTAGTAACATGCCCAGTTAGCTCAGTTGGTAGAGCAGAGGACTGAAAATCCTCGTGTCCTTGGTTCGATTCCGAGACTGGGCACTTGTTATGTCAAAAACCTGAAGATTTTCTTCAGGTTTTTTGTTATATAAAAAGGAATTTATACTGAATGCATAGAAGTATAAGTGGAATATGATAAAATAATGTTAATAAATATATGGTCTATGAAGGATTTTGGGGAAAATCTTCATATATTACTGATGTTAGGGGGATTGGAACATGAGTAAGACGACATCAAAACTTCGTATGTGGTCTCTAATATGGGGACTTGGTTTGGTAGCGCAAATCTGTTGGAACATTGAAAATTCCTGGTTTAATACCTTTGTGTATGCCAGAATTGGAAAGTTTCCGGGAATCATAACCGGAATGTTAATCTGTTCTGCTGCGGCTACTACCTTTTCTACTTTCTTTTTTGGTACTTGGTCGGATCGTATCGGAAAAAGAAAAGTCTTTATCTCTCTTGGATATATTCTTTGGGGAATCTTTACCATTATTTTTGGTTTAACAGAATTCATCAGCAAGGACGTATTTTTATTCGTCGCTATTTCCGTGGTTTTGGCAGATACAGTTATGAGTTTCTTTGGCTCTATGGCCAATGATGCTGCCTATAATGCATGGTGCAATGATATTATGACGGATGAAAACAAAGGACAAATCGGAGCATCCTTAGCGACTCAGCCTGTAATTGGAACCATCCTTGGAACAGTTGTTGGTGGTTTATTAATTGGTAGTGATGACAATTATATGCGACTGTTTTTGGTGATTGGTTTGGCTGTCATCCTATTTGGTATTTTTTCCTTTTTTGCAATTGGAGAGGATGGGGTGATTTCACCGTCCAAGAGAGGAGGCTTTTGGGAACAGTTTGTTTCGGTTTTTGACTTTAAGGGATTTTTTAAGCAGAAAGAATTGGTATGCGTACATATTTCGTTAGCAATATTTTTTATAGGATTTAATACCTATTTTGCTTATATTGGAAATTACTTGATTTATTATATTGGTTTTACCGCTGATAAAATGGGAATTGTGGAAGCGGTTCCTCTCGTACTGTCCATGCTGACAGCGATTCCGGTATCAAAACTTTTGAATTCCAATAAACATATTTCCATTGCATTGTGTGCAGTGATTACCAATGTCATCGGGTTATTTATCCTATTTCCGGTGAAGCCGGAAATGGTGGATCCTTCCGTTATTTTTGCTCCAACAAATTTCCGTTTGTTTTTCGGTATCTTTGTATTAGGTATGGGATATATCGCTTTCTTGCAGACGATGAAAGTTTGGGCAAAACAGTTGTATCCGGCAGATTCCAGAGGTCAGTATGAAGGAATTTGGATTTTGTTTTTTGTATTAATTCCTATGATTGGCGGTTCCTTAATGGGGCAATGGGTGGTACAATCTTCGGGAGAAACCTATATCAATGCAGAAAGCGGAAAGACAGAATATATTCCCAACGGAAATATTTTCCTTGTGGGAGCATGTATCGTTATTTTGTCTTCGATCCCTGTGTTGATGAGCAGAAATTATTTTAAGAAGAGGATTGAAGAATGAAGCTTGTATTTTTAGACAGAAAATCCATTGGCAGTGACATTGATTTATCGAAATTCTCCACTTTTGGTGAAGTGATTAACTACGACTTTACTTATCCAAATGAAGTGAAGGATAGGGTAAAGGATGCAGATATTATTGTGGTAAATAAGACTCTGATTAATGAGGAGACCATAGGCGAGGCAAAGAATCTGAAACTGGTATGTGTAACTGCAACGGGAACCAACAACTTGGATAAAGAGTATTTGGATAAAAGAGGAATTGCTTGGAGAAACGTGGCGGGATATTCCACAGACTCTGTAGCTCAGCATACCTTTGCCCTTTTATTCTATTTATACGAACATTTGCCCTATTACGATCGATATGTTTCCTCGAAAGGATATATGGGAGATAAACTATTTACTCATTTTGAGCGTCAGTTCCATGAAATCAGCGGTAAAACCTGGGGAATCATCGGACTGGGAGCCATTGGTCAAAAGGTGGCACAGTTGGCAGAGGCGTTTGGCTGTAAGGTGCAGTACTATTCCACTTCCGGAAAAAATCACAACAAATTATACAAGGAAGTCGGCTTTGATGAGCTTTTGAAAACCTCGGATATTGTCTCTATCCATGCACCTTTGGATGAGAATACACAAGGGTTGATGAATAAGGAAGCATTTTCAAAAATGAAAGAATCAGCTGTATTAATAAATGTTGGCAGAGGTCCTATTATTGTAGAAGAAGATTTGGTTTGGGCAGTACAAAATAATCAAATCGCCGGAGCAGGTCTGGATGTTTTGACGGAGGAGCCTATGTCAAAGGATTGTCCATTGACGGAACTTTTAGAGGATGATCGCGTGTTTATCACACCTCATATTGCATGGGCATCGGTAGAAGCTCGTGTTCGATTGATGGATATTATTTATGGACAGATTGAGGAATTTCTGAATTCATAGTATGATGAAAACAGTTATAACTGTGTAAAATGGTGTTTGACAGATAAAGGGTTTGGTTGTTGCACCTTACAGGAAAAAGGAGGAACTTATGGATAATTGGTTATATTTTTGGTTAATACTTTTGGTAGCCACTCTCATTTTAGAAGGAATTACAGTTGGCCTTACCTCCATATGGGTATCCGGAGGTGCGTTGGCAGCCCTGATTGTAGCAGCATTCCATGGACCGATTTGGCTGCAGGCAGTGGTATTTTTCGTGGTGACTTTTGTACTTTTATATTTCACCAGACCTTGGGCGATGAAATACTTAAACAGTAAGCGTGTACGAAGCAACTATGAAGAGACCTTAGGACAGGAAGTTCGGGTTTTGGAAAAGGTGGACAATCGAATGGAAACCGGAAAAGCCATTTACAACGGTATGGAGTGGACGGCAAGAGCCCTTCATGATGATGAGATTTTTGAAGTGGATGAGCAGGCCATTGTTGCTGAAGTGGTTGGGGTGAAGCTGATTCTACGAAAAAAAGATACGGATATAGATCAGAGTGTTAAAACCACTGAGGATGTAGTGACAGAATAAGAGGCGAGGAATCGTGGGAATAATTTATATATAGTTTGTGACTTACACTTGGAAGGATGAAAGAGGAGACGGAAGAAAATGCCGGGATTTCGAGCACATTATTTTTTTGGAGATGAAAGCGAAAAGGCGATGGAGACTACGCCGGAATTTATATTAAATCATAGAAACGTATATAATCTGGGCCAACAAGGCCCGGATATTTTCTTTTACAGTCCGCAGGCCCATCTGTTTTACGATAAAAATATTGGTTTTGTGATGCACGCAGATCGGGTGATGTCTTTTTTTCAAAATCTATTTCTTTCAAGGGAAGGATTTTCCAATAAAAAAGATTTGGAAATCGTAGATGCTTATATTTGTGGATTTATGGGACATTATAGCTTAGATACGGTAGCTCATCCCTATATTCATGACCGGGCAAAGAAGATGAAATATCGCCATGAGTTTTCCAAAAGCTTTGGGATTCATGTTCAGTTGGAAACGGATATTGATAATCACAATGTCCGTCATTTTTTGGGATGTGAACCCATAGAGTATAACCACTACGATACCATAAAGGTATCAAACTATGAACGTGAAGTGGTGGGGCTTTTGCTGGAAAGCGCGATTGCTTTGACTTACCCGGAAAATGCTGTGAAAAAGAAACATATAAAGTCGGCTGTTTCTTTTTCACGAACTTTATTCCGATGGATGGTAGATAAACATGGTAGAAAAAAGAAACTGGTGAAGTGGATTGATATGACATTTTTCCATCATGATTTTTTGAATGCAGTCATTTCCAATGATGATATCGAAATCAATCCGGACCCTTGTAATCTGAAACATCGGGAGTATAAAAATCCATGGGATGAGAGCATGAAAATCACAAAGGATTTTTATGAACTGATGGAGGATGGAAAGGATAACTACTTAAGAAGAGTGGCACTGTATGAAAAAATGATAAAAGAATATGCCACGGATAATCCGGCTTCAGAGAGCTATTACAAACTCCAAAATCAGCTTATAGAAGATTTGGGAGACTTGAGCTATGACAGTGGACTGCCCCTTCCTTTGGTCTACCCGGAAGATGAATAAAGATAAGTAGTATCCCCCTTTTATCAGTAATGGTAAAAGGGGGATTTGAGGATAGAAGATATGTATATATTACGAGGAGATATAGAATGATGTTATTTATGGCTTTGATTGATGAGCCAACAGACCAGGAAAAATTTTTAGATTTATACGTAAACTATAAATATTTAATGATAAAAATAGCGATGGAGTATCTTCGGGATCGGGGAAAAGCAGAGGATGCTGTACAGGAAGCCTTTATTTCCATTGCAAAAAATATTAAAAAAATTGAAAAACCCTGTAGTAAATCCAAAAATCTTTGCGTTATTATTGTTAGAAACAAATGTATTGATATGTTTCGAAGAGAAAAAGGGGAGGTCATTAGCATAGAGGACGTAGTAATGGGTGATGATTCAGAAGATTTGTTAGAACAGGCTTTGAACCGGGAGTCAGCGGAGAGTATTCAAAAAGCGATGAATAAACTCAAAGAAAATTATCGTACGGTGTTACAATTGTATTATTATCATGAATATTCAGAAAAGGAAATAGCGGGGATTTTGGGTATTTCAGAGAATAACGTTAATGTTCGTTTGTTCAGAGCAAAAAAGAATTTGAAAAAATTATTGGAGAATGAGGTATAGATATATGGATAGGATAAAGGAAGGCATAAGTTTATATACGGAAAAAGAATTATTACTTTATCCATCATATGAAGAAGTGGTTGATTTTTTTCGAGATGAAATAATCAATCATAAAAAGCTAAGAAAACAAGGGAAAGAAATCTGGGATAGGGTTTATAGAAAGAAAAAATTATCTCAAATAGTGGCAGCAATAGTATTGTGTTTATTTAGCACGGTTGCATTGTACCAGATTAGCCCAACGGTTCGAGCCGCAGTGATTTATGTGACGGAATTTTTCCATGATCATATCATAATAGATATAAATAAAAAGAGTACCTCAAAACTATTAAAACTGACAAGGCTACCAGAGAATATGGAACTTGAGTATGAATATGAATCATCAGGATACTATTGTGCAGATTATGTGGACCATGATAGTGACAGAAAACTAAGTTTTATAGCATCATCGGGACAATTATCAGTTTCATACGATAATGAACGTCATACCCTATATTCTAAAAAAATTGGGGAATATGACTGCTTAGTAATAAAAGGTGATTCTAATAGTGAGTGGAATACAATTACTTTTCAGTATATGGATAATTATTATGAAATAGATTTTATTGGTTATGATGATGAGGATTTGGAAATAATTATTAAGAATTTGAAATAAGTGTAATGATATAAGATTTATTACGTAATTATATATTGAAGGATGTTATTTGACAGGAGGAAAGAAATGAAAAAACGAATACTTACTTTTATACTTTTATTTGCAATGTTTTTTGTTTATGGGAAAGAGGTGACAGCAACGGAAAATTTGAACCATCAAGTTGGTTTGGATTACGTGAATAGTCACTCTATAGTATTAACACTGGATAAAAGTCAGTGCAATGCAAATTTTAAAGCGAAAAATGGAACAACTAACATATCCGCAACAGTTACAGTATATAAACTTACTGGAAAAAAATATGTAAAGCAAAAATCATGGAATGCTACTACAAAAGGAAATCGTTTAAATATGAATAACAAGATTGCATTAGGGGGAGGAAAGTATAAGGTAGTAGCCAAGGTAACGAGTACTTGCAACGGAAAAACGGAAACGGTAACAAAGACAAGCTATTTTAATATTTAGGGAGGTAGAATTATGGGAAGAAAAAATGTAATTGGGAAAAGAATAGTATGCGCATTTTGTGTTGCAGTAACACTGTTATGTTGCAGTAGTAAGTGTCAAGCTATGAATTTGGAAGTTCATGATCAGATTGTATGTAACGATCTTGCGAGAGATTACCAAGTGGCAAATCTATCAGACAAGAAATTTGAGGAAAAATACAATAATGAGATTGATGTAAGAACAATAACTGTGAGTGCTGAAGAAATGCCAGTAGATGCATATATAATAGATGATAAGACAATAAAACGGATGCCGGTAGAAATAGAGTACAAAGAAATAGTTACAGATGATTATTCAAAACTTAAAACAGATAATTTTAATAGTGTCAATCTTATGGCTGTAAAAGTTGTTTCGTCAACGGGAAGCAGCTCAAGAGATAGTTCAACTATGGGCGGAACAATTTGCTGGAATGATAAAACGGGCCCAAATAATACGTTAAATTACGTAACAATATCAAGAACAAACTGCAAAGGAAAGTGCACATATTCATATGGTACGGCTACAAATACATGTAAATATTCAGGAACATTCAGGGAGCCAAGTAAAAAATTAATACCTTCAGAAAAAACAACAGGTTTAATTTTTTGTGTGTCTGCGGGCTCGTCAACGTCAACTGGAAAATCTTTTTATTTAAACTTTTCTACCATGGGGGATTCATTATGAAAAAAATAATAAGTGGAATTGTATACTATTTGGCGATCATATTTTTAATCTTTTCTATCCATGTTTTTGCGGCGAATGGTAACTGGAAGATAGCAAATTTTTATCCGGTTGTTGCTGGTGTGCTTGTTGTTCTTGCCGGATGTATTTTGGGAATCTTTCATAAAAAAGTACAGAAGAAAAATCTTTTGGTACTTTTAGTTCTTGGGGTAGTGTTTTTAGTTTTAGCAATCGTAAACATTAATATAAACGGAACAGAATTTGCACAGGCCTATATTGAAACAGGCTCGGGAGCATTTTATTCTCTGTTTTCCAGAGGAATTACCATGGAGACATTTCCGTTTAGTTTTATTTGGATCGATTATTTTACATGGAATCTCTTCTCATTAATATACATGGGATTATTTTTCATAAGTTATTTTCTGGTACAATGGAGAAAAAACACCGTACACAAATAAATGAGATAGGAAAGAATCAAAGTCTATATTTCACCCCTCGTGTATCGACACGAGGGGTGTTTTTGTGTAAGAAGAAATACAATGGGATTCCCTATTGAAAAGGTAGTTGAAACGTATTACAATAAATCTTGCTCACTTCGTTTTGGAAAAAAGCGAAAAAGAAAAGATACTTGGTGTGAAAGTCGATTTGGGAAATTTTATTAATTACCAAATCATAATAGAATGAGGATGAAAACAGTAGATGTTCAAAGGACGTATTGAGGAATTAGGGAAATTACAGGAGTTCATGACGGCGAAACCTAAGGTGCTTTGCCTGTATGGAAGAACCGGCATGGGAAAGACTTCACTTTTAAAGGAATTTTTGAAAAACCAGGAAGGATGTTATTTTTGCGCGTATCCCACCACAAAAAAGAGAGAGCTTTCTTTGTTTGCAAAAGCGGTTGGGGCGCATGAAAATGCTTCGCTGGTAGAAATTTTAAATAAGGTTACACAGTTGGGGCGCCAAAAAGCCTTTGTTCTTGTAATTGACGGATACGGTGCGTTTGCAAAAGCAGATCCTAGTTTTGCGAAGACCCTTCATGATTATGTAAAGGTGGAATGGGCTGATACAAAAATCAAGTTGATTTTGTGCGAGGATTCCTATTTAAATGCGACGAAGCTGATGACCTCTCGCGGTGCTATATGGCAGGACTTTGATCCGGAATGTATGGAGCTTTTGGGTCTTTCGTATTATGAAGCCCAGCTGTTTTTTATGGATGCTCTTCCTGAGGAAAAAGTATTTTACTATGGAATTACCGGTGGCATACCGATACTTTTGAACCGTTTGGAAAATACGGTGGAAGAGACGATTACAAACCTTTATTTATCAGAGGATGGACAGGCGTATTTACCGGAGCGAGTGATAAATACCGAACTTCGGGAAATGTCATATTACAATTGTTTATTAGAAACTTTGGCATCCGGGAAGAACCGGGTGAATCAAATTTCCGCTGAGGTGGAAAAGCCAAAGGATGTAGTTGTGCCATATTTGACGACGCTGATGAACATTGGCGTTGTAAAAAAAGAAAATCCGGTTACGGAACCTCACAATCGAAAAAAAACCAGATACTCTATTGTAAATACATCGGATGTATTCTGGTATCGTTATATTGTGCCTCATATGGATGAGTATACTTCGGGAGTAAGGGAGCAAATCTACGAAAAATACATTTTAGAGGAGTCTGAGGACTTTTTGCAAAAGACATTTGTAGATATGTGCAAGGATTATTTGCACAGGCGTTCGGATGCCGGAGATTTGAATTTCCATATCGAGGAAATCGGAAACTGGTGGGAAAATGATGATGAGAAAAAAACCACTGCCGGTTTTGATTTAGTGGCAATTGGAGAGCAGGATAAAGCGGCAGCAGTTTTGTTTGCCAGATGTTTTTATCAGGATGAAAAAGTAGGAATGTCTGATTTAAAACAGCTCATTGATTTGACGAAGCATTTAAAGGTTGGAGAAAACATTTATTACGTAATTTTCTCAAAATCCGGTTTTGATAGAAATGCGAAAACGGCAGCAGGTGCCATTAAAAATATTGTTATGATTTCATTGGACGAAGTTTGTTCTTGGAAAAATAAATAAAAGAAAGGAAGAACCATGACAAAACAGGAATTGCAACAAATAGCAACAGATGTACGTATGGGAATTATTGAAGGAACCCATGCGGCAAAATGCGGACATCCCGGCGGATCTCTTTCCGCAGCAGAGGTGTTTACTTATCTTTACTTTGAGGAGATGAATATTGATCCTAAAAACCCTCAGAAGGAAGACAGAGACCGTTTTGTACTTTCAAAGGGTCATACAGCTCCGGGATTATATGCAGCTTTAGCATACAGAGGATACTTCCCGGTAGAAGATTTAAAGACTTTGCGTCACGTAGGAAGTCACTTGCAGGGACATCCTTGTTTGGCACATACTCCGGGAGTAGATATGTCAAGCGGTTCTTTGGGACAGGGTATCTCAGTGGCAGCAGGTATGGCGCTTTCCGCTAAACTTACCAATGATGATTATCGTGTCTATACACTTTTAGGTGATGGTGAAATCGAGGAAGGTCAGGTTTGGGAAGCTGCTATGTTTGCAGGTTTCAGAAAGCTGGACAACCTTTGTGTTATCGTTGATAACAACGGTCTTCAGATTGACGGACCTGTGGATGAAGTAAACTCTCCTTATCCTATTGCAGATAAGTTTAGAGCCTTCAATTTCCATGTAGTAGAAGTGGAAGACGGTAATGATTTTGACCAGTTGGCAGCAGCTTTTAAAGAAGCCAGAGAAACAAAGGGCGCTCCTACAGCCATCGTTATGAAGACGGTAAAAGGAAAGGGCGTATCTTACATGGAAAACCAGGTGGGCTGGCATGGAAAAGCTCCCAATGATGAAGAATACGAAATCGCGATGAAAGAGTTAAAGGAGGCAAAGGAAGCATAATGGCAGAGACAAAAGCAGTTGCAACCAGAGCTAGCTACGGTAATGCCTTGGTTGAATTAGGAAATAAAGTGGACAATCTCTATGTTTTGGATGCGGATCTTGCAGCCGCAACTCAGACAGGAATTTTTAAGAAAGCTTTCCCTGAGCGTCACATTGATTGTGGTATTCAGGAATGTAACATGGTAGGTGTGGCAGCAGGACTTGCTACTACAGGAAAGGTTCCTTTCGTTTCTACCTTTGCTATGTTTGCAGCAGGAAGAGCATACGAGCAGGTTCGTAACTCTGTGGGATATCCCCACTTAAATGTGAAAATCGGTGCAACACATGCAGGTATTTCTGTTGGTGAAGATGGTGCCAGTCATCAGTGTTTAGAGGATATCGCTTTGATGCGTGAAATTCCGGGAATGGTAGTTATCAATCCTGCAGATGATGTGGAAGCCCGTGCTGCAGTAGAGGCAGCATATAACCATGAGGGCCCTGTATATCTTCGTTTTGGTCGTTTGGCAGTACCTGTAATTAATGATACTCCGGATTACAAGTTTGAAATCGGAAAAGGTGTTACCTTAAAAGAAGGTAGTGATGTATCTTTAATCGCTACAGGTTTGGAAGTAAATGAAACTTTACAGGCAGCAGAGATGTTGGAAAAAGATGGCATTCATGCAGAAGTAATCAACATTCATACCATTAAGCCTTTGGATGAGGAGCTTGTTGTAAAGACTGCTTCAAAGACCAAGAAGGTAGTTACCATTGAAGAGCATTCTGTCATCGGAGGACTTGGTTCGGCAGTAGCAGAAGTACTTTGTGAGCAGTGCCCTACAAAGATGAAGAGAATCGGTGTGTATGACCGATTTGGCGAGTCCGGCCCTGCTAAAGAGCTACTTCACAAGTATGAGTTGGATGCAGAAGGCATCTATAAGCAGGTAAAAGAATTTCTTGCGTAAAATATAAACGGAATATGGTTTCGGTTTTTTGAAATGAACGTCTAACCGGTAGGGTGTGTTTGACATGACCTACCGGCTTAGGCGTTTTTTTGCAACAAAAATTCAAAGGTGTGGACAAAATCGGCTCGGTAGTATTGACATGAGGTGTTATATGTGTTTATATATTACATAAACAGTATATATGAAAAAATGAAATACTTGAGGAGGTTTCTATGAACGAAAGAACAGCGAAGCAGAACTTTTCATCTATGGGTATGAATTTGTTTTTGTTTTTAGTGATTGTAAGTATTCTGCAGGTGATTTGCCTGGGAGTAGTTGGCGTAATTTATGGCGGAAGTGACTATCCCAATTGGGTATTTTGGGTAGCAAATTTTGTTCCTATGTATTGCATTGGATTACCTATTTTATACGTGTTGATGAAAAAAGTGCCCGGAGAGGATCTGATGGAGACTCGCTCCTTTTCGGTAGGCACATGGATTAAATTTTTAACCATCAGCTTTTTTGTTATGGTTGTGGGAAATCTGATTGGTCAGCTGGTGGGATTACTTTTTTCTGCGCTGGGAATTAATACGGCTGCAGGGATTGAGGCTTTGCTTAATCAGAGTACAGGAATCGGAAGTATTGTTTTGGCTCTCATTGCTCCCATTGTGGAGGAGCTGATTTTCCGTAAGTGGCTCATCGACAGAATGCATGTATACGGTGGAAAGGTGGCAGTGGTAACGTCCGCTTTGATGTTTGGTTTGTTTCACGGAAACTTTAGCCAGTTTTTCTACGCATTTTTCCTTGGCCTGGTATGGGGATATGTTTACTACAAAACAGGAAAGGTCATTTACTCTATGCTGATGCATATGACCGTAAACTTCTGTGGTGGTGTGATTGCACCCATGTTTTTGACAGGACTGGATTTAACAGATCCCATGTCTATGATTTCTTCTCCTAAGTTTATCGGACTTTTGATTTATGAGGTGATTGTCTTTATCATTGCTATCGTTGGATTTGTGTTCTGGTTGGTAGGAAGAAAAGAGATTTCTTATTCCGAAGAGAGACTGGAGCTTCCTGCAGAGGAGCGGGTGAAAACTCCTTGGGGAAATCTTGGAATGATCCTGTTTTTAGTTGGATGTTTGGCACTTTTTGTCATCTCTCTTTTTTCAGGAGCTGTTGCCTAAAAAAATAGTTTAAAAGAAATAAAAGATTCCACCCCTTCATTGATTTCTCAGTAAGGGGTGGAATCTTTTTTTATGGGAGATGAATTATGTAATGAGTAATATTGACTAAGAGCAACGATTGTAGGAAAATATTATTGTTATAAAAAATATATATCAGATTGTGAGGTATTGTTATGAGAATGTTAAATAAGGGTGAAAAGAAGGTAATGGATTGTATTTGGAATAACGGACATGAAATGAGTAGTAATGATTTGGTTTTGGAATTGGAGCCTATGAAATTTTCAAAGCCATCCGTATATAAGGCACTTCAATCATTGGAATCAGATGGATTTATTAAGATTAAATGTGTAGAATTGGTCGGACAAATCTATGCTAGAAAACTTTCTGCCGCTATATCCAAGGAAGAATACTTTGCTTTTGAAATGGATAGCAATGGAATGGGAATTGAATCGTTAAAGGGAATTTGCATGGCATTGATAGGGCAGTATGAGAAAAGGACAGATTCAAAAATGGATAAAGTAGTGGTTGGTGAACTTGAAAATATCATCAAAGAAATAAAGGATAGGAACTAGGAATGCAGATTACTGTTTTTTCGATTATTGCAATGATGTTTTGGAGTTCGGTATTTATTTTATTAATGGTTTTATTAAGACAAAACTATTATTTTATTGATATTTGCGGTGTCTCCGGAATGATTATTCTGTATCTTTTTTGTTTTTTCAGGATGGTAGTACCCATTGAGGTCCCATGGACAAAAGAAATTCCATTTCCGAAAGTGTTTAATAAACTTTATTCTTTCTTAAGCGGTGAAATAGGTTTGCTTTTTGTTGACAAGGTATCTGTGGTAGATGGTTGTGCATTTGTATGGATAATTGTAGGTGGAATTCTATTGGTTCGATTGTTTGTTTTAAGGAGAAGAGCCTATAAAAAGATTTCCCTATGGAACCTGAACTATGATGATAAATGGACGAAAAGAATTAAAAGCAGGGAGTTTTATAATCCAAGAGTAGCGGTTAAAGTTTATAAAAGTTCTGCCATAGAGACGCCTTTAGCTGTGGGCATTCGTAATAAAATGATTGTCATACCGAATCAAAAGTATAATGCGAAGACATTGGAGTATATCTTGATGCACGAATATACGCACCATAGGAATGGAGATTTAATAATAAAACTTATGGTGGATATTATCTGTGTTTTGTGTTGGTGGAATCCTATTGTTCATATACTGAAAGTACATTTGCAGGAATATTTTGAAATGCGATGTGATTGGTATGTGGTGAAATATTTAGATAATAATCAAGTGGCGGATTATTTGGAATCTATTTTATATATCTTCAAAGAACAACGAGAACAAAAACATTTGTCGTCAATGAAAGACCGATTTAAGGTTGTACAAAGAGAAACTGAAAAAAATTATCATTGTCCCGGAATTCTAGTGCCAATTATTTTTTCAGTGGTTTTTTTAACATTGTCATACTCCGTTGTTCTTCAATCACAATTTGAACCATCTAGTCAGGATATAGGTAATGACGCATATGAGATAAATAGTGAAAATAGTTATATTTTTTTTGACGGAACCAATTATTATTTGCGCACGCAAAACAATGAAGACTTTAAACTTACAAAAAATATTTGGAATATTTAAAAGAGCAAAATATAGAGATTAGGGAGGAATAATAGAATGAAAAAAAATATCTTGATGTTGTTAGTTTTATTGGTGCTTGTGTTGAATGTACCACTTACAACGATTCCTGTTCAGGCTAATGGTACGGAGAGTGAGTATATAGATATGTCAGAGGGAGATATTCACTTATTCGCAGATGTTATTGTAAAGAAAACACGTATGTATAAAGGAAAACTACAGTATCGACACTGGAATGAGACGAGGGGATATTGGATTGAAAAGAAATGGATAAATGTGTAAAAATTGATAAATTAGTCTTTTGAAGTGGAAAATCACTTATGTTCCCAGCTTTTTCTTGACATAATTTCTATATAACTGTAATATTTAAATTATAGTAGTAAAGCTTATGAAGTAACGCTTTGAGTTGATAAAGGAAGAGCAGGTGGTAGATAATGAGGAATATAAGTGGGAGATTTTTTAGCGGTATATTAATGGTCTTACTTTTGTGTTTTGGGCTTTCTGCTTGTGGCAAAAATGCGAACAGTTATAGCTCAGCAATTCAAATATTAGAAGATGATAGTTATTATGCTGTGATAGAAGCAAATGATGAAGAGATGCTTCTGGTTAGCCAAGATGTTTATGATATGGATGATCGAAATGTATCCACCACATGTGATGTATATGTTAAGCAAGATGATAGTATTACAAAAGTAAAAACACTAAGCAGTGATGGAACAGCATATCCACTATGTGCAAATAAAGAAGGTATTTATATAGGTGGACCACATTATTTTGAGAAATATTCTTTAGAAAATAGCGAGATGATTTTGGTAGATGGAGTATATGTGGAGTATGATTCAGATGGCAAAGCAGCTTATAAAGAATATAAAAATGGTGAGAAGCTTGATATTGATGAAGAAAAGTATAATTCTATCATGGAGCAGGCAGAAAAAAATGATACGATTATTTTTTCTAAAAAATGAAATAGATTTTTAGAATGCCCAAGTGGTTGGAAGAGGAAAACAATATAAACCCATCAAAATGATATCTTGATGGGATAATTAGTCAGAAAGATTCTACCCTTTACCGGGAAATCAGTGAAGGGGTGGAATCTTTTTTTCCTGAAAATTAAAAAACATGTAGTAGATTTGTAAGTCTTTACGTATATATGATTAGGAGCAAATAATTTGGAGGGAGATAAAACTAGCAAGTTGTTCCATAGTAATTGTTCTTGCTTGCGGAACGTGAAAAGAGGAGGATTTTAAAAAACATTGAGAGTAATTAATACATAGGAAAAGGTATGTAATTGAAAAGGAGGATGGGTTTATGAAAAAAATAAAAAGGGTTAAAGTTTTACTATTGCTGGTGTGTCTTTTGTTGCCAATGATGTTTGCAACGCCCGTGGAGGCAAGTTACAAAAGTGAAAATAAAGAAATTGGCATTGTTGGATTTGATGTTCCAGCAGAAACATTAAAATACGCGAACAGTGTTTACTATCAACATTTACATGCATTGTTCATGGATGAGAAAGATTTTAACATATCACAATGTTATATTTCTAAGGGATTTACATTTTTTGATAAGAATATGAATATGGTTGGTTATGGATTTCCTGTTATAAAGAATCATGTGATAGTATCTGTGCTGGAAGTGTGCATGTTTAATGGTCAATATCAGTCGACAATGTCTGATTGTTATGCGGACAGTTTAAATAAATTATTGTTATCAATTGATACAAATATTACAATACTAGTAAATGATGGAAATTATTACTACTATGATGGAAAATTGTTAGGAAATCTATATCTATCTGATAGTGATAATTGTTTATCAAGCGTAATCTATTATGACATTTCAAATTTAGATATCCAATTCTCCTTATCAGATATTTATACTGTTCAAAAACATCTATTGAGAAAAAATGATGGACCTCGCTCTTATAAAACATTGTCGGTAAAGGGAGTACCACAAATAGGACCAACATGTTGGGCAGCTACGTGCGCAGCTAATATTAATTATATGAGGGGTAAAAATACAGGCTGTGAAACAGTGGCTAAGTATGTATATGGCAAAAATTGGCAAAGAGGAGCTGGTTCAGAACAAATAAAAAAAGCATATAAGCATTGGGGAATTGGTGTTACACAAAAGGGAAGAGTTACGTTTTCAAAAGTAAAGGAAGAGATAAATTCAAACCATCCTATGCATTTAGGGTTACAGGCAGGTTCTAGTGGTCATTCGATTGGATTAATTGGCTATGAAGATTACTCAGGAGTAAAAGGAGCTAATAATTCGAAGGTATTAATAATCTTAGAGCCAAATGGTGGTGTGAGAAAAACGATTACATTATCAAGTGATGGAAACTTTAAATATTATATCGCTGGAGGAGGATATCAATGGAATTGCACAAGAATATTAAGATAGTGATTACAATATTTATTGTCTTGTGCATTTGTGCACTGATATATTCAGTGGTGGATCATAAGGGATTTTTTAAGGAAGATATATATTATGCTACAGCTGTTTGTATTGATGATAAAATCTATAGCTTGGAGAGAGACTCGGAGTCTGGTGATATAAAAAAAGATTCAACGCTTCAATATTCATTTAATGCGAATCGGGAGATGGAATTGAAACTGGCCGGAAACGCTGTGGAGTACTGGGAATTAGAAGAGAATAATTACTTCTCTTACTCTGAGTATGAAGAGGTTATTGAAGCGGAAAAAGATAAAGAGGGTGGAAGCTACTGGCAGGTTTTTCGGATAAAAATGAAATCGCCTTCTGCGAAGGTAGTTGCAAAATTATATAATGTAAATGAACTTGAGAAGAAAAAGGAAGATAGAAAATATGATAGGTCTTTAACATTAGTTTTGACTGAAAAGTAGAAGATGATTAGTGCACGGAAGCAAAAATATAAACAGCGCCCGAGTTTTGTTTAAACTTAGGCGCTGTTTTTTTACCAGATTTGGTATAGAATAAAAATTTACCCCTAGCGGAAATCAAACTGATAAACCGTAAGGGTTTCGCCGTTTTCTCCTGCTTTTAAAATAGGAGACTGGAAGCTTTCTACATTTAAAGCATTGGGGAAGTACTGTGTCTCCAAGGCTACACCGCCTCGTTTCACAAAGTGTTTTCCGTTTTTCATTACTTCTTCCGGTTTCATATAGTTTCCAACATAAAGCTGGATGCCGGGAAGGTCAGTGTAAACATACATTGCACGGGTCCGGTCTTTATTTTCCAGTTTTGCTGCAAAGTAAACCGGCTTTGTAGCAGTGGAAAACTCTTCAGATTTGTGATTTTGATTGATGCAGTAGTTGTGGTCGTAGCCACCGGCAAAATTCAGCTGGTCATAGTCTTTGTCCACGCGCTCTCCGATAGAAGTAGGCTTGGTAAAGTCCATAGGAGTTCCGCTAACAGCTTTGATAGTACCGTCGGGAATAGACTCATTATTTGCCCAAGTAAAGTGATCGCAGTCCAATGTCAAAATATGATCTAAAATGGTGCTTCCATCCTGTCCATTTAGATTGAAGTAAGTGTGGTTGGTAGGATTGAATACCGTATCCTGGTTGGAAATTCCTTTGTAGCGAATCACAAGCGCATTGGTATCAGTCAGTTCATAGGTCACTTCCAGTTCCATAGCACCGGGGAATCCCATTTCCATATCCGGGCTGCTGTATGCGTAAGTAACTGCATTTACAGAGGTACATTTAATATCCCAAATCTTTCTAGCAAGGGTTTCGGAACCACTGTGAAGATTGTTGTTGCCATCATTTTTTTCCAAATTGTAAACCGTTCCGTTTAAGCGGAAAGCAGCGCCACCGATACGATTGGCGTTTCTGGCAACGGTACATCCGTAAAAGCATTCGTTTCCTTCGTAGTCATTTATATTCTGGAATCCCAGCACCACATCGGTCGTTTTTCCTGAGTGGTCCGGAACGTGAAGTTCTAACAGATTGGCACCGAAATTCATGGTCTTTGCAACCATTCCGTTTTTATTTTGA
>JAEEGL016809132.1_pt1 | contig 17481 bp, 13 predicted proteins | sample 9134231 | NCBI WGS metagenome assembly JAEEGL01 (sample SAMN16246548, study PRJNA631951) | gut metagenome | biome: gut microbiome; feature: rumen; material: fiber-attached | host: Bos | place: Iran: Karaj | collected 2018-10 | reverse complement strand
GAGGGAGTGCTCACCGGTAAAGGTCTTACCTTTGGTGGTTCACTTGCTCGTACAGAGGCTACAGGTTACGGACTTCTTTACTTTACAAACGCAATGCTTAAGGCAAACGGCCAGAGCCTCGAGGGCAAGACTGTTTGTGTATCAGGTGCCGGAAACGTTGCTATCTATGCAACACAGAAGGCTCAGCAGCTCGGCGCAAAGGTTGTAACAGTATCTGATTCAACAGGTTGGATCTATGATAAGGACGGTATCGATGTAGAGCTCCTCAAGGAGGTTAAAGAGGTTAAGCGTGCACGTCTTACCGAGTATGCTGCAGCTCGTCCGTCAGCTGAGTATCATGAGGGACGTGGCGTATGGAGCATCAAGTGTGATGTTGCTCTTCCGTGTGCAACACAGAACGAGCTTCTGATCGACGATGCTAAGCAGCTCGTAGCTAACGGCTGTATCGCAGTTGCTGAGGGTGCAAACATGCCGACTACTCTTGATGCTACTCAGTATCTGCAGGAGAACGGAGTTCTCTTTGCACCTGGTAAAGCATCAAATGCCGGTGGTGTTGCTACATCAGCACTTGAGATGAGCCAGAACTCAGAGCGCCTTTCATGGACATTCGAGGAGGTTGACTCCAAGCTTAAGGGCATCATGGAGAACATCTTCAAGAACTGTGATGAGGCATCAAAGAAATATGGTTTCGAGAAGAACTATGTTGTAGGTGCTAACATCGCAGGATTTGAGAAGGTTGCTGAGGCTATGCAGGCTCAGGGAATCGTTTGATCGTAAACACGTAAAACAAAAAGCTTAAGAAATAAAAAAAGAAGCATGTATATCTCGTTTCGGGCACGTAAGTTGAGATATTTCATGCTTCTTTTTTATTAGTCCGGAACAGATTTTTACATGAGTCTGAACAATCCGACAACTCTTCCTAAGATGATCACTTCATTTACTATGATCGGATCCATGGATGAGTTCTCAGGTTGAAGTCTGTAATGGTCTTTTTCTTTATAATAAGTTTTTACTGTGGCCGAGTCCTCTATGAGAGCGACTACTATGTCACCGTTTTTGGCAACAGGAGTCTGCTGGGCGATGATACGGTCGCCGTCATATATACCGGCCTCGATCATGGAATCACCTCTGACATCGAGCATGAACAGATCACCTGCAGGAAGCTCACTGGAAAGGAGAGGGAAGTAGCCGGATATATTTTGCTCTGCAAATAAAGGAGCACCGGCTGCAACCTGTCCGATCATGGGGATGTTTCTCATCTCACGACGTGTCATATTAAAACCGTCATCTACAATCTCGATAGCTCTGGGCTTGGCCGGATCACGTCTGATATATCCGTTTAACTCGAGTGTCTCAAGATGTGAATGAACTGATGAAGGTGATTTTAAATGCACAGCATCACATATCTCACGAACAGAAGGCGGATAGCCCTTGTCGAGTATCTGCTGTTTCATATATGAGAGAATCTCGCTCTGTTTTGCTGAAATCTTACCCTGTGCCATAATAACCTCACAATCCGGGGGTCATATAATCCCCCTGTAATATTTCTATCCTACAGAACAATAGTATCATATTTTGATCCGTTTGTCAAACAAATGTTCGAAAAAATATATTTTTATCAATTGACAAAACAGGGTAAGATGAGTATAATATTTAAAGTATGGATTAAAGTATGATCAGCCTTGACGGAGGAACAATATGAACAAGAAAAAGTACGGATTTTTCGGAAGAATAAAGAGATCCGATAATCCGGCATTCGAAATAGGTATGTTTTCGATCAGTATTGCTATATCATTGGCAGTTTTGGTCGGACTTGTTTTAGTTGCATGGTTCTATATCAAAGGACAGACTAACCGTTATACCGAGGAAGAAGTTAACGCCGGCACGGTCACACAGGCTGCCGTAGAGGTTGATAAAACCGAGGAGGAGCCCGTACAGACGGTAGATCCGAATCAGGAAATGATCGAGAATGACGATCTTATCGATTATGAAGACGAGTTAAAAACAGCTGAGTATGCGTATACTACCAGTGATGTCAACCTTCGTTCGGAGCCCAGCCTGACTGCTTTGGTTGTTATGAAGGTTCCTTTTGGAGCCTCAGTAGATATGATCAGCTATGATGGCGGAGATTGGGCGAAGGTTTCATATCAGGGACAGGAAGGCTATATCAATGCAATGTATCTTTCTGTTGATAAGCCGGTTCCGATCGAAGAACAGCCTGCTATCGAGGTTACACCGAAGCCTGTAAAGACACCTAAGCCGACCAAGACACCTAAGGAGACAGTAGCTCCTGATGAAACAGAAGAGCCGGATTATCCTGAGGTGACTGAAGAGCCAACAGAGCCTACCGAGGCACCGCCGGAGAAGACTAAAAAGCCTACTCCTACCGAGGCGCCACCTGATGAGCCCGAACCGCCGGTAGAAACAGAAGCTCCGGCTCCGGAAGAGTAAAGGGAGATAGGGGAGGAACGATCGATGGGACAGCTATCCCCCATGATGACAAACTATCTGAACACAAAGGAAGAATATAAAGACTGCATTCTTTTCTACCGTTTGGGTGATTTTTATGAAATGTTCTTTGATGACGCACTTGCCGTATCAAAGGAACTTGAACTCACCCTTACGGGAAAAGCATGTGGCCTCGAAGAGCGGGCACCCATGTGTGGTGTCCCCTTTCATTCTGCGGATACTTATATCCATAGACTTGTTGATAAAGGATACAAGGTTGCAATCTGTGAACAGATGGAGGACCCTAAGCAGGCAAAGGGATTAGTCCGTCGTGAGGTAACCAGGATCATCACACCCGGGACCAATTCGTTTACACAGACACTCCGGGAAGACAGAAATAACTATCTCATGGGAATAGTTGCCGGACCTGAAGGGTTTGGTATCGCTGTTACAGATGTTACGACCGGTGAGTTTCATGTCTCAGGGATTTCTGATGTCAGCAAGCTTCTTGACGAGATCAATCGTTACATGCCATCAGAGATTATTGCAAATGATGCGTTTTATTTGGTAAATATCGATCTGAATGATCTAAAAGAACGTCTTCACATATCTATTTCAGCTCTGGAACCGAGGTTTTTCTCTCCGGATAATGTTGAGAGGACTCTTTGTGAACACTTCAAGGTTAAAACGACACAGGGGCTTGGACTAAATGACATCCCACTCTGCAAAACTGCATGCGGTTGCGTAATGCAGTATCTTTATGAAACTCAAAAATGTTCCCTTGATCATATAAGCCATGTACAAATTGATCAGGCGGGGACAACCATGCTTCTTGACAGGAATACCAGAAGAAATCTTGAGCTGGTGGAAACCATGCGCGAGAAACAAAAACGCGGATCTCTTCTTTGGGTTCTTGATAAAACAAAAACAGCCATGGGGGCCAGGATGCTGAGAGCCGGAGTGGAGAGGCCGCTTCTGGTCCGTGATGAGATAGAGCAAAGATATGATGCAATAGCTGATTTGAATGCAGATCCTGTAACCAGAGAAGAACTCAGAGAGTATTTGGGTCCCGTTTATGATATGGAGAGACTTATATGTAAGATCAGTTACCAATCAATAAATGCAAGAGATATGCTTGCACTTGACTCATCCCTTGCTATTCTTCCTTCCATAAAAGAACTGGTACAGGGATTCAAATGTCCGTTATTTAAGAAGCTTACAAATGAATTAGATTCATTGGAAGATCTTCATTCGATGATAGAGGAAGCCATAGATGAAGATCCGCCGATGACCTTACGCGAAGGCGGAATAATAAAAAGCGGTTTCAATGATGAAGTTGACAGGCTCCGCCAGGCAAAAACGAAGGGTAAGGACTGGTTGGCAGAACTTGAAGCTAAGGAAAAAGAAAATACCGGTATAAAAAATCTCAGAATCAAGTATAACAAAGTATTCGGTTATTATCTTGAGGTTACTAAGTCGTTTTTATCACAGGTGCCTGATAACTGGACCAGAAAACAGACTCTTACTAACGCCGAACGATTTACCACTCCTGAGCTGAAGGAGATGGAGGATACCATCCTCGGAGCCGAGGACAGGCTTTATCAGTTGGAATACGGGCTTTTCTGTGAGCTTAGAGATGAGCTTGCCAAGCATATAGAAAGAATCCAAAAGACAGCGCACGTAATAGCAATGATCGACATGCTCGCATCGCTTGCTTATGTTGCTGAAAGAGAGAATTATTGCAGACCTGAGATTTGTAACGACGGTTCATTGTTTATAAAAAAGGGCAGACACCCTGTCATTGAAAAAATGATCGAACACGATCTGTTCGTGGCAAACGATACTAAGCTCGATACGGACTCACAAAGGATAGCAATTATAACCGGACCTAATATGGCCGGTAAATCGACATATATGAGGCAGACCGCTCTTATTCAGCTTATGGCGCAGCTGGGTTCATATGTACCGGCAGAAAGCGCAAAGCTATCATTAGTTGACAGGATATTTACAAGGGTTGGTGCCTCGGATGACCTTGCAAGCGGTCAGTCAACCTTCATGGTTGAGATGACTGAGGTTGCAAACATACTTCATCATGCAACAAAGGATAGCCTTATCATACTTGATGAGATAGGTCGAGGTACATCGACATTTGATGGCTTGTCCATAGCGTGGGCTGTTGTTGAACATATCGCAGACAAAACGAAAATAGGTGCAAAGACTTTGTTTGCAACTCATTACCACGAGCTTACCGAGCTGGGTGGTATGCTTGAAGGTGTAAAGAATTACTGTATTGCCGTCAAGGAAGATGGCGAGGATGTGATATTTTTACGAAAGATAGTTGAAGGCGGTGCAGACAGGAGCTATGGAATACAGGTTGCCAAGCTTGCAGGTGTTCCGGAAGAGGTGCTGTCAAGAGCCAGGATCATTTCCGATAATCTGGAGAATAACGAGGTTACCAGTATGCCAATGACCGTTCTTACAGCCAAGCCTGACAGTATCAGGGTTCAGGGGGATGAAAACGGCCCCAGACAGCTTTCCATATTTGATACGTTGGGAGATGAAACTCAGATGGATGATATTTTATGTGAGATCAGAGATACAGATCTTTCGAATATTACTCCAATGCAGGCGATGAATCTTGTTAATAAATGGCAAAATGAAATCTCGGATAAGTGGTAAACAATTGATGAAAGGTTGATCAGATGATTAAGGTACTTGATAAATTAACGGTCGATCAGATAGCCGCAGGCGAGGTGGTGGAGAGGCCGCTTTCCATAGTCAAGGAGCTCGTAGAGAATGCGATCGATGCCGGCGCAGATGCGATCACCGTAGAGGTTAAAGGCGGCGGGATCGATCATATCCGCGTGACGGATAATGGTTGCGGTATCGAAAAATCAGAAATTCCTACAGCATTTTTGCGTCATGCAACAAGCAAGATAATAGATGCAAAGGACCTTTTGAATCTGACAAGTCTTGGATTTCGCGGAGAAGCCCTGTCAAGTATAGCAGCCATATCAAAGGTTGAATTGATAACAAGAACACATGATTCCATAGTCGGAACCAGATATATTATCGAGGGTGGAGAGGAAGTAAAGAGCGAGGAGATAGGAAGTCCGGAGGGGACTACCTTTATTATAAGGGATGTGTTTTACAACACACCTGCAAGGCGCGAGTTTTTGAAATCAAAAGTGACGGAAGCAAACGCCATTTCCGAATGCATGCTTACTTTTTCTCTGTCTCATCCGGAGATCAGATTTCAGTTTATTAATGATGGAAAGCCAAAGCTAAAAACCGCGGGTGATGCATCGCTCAGAACAAATATATATTATAATTTCGGCTCCGATCTGACCAGGGTTTTGATTCCGGTAGAGGCAAAAGATAATGAATTGGTACTTACCGGATATATCGCAAAGCCTGAGTTCTCGCGCGGCAACCGAAGCTATATGCATTATTTTGTAAATGGACGATACATAAAAAATAACACGATACATGCGGCTATAATGGATGGTTACAGGGACTATCTGATGAATCACAGATTTCCCTTTGTTACGCTTATGCTTTCCGTGAAGCCCGAACTGGTCGATGTAAATATCCATCCTACAAAAAAGGAAATACGATTCAGAGATGAAAAGCCGGTATATGAGTTGTTTTATCACACCATAAAGGATGCTCTTGACAGAATCACTCTTATACCTGAGGAAACACTGGAGGATAGAAGGCAGGTACAGGAGACTGTTATTACAAAAGCTCCTGAGCCTTTTGAAAAAGTCAGATCGGTACTGACAAAAGAGCCTGAAGAAGTGGTGGATCGCAGCTATATACAGCAACGATTTGATAAGCCTACCGAGGTAAATGAGCCCTCGTCATTTTTGTCAGAAAACCTTTTCCGTGAGGAGGAAGCTCCGAGTTTCAGGATAATCGGTCAGGTGTTTGAGACCTATTGGCTGATAGAATACAAGGAAGAGCTTTTGATCATCGATCAGCATGCGGCACATGAGAAGGTTCTTTATGAGCGTGTTGTGAAAAAGATGAGAGATAAAAAGGGGATGAGTCAAAGTCTTTTGGCACCCATCGTTGTTTCACTCTCCGGCAAAGAGCAAACGACTCTTTTGGAGAACTCCGAGGCATTTTTACAGATTGGCTTTGAATGGGAAGATTTCGGTGACAGGGAGTACCTTATAAAGGCGGTTCCTGCTGATTTCTTAAACCTTGACGCACGTGAGATCTTTATTGATATACTTGACAGTCTTATGGATGGTATGAAGGGCAAAAAGCCCGAAATGATACTCGACAGACTTGCGACCATATCATGTAAGGCTGCCGTGAAAGGTAATAATACTTTATCAATTCCCGAAGTAAAGACTCTGATATCGGAGATGCTTACGTTGGATGAGCCATATCACTGTCCTCACGGCAGACCTACTACGATATCACTTAGTAAATATGAATTTGAAAAAAGGTTCAAAAGATAATGAATGAAAAAAAGCCGCTTTTGATCATATCCGGTCCGACTGCTGTCGGAAAAACCGAGCTGTCTCTGAATATATGTAAAGAGATAGGCGGTGAGGTTATTAATGCTGATTCGATGCAGGTTTACAGGGGTATGGATATCGGTACTGCAAAGATTCCACCGAATGAGAGAGCCGGTGTACCGCATCATTTGATAGATATACTTGATCCCAATGAAAACTTCGATGTAGTCAGGTTTCAGACGGAGGCAAAAAAATGCATTGAAGATGTATTAAGTCGTGGTCATATTCCTGTTTTAGTGGGAGGTACCGGCTTTTATATCCAGGCTGTTTTATATGATATTGACTTTTCCGATGAAGAGCCTGATGAAGCATTAAGAAAAGAGCTTACGGAGTATGCAAGTGCCTACGGTGAAAAGGCTCTTCATAAAAGACTCTATGATATAGATGAGGCTTCGGCCAAAGCTATTCATCCGAACAATGTAAAAAGAGTGATCAGAGCGATTGAGTTTTTTGAAAAGACTCACACTCCCATATCTTCACACAATGATGAGCAAAGAAAAAAGGAAAGCCCCTACAGATTTCTGTATTCAGTCTTGACCTGTGACAGAAATCTTTTGTATGAGAGGATCGATAAGCGAGTGGATCAAATGATAGACGCCGGGCTCGTTTCAGAGGTTCAGGGATTGCTTGATAAGGGTGTTACCAGAGAAATGACATCCATGCAGGGATTGGGTTATAAGGAGATTGCCGCATACCTTGCCGGAGAGTATGATCTTAATGAGGCGATAAGAATACTTAAACGAGACACCAGGCATTTTGCAAAAAGACAGCTGACCTGGTATAAAAGAGAAAAAGATGTTACATACTTCGATAAAGATGAGTATGAATCTGATGAGTTAATATCAAAAGCTATTGTAGAAAGGTTTAACGATGTATAAGGAACTGGGAATATCAGATCAGGTTATAGGGCTTGCCGATGATTCTTTAAAAAGCCTTGAACCTGTGTTTAAAAGAATAGATGAAAGAGCTGAAACAGGAACGCTAAAAGTCCTGAAAGCGATGCAGGATAACCATGTAGCCGAGAACCATCTTTACGGAACAACAGGCTATGGCTACAATGACGACGGAAGAGATACTCTTGAAAAGGTCTACGCGTCCGTTTTTCATACAGAGGCGGCACTTGTTCGCGCGCAGATCACTTGCGGGACTCATGCATTAAATGTAGCGCTGTCTGCGATTCTCAGACCCGGAGATGAGCTTTTAAGTCCTGTCGGGAAGCCGTATGATACGCTTGAAAATGTTATCGGGATAAATGGAAGAGGAGCCGGCATGGGTTCTCTTGCCGAGTTTGGGATTACGTACGCGCAGGTTGATCTTAAAGAGGATTCTTCCTTTGACTTTGACGGGATAAAAGCTGCTATAAATGATAAAACCCGAATGGTAACTATCCAAAAATCAAAAGGCTATGCCATGAGAAAAACTCTGTCTGTCAGGCAGATAGGAGAGTTGATCAGTTTTATCAAAGGTATCAAACCTGATATCATCTGCATGGTCGATAATTGCTACGGAGAGTTCGTAGAGGATATCGAGCCGACGGATGTGGGCGCTGACATGTGTGTCGGATCTTTGATAAAGAACCCCGGAGGCGGCCTGGCACCTATGGGAGGATATATCGTCGGCAAACGTGAGCTTATTGAAAAATGTGCCTACAGACTGACATCACCGGGACTTGGAGCTGAGGTTGGCGCTTCATTATCCATAAATCAGTCACTATATCAGGGATTATACATGGCTCCGACGGTTGTTGCTTCCGCACTTAAAAGCGCAATTTTTGCTGCTCATCTGTATTCAGGGCTTGGATTCGAGACTTCTCCGGGACCTGATGATGACAGATTTGATATCATACAGGCCATCAGGCTTGGCAGTCCTGAACGAATAATCGCATTTTGTCAGGGAATACAGGCTGCATCACCGATCGATGCCCATGTTACGCCGGAGCCGTATGCCATGCCGGGTTATCACTGTGATGTGATCATGGCGGCAGGAGCTTTTATACAGGGTGCAAGTATTGAGCTTACAGCAGATGCGCCAATAGAAGAGCCTTATGCCGTATATTTCCAGGGCGGACTCACGTTCGGCCATGGCAAACTGGGAATTCTCAAATCTTTGCAAAATTTGGTTGATAAAAAGCTTGTAAATGTGGTATAATACTAGTTACGGTATTTATCGGTATGTGTGACGAAAACATATGCCATGAAAAATCATTATACTATCAAGGAACGCCCTTGTATGGAGCGTCCTTACGAAAAAGCTTTACACTACGGAGTACATGTTTTATCGGATGCTGAGCTATTAGCCATCATATTGAGAACCGGTTCGTCAAAAAAGACAAGCGTCGAGCTGGCTTATGATGTACTCTCTGTTTCCGAGGCCTATCCCGGTCTTTTGGGACTTTATCATTCGGATCATCCTGATCTGATGAAGATTGAAGGTATCGGAAAAGTAAAGGCTTTAGAGCTGATGTGTGTCGCTGAGCTTTCGAAACGCATGTCAAGGCTGAGTCAGCCTGACAAGGTTAGACTTCGGACTCCCGGGGAGATAGCGGCCTACTTTATGGAAGAGCTCAGATCATACGAGTCGGAGCATTTTTACGTAGTATTGTTTGATAATTCGTCAAGACTTATCAAGTATGAGGATATGTTTAAAGGGACGATGGATGCTGCTGTCGTTTCGCCAAGAGAAGCAATACTGTTTGCATTTACATACAAGGCGACAAATATGGTCATCCTGCATAATCATCCCGGCGGTGATCCTTATCCGTCAGATGAGGATTGCAATACGACTCAAAAGTTCTATAACGCGTGTAATTATATGGGACTGATGCTGAATGATCATATCATAATCGGCGACAATAAATATTTCAGCTTTTTTGAAAGCGGTTTTATAAATAATAATGAAATAAACAACGAAGGAGAGGACTAAATATCATGTCATCAAAATCAATCGGAATCGATTTCGGAACGAGCTCGATCAAAATCTATAAAAATGATGAGGGCATCATCCTGCATCAGAAAAACGTGATCGCCGTTTACAATAAGGAACATACCTTTGCTGTCGGCAATGAAGCATACGAGATGTATGAAAAAGCGCCGGCGAATATTGTTGTATCTTATCCCGTTAAAAACGGAGTTATTGCGGATATTGGAAACATGCAGTCATTGATCGACTATTTCTTTGCCGAGCTTGACGGTAAAAAACGTTTCAAAGGCGCGGAATACTATATCGCCGTACCTACCGATATTACCGAGGTTGAAAAGAGAGCGTATTTCGATCTTATCTCTAATACAAATCTCAAACCGAAAAGAATAAATATAGTTGAAAAACCGATAGCCGATGCTCTCGGTATGGATCTTGATATCACCGGAACCACAGGAACTCTGGTTGTAGATATCGGTGCGAATACTACAGAGGTTTCCATCCTTTCATTGGGAGGTATAGTACAGAGCCGTCTTATCCCTATCGGAGGAAATCGCTTTAATGAGGCTATCATCGCTCGTATTAAGAGAGACAGAAACTTTGTTATCGGAGAGAGGACTGCCGAGGAGATCAAGACATCCATCGCTTCTGCGTTTGAGAATGACTCAACCATGGATGTATGCGGACGTAATCTTGTTACCGGTCTTCCGAGTGAGATTACCGTGACAGGGAATGAGGTTCATCGCGCTCTTATCGATCTTTTCCAGAGTATCGTAGACCAGATCAAGGTGCTTCTTGAAAGAACTCCGGCTGAGATTTCATCTGATATCTATAAGCATGGATTATATCTTACCGGTGGTTCATCACAGATTGGAGAGCTCGGTCAGTTCTTCTACCAGAACCTCGGACTCAGAGTAAACCTTTGTAATGAGCCGGAGAGCTCTGTTGTTATGGGACTCGGAGCTATTATTGAAAATCCGAATCTGACCAGACTTACTCAGTAAGAACGTGATCATATAGGGAATGGAAGATTAAAATGAGTAAACGAAAGAGAAAATTTTCGATACATCCGAAATTTGTATATATATTTCTAACAATTCTATGTTTTGTCCTGGTAGTGCTGTCATTCAAATACTCAGACAGCTTTGTTGGTGTAAAAACCACGCTGGGAAATGTTATTACCCCTATGCAAAAAGGAATAAACTCAGTGGGTAAGTTTTTTTCTGATAAGCTTGATTTCATGGAATCAAAAGAAAAGCTTATGGCTGAGAACGAAGAGCTGAAGAAGAAAATCGATGAGCTTTCCTACGATAACAAAATACTTGCGGGCGAGAACTCGAACCTTGAGAACTACCGCGAGCTTTATAAGCTTGACAAAAAATATCCTGATTATCCAAAGGTGGCCGCGACTGTAGTAAGCCGTGACGGAAATAACTGGTTCCATGTTTTTACTATTGATAAAGGAACTGCGGACGGCGTTAACGTTGATATGAATGTTATCGCGGGTAATGGCCTGGTTGGTATTATCAGCGAGGCAGGAGAGCACTATGCAAAGGTTCGAGCTATTATAGATGACAAGAGCAATGTATCAGCCATGTTTGAAAAGACAGGTGAAACCTGTATGGTAAGAGGAAACATGGAAAGCATATTTAACGGATATATTGATGTTGAAATGATCAACAATTCGGCTGACGTTAAGGAAGGTGATGAGGTTGTCACCTCACATGTAAGTGACAAATTCCTTCAGGGTCTCTCCGTGGGCTATATTAAAGACATTAAGGAAGATCCGTCCACACTTTCAAAGACGGCTCATCTGACACCGGTTGTTTCATTTGATCAGCTTGAGACTGTACTGATCATAACGCAGCTTAAGGATTCCACAGAAGTGAAGGATATGTCTAATTATGATTAAGAAGGTAGTGATATCAATACTTATGATATTGGTCGCCTTCCTTTTGCAGACGACTTTTTTCCAGGTGTTAGAGCTCGCAAATGTCGTGCCTAACCTTCTTTTGGTCGTTACTGTAAGCTATGGATATCTTCGCGGTCGTACTCATGGAATGTGGATAGGTCTGGTCAGCGGGCTTATGCTTGATATGATGTACGGAAGCGTTATCGGGCTGTACGGGTTTATTTTTATGACTATTGGTTTTTTTATCGGATATATCAAGAAATTGTTTTTTACTGAGAGTATTATTCTCCCTATTGTTCTTATATCTGTAGGTGATTTTGTTTATAACATGTATTACTATATAACAGAGTTTCTGCTTCGAGGAAGGCTGCATTTTTTCTTTTATTTAACAAGAGTTATGCTTCCTGAGATTCTCTATACTGTAATAATAGGCTTGTTATTATATTATCTTATCAACTTCCTGGAGAATCTGTTGAACTCCGGAAGAAGACGAAGGGAGGAACTGTAGCCATGTGGGAAAGTATATGGCAAGGCCTCCGATCTGTTGTTAAGTCGAGGCTGTTTGTGCTCGTCACAACATACATAGTGCTTTTTTCGATCATTATTATCAGAATGTTCTATCTGCAGATCATAAGCGGTGAGGAATACGATAAGAAGGCATCTGTAAGAAATACCAAAGTCAGGACGATAAAAAGCGAAAGAGGAGAGATATACGATTGCAACGGCAAGCTTTTGGCCGGGAACGAGCAGAGCTATGCTGTTACCATAGAGGATACCGGCGAGCTCACGGATAACATCTCCAAAAATGCCATGATCCTCAAATGTATAAACCTGATCAAAAAGAATGATGATAAGATCGATTTGACCTTCCCGATTAAGATAACCAAAAAGGGGAAGAAGGTTTTTATTGTAGAAAAGAACTCCGAGCTCAGATTCAAAAGAGATATTTTCTTCAAAAAAAGTGTAGATGAGCTTTCCGAAGAGCAGGAGAATATGACTGCCGAGGAAATATTTGATTATCTGAGAACAACAGACAAACCGAATACAACCAGGTTTTTCTCACCTGAACTCAAGGATGAGAAAACCGGAAAGCTTTTAGAGCCAAATTATACTGACGAAGAAGCGCTTCAGATCATGACAGTCAGATATGCCATGCTTATGAAGACTTATTCTAAATACGAGCCGATCACGATAAGCTCCGGCGTAAATGAAAGAACGGTCGCCGCTATCAAAGAGAGCTCAGCCGATATGCCCGGAGTTGAGATCGCTACAGATCTTCACAGGGTTTACTATGACAGTGAGTATTTCTCACATATTATTGGTTATACCGGACTGATATCCGAGGAAACTCTGGAGCAGTATAAATACGCCGATGAGACGAGTGATTATTCTGCATCTGATCAGATAGGTAAGACCGGTATTGAAAAGGAATACGAAAACATACTTAAGGGTAAAAAGGGACAGGAGACTCTTGTCCTGGATTCATCCTCGAGAATTATACAACAGAATCGATCAAAGGAGCCTGTTTCCGGAAGCGATGTATACCTTTCCATCGATTCCGAACTGCAGAAGGCAACGTATTTGCTTGCCGCAAAAGAGGTTTCGGGAATACTGTTATCAAAGCTTACTGATTCCAGATCACATGGTACAAAGGGTAAAAAAGCTTCAGGAATCCTTGTGTCAATATATGATGTTTATGACGCGATACTCCAAAACAGTATTGTTGATGTCAGTCATTTTTCATCAAACAAGGCAACCAGACTGGAAAAGAATATATACAGCAGATTCTCAGGAGTGAAGGAAAATGCACTTGAGAGGATCAAAAAGGAGCTTTCGTATAACAATAAAAAAGCCATGAACTCGCTGTCCGAGTCCATGAGTGAATACATGTTATATATTTACGATATGCTTGAGGCGAATCAGGTTCTTTCCGTAAAGAGATCAGATTCTACCGATGATACTCTTTTGAAGTTTAAAAACGGTAAGATATCGCTCAGTGAGTTTATTGTATATGCCATCAGAAACAACTGGATAAATCTTGAATACTTGGACATCGATGCTAATTATTATTCCTCTGAAGAGGTGTTTGATAAGATATCATCATATATTCTTGATGAGCTTTCTGATGATTTTACTTTTGATAAAAAGGTTTATCATGTAATGGTAAACAGTGACGAGATCAGTGGAAGAGAGATATGTCTGCTCCTATTTGATCAGGACGTCATTAAAATGAATACAACGACATATCAGGAGATTGAAGCAGGCATGACATCTCCTTACTCCTTCATAAAAGCTAAGATTACCAGTATGGAGCTGCCTGTCGGAGATCTCGGACTCACACCATGTGCATGCTCTGTTGTGATCACTGATGTAAAGACCGGTAAGGTTCTGTCTATGGTATCTTATCCGAGCTATGACAATAACAAGTTTGCCAATTCCGTTGACGCAAACTATTACAACAAGGTGGTTACCAGCTCTGCATTCCCGCTTATGAACAGAGCTACACAGCAGAAGACAGCCCCGGGATCTACATTTAAGATGGTTACAGCTACAACTGTATTGGAGGAAGGATTTATCGATCCTTACACCAGAGTAAAGGATAAGGTCACATTTGACAAGATCAATCCGCCTTGGCCGAAATGCTGGTCCAGTGTCGGACATGGTACCATAAATGTTACTCAGGCCATCCAGCACTCATGTAACTACTTCTTCTATGAGATGGGTTATCTGCTTGGAAACGGCCATGAAAATGTAGTTGATAACGAGAAGGGTCTTTCCAGACTTCGTAAATATGCTGCAATGTACGGTCTTACTCAGAAGTCAGGTGTAGAGGTACCTGAGGCTGAGCCTACATTCTCAGATGTCGATGTTGTCAGATCATCGATAGGACAGGCGTCTAACTCATATACGCCGTCACAGCTTTCAAGGTATGTTACAACGCTTGCAAATGGCGGAACCTGCTATGATCTGACACTGGTAGATAAGATAAAAGATGTTTACGAAGACAATGCCAGAAAGAATAAGGCAAAGGTTAAGGATGAGCTTTCTCTTACTCCTTCCACTCTGACAGCCATAAAAACCGGTATGAGAAGAGTGGTTGACTCGGGAAGCATTACATCACTGTTTGATAAGCTTCCCGTAAATGTTGCAGGAAAGACCGGTACGGCTCAGATTACCAATAACGAGCCTAACCACGCTTTGTTTGTAAGCTTTGCACCATATGAAAATCCTGAGATATCAGTAACGGTTCAGATACCAAACGGATTTACATCCGGTAACGCGGCCGAGCTTGCTTCAAATATTTACAAATATTACTATGATAAGACATCAAGAGATGATCTTTTGAAGAAAAAAGTTACACTTCCTGCTCTTTCTACGGACGTCGTTATGGACTGATCCGGACAAATAAAAAACGGAGGAAACACTATGAATCTGCGGATATTTCAATGGCTCTCATTGAAACGTTATACGTGGAAGAACTACGATTTTTCATTGATCGGAGTTGTATTAGTGTTGTCCATTATTTCCACATTTATAATATCCAGAGTGACAAATAACTTTTCCATGGGCAAGCAGATGTTCGGTTTGGCACTTGGATTTATAGTAATGCTCACAACATCGATAATTGATTATCATTCATTATGTAAGTATGTCATCCTGTTTTACGCGGTTTCAACACTAATGGTTATAGCCACGAAGTATTCACCTATCGGTACTGATCTGTCAACAAACTCATTCAGATGGTTGGATCTTGGCTTGTATTATTTTCAGCCTTCAGAGGTATTAAAGGTTGTCATGATACTGACACTTGCAGCTCTGTTTAACCGATATGAGGAGAATGAAGACCGTAATATCAAAAGCTGGAAAGTGTTTTTCCTGGCTTGTATCGTGACATTTTTCCCGACGTTTTTCGTGTTGATCCAGTCGGATCTGAGTTCAAGTATGGTTATAATTGTAGTACTAGTAATGATGCTTATCAGCTCAGGTATAGGAGCACGTATACTTGGACCGGTCGCAGCTATAGTAATTCCGGTTACTGTTGGATTTTTCTGGTATATTACCACACCGGGTGATAAGTTGTTTTTGAATCAGTACCAGGTTGAACGTATCGTGGGATTTTTGCATCCTGAGGAAGAAGCTCTGGGTACCATGTTCCAGCAGAACAACGCTGTAGTATCCATCGCCTCGGGAAAGCTTTATGGAAAGCTTATGGTTGATGCCGACTCCACCGTTAGGAATTATAACACTGTCAGTGTCAGAGATTCCGATTTTGTGTGGACCCCGATCAGTGAGGAGTTCGGTTTTATAGGATGTATGATAATAATTGCCCTATTATCGGTTATTATCATAAAGTCTTTCCTTGTCGCAAAAAAAGCAAGAGATTATATGGGAATGATGATCGCTATCGGTATTGGAACGATGTTTACTATCCAGGTATTCTTCAATATCGGAGTTAACACATCGATCCTTCCGAATACAGGTTTGCCGCTACCTTTCCTAAGCAGCGGTGTTTCATCTTTGTTAAGTTCGATGATCGCGGTTGGTCTTTTGATCAATATAGGGATACAACCGTCTCGTCGATAAATAAAGGGGGAAAAGGATATATGAATATCGGTTTGATCGCGCATGATTCCAAAAAGATACTCATGCAAAATTTTTGTATTGCTTATCATGGAATCCTGAGCAAACACAAAATCTTCGCCACGGGTACAACCGGAAGACTAATCGAAGAGGTGACAAACCTTTCGGTCCACAAGTTTTTGGCAGGACATCTGGGTGGAGAAAAACAGCTTGGAGCACAGATTGAGGGAAACGAGATCGATCTCGTGATATTTTTGCGGGATCCTCTTACTCCAAAGTCTCATGAACCTGATGTAAGTAACATGTTTCAGTTGTGTGATGTTCACAACATCCCGCTTGCTACCAATGTAGCCACAGCTGAACTGCTTATTAAAGCTCTGGAACGAGGTGATCTTGATTGGAGAGAGCTGGTAAGAATGTAGAGGAACATAACGTTGTAAAAATGCGACGCCGACAGACACCCGGTATCGCATTTTTCCTGACGCTTTTGATCCTGTTATATCTTATCATACTTGCATGGAATTATTTTACAAAAAGCCATGTCTCCATATACGAGGTAAACACCTCTGAGATTTCTGATGATTCTCCTTTATTCGCGTATGTCGTGAGAGAGGAGGAGGTCGTAACTACCGATGATGCCGGCTATATAAACTACTATATATCCGAAGGGTCAAGGGTAGGAAAAGGTAATATAGTCTATACTCTGGATGATAATGATTCCCTGAGGGAAATGCTCGGTAACATACGCAATGATAATGCCGGAGTTACGGAGATTTCACCGATAAGGGAGCAGATTGATTCCTTCAACAATTCTTTTAGTTTATCAAACTATCAGGATGTTTCAAATTTCCATTTTTCAATCAACAATTTAATTCTCGAGCACAGTCGTGGCAACCTATACAAGACTATGAAAAAGCAAATAAAGGCGTCAGGCTTAGATGCGCAGTATCGCAAGTATAAAGCACCCAAATGCGGTGTGATTTCTTATTATACTGACGGATATGAGGACGTAAGGAGTTCAAAGGTAACACCTGAGCTTCTCAAATCAAACGGGTCTATTGAAAGGAAGCAGGTTGCTTCCACAGGTCATGT
>JAEEGL013907856.1_pt1 | contig 17481 bp, 16 predicted proteins | sample 9134231 | NCBI WGS metagenome assembly JAEEGL01 (sample SAMN16246548, study PRJNA631951) | gut metagenome | biome: gut microbiome; feature: rumen; material: fiber-attached | host: Bos | place: Iran: Karaj | collected 2018-10 | reverse complement strand
CACTTCCAGCCCGCCCAGCTCACCACCGTGGGCAAGCGCGCCAGCCTGTGGCTGCAGGATCTGATGCTGGACCTGGAGGAGCTCGACGACGTGCTGGGCGCCATCCGCTTCCTGGGCTGCCGGGGCACCACCGGCACCGAGGCCAGCTTCATGGATCTGTACGACGGCGACACCGAGAAGATCGACGAAATGAACCGCATGATCGCCGCGGACTTCGGCTTTGAAAAGCTCTACGACGTGTGCGGCCAGACCTACCCCCGCAAGCTCGACAGCCGCATCCTGAACGTCCTGTCCTCCATCGCCCAGAGCGCCAGCCGCTTCGCCAACGACATCCGGCTGCTGCAGCACGAGCGCGAGGTGGAGGAGCCCTTTGAAAAGAGCCAGATCGGCTCGTCCGCCATGGCCTACAAGCGCAACCCCATGCGCTCCGAGCGCATCTGCTCCCTGGCCCGCTATCTGATGGCCGACGCCGCCAACGCCCCCATGACCGCCAGCGTGCAGTGGCTCGAGCGCACCCTGGACGATTCCGCCAACCGCCGCATCTCCCTGCCCGAGGGCTTCCTGGCCTGCGACGCGATCCTGCGGCTGATGCGCAACGTCACCTCCGGCCTGCATGTGAACGAGCACATCGTCTCGCGGCATGTGCGCGACTATCTGCCCTTCATCGCCACGGAAAACCTGATGATGGAGGCCGTGCGCCGGGGCGGCGACCGCCAGGAGATCCACGAGATCATCCGCAGCGCCTCCATGGCCGAGACCGCCAAGATGAAGCAGGGCGAGCCCTGGGATCTGGTGGCGGCCCTGGCGCGGGAGCCCGCCTTCTGCATGGACGAAAACCAGATCCGCGCCCTGCTGATCCCCGAGGATTACACCGGCCGCGCCCCTCAGCAGGCCAAAGCCATGGCCGAGCGCTGCCGCATCTGGGCCGTGCCCGCCGAGCAAACCGCGGAGATCAATCTGTGATCCACACGAATCTGAATCCGCAGCATTACTGAACATTCATGCAAAAACATATGCCCTGCTGTTCGTCGATCGCTCGACGGACAGCAGGGCATCGTTTATTCCGGAAACACGATTTTTATTTGCAGTTTATCGTCGATGCAGCGCGCTTCGATGGTGCCGCCCATGCGTTCTGTAAGCAGCTTTGCGATGGACAGCCCCAGCCCCGTGGAATTGCGGCTGGCCTCCACCGTATAAAAGCGGTCGAACAGTCTGCCGAGGGCGACGGGATTCAGGCCGCGGGCCGTGTTGGTAAAGGTGATGACGCCGTCGGCATCCATTGCCGCGGAAAAATCTCCGTCCGAGTATTTCAGCGCGTTGCCGATGATATTGGAAAAGACTCGGTTCACTGCGGCGGCATCCAACATCCGGTTCACCGGCCTGTCCGGCAATTCGAGCTCCGGCTGGATGCCCTTTTCCTGCATGACTCCATAAAATGACAGCAGACTTTCCTCCAGCGCCCGGACAAGATCCATGCGCTCCGGCTTCAGTTCACGGACGGACGCGGCCACGCTGTAGCGGAGCATCTCCTCCGTAAGATCCTTTAAGGCTTCCGTCCGGTTCCGGATCTGCGAAAGGTAGCGCTGCCCGCTCCCGTCCTCCCGCTCCAGCAGATCGAGATAGCCGCTGATGGCCGTCAAAGGCGTTCGCAGATCATGGGAAATGTTGGTGACCGCCTCTTTCAGCTCCCGGTCTCCCTGCTGAAAACGGTGACGCTCCCTGCGAAGCAGGCGAAGCTGCACGTTAACAGCCGCCGCCAGCCTTCGCATGTCGGGGTCGCGGGAGGAAATATCGATGACGGCGTTGGTATCTTCCGCCAGCCGGTCATGGAACGCTTCCGCGATCTCCCGCGCGGATTTGCGCAGCAGCCAGACCTTTGTCAGAAGCGCAAAGATAACCAGAAGCATGATTCCAATGACGATCAGCAGCAGAAGCTTCATAACATTCCTCTTATTTTATCTCTTTTTTGCCGAACAGGGTCAGACCGAGGGCAAGCACCGCGACGGTAAACACAGCGCTTAAAAGCATGGCGCGGACAGGATGCTCCAGCGTGGCGTCGCTCATGAGCAGCGCGGTTCCGGAGGGAAGCAGCTCCAGAGCAAACTGGCATACGGTTCTGGCCGTGCCGGACAAATAAAACGGATTCGGCTCAGGCCCCTGCATGACGAATTCGCCGTCGACATACGTCATGCCCTCATGAAACTCCGGCTGCTTGAGCTTGCTGTCGAGCTCTCCGGCGGCGCTCGCCAGAAGCACAAAGGCAACGGCTATAATTATGATGGTCCTTACCTTGTTGGAGGACAGGCATCCGATCATCGTAAACAGCGCTGTGAAGGAAAGGGTCACGCAGACCGCGGCGGCGGCATACATCAGGAACCCGGAAACGCCCATTTCCATCGGGCCGATCAGGTAAAACCCCAGCGCATTCACAGCCAGCCACGCGGCCAGGAAGAGCAGGGCGGCGGTCGCGCAGACAAGATAATTTCCCAAAAAGATCTGCTTTCGTCCATGTCCGACGATCAGTTTATTTCGCATGGTCCCGTCGGAATACTCCGTCCCCAGGAACAGGCTGGCAAACAGGCCGAAGGCTACGCCCAGGAGCGGCAGCTGATTGAAATAATAATCGTCCAGCGTCAGTATGTACCCGCTTTTCGCCATGGCGTCGCAGGCGCGGGCGTTATTGTACACGCTCACAAGGGTCACGCCAATGATCGCAGCAAGAATGCACCAAAACGCCCGGTCTTTCCACAGGCGCGAAAAATTTGCGGCCAGAAGCTTACGCATGACGGTCACCTCCCACAAGGGAGATATAGTAGCTCTCCAGGCTCTCGTCCCGCTCATGCAGGGTCCGTATTTCGCAGTTCTCCTTTGCCAGGGCGGCGGCAAGCTGCGTCACATTGATTTTTTCGAACACATCGGCGGCGGTCTCGGAGATGATCTTATATTCCGTCTTCATGGCGTCCAGAACACGGGCCAGCGCGGCGGTATCGCTCACCTCCATGCGGACACATTTGCGGCAGGCGGCTTCCAGCTCCCCGGCGCTCAGTTCCTTTACCATCCGTCCGTTGTCCATGATGCCGTAATGGGTCGCCAGGCGGGAGAGCTCATCGAGAATATGACTGGAAAGCAGGACTGTGATCTGTTTTTCGCGATTCAGCTTCAAAATCAGCTCGCGCATTTCCACGATGCCCTGGGGGTCAAGACCGTTGGCCGGCTCGTCAAGCACAAGGAAGTCGGGATCGCCGGCAATCGCCACGGCAATGCCCAGGCGCTGCTTCATGCCGAGGGAGAAATGCTTTGCTTTCTTCCTGCCGGCGGTCTCAAGTCCCACCAGCTTCAGCAGCTCGGGAATGCCGTCGAAGGACGGCAGTCCGAGGACAAGATACTGCTGCTTCAAATTTTCCTCGGCGCTCATATCCATATAGATGGACGGGGTTTCCACCACGGCGCCCATACGACGGCGGGCCTTGATGATGTCCGCGCTGCCGTTGCCGATGCCGTACAGAGCATAGCTGCCGGACGTCGGCTCCTGCAAGCCGCAGATCAGGCGAATCAGCGTGGTTTTTCCCGCGCCGTTCTTTCCCACGATGCCATAAATGGCGCCCTTGGGGACATGCAGCGTGAGATCGCGCAGCGCCTGCGTATACCTGTATTTTTTGGACAGGCCGAAGGTTTGTAAAACGTATTCCATATTGGATCCCTCCTTTGATGACCCCAGCATACAAGACAAAGGTCAAAAAAGTGGTCAAGAAAAACGTCAAGATTTCGTCAGGATTTTTGTTCTGCCAGCTTGAAGCCGATGCCCCATACCGTTTCGATGTAGTCCGCGCCGCTGATCTCCTGCAGCTTCCTGCGCAGATTGCTGATATGCTGCTTCAGGGATCGCTCCGTGCAGTCGGGAGTATCGAGGCTGATCCGGTCCAGCAGGACGCCTTTTGCGATCACCTGCCTGGGGTGCTCCATCAGCAGCTTGATAATGGCGTATTCCGTCCTGGTCAGCTTTACCGCCCGCCCCCGGACGGTCAGCGCAAGGGATTCGGTATCGAGCGTCAAATCACCGACGCGAAGGGGCAGGCTCTGCCCGCGCTGCTCCGCTTTGCGAAGCTGCACAACGATGCGGGCAAGCAGCTCCTTGGTATCAAAGGGCTTGGTCATATAATCCGCCGCGCCGCCGAGCAGAAGATTCACCTTGTCCTGCACATCCACCTTTGCGCTCAGAACGATCACGGGAACGTTCCCGATGCGCGGCAGGACTTCCTCGCCCGACAGTCCCGGCAGCATCAGATCCAGCAAAACCAGATCCGGCTTGTCCTGTGAAAGGAGATACAGCGCTTCCGTGCCCGAATAAGCGCGCAGGACAGCATAGCCCTCCTTCCGCAGCACTTCCGTCAGCATATCGCCGATATGAATATCGTCATCAATGATTGCGATCGTTTTCATCTTTGCTCCTTGTCCGCTCTGTGTTTGCATCAGCGCTCCGCCCGACGGGCGCAAGCGGCAGGTCTGTTTCCATTGCCGCGGGCCTAAAGACACGCGGCCCCGACCCGGCGGCGCCGTCTACAGCCCCTGCAAATCGAAATCGGGGATATATTCCGCGGCGGCGCTGTCGAGATCCTGGTAGTAAAAGTCCCGCAGGCCCTCCATCTCCGCCCAGCTCAGCACGGCCGCATATTCGTCCCGGCTCACGCGCCGGTCCAGGGGCGCCGTCTGTCCCGGCATGGGGCAGTACTGGCCCATGATCGATACCAGCGCGCCCCGGGGCGCGGCCTCCCGGGCCAGCCAGGATACCGCGTCCAGGGAATTGTCCAAAAATCCCGGCAGCACCAGATGCCGGATGAGGGTGCCCCGGCGCAGCTCGCCGTCGGTGATCTCGGCGGGGCCCGTCTGGCGGAGCATCTCTCCGATCGCGGCCCGGGCGACCTCGGGATAGTCCGGCGCGGCGCTCAGGCGGAGCGCCAGGGCGCCGTCGGCGTATTTATAGTCCGGCAGATACACGTCCACCAGGCCCTCCAGGGCCCGCAGGGTCTCCACGCGCTCGTAGCCGCCGCAGTTGTAGACCACCGGCACCGGCAGCTTCGGGGAAAGGGCCTCGACCACCGTGGGCAAAAACTGGGTGGCGGTGACGAGGTTGATGTTCTGGCAGCCTTCGTCGATCAGACGCGCAAAGCAGCCGCGCAGCGCCCGGGCCGATAGGGGCTTTCCGAATCCGCCGGCGCTGATGGACGCGTTCTGGCAAAAGACGCAGCGCAGAGTGCAGCCGGAGAAGAACACCGCCCCGCTGCCGCAGCTGCCGGAAATGACCGGCTCCTCCCAGTAATGGGCCGCCGCCCGGGCCGCGGCCGCGCCCGCCGGCATCCGGCAGAAGCCCAGCTCGCCCTTCGTGCGGTCCACGCCGCACTGCCGCGGACACAGCCGGCATTCAGTATAAGAAAGCATGTTTGCCTCCGAAAAAGCAAGGATCGCGCCGTACCGGCGCAATTTGATTATACCAATCGGCGCTGTTCCGGGCAAGGAAAAATTTCACCGGACTATTGACAAACCTACCGGGCATTGGTATAATAGCTGTGCTTTGGACGGTTAGCTCAGCTGGTAGAGCATCTGCTTGACGTGCAGGAGGTCAGGGGTTCGAGTCCCTTATCGTCCACCATAAAACAAGACACCGCCTTGCGCGGTGTCTTGTTTTATGTATTGAAGGAAAGGGACTCGAACAGGGCGGCGGCGCAGCCGCAACCGACACTCCGGTGGAGTGTCGGTTAGCCCGCGGGAGAGTCCCTTATCGTCCACCAAAAAAGTACCGCAGCTTTTGCTGCGGTATTTTTTTGCCCATGAGAAAGGGACTCGAAAGATCAGTTCCGACAGTCCGGGGGACTGTCGGTCCGCCCGCGGGAGCGTCCCTGATCGTCCGCCATGAAAGAAACCTCTTTTGTTCCTCAGGCAAAAGAGGTTTCTTGTTGTTGCCGCCAACGAAATATGGTATAATTATGCCAGCCTGATGCGTAAGCTCATTTGAACTCAGCGATTTGGCGGGGAACGGCTGATCCGCCATTCCAATCCGTCTGCCGATCGGATTTGATCTCAGGAAACAGAGGAACAGCGTGTCGGAAGAAACGGAGGATACCATGGAACAGATTCGTGCGTTTTTCAATTATATCGGGGAATTCAATGCGGTCAGCGTGCTGCTGCGCGTCTTTCTTTCCGTGATCGCCGGCGGCGTGATCGGCTACGAGCGGGGACGTCACGGCAGGGCGGCGGGTTTCCGCACGCATCTGCTGGTCTGTCTCGGCGGTGCAATGACGTCGCTTTGCAGTGTGTTTGTTACCACTGTATCCGGCATGGACGGCGACATTTTTCGGATCTCCGCGCAGGTGATCTCCGGCATCGGTTTTCTGGGCGCCGGCATCATTCTGGTCAAGAACAACAGCACCGTTGCCGGCCTGACCACCGCCGCCGGCATGTGGGTCACGGCGACGATCGGCGTGGCCTTCGGCTACGGCTTCTATGCCGGCGGGCTGCTGGCCGCGGTCATCTGCGTGGTCAATGCCGCACTTCTGACCAAGGTCGAGCACAACCGTCTGCAGGCGATCCGCTTCTATGTGGAAGTCAACGACATTGAAAAGATCCAGACCGTTCTGGAGCAAATCGAAACGATCCTGGAAAAGGACGTCTTTATTGAAACGATCCCGGCCAAGAGCAGGATCGTCGGAAGCATCGGCTTCGAAGTCATGAATCTGAATTCGAACCGGGGCAGCTATGAGGAAATCAAGCAGGCCATCGGTCAGATCGATGGGATCAGCTTCGTCGTTCCGGGCTGATCCGGCTGCCGCTGCCCCTGCAGGATGCAAACCGGCAGCGGATACCGTTTCCATCTGCTGCATAAGGACAAGCCGCCGCGGCGGCTTGTCCTTTTTTCGCCGCGGCGGTTCCGGGGCGGGGGACCGGCCGCCCTTGTTTTTGCCGGGCGGCTGTGGTATACTCAAACAACCAGGAACAGGCAGGAGGTGCACATCTTGTATCGGATCTTTCTCGTCGAGGACGACCGCGGGATCGCGGACGCCATCGCGGCGCAGACCGCGCTGTGGGACATGGAGACGGTCTGCGCGCGGGATTTCCGCAGCGTCATGACGGAATTCGCGGCATGCGACCCCCAGCTCGTGCTGCTGGATATCTCCCTGCCCTTTTATGACGGCTACCACTGGTGCCGGGAGATCCGGAACGTCTCCCGGGTGCCGGTCATTTTCATCTCCTCCGCCGCCGACAACATGAACATCATCATGGCGATGAACATGGGCGCGGACGATTTTATCGCCAAGCCCTTCGATCAGAGCGTGCTGATGGCGAAAATCAACGCCCTGCTGCGGCGCACCTACGATTTCGGCACGTCGACGAGCGTGCTTGAGCATCGCGGCGCCCTGCTCAACACCGGCGACGGCTCGCTGAGCTACAACGGCGAAAAAATCGAGCTGACGAAAAACGAATACCGGATCCTGCTGGGCCTCATGCAATCCAAGGGCAAAACCGTCAGCCGGGAAAAGCTCATGGAGCTGCTGTGGGAGTCCGACGAATTCGTGGACGACAACACCCTGACGGTGAACATCGGCCGCCTGCGCAAAAAGCTGGACGCGGCCGGCCTGCACGACTTTATCACGACAAAACACGGCGTGGGGTATCTGATCCAATGAAACAGTTCTGGAAGCTTTATCTGCGCGGCTGGCTCCCGGGGCTCGCGCTGTTCGCGCTGTGCTGCGCCGTATTCGGCGCCACATTCTGGCTGTACGGCCTGCCCCTGGGCGCGGTGGGCTATCCCGCGGCCGTATGCGGGGTGCTGTGGCTCTTTTTCGCGCTGATGCGCGGCAATCGCGATGCGCTGAAATACCGCAGACTCTGCGCGCTCACCGAAGCGCTGACCCCGGAGATGCTCCCGCCCGCCGAAACCGTGGACGACGCGGCCTATCGCCGCATCATCTCGCTCCTGCTGGACGCACGAAGCGTGCAGCAGAGCAGCGCCGCCCGGCGCTATTCCGACATGGTGGAATACTATACGCTCTGGGCCCACCAGATCAAAACGCCCATCGCCTCCATGCGCCTGACCCTGCAGAATGAGGATACGGCCCTCTCCCGCCGGCTGACGACGGAGCTGGGGCGGGTGGAGCGCTATGTGGAGATGGTGCTGGCTTACCTGCGGCTGGACGCCGACGCCACCGACTACGTGCTGCGCGAATACGAGCTCGATCCCATTGTGCGCGCCGCAATCAAAAAATTCTCCGGCGAGTTCATCAATCGCCGGCTGCGCCTGGATTTCCGCCCGACAAACCTGCGCGTGCTGACGGATGAAAAGTGGCTCAGCTTTGTGCTGGAGCAGCTTTTGTCCAACGCGCTCAAGTATACGCCGGAGGGAAGCGTATCGGTTTTCCTCGAAGCCCCAGCCACCCTCTGCGTCGCGGACACGGGCATCGGCATCGCGCCGGAGGACCTGCCGCGGATCTTCGAGCAGGGCTACACGGGCTACAACGGCCGCACGGACAAGCACGCCAGCGGCCTGGGCCTGTACCTCTGCAGACGCATCTGCAAAAACCTCGGCCACGGGATCTCGGCGCAGTCCGAGCCGGGCAAGGGAACGACCGTACGCCTCGACCTGGGGCGGAAAAAGCTCTCGGTGGAATGACCGGCGCAAATCGAAACCTTACAGAAATGTAAGAAACAGCGGGGAAATGTAAGCCAAATGCAGGGCAAAACATTTTCCCGTTTGTTATGATGTGTACACCAAAAGGAGGAACAATCATGAGCATTTTGGAAGTACACGATTTAAAGAAAGTTTATACCTCGCGCTTCGGCACCCAGCAGGTGGAGGCGCTTCGCCGCGTGAATTTCTCCGTGGAGCGCGGCGAATACGTGGCCGTCATGGGCGAATCCGGCAGCGGCAAAACCACCCTTCTGAACCTGCTGGCCGCCCTCGACCGGCCCACCTCCGGCAGCGTGCTGCTTGACGGCACCGATACGGCGTCCCTGCCGGAAAAGGAAGTGGCCGCCTTCCGGCGCGATCACCTGGGCTTTGTGTTCCAGGATTTCAACCTGCTGGACACCTTCACCCTGGAGGACAACATCTATCTGCCCCTGGTGCTGGCGGGCAAGTCCCACGCCGAGATGGAAAAGAAGCTCCTGCCCCTGGCCATGGATCTGGGCATCGCGGACCTTCTGAAGAAATATCCCTATGAGGTGTCCGGCGGCCAGAAGCAGCGCGCCGCCGTGGCCCGCGCTCTGATCACCGAACCCAAGCTCCTGCTGGCCGACGAGCCCACGGGCGCCCTGGACTCCCGCTCCACCGACGAGCTGCTGTCCCTTTTCGCCCAGGTCAACCGCGCCGGGCAGACCATCGTCATGGTGACCCACAGCGTCAAGGCGGCCAGCCATGCCACCCGCGTGCTGTTCATCCGCGACGGCGAGGTCTATCACCAGATCTACCGCGGGAACGACACCAACGAGCAGCTCTATCAGAAGATCTCCGACACTCTGACGGTTCTGGCGACGGGCGGTGAGCTGAAATGAAGCGCGGATTCTACTTAAAGCTCGCCCTGGACGGCATGAAAAAGAACAAGCGGCTGTACATCCCGTATCTTCTGACCTGCGCGGGCATGGTGATGATGTTCTACATCCTGTACGGTCTGGCCATGTCCCCGCTGATGGAAACCATGCGCGGCGGCAACACCATGGGCCTCGTTCTGATGCTCGGCACCTGGGTCATCCTGCTGTTCTCCCTGCTGTTCCTGCTCTATACCAATTCGTTTCTGGCGCGCCGGCGCAACAAGGAGTTCGGTCTTTACAACATTCTCGGCATGAACAAGCGCAACCTCAGCCGGATCCTGCTGTGGGAAACCCTGCTGTGCGCCCTCTTCTCCATCGGCGCCGGACTGGCCGGCGGCATCCTGCTGTCCAAGCTGGCGGAGCTCTTCCTGCTGCACATGGCGGGGGAGCAGGCGGACTTTGCCCTTCGCATCGTGCCGAAGGGCATCCTGGCGGCGATCCTGTTCTACGGCGCCATCTTTGCCGTACTGATGGTCATTTCCCTGGCCCGGCTGCACATCTCCCGGCCCCTGGACCTGCTCAAGAGCGAGGCCGCCGGTGAAAAGCCCCCGAAGGCGAACTGGCTGTTTGCTCTGGCGGGCGTGATCATCCTGGGCGTGGCCTATTATCTGGCTGTCACCATTGAATCGCCCCTGACCGCGGTGACGCTGTTCTTTGCGGCGGTGCTGATGGTCATTGTTGCCACCTATCTGCTGTTTATCGCCGGCTCTGTGGCATTATGTAAACTGCTGCAGAAGAAAAAGGGCTATTATTACAAGCCGAACCACTTCGTTTCCGTTTCGTCCATGGCCTTCCGCATGAAGCGCAACGGCGCGGGTCTGGCCGCCATCTGCATCCTGGCCACCATGGTGCTGGTGATGCTCTCGTCCACCAGCTGCCTCTACTTCGGCGGCGACGACGCCCTGCGCGGCAGCTACCCCTATGACGTGATGACCGTTGCCGGATTCAACGCCCCGGCGGACTGCACGCCGGAAGTGCAGAACCAGCTGGAGGAGATCATTCAGCGTACGGCGGACGGCCATGCGCAGAACTCTGTTCTCTATTCCGTGCTGGATACCAGCGGCAGCTTTGAAGACGGCGTCCTGGACCCGGGCGGCTTCGACCGCCGCGTCGTCTCCTCCTCGGCTTCCGCTCTGGAAGCGGTGCGGTCCGTATGCATCCTGCCGCTGTCCGACTACAACCGTCTGGCCGGAACAAACCGAACCCTCGCCCCCGGCGAAGCTCTGCTCTGGTCCAGCAACCAAAAATACGACTTCGATACCTTTGCCGTCAAGGGCTGCCGGACTCTCCAGATCCGGGAGCAGCTGGACAGCCTGCCCATCCGCATCGCCAATTCGGCCGTGCTGGCCACGACCTACTTTGTGATCGTGCCGGACTGGACGGACTACTGCGCCGAGGCGTGCGCTTACGTAACCGGTCTGGGCAGCGATATGATCACGGCGGATACGGAAATGTTCGCATGCTTTGACCTGCCCGGCATGAGCGAAGCGGAGCAATGCGAAATTCAAGACAAAGTCAGCGACGCGGCACAGGATGTGCGCGATCCCGGCTGGCGCTATTTCTCAACGGCCAGCCTGGCGGACAACCGCAGCGACTTCTTCTCCACCTACGGCAGTCTCTTCTTCCTGGGCATCATCCTCTCCATCGTCTTTATTGCGGCGGCCGCCCTCATCATCTACTACAAGCAGCTGTCCGAGGGCTACGAGGATCAGAGCCGCTTCGGCGTCATGCAGAAGGTCGGCATGACCAAAAAGGAAATTCGCCGCGCCGTCAACTCCCAGGTGATCACGGTGTTCTTCGCGCCGCTTGCCCTGGCGGGCGTGCATCTGGCCTTCGCCTTCCCCTTCGTGCAGAAGATCGTCCGCCTGTTCGGCGTATTCAATACGCGGCTGCTCATCCTCACCAGCATCATCTGCTTCCTGGCCTTCGCCCTGTTCTATGTGTTCGTCTACCGGCGCACGGCCAAGGCATACTATTCCATCGTCAGCGACACTACGCCGCGGCAGTAAACCACATCATCCAGCGGCCCGGAAACGCGGCATCCCGGTGTTTCCGGGCCGCTCTATGCGCGGCGGAGCGCCGGACCATTTGAAAGAAGGATTCATATGAAAAAGAAACAGCATAAAACCGGATGCGCCGTTGCGCTGGCAGCCATTTTGCTGCTCGCGGCGGCAGGCGCCGTATTCTCCCATTTCGGCGGCTTCGGCGCCGGAAAAAGCGCCGACCGGGAGGCGTTCAAAAAATACGCGAAAGCGGTCGCCGACCTGAGCGTGCCGGAGGAGACCAAAATCGTCGCCCTCGGCGAGGCGACCCACGGAAACCGCGAGTTCCAGGCGCTGAAGCTGGAGGTATTCCAAGTCCTGGTGGAGCGCTACGGCGTCCGCGCCCTGGCCCTGGAGGGCGATTTCGGCGGATGCGAAGCCGTCAACCGCTACATCCACGGCGGCGGGGGCACCGCCCGGGACGCCGTGGCAGCCATCGGCTTCGCCATCTACCGGACACAGGAGATGGAGGATCTGGTCTCCTGGATGCGCACATATAACGAGACCGCCCCGGAGGGCCAGGATCTGCGCTTCTACGGCTTCGACATGCAGCGGTATGAATACAATTACAGCTATCTGCTGGAGGCTGCCCGGGATCTCGGCCTGGACACGGCGGCGCTGGAACGGCTCTGGGCAGGGGAGGATTATGCGCCGGACGCGACGACCGAACAAATGGCGGCGGTCTACGGCGACATCCGGCAGAAGCTGGTGAACGCAGGGGAGAACGCGGCCTTCGCCGTCCATTTTGCGGACATCCTGCTGCAGAACATCGAGCTGGGGAAGCGTTGGTCCGACGCCTCCGCCGAAGCCACCTGTCTCCGCGATCAATACATGGCGGAGAACGTCCTGTGGGTCCTCGCCCGGGAGCAGGCGCGGGGCAACCGCCGGATTTTCATCACCGGGCACAACGGCCACCTGGAGCAGAAGGGCTCCTATGACGCCGAACACAAGGTCACCGGCAACCTCCTGGCCGATGCGCTCGGCGCGGACGCCTATTTCGCCATCGGCACCGACTTCTGCAAAACCAGGGTGAACCTTCCGAAGAAAAACGGCGGCCGCTCGGTCCACACCTTCTATTCCCACGATCCGCTGGCAAATGCGGCAAATGCCGCAGGCGAGGAGCGCTGCTGGCTGGATTTCTCCGCGATCCCGGCGGATTCCCCGCTGAAGGCCCAGGTGACGGACTACTGCTGGATGGGAAGCCTCGGCGAAAGCTATACCCCGCTGATGTCGCTGCTGCCCATGAGCTACCGCGTCTGGCGCAGCCCGTCGGAGCTGTATGACGGGATGATCCTTGTGCCCCGGGCAACGCCCACGGAAATCCGGGACTGATCCCGCCGTCCGGGCGTCAGGCTGCCCGGCGGTCCACGCAAACAAAACCGAACCGATCCGGATCCCTCTCTGTCCGGGCCGGTTCGGTCTTTTTTATCCGCCGGAACGGAAGGGAAACCCGGTTGTCTTCGTGCGCGGAGTATAGTATAATCGTAAAAAAGGGGCGGATTCCCCATGAATCGGCGGCGTTGGGCGCGGCGCTGCCGCCCGGATGACACGCGGCATATCTTCAAGCATCGGAGGTCGGAGTTATGAACCGTTATATCGCATACTGCGGGCTGAACTGCGAGGTCTGCGAGGCATACAAAGCAACCGTTGACAATGACGACGCCCTGCGCGCCCGGGTCGCGGCCCGCTGGTCGGCGCTGAACGGCGTGCAGATCACGCCGGAGATGATCAACTGCGTCGGCTGCCGCATGGACGGGGCAAAGACGCCCTTCTGCGAATCCCTCTGCCCCATCCGGCAGTGCGCCCTTCAAAGGGGCGTGCAGACCTGCGGCAGCTGCGGCGAGGTGCGCGCCTGCAAAACGGCGGAGATGATCCTCGGGAACAACGGCGACGCCCGCCGGAATCTGGGGCTGGACGAATGAACGCCGTTTTGTACGTCCACGGCAAGGGCGGCAGCGCCGCGGAGGCGGCGCACTACCGGCCGCTGTTCCCCGGCGCCGCGGTCATCGGCCTGGACTATCAGACGTTCACCCCCTGGCAGACCGGCCCGGAAATCCGCGCGGCGGCGGCGGACCTGAAGGCCGGGTACGATTCCGTCACCCTGATCGCAAACAGCATCGGGGCATATTTCAGCATGCACGCCGGCCTGAACGGCCTCCTGGAGAAGGCCTTCTTCATCTCTCCCATCGTCGATATGGAACGGCTGATCGCCGACATGATGGCCTGGGCCGGCGTGACGGAGGCGGAACTGGCGGAAAGGGGAGAGGTCCCGACGGATTTCGGCGAGACCCTGTCCTGGGACTACCTGCGCTATGTCCGCGGCCACCGCATCGACTGGACCGTGCCGACGCACATCCTGTACGGCAGCCGGGACAATCTGACGCCCATGGCCGCCGTCCGCGCCTTTGCCGAAAAGCACGGCGCTTCCCTCACCGTCATGGACGGGGGAGAGCACTGGTTCCACACCGCGGAGCAAATGGATTTTTTAGACGGCTGGATCCGCGCCTGTGAGAAATGACCGAGCCGTCGGGAGGAAACGATGAACATTCTTGTTTTGAACGGCAGTCCCAAGCGGGACGCCAGCGACACCATGCATATCACCCGCGCCTTCCTGGCGGGGATGGCCGACGCCGCGGCCCAGCAGGTGCGGACCGTCCACGTCATTGATTCCCATATCGAATACTGCACCGGCTGCTTTGCCTGCATGCACAACGGCGGGACCTGCATCCATGACGACGACATGGGCGCGCTGCTGGCGCAGGTCCTGGACAGCGACCTGCTGATCCTCAGCTTCCCCCTGTACTGCTACGGCATGCCCGCGCCCCTCAAGGCCTTCCTCGACCGCACGCTGCCCCTGTCGTCCATGGCGATGCGGAAGGCGGGCGACCGGTACGAGCATGTGGAGCAGGCGGATTTTTCCCGCCTGCGCTATCTGATGATCTGCGGCTGCGGCTTCCCCAACAGCAGGCAGAATTTTGAGCCCGCCGCGGCGCAGTTCCGGCTGTGCTTCCCGGGAAACCATACGATCATCACCGTCCCGGAAAGCCCCATGTTCAATGCGCCGGAGGCCTCCGCCGTCACCGCGCCCCGGCTGGCCCTGGTGCGCCGGGCAGGGAAGCAGTACGCCGAAACGGGCGGCGTCGATCCGGCGCTGCTCGCCGAGATCTGCTCGCCCATGATCCCGGAGGAGACCTATGCCGCCATCGTCAACGCCGGAGCCGGAGAAAGTCAGAGGAGATAAGCCATGCCGATCACTTTTCGAAACGAACAGCCGCGCGATCACCGCGCCGTGGAAACCCTCGTCCGGGAGGCCTTCTGGAACGTCTACCGCCCGGGCTGCACGGAGCACTATGTGCTGCACTGCATGCGCGACGACCCCGCCTTTGTCAAGGCGCTGGACACCGTCATGGAGCTTGACGGCCGGCTGATCGGGCAAAACGTATTCATGCGCGCGCAGATCCTGGCCGACGACGGCAGGCGAATCCCCATCATGGCCATGGGACCCATCTGCATTGATCCGGCGCTCCAGCGGCGGGGATTGGGAAAAAAACTGCTGGATCACTGCCTGGAGCGGGCCGCGGCGCTGGGCTGCGGCGCCCTCTGCTTCGAGGGGAACATCGACTTCTACGGAAAAAGCGGCTTTACCTACGCCAGCGCCTTCGGCATCCGCTACCACGGTCTGCCGGAAGGTGCGGACGCCTCCTTTTTCCTGTGCAGGGAGCTGATCCCCGGCTATCTGGACGGGATTTCGGGCGAATATGCGCCGCCGGAGGGCTATTTCGCCGCCGAGAAGGATCCGGCGGGATTCGCGGCCTTCGAGGCGCAGTTCCCCCCGAAGGAAAAGCTGGTCCTGCCGGGCCAGCTGGGACTGTGACTCCCGGGCCGGCATGATCGAGGAAACTGTATATTTATTATCTTTTTTCAGTTGTGCACAAATTCATGGTGGAAATCCGGCGAAATCTGTGCTATACTGACAATAGCCATCTGCTGACAGGGAGGAAATCCATGACCCCGACGCTTACCACTTTTGCCATCGTCTGCCCCCTGGTGCTGCTGGCGGGCTTTGTGGACGCCATCGGCGGCGGCGGAGGTCTCATCTCTCTGCCCGCCTATCTGATCGCCGGGCTTCCGCCCCACCAGGCCATCGCCACCAACAAGCTCTCATCCACCTGCGGCACCGGCGTGACCGCCGTCCGCTTCGCCCGCCAGGGCCTCATCCCCTGGCGCATGGCCATCCCCTGCGTCGCCGCGGCCCTGCTCGGGGCGTTCTGCGGCGCCAGGCTTTCGCTGCTGGTGGATTCCGCCGTGCTGTCCAAGGTGCTCTATGTGGTGCTTCCCGTCACCGCCGTGCTGGTGCTGCGGAAAAACACCCTGCGCGAAGAAGCTCCGCCGCCGGAGAACGTGAAAAAAACCACCGCCGTCGCCGCGGCCATCTCCCTGGCCGTGGGCGTGTACGACGGCTTCTACGGCCCCGGCACCGGGACCTTCCTGATCATTCTGTTTTCCCTGCTGGCCAAGCTGGACGTGCGCGCCTCCAACGGCCTGTGCAAGGCGGTCAACCTGACCACCAATGTGACGAGCCTGCTGGTCTTCCTGCGCGGCGGGCAGGTGCTCATCGCCCTGGGCCTGGCGGCAGCGGTCTGCAACATGCTCGGCAACTGGCTCGGCGCCGGCATGGCCATCAAATCCGGCGTAAAGATCACCCGGCCCATCATCATTTTCGTGCTGCTTCTTCTGCTGCTCCGCGTGGCGGGCGTATACTGATTTTCAGACTCCTTCGGGGACGTCGAAAATAGATCATTGAAAGGAAAAAGAAAGGACGAAGAACATGAAAGAAAAGAAAAAGCTGTCATTGGCCACGCAAATCTTCATTGCGCTGGTGCTTGGCATCATCGCGGGCATGTGCCTGACGAAGAACGCCGACATCGCCACCTCCTACATCAAGCCCTTCGGTACGATCTTCCTGAACCTCATCAAGTGGGTCGTGACCCCGCTGGTGTTCTTCTCGATCATGGCGGGCGTCATCTCCATGCGCGACATCCGCAAGGTCGGCTCCATCGGCGTGAAGACCATCGTTTACTACCTGATCACCACCGCCTGCGCCATCACCATCGGCCTGATCCTGGCCAACGTCTTCAAGGGGATCTTCCCGGTGCTGCAGACCACGGACCTGACCTTTGAGGCCTCCGAGCCCGTCAAGTTCATGGACACCCTGGTGGGCATCTTCCCGTCGAACTTCCTCAAGCCCTTCGTCGAGGCCAACATGCTGCAGATCATCGTGGCGAGCATCATCATCGGCTTCGCCCTGCTGCTCATCAAGGAAAAGAACGACGAGCTGGATTTCAAGCTGGTGGACACCCTGAACGACACCTTCCTCAAGGTCATGGAGCTGATCGTGAAGCTCTCCCCCATCGGTGTGTTCTGCCTGATCTGCCCGGTGGTCGCCGAGAACGGCCCCGCCGTCCTGGGCTCCCTGGCGAAGGTCCTGCTGGTGGCCTACATCGGCTACATCCTTCACGCGATCATCGTCTATTCCATCTCCGTGCGCACCATGGGCGGCATGAGCCCGCTGAAGTTCTTCAAGGGCATGCTTCCCGCCATCATGTTCGCCTTCTCGTCGGCCTCCTCCGTGGGCACCCTGCCCATCAACATGGAGTGCTCCGAGAAGCTGGGCGCGGATAAGGACATCTCCTCCTTCGTCCTGCCCCTGGGCGCCACCATCAACATGGACGGCACCGCGATTTATCAGGGCGTGTGCGCCATCTTCATCGCCTCCTGCTTCGGCATCAGCCTGACCTTCGGCCAGATGCTCACCATCGTCCTCACCGCCACCCTGGCTTCCATCGGCACCGCGGGCGTG
>JAEEGL013636330.1_pt1 | contig 17481 bp, 2 predicted proteins | sample 9134231 | NCBI WGS metagenome assembly JAEEGL01 (sample SAMN16246548, study PRJNA631951) | gut metagenome | biome: gut microbiome; feature: rumen; material: fiber-attached | host: Bos | place: Iran: Karaj | collected 2018-10 | reverse complement strand
GGTTATGGAGGGTATATTCGGCGGTTGCAACACCAGCGGTACAGTAACCGGAGCTATTGCTGTTAACATAAACGGCGGAACCATGGGCGTAAGCGGTACTCCTTTAACCCAAGGTATTTTTGGTGGCGGTTATGGTGATGCAACAGAAACTGAGGGCAACGTAACAGTGACCATCGGTGACCTTGCAGGCACCAAGACTCCGACTATATATGGTGATATTTATGGTGGTTCGGCTCTTGGCAATGTTAACAACGAAGCAACTGACATAACCACAGTAAACTTCCTGAACGGAACACTTCACGGAAACATCTACGGTGGCGGTTTAGGTCAGAAGACTCCTACCCCAATTGCCGCCAAGGTTAACGGTAAGGTTGTGGTGAACATCAGTAATACCGAACAGACAGCAGCCAACTGTAAGATTGACCTTAGAGAAGCTACGATATTTGGCGGTAACAACACCAATGGTTCACCTCAGGATGATATTGAGGTACATATTTATAAGACTGCATACAACTTTACCGACTATCCATCAGGAAATAACTATAAGGCTTCAACCGGAGCAGATCCTTATTATGCAATTAAGGAGGTATTTGGTGGTGGCAACCAGGCTGACTACGCTCCTGAGAACGGAAATGTCAACTCTACCAAGAAAGCAAAGGTATTCATATACGGTTGCGACAACACAATAGGCCGTGTATTTGGTGGCGGTAATGCTGCAGCTGCTGTAGGCGTTCAGACAACAATTAATGGTGGACGTTTCAACTACGTGTTTGGCGGTGGTAACGGTGAGGTTACAGCGGCCAATATAGGTGCAGGCGGTACTGACCTTCAGGTTCACGGCGGCCATATCAACATGCTGTTTGGCGGTAGCAATGCCAATGGTACCATTACTGGTCAGATGCGTGTGAACATTGACAGTGAAGGTGGTTGCCCGGATGAGATGGATATTGAAGAGTTCTTCTGCGGTAACAACCTGGCTAACATAGGTACAGCACAGAATCCTGTAGATATCAATGCCACTATAGGCTGCGGCACAAAGTTTGGTGCTGTATATGGCGGTTGTAACCTGGCCGATATATACGGTAATGTAACACTTACCATTGAGGGCGGCACAATGGATTATGTCTATGGCGGTTCTAAAGGACGTCTTGCTGATAATACAGACCCCAGCAACCCAATTGAAGCTAAGGCTGCAAACATAAACGGAAACGTAATCCTTAACATTTACGGTGGCCAGATTGGAGATGCATTTGGCGGATCAAACATAAACGGTAACATAACCGGATCCGTAACCGTGAATATGGATTGGAGCCAAGCATCAACTGATTGCAATACTGATTTGAGTTTGGGTAATGTGTATGGCGGCAGCAATCTGGCTGCATACACCCCCACTACAGCCGGCAACTATCCTGCAGTAAACATCTATCACGGTACTGTTACCCATAGCGTGTTTGGCGGTGGTAAGGGTGCAACTGCTGTTGTGACCAGCAATCCTATTGTTACTATCGGAGATAATAATGCCAATCACTATGCTATTGTAACTGAGAACGTATATGGTGGCGGTGATGCAGCAGCCGTGAACGGCAACACCAGGGTTATATACAATGACAACAATGCCAGCAGTACAGTTACCAACCTGTTTGGTGGCGGTAATGCAGCCGGCGTAAGCGGCACGGCAACCGTAACTCTTACCAGCGGTAAGGTTCTGACCGGCATTTACGGCGGTTGCAACTCCAGCGGTACAGTGGGTGGCGCAATTGCCCTCAACATCAATGGTGGTACTGTAGGAACTGATGCCAACAACAGGGCTTACGGTATATTTGGTGGTGGTAAGGGTTCGGCAACCCGCACTGGTGATGCAGTAACAGTAACCATTGGTACTGCAACTGATGCCCAGACCTACCCCACTATCTACGGTGATGTATACGGCGGTAGTGCTGAGGGTCAGGTTAATGATGCCCTGGCCGAAATCACCAAGGTATGGCTTAAAAAGGGCGTCATTAACGGTGACCTCTATGGCGGCGGATTTGGTGATAACGGCGCCAACGCTCTTGTTAACGGTAGCGTTCAGGTAGTAGTTGACGGTGGTACAGTAACCGGTAAGGTATTTGGTGCAAACAATGCCAACGGTACACCCCTTGGTTCTGTAACTGTTACCATCAACGGCACTGACACACCTGCTCAGGGAAGTTATGCTCTATCAGAGGTTTACGGCGGCGGTAACATGGCCAACTACAATCCTACCAACATAACTCCCGCTACTGTAGTTGTAAACAACTGCAACAACAGCATAGGAGTTGTATACGGCGGTGGTAATGCGGCCGATGTGCTTGGCACCGATGTAACCATCTGGGGTGGCACCATTGGCCAGGTATTCGGTGGCGGTCATGGTAACAAGGATGCCACTCCCGCAACCGAGGCTAATGTTGTAAAGAGAGGCGATGAAGGCGGTAATGTAGCCGTTAAGGTTTACGGCGGTACCATTAATGAGGTCTTTGGAGGTTCCAACAGTAAGGGTACTATCCAAGGCGCTAGCACAGTTACCATTCAGGAGAACGGAGGTTCTTGCGCATTCAATATTGCTGATGTGTATGGTGGAGGTAACCAGGCTGAAGGTAATGCCGGTACGTTGAGCATTGGCTGTGGCGCCTTTATTACAGGTAATGTCTATGGTGGTGCCAAGGAAGCCGACGTGAACAATGACATTCATCTGGTGATAACCGGTGGAACATTACACAATGTATTTGGAGGCAATAACATAGGCGGTACAATAGCCGGAACTATTACAGTTGACATTAATCAGGATAACAGTTGTTCATCATGGCACGTGGATAACGTTTATGGCGGTGGTAACCTGGCTGCATACTCAGCACCTCAAGGCAATCTGAACTATCCTGCTGTCAACATTATGAACGGTACCGTTTCGGGCAGCGTATTTGGCGGCGGCTATGGTGCATCTGCAACAGTGACTGCTAACCCGCAGGTTACCGTATCAGGCGGAACAATAACCCAGGATGTATTTGGAGGCGGTGAGCAGGCTCCCGTATCAGGTAATCCCACAGTTCTGTTCACCGGCGGCCAGGCAGCCAACGTTTACGGAGGCGGTAAGCAAGCTAATGTAACCGGCGATAACACCGTAAGAATTGAAGGCGGTACCGTAACCACCGATGTCTACGGAGGCGGTATGCAGGGTGATGTATCGGGCAACGTTACTGTAAACATCAGCAAGAGCGGAACTCCAGGCACAGTTGTAATTGGCCGTGATGTTTACGGTGGCGGCGCATTGGCCAACACCAACACCGGCAATATAGACAGTGAGACTACAATGACCACAAACAGGAATGTGACCGTAGTTAATCTGTATCCCGGCGCAACCATAGGCCATGATGTCTATGGCGGCGGTCGCGGACAGAAGGCTGACAACACCACTAATCCCGCTACCCAGGCTGTCGAGGCTGTTGTATATGGCAATGTAACCGTAACCCAATACGGATCCATTCTGACTGCCGACTATGACAATGAGGGTCTGGCATCAGGTGGCCGCATATTTGGCGGTAATAACGTGAACGGAACGCCTAAGGGTCATATCCTGGTTTACGTAGTCAAGACCACCGGTACAACCAATCAGCAGCGCAGTAGCCAAGCTGACAGGGCTGATGCCAATGCTACCCACACCTATGAGCTGGCAGCGGTATATGGCGGCGGTAATCAGGCTGAGTACAATCCATATGATAGTAATGACTATGCCGAGGTACGCATTAACGGCTGTAATGATGTCAGCATCCACTCTGTCTATGGCGGAGGCAATGCTGCATCTACTCCTGCGACCTTGGTTACCATTGACGGAGCATATGAGATTGAGTTTGTGTTTGGCGGCGGTAACGGTGCCGGCACAGGCAATCCGGGTGCTAACGTGGGATATCATGCTTACGGCGATGATCATGCCGGAATAACCCAGGCTGATATTGACTACAGAATGGCCAACTATCAGTACGGTACAGGTGTTGCCGCCACCAACATTTACGGTGGACGCATACACAATATCTACGGCGGCAGCAACACACGCGGTAACGTGCGCGAGACCGCAGTGGCAATGCTTGATGAGGTTAACAACTGCCCGCTGGTGGTTGACGGCATTTACGGCGGCGGCCGCGAGGCTTACATGGAAGGTGGCGCCAGCCTTGAGTTGGGTTGCATTACCCAACTGACCGAGATCTACGGAGGCTCCGAGAAAGCCGATGTGGGTAGCAGCGTTGAGCTGACCATTACCAGTGGCCATTTTGACCGCGTATTTGGCGGTAACAACAAGAGCGGTAAGATACTGGGCTCCATAACCGTGAACATTGAGCAGACCGGATGCGTGCCCATCACAATTGATGAGCTCTATCTGGGCGGCAATAATGCTCCCTACTCTGTTTACGGTTATGAGGATTCTTATACTGAGCATAATGTAGGCACAGAGCAGAACCTGGAGAGTGTTAAACACTACGACCTTAAACATAAAGAAGATGGTAACCAGTTATACAATGATCCCGTTCTCAACATACGCTCATTCAAGAGTATAGGTACCGTATACGGCGGCGGCAAGGGTGAGTACGCAACAATGGTCGGTGACCCCACTGTGGATATCAATGTGACACATGGATGGGTTAACGGTGAGTATGTTGGAATTGTTGACGAATTAAACCAGTACAAGGGTGCTCCCGCCCAGCTTACCGAAGACGGCGTGATTAATACCGTATTTGGAGGCGGTAACGCAGCCGAGGTTATAGGTAGCCCGCAGGTTAAGATTGGTGACCGTATGGGATCTACAGTAGAACTTAGCAGCATGAGTCTTCTCTATGAGTCAATCGATGATGAACCTTACATTGAGCACGGAGACATCAGAATTACAAAGGACGGCACTACCGGAGTTACATACACCAACAAGACGGATGGTACCAAGACATTGACCGAGGCTATCAGCCAGACCGTAAACGGCGCCACCATAACCGGCAATGTATACGGCGGCGGTAATGCGGCCGATGTTACAGGTAACACCGATATTCAGATTGGTCCCGCCGACTAGTAACGGCAACCCGCCCCGACCTGACGGGGGTCATAACATAGCCTAAAGTTTCAAAAAAAGGAGGTGTCGGCCAGCCCGGCACCTCTTTTTATAATTTAATGGGGGGTGTTTCAGATTTGACAAAAAAAACACTCATATAGTACAAACAATCAGATTTTATTGTTTGTACCTTTAGCATGGATTATTGTAAATAAGAATGACTAACACAAAAATATGTACGGGATTACTGCCAGACAAAGCAGTCATCTTGGTCTTTTCTCTTTTGTTAAGTACATTCTTATCGGCCCAAACCACAATAACATCGCTCCAGCAAATCACAAATCCGGCCGGCAGTTATATCATTACAGACGATATCAATGCGGCCGGTTTTGATGCCCCGATTGCCGGTTTTACAGGTACTCTTACATCGGCTCCAAAACAGGACGGGACCTTTCCTGTTATTTCAAACCTGAGTGTTCCCATTTTTGCTACCGCGACCGATGCTACCATCAGCAACATAATTCTGGATGCAGTCAATATCAGCTACCCAAGTTCTGTAGGCGCCATTTGCTGCACAGCCAACGGCGCAACCCGCATCTACAACTGCGGCATATTGGGCGGCGAGATAAGGAGCACAGGTGGCGCTACCGACAACCCTAAGTCTGCCAACTGCTGCGGTAGCCTGGTGGGTCTGCTTGACGGAACGTCACGGGTAATCAACTGTTTTAGTTACGCCACCATAACCGGCGGAAACCGCGTAGGCGGCATAGTTGGTTATAACAACGGCACCACCACCTCCGCAAGCATAAATACCATGATCATGAACTGCATGTTCTATGGCGATATCACCGGCGGCAATAAGGTATCCCCCGTATACGGCGGCAATAACATTGATAACACCAATAGCACCGCCTCCAAAGGCTTGAATAATTTCAACTATTATGTCTACAGCCAACTGACGGCTAATATAGATTTCTATAATTGTGCCCTTGCAGTTGAAGATAAGCATCTTACTCACTTTGAATACTATCGTCTGTTTCTGAACAGTAACAGGAAGCTGGCAGCTTGGTATGCATCGACTTCAAATACTACCGTTAATCCCACCGACATGGCAAAATGGGTATTGGAGACTGCCGACAGATCAATCAACAACCCCCATCCATACCCCATACTGAAAACTAACGGTAAGTATCCGTCAATCATAAACTTTGATGATGAACATGCTCCCTTATTGTCACTGGTTGACGGCAAACCCTCTGAATTTGACCGCAACAAAGGAGGTAAGTTCGGAACCTTGACTGTAAACATTGAAGATCACACAAGTGGCAATGGTAGCCGTTCAGGATCCTTTATAACCGTTTCTTCAAAAACTCTGCCTATTACGGATAAGGATTTTGACAGATACAACTATAACTATTATAAAGTACGTTTGCCCTATTTCAATGAAGTGGGATCTGGCAATTATACAGATAATAAAGTTGTAACAGGCTGGATAATTACTTCAATGACCGGCGCTACACCTACCCAAGCAACCAGCGGAGAAGATGTAACCATTAACAACGGAGTTGTAACAGCAACCCCGTATAACTTTGCAGACCGCACCTGTACCAAGTTTGAAGACGGCAGTTACAGAGTTTTCTCACAAGGTGCCTATTTTGATGTACCCGACGGAGTTACCGCCATTACCATACAACCATACTGGGCAAATGCATCATTTGTGTCAGATCAGTACTTAGACAAGATTTACAACACAGATTATGGAAACGCTGCCAATGTAACTATCGAGCAGTATAAAAACAAAACCACCTATACGATTAATGGCACAAGCATTAAAGTCTATACCAGTATATCAGATGCAGTAGGTGGCATAAGCACTAAAGGTCCCACCGTTTATGACAATGCGATAGTATTGGTGGGCAATTTCCATCAGGGAGGAATACCTTATGCAAATAAAGTTGTTCCATTTACAATAATGTCTGCAGATTTTGACAATGATAATGAGCCTGATTTCAGTTTTATCTATCATCACACAGACCGTAAGGAAATATCGCCTATACGTTTTGATTTTATAAATGTAATCGGAACAGCGATGGCGCAAAAGCCAAACGGTTCAAGCAAAATGTGCAATGCCGGTATATTCAAGCCATATGGGTGGTTTGAAGTAACAAATACCGCTCTGATGCGTTTTGGGCAATACGAGTACAGTTTTAATAGCAAAGTCCTATCGCCGACCATATTCCTGGGAGGAGAGATTGAACAGATAGTTTCCAATAACTCTGGCAACGGAATAGATCAAACCAACAAAACATCGTATTTTATCGTTGGCGCCAATGCCTGGTTTAAGGAATTCAACGTAGGAACTCACTCAGACAAAACCCAACCTACTCCCCATAGACCGATTTCAGTTACCGGAGGCAGATTTGAAAAATTCTACTTGTCAGGTATATATCAACCAAAAGTCAATGCAGTAACAGATAATGCTGAATGCTATATAAACGGAGGTTCTTTTGGCGAGGTGGCAGGAGCAGGTCAGGAACAGATAAAGGGGAATATAACCTGGATAATAGATTATGCTGATATTGACAACTTTTATGGAGGTGGCATAAACGCGGCTAAACCGGTTACCGGAAATATTGGCGTTACTATCCGCAACAGTTGGGTAGATGTCTATTGCGGAGGTCCCAAGTTTGGAGACATGGGTAGTGATAAGACAGTTAAGACCCAGGCTACAGGTTGTGTTTTCAGACGCTTTTTCGGAGCCGGATATGGCGGCAACTCATATAACCGGGTAATAGTACAAACTAAGGAAAACACCCAACCTTGGGGCACATGGCAACAGGAGTATACAAACAACCGAGGAAAGTATTCATTGACCAACAATGGTATTCCCACCAGTTTTGAGTATGAGTATTTTATAGGTTCCAAAGGTACCATATGGGGACGTTTTTATGTCAATTACGCCTCTTTCTCAAAAGCCACAGTACATAATGTGACATCTGAACTGACAGGTTGTGAGATTACGGGTGATTTTTATGGAGGCGGCAGTTTGGGCGTTGTCGATGGAACCGCAACATCGGTACTTGACGGATGCACGGTTCTAGGTAGCGTTTTTGGTGGTGGTTATTCTGCTACAATCCCTAACATTGACATCATGTCGGGCGGATTTGCCACAAACCCTGGTTATAATTCAAGTGCAGGTATTTTTACACCGGCTGTATTCCCTACCTCAGATCCATATGAATGGGAAACACATTCCGTTTCCAATAACGTTACAGCTCTTGGCACCGGCACCATTTACACCCCTGAGGATCTGACTAACCTTGGTGTAGTAAGCAATGTAAATCTGACCATCACTGGTAACACTCTTGTAAAAGGTGACATTCACACCTACAATGAGAACGGTGAGATTGATGAATTCCAGACGGTTAGCGGAGGTGGAGTGTTTGGTGGTGGTGACGCTTCATCAATAGGGACCAACACTATTGTAACTATTGATAATATTGCTCAATCAAATCAGAAGGATATTTTCAAAGTATTTGGCGGTGGTAACAAAGCCGGTGTAAATGGTAACACCAATGTTACTCTAACTTCAGGAACGGTTATAGGTGGCGTTTACGGCGGTTGTAATGATCAGGGAAATATTGGCGGAAACACTTCAATTAGTCTGAACGGCGGATTTGTTGGTACGACCAGTGCTTATGCCGATATTTTTGGTGGCGGTTTTGGTAGCGCTACTACCATAAGCGGAAATGTTAATGTTACCCTAAATGGAGCTACAATATACGGTGATATTTACGGTGGTTCTGCTTTAGGTAGTGTAAATGATGTTGTTACAGATATCACTACTGTAAATATTCTTTCAGGCGTGACGAATGGTAATATTTACGGAGGAGGTATGGGTGAGGCAGGAACTGAGAATGTTGCCAAAGGTCAGGTGAACGGCACTGTGACTGTCAACATTGGAACAACCAACGGGCAGCAGACTCCAACCTACACGGGCAATGCCACATTATTCGGATCGGTTTATGGCTGTAACAACACCAACGGTTCGCCTCAGGGTAATGTTACCGTAAACATTTACAGTACCGCTCATACTACGACTGATGCTGTAGGTTATACTGACCAGAACGGGACACCCACCTTTGCAATTGCCAATGTATTTGGTGGCGGCAGACAGGCCGACTATACTCCGGCATCAGACCAGAGCCGCGCTACGGTTTATATTCACGGATGCGACAACACCATTGAGGACCTGTTTGGCGGCGGCGATGCAGCTGCAGCCTACGGCGTAGTTACCATAGTTGAGGGCGGCAGGTTTAACAGGATATTCGGCGGAGGGAACGGTGAAAACGTTCCGGCCGACATAGGTGCCGGCGGTACGGATCTGCAGGTTCACGGCGGTAATATTGGTCAACTGTTTGGCGGAAGCAACACCAACGGTGTGATTACCGGCCCCATGAACACCACAGTAGACAGCGAAGGTCCTTGCGGACAGGTGGATATCACAGAGTTTTTCAGCGGTAACAACCTGGCCAGCATTGGAACAGCAGAGAATCCTACCAGCATTGTGGCAACCATTGGTTGCGGTACGAACTTTGGCGATGTGTACGGCGGATGTAACCTGGCTGATATTTACGGAGATATTACGCTCAACATTGTGGGCGGAACAATAGACCGTGTGTTTGGCGGCTCCAAGGGCAGCAGTTCTACTCCGGCTAACATTTACGGTAATGTTACACTTAACATAACAGGCGGTGGTATTGACAACGCATTCGGTGGGTCTAACATAAACGGTAACATATCGGGGTCCATTCAGGTTAACGTGAACAAGGGCACCGACCCGTGCGTTTGGAGCATAGGTAACATTTACGGTGCCAGCAACGATGCCGCATACTCTCCTACTGCCGATGGCAACTCGCTAACCGTAAACATAATAAACGGTGATATAAACGGCAGCGTTTATGGTGGCGGAAAGGGAGCTACGGCTACGGTTACCGCAAATCCTACGGTTGTGATTGGTGACGGTAATGCCGAGCATTCGGTCATCATTACCCAAAATGTTTATGGCGGCGGTGATGCTGCGGCTGTGGACGGTAACACTCAGGTTACTTATAACGATAACAACGCAGCCGGTCATGTGGCTAATCTGTTTGGCGGCGGTAACGCTGCGGGCGTAAGCGGGACGGCTACGGTTAATATGATGGCCGGTACGGTTAATACCGGTATTTACGGCGGCTGCAATTCGGACGGCAATGTACAGGGAGCCATATCGGTGAACATTTACGGCGGAACACTTGGTATTGAATCCACGCCTCTTGCGAGCGGTATATTTGGAGGTGGTTACGGTCAGAACACCACCACAAGCGGTAATGTGACGGTTACCATAGGTGATCTGGAAGGCAACTACACTCCTGTCGTTTACGGTGATATTTATGGCGGATCAGCACTTGGTAATGTAAACAACGAAACCACGGACTTGACTAAGGTTGATTTTCTGAACGGTACTCTGCACGGTAATCTTTACGGCGGTGGTTTGGGTAGCAATGAGGTTGCCGCAAAAGAAATTGGCCGGGTTGAGGTGAACATTGGAGCAAACGGACAGAGCAGCTGTGCTATAGATTTGAGCGATGCATCGGTATTCGGTTGCAACAACACCAACGGGTCACCGCAGGATAATGTATCAGTTAATATCTACTGTACCGGCCATGACGAGAAGAACGCAGCCAGCTATTCAGGTAATGATGCAACTTTTGCTATAGGCCAAGTGTTTGGCGGTGGTAATCAGGCTGACTATGCTCCCGATAACGGGGACGAGAGCAGCTCCAAGAAAGCTACTGTACACATTTACGGATGTACCAACACCATAGGCTATGTGTTTGGCGGAGGTAATGCCGCTGCTGCAATAGGTGTAGTGACTGTTATTGACGGCGGACGCATAGGAGATGTGTTTGGTGGTGGTAATGGTGCTGTCAGCGCAGCCAACATAGGAGCCGGTGGAACCAATCTGCAGATTCATGGCGGTAATATCGGTCAATTGTTTGGCGGTAGCAATAAGAACGGCACTATAGTGGGTAATATGGACGTAAGCATTGACAGCGATGGCGATTGCGGTCAGGATATGTTCATTGCCGAATTTTTCTGCGGAAACAATGAGGCTGCGCTTAATACAGACATTGTAGCTACCATAGGTTGTGGCACTCATTTTGGTGATGTGTATGGAGGCTGCAATCTGGCTGACATGACAGGTAATGTCACACTTAATATTGAGGGCGGAAGATTTACGAACGTATATGGAGGTTCTAAGGGTAGCAATGCTGACGCTGCCGATATCACTGGTTCTGTAACCCTTAACATCAAGGGAGGTTATATTGAGCAGAACGCCTTTGGAGGTTCAAACATAAATGGAAACATCAGCGGCGCAATCATTGTCAATCTGGATTGGATGCAGAGTGATTGCACAGACGGTCAGTATATAGGCAATGTGTATGGTGGCAGCAACCTGGCCACATACACCCCCTCTACTCCCGGCAGCTATCCTGAGGTTAACATCAAGAACGGTACGGTAAGCGGTAATGTTTATGGTGGAGGTAAGGGAACTACCGCTATAGTTACAAGCAACCCGCATGTAACTGTCGGTGATGCTACTCAAGGTTATACAGCAGTGGTTACCGGCGATGTCTACGGAGGTGGTGATGCTGCCCAGGTGAATGGTATTGCAGTGGTAAATGTCATCAACAAATCCAGCACCAACATCGGTAACGTTTATGGCGGAGGTAATGCCGCAGATGTATTGGCCACCATTGTGACCATTGACGGCGGTACTATCACAGGTGATGTGTATGGCGGCGGTCACGGAGACAAGGCCAGCCTTAATGAGGGAGATGACCATAGTCACTCTGACCAGACTGCAAATGTAAACGGTAATGTGAATGTTACTGTTACAGGAGGTACTATCAATAGAGTGTTTGCCGGAGCTAACACAAACGGCGACATTACGGGTGATGTATCAGTAACCGTGAACAAGGGTACCAACTCTGGAGATATGCATATCCATGAACTCTATGGAGGTGGTAACATGGCTGCCGGTAATGCCGGTGTCATCCATATAGGATGCACTGGCGGAACTGGCGAAGGTATTGATGACGTTTATGGCGGCGCCAATCAGGCTGATATAGGTTCAGCCGATAGTCCAAGCAACATAGCTCTGTCCATCACAGGAGGCTCAATAGGACGCGTATTCGGCGGCAACAACACCAGCGGTACCATTTATGGTTCAATACAGGTTGACGTAAACTGGGCTACAGGCAATGATGCCTGCGGATTAAATTCCCTTGGTAGTGTATTCGGAGGCGGTAACCAAGCAGCTTATTCCGCTCCCACCGCTACTCCAGACTACCCTGTAGTTAACATCAAGAACGGTACGGTTACCAACAATGTATTTGGTGGAGGTCTGGGATCTACGGCTGTAGTTACCGGTAACCCGCAGGTGACCATTGGCGATGCTACGGAAGGATATGCTGCTGTTATCAGCGGTGATGTTTACGGCGGAGGCGATGCAGCTGCAGTTACAGGTACTCCGGTTGTAAGGGTTATCAATAAGAGCAACACCAGCATAGGCAGTGTATATGGTGGCGGAAATGCTGCCGACGTATCGGGAACCAATGTGACTATTGACGGAGGTACTATAGATATGGTATTTGGCGGAGGCCATGGTGACAAGAACACTGAGCCTCAGAAACAGGCCAACGTTAATGGAAATGTCAATCTTAATGTAACCGGTGGCACAATCAATCAGGTATTCGGCGCCAGCAACAGTAAGGGCAGTATATCAGGTAATATTAGCGTCAATGTTAACAAGGGTGCCGACTCCGGCTCTATGTACATTAAAGAGTTATATGGCGGCGGTAATGAGGCTGAAGGAAAACTTGGTACCATTACCATCGGCAATACAGGTACTCTCACTCAGGGACACAGCAATCTGAGCACTACCAACCGTATCGGATATGAGCTTGAAGGTATCGGCGATGTATATGGTGGTTCCCGAAAAGCAGACAATACCGGTGTTATTATTCTCAACATACGTAGCGGTATCATAAACCGTGTATTTGGTGGAAACAACATCAGCGGTTCTGTGGCCGGCGCCATTCAGGTGGATATCAATAAAGATGATTCCAACAACAACGACTGGTACATAGGTTATGTTTATGGTGGCGGTAACCAGGCTGCATATGGCACTGCGGGTAACAACTATCCTCTGGTTAACATCATTAATGGAACAGTAACCAATAACGTGTATGGCGGCGGTTTAGGTACGACTGCCACGGTAACTGCTAATCCCAGAGTGGTTTTAACCGGTGGTACGGTAACAGGAAATGTTTTTGGAGGAGGTGATGCTGCGGCAGTCACCGGTAATCCGGCTGTTAATATGTCTGACGGAGCTGTCAACGGTAACATATTCGGTGGCGGTAACCAGGCTGATGTAACAGGCAATCCGACTGTTGCACTGACCGGAGGTACCACCAGTAATGTTTATGGTGGCGGATTACAGGGTTTTGTAGACGGAAATAATACCGTTAGAATAGAAGGCGGCACCGTAAATGCCGATGTCTACGGTGGCGGTATGCAGGGTGATGTATCTGGTGATGTAACTGTAAATATAAGCAGCAGTTCATTAAGCGGAAACACCAATGCTGTTACAATAACAGGAAGCGTATACGGAGGTGGCGCTCTTGCCAACACCAATACGGCAAACCGCAGCATCACTACTGTAAATGAGAATCCTGTTGAGGTAATAAACCTGGGTGACAACAGCAAGAAAACAGTTGTCAACCTCTATCCCGGCGCCACCATCAACGGTGATGTTTACGGTGGAGGCAAGGGTAAGGCTCCCACCCCTGGCGACCCCGGTGAAGCTATAGTCTACGGTAATGTTACCGTCTATCAGTTCGGTGCAGTTCTGGTTCCGCAGTATTCGGATGATCTGGCTACATCGGGACGTATATTCGGCTGTAACAATGTGAACGGATCTCCGCGCGGTCATGCATTGGTTTATATCAAGAAGACTGCCCGGAATCAGGCAATGACAGGCCTGTATGATCTGGCTGCCGTGTATGGCGGCGGTAATATGGCCGAGTATCTGCCTTATAACCATGCTACTGACAACAGTGATTTTGCCGAGGTGATGATTGACCCGGATGATTGTGATGACATTACCATTCACTCTGTTTACGGCGGTGGAAACGCTGCGTCTACTCCTGCTACGAAAGTGACTATCAACGGTGGCGAGATTGAGTATACTTTTGGCGGCGGTAACGGTGCCGGCGAAGGTAACCTGGGCGCTAACGTTGGCTATCATGCATACTCTGAACACACAGGTTCGTCAGAAGAGGACATTGCTTACCGTCAGGAGCATTATATGTACGGTTCGGGCCAAGCTACCACCAATATTCTTGGTGGAACTATTCACCATATCTACGGTGGCAGCAACACCTTGGGTAATGTAAGGCATGCATCTATTATTAAGCTTGACGGAGTGGGCACTTGTCCGCTGGTGGTTGATGACGAGATGCACGGCGGCGGTCGTGAGGCCTATATGGAGGGAAAAGCCTTGATTGATCTGGGATGCATAACTGGCATGAATGAGATTTATGGCGGATCCGAGAAGGCCGATGTGGGCGGCGATATTGAGTTGACCATAACCAGCGGTACATATGGTAAGGTGTTCGGCGGCAACAACAAGGGCGGCAGGGTTTACGGATCCATCACTCTGAATATCGAGCAGACCGGCTGTCTGCCTATAGTGATTGATGAGCTTTATCTGGGTGGTAATAATGCCCCCTACTCTGTCTACGGTTATACCGACCAGACCACTACTGTTGACATAGGAGGCGAGGAGATAATTCAGTATCAGCCCAAGACACGCCAGCAATACATTTCGGAACTCTCCGGTGGTGACCCGGATTATGATCCTGATCAGGATCCAAACTATCATCCGTATAATGATCCGATGCTTAATATCCGCTCATTTGACAGGATCGGCACCGTGTTTGGAGGCGGTAACGGTGAACATGCCACTATGATAGGCAACCCCACAGTCGATATCAACGTGACTCAGGGTTATATAGACGGCAAGTATGCCGGAGATGAGCCGGAGTACCAGTCTTATAAGGTTAGCGGTGTACTCCAGGAGAACGGTAATCCCAAGTACGGTGTTATAGAGACTGTGTTTGGCGGCGGTAACGAGGCTGATGTAATAGGTACTACCAATATCCGGATTGGCGATAAAACGGGTTCTCAGGTTACGCTTAAGAGCACAAATCAGTCTGAGGAGGTAAAGGGTGCCACAATCACCGGCAACGTCTACGGCGGCGGCAACGAGGCCGACGTCACAGACGGCACCAATATCAAAGTAGGTCCTGACGAATAAATCAGAATGGTTTGAACGCCCAAACTGTCTTATAGGGTGTGTAGTTGCTGTCGTAGATTCCGCCGCAAGCTACCAGTCGGCCATCGGGCAGCATGGTCATACTCCAGATTGAAGCATATGCGTCAAGTACCGCGGTCTTGTAGAGCGTCAGATGCGCCTGCGGTGCGCTGTAATCAACTTTCAGTATGTAATAGACCGGAGCCTCGACGTTACCGTTATAAGCTGGCAGATAGGCTGTATTGTGCTCACGGTCGGTGAATATCAGACCTGAGTAGATCAGTTTGGTGCCGTTATCCGTCTGCGGTATGGGCAGTTCTGTCTCAAGCAATGAGAATGACTCTCCCTCAACCTTGATTATGCCCAACTCATCCGCACTGTTACGGGCTGCTATGAGATAGCTGTAATCGGCCGTAGCACAGTCTGCCGAACGCCAGTTGACTGGCAGGCTGACCGGACGCCACTGCTCAAACAGATCAACCGTGAACGATTGGCCCGAATACCTGTCTACAGACATTGATGTTGAGCCTCCATAGTTGCCGCTGGGGCCGAATATTATGGCATTATCTGCCGATGAACGCAATAAATAAGGAGTGGAACGCTGGTCCGATACAGTACCCTTACTGATGAACTGGCTGTCAGTTGCCATGTAGAGCTCCTTGGAGTCAGAAGCATACCAGTTTCCGGATACCAGCACATTACCGTCGGCCATCTGGACCGCATGACACAGGGTGCGTGACGTTGTCATAGAGGGCATTACCTCAAAGCTGTGGCTGGCCGGATTGTATATCTCCACGCCCGATGACTGTCCCACGCCCGATCCGTATGAGCAACCGCCGCCCAGCATCAGGCGACCATCGGCAAATACCACCGAGAAGGCCATATCATGCGTGTAGTTCATGGTCATGGAATGCCACTCTCCGTTATCAAGATACTCGGCCGATGTGGTAGTCTCAAATCCGTTTACGTGACCGCCGGCCACTACAAGCTGTCCATTAGATACGTACATGATATGGTCGGCACGGCCGCTGATCATATCCGGAAGCCGCTCTGCCTGCATGGTTACAACTTGCACAAATGGTTCAACCACACTCACAAAGCATTGTGCAGTCTGGTTAAGGTCTTTTGTGGTTACGGTTATTACCGCATTGCCCAGGCCTACGGTTGTTATGATTCCATTATTGACAGTAACCACTTCGGGGTTGCTGCTGGACCAGCTTACGCTCTTATCGGTTGCCCTATCCGGCAGGACTGTTGCTGTCAGTGTATCGGTCTGGCCAATTACGATAAGCAATGAATCCTTATCAAGACTGACTGACTGGACTGCGATGTATGCCGGCACCACATTGACCAGGCAACTGGCCGTAAAACCACCATCAACAGTCTCCACATAAATTCGGGCAGAGCCCTCCTTAAGGGCAGCAACAAGGCCTGCGTCACTCACCGTGGCAACACTTTCATTGTCCGAATACCATATCAGCGAAGGATCTGTTGCATTATGAGGCCTTATAATTGCCGTAAGCTTATGATCCTGTCCTATCTTGAGTTCAATCTCTGTATCGGAGAGAGAAACACCGGAAACGGGTTTAACTTCTTCCGGATGACAAGAAACCAAAGCCATCACGATTGTAGTTACCAAGCAAAAAACAACAGAAAAGCCTCTATTCATAACTAAATGTCCCTTTAAAGAAATTCAATACTGCAAACATAATCAAAAAAACAAAATAAAAAAAGAGCCTCAGACTCTAAGCCTGAAGCTCTCCTGAAAGACGGCGGCTACCTACTCTCCCACTTGCCCAGTTCCGCGGATGCGGAACTAAAATAAGGTATATGGTACTGCGCAAGTGGGTTGCTACAAAAAGAAAGAGAGCCAAGGATTTGATTCCTCAGCTCTCCTGAAAGACGGCGGCTACCTACTCTCCCACTTGCGCAGTACCATCGGCGTGAACGGGCTTAACTTCTCTGTTCGGAATGGGAAGAGGTGGAACCCCGCTGCTATAGCCACCTGAAT
>JAEEGL010027936.1_pt1 | contig 17481 bp, 18 predicted proteins | sample 9134231 | NCBI WGS metagenome assembly JAEEGL01 (sample SAMN16246548, study PRJNA631951) | gut metagenome | biome: gut microbiome; feature: rumen; material: fiber-attached | host: Bos | place: Iran: Karaj | collected 2018-10 | reverse complement strand
TCTATTATTCCATTAATGTCGCTCATAAAGGCGAGTGTAGTGGTGATAGTTAAGAATGAGTTATATGAGAACTATGCTGTTGATCTGGCACAGTATATCGCATGGGCAGTACTTAATATAATAGTAGAAATAGTTTCTGTATTGGGAGCGGGAATGAATCTGGATGATTCATGGATGAATATAGCCATGAAAATGGTTGTAATACAGATTCTGACATTTGTTCCATTTATCCTGATGAAGTTAACAAAGAAGATGTAAGTGAGGTTTTTATGAAAAGGTTAGTAAAATTGATATTGTTATTTACGCTGGTCATGTCGTTATCAGGATGTGGTGAGAAGCAGAAAGAAGACTGGCTATCCGGTAAGGGACTTAGTATAACTAAAAAGAGTGATTTTAAGGAATTTGAATCAACAACCTATGATCAAAGCGATAAAGAGAATTATCATACAAATGGTGAAGTGAAAATTCCGACCAAAATTGAAATTGATGAAACTAAAGAGGAGTGTGAGGAAGGACGGAAAAAAGTCAGACTTACAGCTGAGCTGGATCTTTCAGTCAGTGAAGATGACGGTTTATATTGGTATATAACTGCAATTGACAGATATACAGGAACAGAGTTTTATAGTCCTGAAACAGATAAAAGGGACTTTATTCTATCTATAGACGTTGATGGACAGAAGATAGACATAAAAGCTCAATCTTTTACGAAACCAACGGACTACCCTAAAGTATCCGTAATAATCGTTGTAGACTGTCCTGAGGATTATGATGGAGTTGTATTCGCAGTAGGATATGCGTCAGTTGAGGCGGCTGAAGAATATAGGGAGTCAGAGATAACAGGCAGGATCCGTACATTAGATGAAGTGCCGTTTTGGCAGGAGAAAAGCGATAAGTACTATTACTTTTCATATGACGACAAATAAAACGATATAGATGTGTTAATCCCCGGATGATAAACATCCGGGGATTTTATGTTTAGTTGAGCAGATTATCTATTTTCTTAGCTAAGATATTCTTAGGCATGTAACCCATTGCCTGATCTACAACCTTTCCATCTTTGATGAAAAGAAAACTTGGGATGCTCATAACTCCAAAGGTCATAGCGAGTTCCTGCTCTTCATCAGTATTAACCTTTCCGATCTTTACACGGCCATCATAAGCTTCAGCCATTTCCTCGACAACAGGCATCATCATCTGGCATGGGCCGCACCAGTCTGCGTAAAAATCTACCATTACCGGGATGTCGCTGCTCATTACTTCGTTACTGAAATTACTGCTTGTGAATTTGTATTCCATAATTTTGTCCTCCGTTTAATAATTGTATCTCAGAAGCTTGTAATGTGATTGATAATTCAAGTTCTGAGTGAGTGGTTTTGATTGATTTATCTTCTTGATAATGTTATTATATCTGGTATAAAAAATATATCAAGTACGCAGAATATATTGACCTGGTATGAAAAAACTGACTAGGAGGGAATATTATGGGAGAGAAAGAACTGTTATGTGGAGATCTTGCAGGAAATGATTGTGGCCTGAAGAGAGTATTAAATATAATCGGTGGTAAATGGAAGATACTTATCCTTTGTGTGATAGATAAGAAGGAAGTTGTAAGATACGGAGATCTGAGACGCGAGATATATGGCATTACCAATACTATGCTGGCAAATTCCCTGAAGGAGATGGAGACAGACGGAATGGTAATACGTACTCAGTTTGATGAGATGCCTGTGAGGGTTGAGTATAGTCTGACGGACAAAGCGAAGAGTATTATACCGCTCCTGCTGGAACTGAAAAAATGGGGAGAAGAGAATCTTTAAACTGAAAAGAAAAAAACTTTAGAGTTTTAAATAAAAAAATCAAGGCTACAGTTCAGCCTTGATTTTTTCTATAAGTTCAGTATATCTATTATTATGTGTTTTGATAGACAGGTCAGATTCGACATATTCGAGAAATCCGCGTTTATCGACCCATTTATATTCATCTGTCTCGCCTTCCTGGAGGATGACAGAATCTTTATCAGTATCTGTTGTAGCCAGATATGAATAAAACATACTGTGGCTTGGATCTCTGAAAGTATGACTGACCAGTTCCAGGCTTAAGGCTGTAAGACCGGTTTCTTCAAACAGCTCCCTTTTCGCAGCTTCCAGAGGTTCTTCTCCGGCAACCGCAGCACCGCCTGCGCTGGCTTCCCAGTATCCGGGATATACATCTTTACTCATGGATCTTCTGGTAAGAAGATAAGTTCCGTCTATATGCTGAACCAGAATATCTACTACAAGATGGTAGCAGCCCTCCGGTATTTCTTTATAATTTCCGAACTTGCGTTCCCAGGTTTTTCCGGTTTTTTCTCCGTTTCTGTTATATAAATCCCATAATTCCATTTTTCCGCTCCTGTTATATCTAAAGTAGTACACTAATCTGCTAGTTTAAAGTTACCCGAGATTTAGGCTGAGGATTCTGCTAATTGTCAAAACAGTACTCCTTCAGTTCGCAGTTCTGTATTCCATAATTGCCATATTCTTCGTTGGTCATGTCATAGAAGTAGGAGTTTACACATCTTACGATTCCATTATGAGCAACAAGAAGATATATCTTATCATCCTTTGAAAGCTCATCCAGAAGATTATAGATTCTCTGGGCGAGGCGGAGCATGGATTCGCCGCCTTCATATGAGTTTACAAAGTTTCGCTTATCCATCTTAAAGACTTCGCCGTTACGTGGAGTGCCTTCATACTTACCAAAGTTCTGCTCGCGCAGACGTTCGTCAGCTCTAAGAGGCAGCCCTGTCATATCAGCGATATGCTTTGCTGTGTCATAGGCTCTGGAAAGAGGAGATGCGATTATCTCATCTATATGAACTTCACCTGAGTCCAGCTTTTCTTTAATAAGCTTTCCAAGTTCTTCTGCCTGATTATGACCTCTGTCGGTGAGACCTATATCGGTTGCACCACAGATCTTATTAGCGACATTCCAGTGTGTTTCGCCGTGTCTTGTGAAATATATCTTTTTCATAACGTACCTTTCTAAGCCGTGCATTTAATACGCGATATATTGTAACAAATCAGTATCTGATATTTCAAAGTATTTCTGCTAAAAATAATATTTTACAAATATTTATAATGCGTATTACATCTATGTTACATCCAGGGTGTAAAATAATAGTCAAAATAGCGAAGGTATGCATTTATAGGGATTTATATTACTAGGAGGAAGCGGATGAAAAGTATAAAGATAATTGCATTAGGGATTGGCGTAACTGCACTGATAGTGGGCACAGCGATTCCGTTAGTAAGAAGTTTGAGTGATACAGATGTTGATATCGCTGGAAAGCAGCCAAGCGCTGTATATGCAAGTGATATTACCGGAATATCAGAAGCATGTTCAACTGAAGCTGAGACAGAAAAGTTTTCGGGGATTTCAACCGAATGTAAACACGAAGCAGTTAAGGAGACTGCATCAGAAGAGAAGCCATATATGATATGTAAGGAAGATGTAGATAGTCTTGAAATAACTGAAGAGGAGAAATATTTTACGGAAACCACACTTCAGAAACTTGGTAATCAGGGTATTATAGACAGAGCAAAGTCATATATGGATAGTGGATTTGAACTTACTGATTATGAATATAGTATCAAGTTTTTGGGTAATGAACTGGAATTTGATGGATATGTGTTCAATAAGGGTTTCAGTTTCAGTAAAGAGGATGATGAGGATCATGAGGAATACCTGATGGATGTGGTACTTGCGACACAGTATGAGTTTGATCAATATATGTTAACGATGGAGGAAGCATTTCCAGGTGAAATCGAAATGCAGTCGGAAGAACAGGACAGTCAGAATTATGTGATAGACGGAGGCTGCTGTACATATGAGATTACTTATGAGCCAGATATTGAGATACTAACACAGAAAATGATATTTATTTATGATTAACCTGTTTTGTATCTTTGTTATTAAAGCGAGGCGGTGAATGCAAATTCACTGCCTTTTTTGAATAGTACATTAGACAATAAAAAGGAGAGTTAGATGTTAGTCGTAACTCTCCTTTTAAGTGTGATTTTTGAGTTGAATAATCATGCTTAAGAAGCCTTTCTGAGATTTAGTTTAGATTCTATCTGCTGATAGATGTAGCTGTTTTCAGGCAGTTCTTCTTCGCCATGAAATACATGCAGATCACTTCCGCAAAGTGACCAGATAAACTCATTGAACTTTCCTGCATTCTTCATGCTGTTAAAATAAACAAGATTTCCCAATGCGTTTCCCATAATGTTGTCTCCTTTCTGAATATTCGGGTTTTTCCCTTTCGATGACTAAATAATACAATACATATATTAAGTAGTCTTTTAACGAAGATTAAAGATGGATTAAGATTTATCTATAAAAATGGTTGTTCTCTTCTTCTTTTTCTTCGTTTTACATCCTTATGATAATCCTAAGATGTAACACAGATGTAAAAGGGATTCGCTGAACTTGTAAAATGTTTATTAAAGAATGCTTAATTACGACATGCTGAGTTAATTATGCTTGCTTCAAACGAGTAAAGTGGCTATAATATAGCTTGGTGTGTTATGTGCACTTCTAGAGTTGCTGTAAATGGCAACTATAAATCAGATTAAGAACCGAGGTGTCTTATATAATGAAGTTTAATGATCTCGAATTTCAGCCGATTATACTTGGAGCTGATATAACAGCATACTCACTGGCAAGAAGTTTCCATGAGCAGTATGGTATCAAGTCCATTACACTCAGTATGACTCAGACAGGATATGTAAACAGCTCAGATATAATCGAAAACAGATACTATCCAAATATGGAGAAGGATGAAGTTGCTGTTGAGAGACTGATTGAGGTAGGTAAGGAATTTCAGGGTAAGAAGAAGCTTATCGTATTCGGATGCGGTGACTGGTATGTACGTATCATCATCGAGAATAAGGAAAAGCTTAAGCCTTACTACATCATTCCGTATATTGACGAAGACCTTCTGAACAGAATAGTTCTGAAGGATAAGTTCTATGAGATATTTGAGGAACTTGGCCTGGATTATCCGAAGACATATGTATATGAATTCGGTAAGGAAAATGATCTCAAGTTCGATTTCGATTATCCGGTTATAGCAAAGCCGGCAAACTCTGCACTTTATCACTATGCAAAGTTTGAAGGCAAGAAGAAGGTATTCCGTTTTGAAAATGAGGAAGAACTTCGTACTATGATGGACCGTATCGAGAAGGCCGGTTATAATTATAAGTTCCTTATTCAGGATATGATTCCTGGAGATGACTCTTATATGAGAGTGCTTACGGTTTACTGTGACCAGAATTCAAAGGTTCGTTTTGCTGCTCTTGGACGTACTCTTCTTGAGGATCCGTCACCTACAGCAATAGGTAACCCGGTTGCAATTGTTAATGAATATAATCCTGAAATCGTTGCAGCAGCAACAAAGTTCCTTGAGCATATTCATTATGTTGGATTTGCTAACTTTGATATAAAGTATGATGAGAGAGACGGAAAGTACAAGTTCTTTGAGATAAATGTACGTCTTGGAAGAAGTAACTTCTATGTTACAGGAAGCGGCTTCAACCATGTTAAATGGATCGTGGATGATTACATCTATGGAAAGATGGATGATTACACAATCGCTAACAAGTCTCATCTTTATTCAGTTGTTCCAAAGAGCGTTATAGAGAAGTATGTTCCGGACGGAGAGTTTAAGAATCTTGCTCTTAAGCTCTGGAAGGAAGGAAAGTGGGTTAACCCACTGCTTTACAGCGCAGATAAGAATATAAAGCATAATTATTATGCAAGAGCAAACTTCTATAATTATATAAGAAAGTTTGCACGTTACGGTGCATCGATAGCAGTAAAGAAAGACTAGATATATAGAAGACCAGATTACGGAGAGCATAATGGCGAATAAGGTACTTGGTGTTCTTGGAGGACTTGGACCACAGGCAACGGTATACTTCTCAGATATGGTTGTAAGATATACCGAAGCGTCCGGCGATCAGGAACACATTCCTATGATAATATTAAATGATACGCAGATTCCTGACAGAACTGCTTTCATCCTGGGTACTTCAGAAGAGAGTCCTCTTCCGAAGATGATCGAAGATGCAAAGCTTCTTGAGAAGTCAGGCTGCAGTATGATAGTTATTCCGTGCAATACGGCGCATTTCTTCTATGATGAAGTTGAGAAGAATGTTTCAATTCCCATCATTAATATCATAGATGAAACAGTGCGTTACTGTGTGGAAAGCACACCGGGAATAAAGACTATCGGACTGCTTGCTACAGAGGGAACTGTACAGTCAGGTTCTTATAAGAGATATACCGATAAGTATAATCTTGAACTTATCACTCCGGATGAAGAGGATGAGAAGAAGCTGATGAGCATTATCTATGATCAGGTTAAGGCTGGTAAGTCAGCTGATATCTTAGAGTTCTCCGAAATCATCTCTGATCTTAAGAGACGCGGTGCAGATGTGGTTGTCCTCGGATGTACTGAGCTTTCGATAATAAACAGAGAATACGGGCTCACCGTAAGAGACCGTGAGATAAAAGACTCTATGGAGATACTTGCAGTAAAGTCTATAGAGAAATGCGGCAAGACAGTCAATCAGGACTGTAAACTTAATTAATAAAGGTGGTATACCATGTGCGGATTTGCGGGATATATTAATGATTCCAAAGATATAAATGAAAACAGACGAATCATCAAGGAGATGGCCGACAGAATAATTCACAGAGGTCCGGATCAGGATGATTACTATGTGGATGAGGATGTAAGCCTTGGTTTCAGAAGACTTTCAATCATCGACCTTGAAGGAGGAAGCCAGCCTATCCTTAATGAGGATGGTACAAAGGTTCTTGTCTTCAACGGAGAGATATATAACTATCAGGAACTCCGTGAGGAGCTTCTTAAAGCAGGACATATCTTCAAGACAGAAACAGACAGCGAGGTTCTTCTTCATGGATATGAGGAGTGGGGCGACAGCTTCTTAGTAAGACTCAGAGGAATGTTTGCCTTCGTTATCTGGGATACAGTAGAGAAGAAGCTTTTCGGAGCAAGAGATATCTTCGGTATCAAGCCGTTCTTCTACTTTCATAAGGGTAAGAAGTTTATCTTCGGATCAGAGATCAAATCCTTCCTGCCAAATCCACAGTTTGAGAAGGAACTTAACAAGGACAGACTTCCTGATTATCTCTGCTTTGAGTATATTCCTACAGAGCAGACAATGTTCAAGAATGTATTTAAGCTCTGGCCTGGATACAGCTTTACATTTAAAGATGGAAAGCTTGAAACAAAGGAGTACTTCACTCCTAAGTATGAAATAGATGATACAAAGTCTGCAGAGTACTGGGGAAATCTTATCGATGAGACATTCAAGGGTTCAACTAAGGCACATAAGATTGCGGATGTTGAAGTTGGATGCTTCCTCTCATCAGGTGTTGACTCAAGCTATGTTGTTCATGAGATGGCAAAGCATGAGGAACTTAAGACATTCTCAGTAGGATATGCAGAAGAGAAGTATTCAGAGCTTTCATCAGCAAAGGAATTTGCAAAGCATGAAGGCGTTCAGAACTTTGATTATAAGATTACAGCTGAGGACTATTTTACAGAGACTCCTATGATCCAGTATTACATGGATGAGCCTCTTCCAAATCCATCAGCTATTGCGCTTTACTTCCTTGCAAGACTTGCAAGAGAGCAGGTAAAGGTTGTTCTTTCAGGAGAAGGAGCTGATGAGCTCTTTGGTGGTTATCATTATTACAGAGAGCCGCTGGAGTTCGAGAAGTATATGAAGCTTCCACAGGGACTGCGTAACTTTAATGCAGCAGTTGCTTCAAAACTTCCTAAGTTCCATGGAAGACGTTTCCTTATGAGAGGAAAACTTCCGATATCACAGAGATATATAAGAAACAACTATGTATATGATCATTCTGAAGTGGATAATGTTTTAAAGGACAAGATCCCTTCTAAGAATCCGGCTTACTACACAAAGAAGTTCTTCGATGAAGCCGGAAATATAGATGATGTATCAAAGATGCAGTATGTTGATATCCGTACCTGGCTGATTCAGGATATCCTGGTTAAGGCCGACAGAATGAGTATGGCTAATTCGCTGGAGCTCCGAGTTCCTTTCCTTGATAAGGAAATGCTCAAAGTTGCCATGAAGGTTCCAACAAAGCATCGTATCACAAAAGAGACAACCAAGTACTGTCTCAGACTTGCAGCAGCTAAGAATCTTCCACAGAAGACTTCCAAGATGAGAAAGACAGGTTTCCTGACACCGCTCAATGACTGGCTGAAGCAGGATAAGTACTACAACATGGTTAAGGAAAAATTTGAAGGCGAGGTTGCTGCCGAGTTCTTCAATAAGGATTATATTCTTCAGCTTCTTGAGAATCACAAAGCCGGCAAGGCTAAGAACATGAAGAGAATCTGGTCTATATACTGCTTCATACTCTGGTATGAGAAGTTCTTTATAGATACACCGGAAACTCGGGCCGAGAAGACAGCATAGGATAATCCATAACGTCGTAAATTAAGTTTAATGTTAATACATACAGCTGCCGAATCTTCAGCAGCGGGAAAGGTGGTATAATGGTTACAGCAGTAGTTGGAGCAAACTGGGGAGATGAAGGAAAGGGCAAGATCACAGATATGCTTGCCGAGAACTCTGACATCATTATCAGATTTCAGGGAGGAGCAAATGCAGGTCATACGATCATCAACGACTATGGCAAGTTCGCACTTCATACACTTCCTTCAGGAGTTTTCTATGATCACACAACAAGTATCATAGGAAATGGTGTTGCACTTGATATTCCAAAGCTTTTCAATGAGGTAAAGGGTATAGTTGATAAGGGCGTTCCAATGCCAAAGATACTTGTATCTGACAGAGCTCAGATGGTTATGCCTTATCATGTTCTCTTTGATGAGTATGAGGAGGAGAGACTTAAGGGTGCATCCTTCGGATCAACTAAGTCAGGTATCGCTCCATTTTATTCAGATAAGTATGCAAAGATCGGTTTCCAGGTTTCAGAGCTTTTCGATGATGAGCAGAGCCTGAAGGATAAGATAGCAAGAGTTATCGTTCAGAAGAACGCACTTCTCGAGCATCTTTATCACAAGCCGCTCCTTACAGTAGATGGCGTATATGCAACTCTTATGGAGTATAAGGAAATGGTTGAGCTATTCGTATGTGATGTATCAGCTTATCTTTACAACGCTATTAAGGAAGGCAAGAACATCCTTCTCGAGGGACAGCTTGGTTCTATGAAGGATCCTGATCACGGAATCTATCCGATGGTTACATCATCTTCAACTCTTGCAGGATACGGTGCAATCGGTGCAGGTATTCCTCCATATGAGATCAAGAAGGTTGTAACAGTATGTAAGGCTTACTCAAGCGCTGTCGGAGCAGGAGAGTTCACAAGTGAGATCTTCGGTGACGAGGCTGATGAATTAAGAAGACGTGGTGGTGACGGCGGTGAGTTCGGTGCTACTACAGGACGTCCAAGACGTATGGGATGGTTCGACTGCGTAGCTTCTAAGTATGGCTGCAGACTTCAGGGAACAACTGATGTTGCATTTACAGTACTTGATGTACTTGGATATCTCGATGAGATTCCTGTATGTGTAGGCTATGACATCGATGGAGAAGTTACAACAGACTTCCCTACAACAACAAGACTTAAGAAGGCTAAGCCGGTATATGAGGTTCTTCCGGGATGGAAGTGCGACATTCGCGGAATCAAGAATTACGAGGACCTTCCGGAGAACTGCCGCAACTATATTGAGTTCATAGAGAAGCAGATAGGATTCCCTATCACTATGATTTCTAACGGACCTTCAAGAAGTGACATAATTTACAGAAACAAATAAGAAATTGACGCCCGGCATCCGGCTGACGCGCCGAGAAGGGTAAGTGCCCTTCACGGTACTGATTCGGTAGCCGGGCGGTTTGATGGAGACCTTTATGGAAAACAGAAGCTATAAATACAATGTTATTCGAAATGCAAGGCGCAGATACACTTATCGATTTATCGGAGCGTGTATTTTTATTCTGTGCGCTCTTCCTTTCATCCCGTTTTTCATGGGCTATGCAAAGGGACATATAATAACACTTATTCTCTGTGGACTTCTGGCAGCATATGGTGCATATCTTTTCCGTTATTCTTTCAGCAATGGAATGTATGATATATCCTTTGTTTTTAACGAAGATGATTTTACAGTTAAGAACAAGAAGGGAGAGACGGTGCATTTCTATTCGGAGATAACCAAGCTCGATCATATCGTTCCGGATAATGAGAATGTTTACAGCATAATACATATGGTACTGAACGGAGAAAGCATTATTATTCCTTTCACGCTGAAGAAGTCAACCTGTGATACCCTTTACAGCTTCCTTATGGAAAAGGTTACCATAGAGGAATTAAGTTAATGGACAGAACCAGATTTGAGTATTTAATAGAAGACGGTGTACTGGAGCGGGTCATAGCTGAGGAAGAGGTTTCTTCCACGAATGATGTGGCAAAGAGTCTGTCGAGAGATGGCTTTTCAGGACGGGCACTTATAATCTCGGAACTTCAGACTGCCGGAAGAGGCAGGCTGGGAAGAAACTGGAGTTCACCGGCAGGAACGGGCATATGGATGTCACTGCTAGATACAGAGATAGAACATCTGGAGAATATATCGGGAATAACACTTCTTGCAGGATTGGCTGTTACAGAGACGATAAATGACTATATGGGAACTGACAGAGCCCGTATCAAATGGCCGAATGATGTTGTTATAAACGGCCGAAAGGTATGTGGAATCCTTACTGAACTTGTATCTTCCGGTGACAAGGGAAGTGTGATAGTCGGAATAGGGATCAATGCTTCGATCAGTGAATTCCCGGAAGAGTTGAGAGATAAAGCAACTTCGCTTCTTATAGAAATGGGAAGCGCTCCGGATAGAGAGAAGATTGCGTCGGAAGTTGTAAGACGGCTGACAGAGCTTACTTCGGTTTACAGGACTTCCGGTAGTCTCAGCTTTATTCAGGACAGATATCAGAGCCTTATGGTAAATAGAGAAAAAGAAGTGATCCTTTCTTCTGCCAACGGAGATTTTTTTGATAATCCTTATATCGCCAAGGGTATAGATGAGGAAGGAAATCTCATTGTGCTGGATAAGGCAGGAAAGCTTCACGCAGTCCGAAGCGGAGAGATATCCGTCAGAGGAATGCTCGGATATGTATAGATAGACTTTAACACGTTGATGTGCTACAATAACCAGTTAGTAATATGCCTGTGGCTGGACACATATAAGAGAGGTATACAATGATAAAGCTTATAGCATCTGATATAGACGGAACACTGGTTCCGGATGGTACAGATAAGATAGATCCACGCATGATGGATGTCATCAAAAGATGCAGACGGAACGGAATATATTTTGCGGGAGCCAGCGGAAGACAGTTTGCCAGTATGTACAGACTGTTTGCACCGGTTGCAGAGGATATATTCTATATCACGGATAACGGAAGCATACTCCGTTCTTACAAAGAAGTTCTTTCTATGAAGGTTATAGATAAGAATGATCTTTGGAAGATGGTCAGGGATGCAAAGAAGATTCCGAGAAGTGATATCATGCTCTGTGGACGTGAATGGGCTTACTGTGAAGATGAAGGTGAAATGTTCTACTGGCTGAGAGATTCCTATAAGTTTAATGTTAAAGTTGTAGGAGATTTTGAGGAGCATCTTACAGATGATATATCTAAGATGTCCATATATCGTACAGGTGACTGCGAGGAGGCGGTTAATGAGGAATTTACTCCTAAGTGGGAGAAGAAGTTCCTTATAGCTTCAGCAGGAACTATGTGGATGGATATTGTTCTTCCTGATGCAGATAAGGGAACATCTCTCAGAAAGCTTCAGGAACATCTGGGAGTTACTCCTGCAGAGACCATGGTCTTTGGAGATAACCTGAATGATATAGGTATGCTTCAGGCATCTGAAGAAAGCTACGCTATAGGAAGTGCCAGAGATGAGGTTAAGGCTGCTGCAAAGCATATAGCCCCTCCGCTTTCAGAGTATGGCGAAACTACAGTTATCATGGATTATCTTGATTCCATCGGAGCTGAATAAAAGAGATAGCTTTGCGGCAGAGCGCTGCATTTATATATATGATTATTTAGGAGGAACATTATGGAAAAGATTAAGATGACAACCCCACTTGTTGAGATGGACGGCGATGAGATGACACGTATTCTCTGGAAGCTTATCAAGGATGAGCTCCTCAGCCCATATATCGAGCTGAACACAGAGTACTATGATCTCGGCCTTGAGCATAGAAATGAAACTGACGACCAGGTTACTAAGGATGCTTCTTATGCAACAGAGAAGTATGGTGTAGCTGTAAAGTGTGCAACTATCACACCAAATGCTGCCCGTGTTGAGGAGTACAACCTTAAGGAAATGTGGAAGAGCCCTAACGGTACTATAAGAGCTATCCTTGATGGTACAGTATTCCGTGCACCTATCCAGGTAAAGGGGATCACACCATGTGTCAGAAACTGGGAGAAGCCTATCACAATCGCAAGACATGCATACGGCGATGTTTATAAGGCGAGTGAGATGAAGATTCCTGGAGCAGGAAAGGTTGAGCTTGTTTACACAGCAGAAGACGGATCAACAGAGTCAGTGCTTGTTCATGAGTTCAAGGGTCCTGGAATCGTACAGGGTATGCACAACCTGAATGATTCTATCGCAAGCTTTGCAAGAAGCTGTTTCAACTATGCCCTTGATACAAAGCAGGAGCTCTGGTTTGCATCAAAGGATACAATCTCAAAGAAGTATGATCATACTTTTAAGGATATCTTCCAGGAGATATTCGATGCAGAATATAAGGAAAAGTTCGAAGAAGCAGGCATCACATATTTCTATACACTTATAGATGATGCTGTTGCCCGTGTTATGAAGTCTAAGGGTGGTTTCATCTGGGCATGCAAGAACTATGATGGAGATGTTATGAGCGACATGCTTTCATCTGCCTTCGGTTCACTTGCTATGATGACATCAGTACTTGTATCTCCTAAGGGATATTATGAGTATGAGGCTGCTCACGGAACAGTTCAGAGACATTACTACAAGCATCTTAAGGGTGAGGAGACATCTACAAACCCTGTAGCTACAATCTTTGCTTGGACAGGCGCTCTCAGAAAGAGAGGAGAACTTGACGGACTTACAGATCTTGTTAAGTTTGCAGATGCTCTTGAGAAGGCAACTCTCGGAACTATCGAGGGCGGCAAGATGACAAAGGACCTTGCACTTATTACAGAGCTTGAGAATGTAACAACACTTAATACAGAAGATTTCATCAAGGCTATAAGAGAGAGCCTTGATAAGGAAATGGCATAATAGATAGTACTATCACGATACTTATAATGTAATGATTATGAGGGGGTGTATACATGTCAAATGATTATTCAGAGGAATCTTATTCGGATGTTATGAGAGCTGATATGCGGGAGAAGAACGGACAGCTTCTTATCGAGATTGAACTTCCGGGTTACAGCAAAGAGAATATCTCTGCTGAGCTTGAAGGAGGCGTTCTCACAATTCATGCGAGACGAAATGAAGAACTTGAAAGTGACATAACTAGTACTCACTATCTTCTTAGAGAACGTTTTACGGGAGATATGAAGAGAAGTTTTCATGTCGGAGATAGTGTTCATCAGAAGGACGTAACCGCTCAGCTTAAAGACGGAATACTGTCCATAATAATCATTAAGAATGAGAATTCTGTTGAAGGAGAGAAGAGAAAGCTTATAGACATTCAGAATGTCATACAGCTTTAAAGAGTATGATCGAGATTGGAAAAAACCCCAAAATAATAGAGATCATAAAAAGATATGGAGAGGATATTATCCATTCCAGCCTGTATCAGAGAGAAAAGGACTACTGCCAGCATGGAGTGATATCCACTTATGAGCATTCTATTGCTGTGACTTATATGGCGGTCAGTCTGGCGATGAAAAAGAAGAAACCGGTCAACATGAGGAGCCTTGTAAGAGGGGCTCTTCTGCATGACTATTATCTGTATGATTGGCATAACCCGGAGGTGAAGGGCAGAAAGGTTCACGGCTATACCCATGCCAGATGCTCTATGGAAAATGCAATCCGGGACTTTGGTATTACGAAGCTCGAACAGGAGATAATATTCAGCCATATGTTTCCGCTTAATCTGTCGAGGATGCCGAGATCCAGAGAAGCACTTCTGGTGTGCCTTGCAGATAAGATATGTGCCAGCTTTGAAACGGCAAAGGTGATAGAGTATAACAGGATAACTACGGTTATCGCAAGAGAGAAAACGATTAAAGAACTTAGAAGAAAACTAGCATATAACAGGAGATAAAGCATGTCATTTCTGAGTCAGGGTGATGCATCAAGAGAGATACACAGACTCTCTAAGTTTTGCACAGAGAACAATATAATAGATCCAGAGCTTTATGATGTTTATCAGGTTAAGAGAGGACTCAGGGAACCTAATGGAAGAGGTGTTCTGACAGGACTTACTGAGATATCTACAGTAAACGGTTCAAGAATAGAAGATGGTAAGGCTGTCCCTATTCCGGGTGAACTCAGATATCGCGGAATAGATGTAAAGGAGCTGGTAAACGGCTTCACATCAGATAACAGATTTGGATTTGAGGAAACAGTATATCTTCTTCTTTTCGGAAAGCTTCCGGAAGAAGCAGAGCTTGCCAAGTTTAAGAGACTGCTTTCATATCACAGACGTCTTCCGGCTGATTTCCTTGAGGATGTTATCCTTAAGTCACCGAACAAAGATGTCATGAATGCCATGGCGAGTGATGTGCTTGCACTGAATGCGTATGATAAACATTCGGATGACCTGTCTATTCCAAATGTACTCAGACAGAGTATAAAGCTTATAGCAGTACTTCCGATGATAGCGGCTTATTCATATCTGTCCTACAGACATATCTATATGAGAAGAGGACTATATATTCATAATCCGAAGCCGGAGCTTTCAGCTGCAGAGAATATTCTCAGAATCTTAAGGCAGGATAAGAGCTTTACCCCACTTGAGGCAAAGGTACTTGATATAGCCCTTGTACTGCATGCAGAACATGGCGGCGGTAATAACTCAACATTTACAACACATGTAGTTACATCATCCGGAACGGATACTTATTCTTCCGTGGCTGCATCTCTTTGTTCGCTTAAGGGTCCTAAGCATGGCGGAGCAAACATCAAGGTTATGAAGATGTTTGATGAGATTAAGCATAATGTTAAAGACTGGAAGGATGATGACGAAGTTTCAGCATATCTTTTAAAGATACTTAGAAAAGAAGCTTTCGATAAATCAGGACTTATATATGGAATGGGACATGCAGTTTATACCATTTCAGATCCAAGAGCTGAGATACTGGAGAAGTATACCATGGAAATGGCTGCAGAGTGCGGCAGACAGGATGAGGCAGATCTCTACCACAGCGTTGCACGTCTTGCACCGGAGCTTATGCGTCAGGAAAGAAAAATGTATAAGCCGGTAAGTCCGAATATTGATTTTTACAGCGGGTTTGCCTATAATATGCTGAATATCCCGGATGAGTTTATAACACCTCTTTTCGCTATAGCGAGAATAGCAGGCTGGAGTGCTCATCGAATTGAGGAACTGACCTCAGCCGGAAAGATTATCAGACCGGCATATAAATCAGTTTCAGATGATGTGGTATATACACCTTTATCCGACAGGTAGTTACTAAATGGAGGTTACAGGCAATGATTGATAATGGAATTATGATGCAGTATTTTGAGTGGTTCCTAAAGGGGGACGGAACGCTCTGGAAGAAGGCTGCCACTGAGGCAAAGCATCTTGCCGCTGCAGGAGTAACATCACTCTGCATGCCGCCTGCTTATAAGGGCGCAGAGGGAGCTGATGATTCGGGTTACACAGTTTACGATCTCTATGATCTTGGTGAGTTCAACCAGAAGGGTTCAGTAAGAACCAAGTACGGTACCAAGGATGAGTACGTTGCTGCAATCAAAGAGTTAAAGAAGAACAGGATAAATGTATACGCCGACGTTGTTCTCAATCGAAGAACCGGAGCGGATAAGATAGAGAAGGTACAGGCTGCTGAGTTTAACGGCAGAAACCGTTATCAGATGATCAGCGAAGGAAAAGTGATCGGCGCACCTGTATATAATTTTCCGGGAAGAAAGAATAAGTATTCTAACTTTAAATGGAACTGGACTCACTTCGAGGGAATCGACTGGAATCAGGATAATTCCGATTCTGATTGTGATTACCTCATGGGAGCCGATATAGATTTTAATAACAAAGAAGTTTATGACGAACTGGTAAACTGGGCAGTATGGTATCTGAAGACAACAGGTGTTGACGGCTTCAGACTGGATGCTGTAAAGCATATACCGGCTGCATTTTATAGAAATTTCCTCATGAAGGTAAGAGAGCTTACAGGTATGGAGCTCTTTACAGTTGGAGAGTACTGGCATGGTGATGTAAATCGTCTTACATCATATCTGGGCGAGATTAATTCAGAAGCATCACTTTTCGATGTGCCGCTGCATTTCAACTTCCTTCACTGTTCTCAGGCACATGGTGCTTATGATCTGAGAAGAATCTTTGATGATTCCCTTCTCAGCAAGAATCCGCTGAAGGCGGTAACCTTCGTGGATAATCATGATACACAGCCCGGACAGCCGATGGAGTCATTCATTGAGGAATGGTTTAAGCCTCTTGCATATGCGTTGATACTTCTCAGACGTGAGGGCTATCCATGTGTATTCTATGGCGATTATTACGGAATACCTCATGACGGTATCAAGGGCATGAAGCAGACTCTGGATAAGCTTATGAAACTTCGTAAGACCAAGGCTTATGGCGAACAGCATGATTATTTCGACGATCCGGACTGTATAGGCTGGACAAGAGAGGGTGACAAAGACCATAAGGATTCCGGACTTGCAGTAGTTATGTCTGACGGCAGGGGTGGAACCAAGAGGATGTATATCGGACGCCAGTTCGCAGGAAAGCATTTCTCAGATATACTTGGAAACGCAAAGTATAACATCAAGATTGATGATGAGGGCTGCGGTGAATTCTATGTTAACCGCTGCGGAGTTTCAGTATGGGTTCATAAAGAACCTAAGACGGGGGATAAGTAATGGCAAAAACCATTAGAACAGATACAGTAGAAGAGTTCTTCAGCGCTATAAGGGCGCTGAAGACTGATGAAGAGTTCTTTCAGTTTTTTGAGGATATATGTACCACTAATGAGGTACTCTCAATAGCTGACAGACTGCGCGTCGCAAAGCTTCTTTATGAAGGAAAGACGTATATAGAGATAGCAAAGGAAACAGGAGCATCAACTGCTACTATAAGCCGTGTCAACAGATCCATGGGCTACGGAAACGGAAGCTATGAGTATATATTTGAACGGCTTGGTG
>JAEEGL015865466.1_pt1 | contig 17482 bp, 24 predicted proteins | sample 9134231 | NCBI WGS metagenome assembly JAEEGL01 (sample SAMN16246548, study PRJNA631951) | gut metagenome | biome: gut microbiome; feature: rumen; material: fiber-attached | host: Bos | place: Iran: Karaj | collected 2018-10 | reverse complement strand
TAAGAATAATCCAACTGATCGAAGAATGATTATGTCTTTATGGCAAAATGAGTTTTTAAAGACTGCAGTACTTCCTAGTTGTGTATGGTGTAGTGAATGGGATGTTACCGATGGTAAGATTAACCTATGGGTTCATCAAAGAAGTTGTGATGTACCATTAGGACTACCATTTAATGTTACTCAATATGCTGTTTTAGCTAATTTAATAGCACAAGTAACAGGTCTTAAAGTAGGTAAGATGTTCTGGAGTATTAAAGATGCACATATTTATGTAAATCAAGTTGATGGAATTAAAGAACAGATTAGAAGATTTGATGAACAAGGTGATTTAAAAGCACCAAAATTATGGATTAATCCAGAAGTTAAAAACTTCTATGATTTTGATAATACTAGAGCACTTAAAGATATTAAAATTGTTGGTTATGAACATATGGGAAAAATTGAATTCCCAATTGCACAGTAGGTGAACATGAAGAATATTTCGATAATAGCATGTGTAGGTAAAAAATTAGAACTTGGTAAAAACAATGATTTAATATGGCATCTACCAAATGATTTAAAGTATTTTAAAAAAGTAACGAGTGGAAAAACAGTTATTATGGGAAGACGTACATTTGATTCTTTACCAGGAATACTTCCCAAAAGACGTAATATTGTTCTTCAGCTTCCTAATGAACCTTTGATTGAGGGAGTTGAAATCTTTAATGATATTCCAAGTATTATAGATGCAGTAAAAGATGAAGATGAAGCATTTATAATAGGAGGAGCAAGTATTTATAAACAATTTTTAGATTATGCGAATAAACTATATTTAACTGAAGTAGAAGCAGGATGCAAAGATCCTGATGTATATTTCCCTAAATTTGATAAAAGAAAGTATAAAAAGACTGTGGTTGGTAACGATAGTGATAATGGCATTAAGTATAATTTTGTTGTTTATGAAAGAAGGTGAACAAAGTGATAACTCGTGGGGGGATGTCTGAAATTACATATTATCGACAACTACGAAAATTAGGATTATCTGAAGAGTATTTTTTCTCTTTACCTTATGAATGTCAAAGAGCAATTATGATGGCAGGGGATTCTTTAAGAGAAGAAAATACAGTGAAAAAATCTAATTTTCGTAAAGAAATAGCATTAAAACAATATGAATTAGAAGAAAAAATCAAAGAAAAAATATTAGCACTTTTTAGAAGAAAATAGGAGGAATAAATGGGTAAATTTATTGTTATTGAGGGAACAGATTGTTCGGGAAAGGAAACACAAAGTAAATTGTTAGTTGAAAAGTTAACTTCATTAGGGAAGAAAGCTATTCGTATTACTTTTCCTAATTATGATTCTCCAACGGGAAAAATAGTTGGTGGACCATATCTTGGAAAAGAAGAAATCAGTAAATGTTGGTTTCCAGAAGGAGCAGTAAATGTTGATCCAAAAGTAGCTTGTTTATTTTATGCGGCCGATAGAAAATATAATGAAAAAGAAATAACAAAATATTTAGATGATGATTACTTTGTTATTTGTGATCGATATATTTCTAGTAATATGGCTCACCAAGGAAGTAAAATACATGATGATAATGAAAGATTTAACATGTATCAGTGGATTGATAAATTAGAATATTGGTTACTAGGATTACCAAAGCCTGATAAAACTATTTTCTTACATGTTCCTTATTCTTATGCTTTTGAACTTAAAAAGAATCGAATTAATTTAGATGAACATGAAAGAAGTAAAGAACATTTAGAGAATTCAGAAGTAGCATATTTAGAATTAGCATCATATTATAATTGGACAAATATTGATTGTATAAAGAATAAAAGTATTCGTACAATAGAGGATATAAATGAAGAAATAATGAATAATATAAAGGAGTATTTATGAATTATAAAAGAATATTACTAAAACTTAGTGGTGAATCTCTAATGGGAGATGTAGCTTTAATTGATAAAGAAAAAACTAAAGAAATAGCTAAATTAATTAAAAAAGTTAGAGATATGGGTATCGAGGTTGGTATTGTAATTGGGGGAGGTAATTTCTTCCGTGGAAGAAGTAACCAAGATATGTATCAATTATATGTTGATACCATGGGTATGTTAGGAACAGTTATAAACTCACTAGGATTAGCAGATGCTTTTAGAAATGCAGAAGTTCCTTGTATTATCAGTACACCATTTGATTTAAATGGATTAATCCCTAAATATAATGAAGAGGAAGTTCTTGATAAAATATGTGATAATGTTGTTATATTTGGTGGTGGAACTGGTCATATTGGCTGTTCAACTGATACTTGTGCATCAAATAAAGCTAGTTTAATTAAAGCAGATACAATTATTAAGTTAACTAATGTTGATGGCGTTTATGATAAAGATCCAAACAAATATCCAGAAGCTGTTATGTATGATTATTTAACTCATAAAGAAGTATTAGATAATCCAGAAATCAAAGTTATGGATATTCCTGCAGTTCGTGAGTGTATGGAAAATGATATTGATATTAACGTTATAAATTTCAATGATAAAGAAAATTTAATTAAGGTACTAAATCATGAAAAAATTGGAACGAGAATCTCAAATCACTAAGACTGATAATGATAAAAAAATACGTGAATATCAAAAAAACAAGTTTAAAAAATGGTTATTAATAATTTTATGTCTTGGAGTAATCGTTTTAGAAGTATTAGCTTTGTTTAATGTTATTCATATGCTTTGGGGATGTGCTTTATTTATAATAATTTATTTATTAAAAAATTTTTTCTAAAATAATTGATTTTAGAAAATTTTTTTGATATTATTAATATGTATAGTAGAGGAATAAAAGGTGATAATATGGATTTCGGATGGTTTTTCAAATTACCAGGGTTATTTATTACAGGGGGAGTAGTATTAATACTAATTGCATTAATAGTATTTTTGTTAGGATCAAAAAAAGGTGAAGAAAAGAAAGAGCCAATAAATGAAAGTGAGAAAACAGATCAAACTCCAGTTGAACCTATTGCACCAGCAGTAGATCCAGTGGTAGTTGCACCTGTTGCTCCAGTAGTTCAGCCAGTAGCAGCAACGCCTGTTGCCCCAGTTGAACCAGTAACAGTAACACCTGTTGCTCCAACAGTTGAGCCAGTAACAGTAACACCTGTTGCACCAATGGTTGAACCAGTAACAGTAACACCTGTTGCACCAACTATTGAACCAGTAACAGTAACACCTGTTGCACCAACTATTGAACCAGTAACAGTAACACCTGTTGCACCAACTATTGAGCCAGTAACAGTAACACCTGTTGCACCAACTATTGAACCAGTAACAGTAACACCTGTTACACCAACTATTGAGCCAGTAACAGTAACACCTGTTGCACCAGCAGTTGAACCAGTAACAGTAACACCTGTTGCACCAACTATTGAACCAGTAACAGTAACACCTGTTACACCAACAGTTGAGCCAATCGTATCAAATGAAGAAGTAAAACCAGCAGGACCTGAAGAAATATAAGATATGGCGACATATCTTTTTTTATACGAAAGGATGATATTATGGAAATAATAGATATAATAATTTTAGTAATAATTGCTACCTTTGCTCTTATTGGATTTAAACGTGGTGTTTTCCAATCGTTAGTAACAGTAGTAGGATTTCTCTTAATAATTTATATTGCATATTTATTTAAAAATATAATTGGTGATTTATTAGTACTTAATATGCCATTCACTAATTATACAATTGTTCCAGGAGGATCATATGTTTTAAATGTTGTAACATATGAAGCGATTGGATTTGCCGTTGTTTTAGCTGTTTTAAGTATTGTATATAAAATTGTCTTAATTGCTTCTGGTGTTTTAGAAAAGCTATTAAAAATTACTATTATTCTAGGTATTCCATCAAAAATACTAGGATTGATTGTTGGAGCAATAGAAGGATTGGTTGTTGTATATTTATCATTATTCTTACTTAGTCAACCATTTATTACATTAAAGATTTTAGATAATAGTAAATATGCCGATACAATTTTAAGAAAAACTCCATTATTATCGAACTTTGCTGAGGGAACATTAGAAGTTATAAATGAAATAGATGAAACTATTAAAACAGGAGAATCAGAAAATTTTGATTTAAAGCTTACAGATGTTGTTTTAAAAAGAAAGATTGCTAGTGCGGATTTAATGCAGAAATTAATTGATTCAAAAAAATTATCTGTTGAAGGTATTCAAGAGATAGTTGATAAATATAAGATAGAGAATTAATAAATATTAATTCTTTTTTTTTGTAAATTTCCTTGCTTAATAATGTCGAATATTTTATAATAATTCACGTTATTAAGTGGGGTAGTACTATGAATAAAGAAGAAAAAGATAAATATTTACGAATAGTTAAAACAATTATGGAAAGAGAGCATGCATATATTATAAGGACAAAAGTTGGAGAGGAACGTAAGGAAAACGAAGAAAAAAACAAGCACGAATATATTAGAAAAATATTTGAGGCAGCATTATTAGATTGTAATGAACCAGTAAATGTTATCTTTTTTGCTAATCATTATTTAGGCGATATAAGTAATATTATTATAGAAGAAGCCAAAAACTTTAATATTAATGAATTAACCACCTTTGGAGTAGGATTATTAGACTTAGGGTACTATAGTAAAGATTATTTAGGTAGTTTTAGAAATCCAGCATATGCACTTGGTTATCATCAAGATGAAGATGGTCATTATGTTCGTGATGTATGGAATTGGTATACAAAAGAACAAATTAAAGAAAATATAACTAATATGAATTTTGACAACCTGGATGTTCAATGTAACACAAAAATTATCTATTCGTATGATGAAAAACTAATGCTAGATAATGATAAATATGAAAAATACCATGAATTATCAGATTACTATTATGAAGAACATCAAAGACAATATCGTAAGTTTTGGAGAATAATAGATAATAATTTTTCCAATGCTTTAGTAACTATTCTTCCAAATGAAAATTGGGCAAAAAGATTAGGGAGATTTGAATATAAAATTTGGGGGATGTTAAATAGACTTGTTCCAAGTATTAATTCCCAAGAATATAAACAGGAATTAGAGAGAATGGAAGATATTAAAGCCAAACTTCAAGGAATGAGAATAAAAAATCTTTCTTTCTATACCGATAAGGGAACGGACTTTAGAATTGGTCTATCTGATCATTCTCGTTGGATATCTGATCCATTATTGAAAAATCCTAATCAATTAGCTAGTACACTATATTATAATAATTTCCCATCATTTGAAATATTCACCACCCCAGATGCCTTTACTGCTTCTGGGAAAGTTGTTCTTACTAAACCAAATAATGATGCTGACATTAGAAAAGCAACTTATGAATTTGAAAAGGGGAAAGTAGTAAATTTGAAATGTGATAATGATGTATGGACAAGAAAAGTATTAGAAAGCAATGAAGGTGTAGGATTATGTCGCATTGGTGAAATAGCACTTGTTCCAAATAATACACCCATAAGTTATGTTGATGTTGCTAAATATAATGAATCAGATCATAAAATCGTTTTATCGCAAACTGAATCAAGTGATATAATATCTTCTGGTAATTTTGAATCAATTTTCCTAGATGAAAATACTGGTTGTCATTTTGCTCTTGGAACTGCTTATAAAGAAGCTACAGATTTAGGATATAATGTCGGTGATTATGTTATGAGAGATAATAACTTTAATGTTTCAGATTATCATTATGATTTTGTTTTTGGTAATGATAGTATTATGGTTGAAGCTGAAACTGAAGGTCATAAAAAGGTTCTTTTAATGGATAAAGGAATCTGGAAAATATAATTAGGAGGCATTATGATATATTTTTCGAAGAAAAACATAGAGAAACTTACAATAGAGGAATATTTTACTTTAAGAGTTTTTTCTAATTTGCTTGAAGAAATTAGTATGAGTTGGGCTTATGCTCTTTTTGAATCTCCTAGACAATGGGTAAAGTGCTTCTATAAAAAAGATAATGAATGGCGAATTTATATAATTCAAGATGGTGTAAGATGTGAATTAGAGTATGCTAATGAAAGTTTATATTTCCTATGTCTAGAAATATTTAAAAGTATTGCGGGAACAGATCGATATTTGCACCAATATCTTAGAAATGCATTTATTAGAGAAGCACCAGAACCAAAAGAAGTTGATTTTAAAAAAAGATATTAATCTTTTTTTTTGCAAAAAAAAAGGATTATTCATCCTTTCCATATAACCAATTATTTTTAGCATTTTCATATTGACGACTAATAGTATCATCATTAAATGTTAATCCATAATCTTCTCTTAATTTAATCATTGCTTTGTATTCAGCTTTAGTATCTTCTTGTAGTAAATCATCAACTAACTTATCAATAATAGTATCTTTTACTTCTTCAAGCTTTGGTTTTTCTTTTTGTTCATCTTTATAAATTATATGATATCCATAACTTGTTTTAACAGCTTTTTTTGTATAACTTTCAACTTTAAGATTAGTTGCTGCTTGTTCAAATTCATCATTGAATTTATCAATCATTTCTTCTTTACTAAATGTACCAATTTTACCACCATCATCTTTTGTTGCATTATCTTCAGAATATTCTTTAGCAACATCAGCAAATTTTTCATTAGCATCTAGTTTTTCATAAATTTGTTTGATTTTATCATCAGCCTTTTTTTGTGCTTCTTGTTTTTCTTCATCAGTCATTGTATCAGTGATATCAAGTTTAACTAAGATATGGCTAATAGTTATATCACCATAAACATTTTCATCATAATATTTTTTAATCTTATCTTCAGGAACAAATCCTTTTTCATAATCTTTAGTAGCTTGTGTTCTTTTATAACTAATTAGTATAGTATTTTTAAATTCTTCTAAATCAGTATAACCTGCATTTTGAAGAGCTGTTAATAATTCACTATCACTATTGTTGTACATCATTTTATAAATTTTTACTTGATTGTCAACATATTCTTTAGCTTCATCATTAGTTTCATATTCTTTGTTTAATATTTCATTATCAATTGTTTGAATAATATAATTTGTTGCATATTTATCTTTAAGTTCTTGATACAATTCATCAGTAGTTATTTTAAACTCAGATTTAGTTAAAGAAACAACACCTTCATCTCCATTACTTGGTGATGTTTTGTTTTTACATCCTGCAAGACTTAAAACCAAAACCATACATCCCATTATTTTTAATAATTTTTTCATTTATCCCTCCATAAATACATTACTAATAATAACAAATATATCATTAAAAAACAAGAATATTTACATAATTTCGTGATATTCATAATTTTCTTTCCACATAAATAACTTTACCTAGTATTTTAACTTTATGAAGTAATAGTTCTTCTTTATCTTTTAAGATATAAAACCCATCTTTATAAGTATAATTCATTATTCGATATTTATTATCAATGATAAATAAACCTAAATCATTATTATGAAGTACTTTATCTTTTTCGATAATTAAAACATCTTCTTTTATTATTCCGATATTATTAAAATAATTATTATTTATCTTATAAGCTATGTATCTTTTATTTTTATTAAGAATTATTTGTAGATTATTTTTGGAATTAATAATTTTAATATTTTTAAGACCTGTATAATATTCATTGCTACTATTATTTAAAATAAGTTTATTATATTTATTTCTAATTAAATAGTTTTCTTTTTCTAATGATTTAATATACCAAGTAATAGAATTAACTGATTTATAATTTAGTTTTCTTTGTAAATATCTTCTTGTTGGCATTACTTTATTTTCTTTGACATAAGTAATTATTTCTTTTAGAATTTGTTCTTCTTTTTCTGTCATTTAATTCTCCTTGTACATTTGTACATAACTAATATACGCAGTTTTTATTGAAATAACTAAGAATTATTTTTTTTTATGAAAATCATTTATTTAAGAATATTTATCTAACTTTATTTATGGGAGGATAAATGAGTGATAAATATCGTGTTTTACAAGATGATGCAAAAGATTGTGGTGTATGTTCACTTTTATCAATTATAAGATTTTATAATGGTGATATCTCAAAAGAATATTTAAGAGAATTAACTAATACTACAACTAGTGGTGTTAATGCAATTAATCTTTTAAATACAGCTAGAGAACTGGGATTTGAAGCTTATGGTATAAAAGCTAAAATAAAAGATTTAAACAAAGAAATATTACCAGTTATAGCTCATGTTATTATGAATGAAAAATATCTACATTTTGTTGTTGTTTATAAAATCAATTATAAGAAAAGCCAAGTATTAATTATGGATCCAACTAGTGGCTTTGTTAATTATAGTTTCTCTAATTTTATAAAAATATCGACAGATTATTATTTAGTTATGAAACCTAAGCAAATAATTCCAAAATTAGTTAATAACAATAATTATGGCGAGAAGATTAAAGATACTATAATAAAATATAAGAATGTTTTTATAACCATTATCATAATGTCAATATTATGTATTGTAATAAGTATTATTGAATCTTATCAATTTAAGCTTTTGTATGAAGAATCATTAAATAATAGTAATGAAATAAAAATAATAGTTATTATGTTACTTTCGTTTCTATTTTTTAAATTATTCTTTAATTTTCTTCGTAATAACTTGATTAATTTATTTAATATTATTTTAGATAAACAATTAGTTAAAGATGCGTTTTATCATATCATTAATCTCCCATATTTATACTATCGTAATCATACTAATGGTGATTTATTAACAAGAATAAATGATTTAGGTAATACTAAAGAATTAATAAGTAATTTATTTGTTAGTCTTTTTGTTGATTTAAGTTTAGCTGTAATAATCTTAATAGTTATGATTAACATTAGTTTAATTTTATCTATTATAACAGTTGTTTCTTTACTACTATATGGATTAGTAGTTATAATTAATGGAAAAATTATTAAACTAATGATTCGTAAAAATTATCAAGATTCATCTTTAGTTAATAATTATTTAGTAGAAAGTCTATGTTCTTTTGAAACAATTAAAAATCTTTCTTTACAAAAGTATGTATATAAGAATTTTATTAGTAAATATGATAATTATTCAAATAATTCAAAAAGCCTCATAAAACGGATAAATATCGAAGAAATGTTTAAAAATATATTCTTATCAATGGGTAATTTGTTAGTGATTTATATAGGGATTAATAATATTAGTAATAGTAGTTTATCGTTATCTTCCTTAATAACCTATATGTCACTTTCTAATTATTTAATTGATCCAGTAAAAAATATTTTAAGCTTACATATTAAGTATCAAAACTATAAAGAGTCTATTTCAAGAATAAAAGAAATATATCGAATACCTTGTGAAAAAGATAATAGTAATAAAAGAATAGATATTCTTCGTGGTAATATTTTAGTTAATAATGTTTCATTTTCCTATAATGGTATTGATAAAGTAATTGATAATCTTTCATTTGAGATAAATGAAAAAGAAAAAGTCCTAATATATGGAAAAAGTGGTAGTGGTAAAAGTACCATTATTAAATTATTAATAAAGTATCTTGATGATAATTATCAAGGTGATATTAAAGTTGGTGGATATGATTTAAAAAAAATTGATTTATTTTCATTACGAAATAATATTTGTTATGTTTCTCAAAATGAGTATTTATATACTGATACTGTTTATGAAAATATTACTTTAGGTAAAAAAATAAAGTATAACTATTTTTTAGATATTGCGGATAATTTATACATCAATGAAATAGTTAAAAATAGTACTCTTGGTTATAATTATGTAATTGAGAATAATGGTGAAAATATTTCTGGTGGTGAAAGAAAAAGAATTATTATTGCTAGATCAATCTTACAAAAAGCAAACATCTATATTTATGATGAATCATTTAGTGAATTAGATGCTATTAAAGAAAGAAGTATCCTACAATACCTATTTAAAATGTTCCCAGATAAAACTTTTATTGTTATTAGTCATCGATTTACGAATAATGATTTGTTTGATAAAAAGATTTTGGTAGGAGATGGAGAATATGAATTTATTAAGTAATTTATTTAATGGTGATAACTTGGAAATAGTTCATATTAATAAAAAATATTTTCTAATAATAATTATAATTTTATTATTGGCTTGTATCTTTCTTTTTTTGGAAAAAGATAATTATTATCTAAATACATATACAATATCAGAAGATAAAATATTAATACTTGTTGATAAAGATAATATTAATAATATTAAAAAACAAAAGGAAATTATTATTAATGATATTAAGTGTGATTATAGTATAAATAAAATTACACCAGTAGAAAATAGTTTTTTAGTAAGTATAAATCTTAATACTAAAATAGAAAATATTAGTTCTGGTTTTTATAAAGTTTATTTAGGAAAGGAGAGGTTATTTGATTACATAATAAGAATAATCAGAAAATGAAATGAAAAGATTAAAAGATCAAGATTTAAAGACTATAAATGGGGGATTCTCAGGTTGGGTTGTAGCTGGTATTAGTATTGCAGTAACTTTTATTGCAGGAATAATTGATGGCATAGCTAGACCCAAAAAATGTAATGGTTAGGAGGAGTATGAAAATAGAAGATACTGAATTAAAAAATATAAATGGTGGAGGATTAGGAGCAACGTTTTTAAATTATTTAGGTAATGCAATTAAGGTCGTATATAATATTGGTCAAGAATTAGGTGGTGCAATAAGAAGAATTGCAACTGGTAATACATGTCCATTATAGTTATCAATAATGCCAAGAAAATAGCTAAATACTTTGGATATTTTTTACTATCAATTATATTGCTATATATTGGCACAATATTTATTATGTTTATCTATAATTTAGGAACATATATTGGCACTTATTTAAGATGCCTTTATAGTGCTCTTTGTTAAAAGAAGTGATGCTTTTTAGCATCATTTCTTTTCTTATTGGAAAATAATTGTGAAAAAAATACGATAAAATAAGCATTTTTTTTGAAAAAACATCATTTTATGGTTGTAAAATGTCTTTTAATTTGCTATAATTTAGGTGATTTTATGCATGAAGGGAGGGAGAAAAATGACACATGTAGCTGTAAAGAATGGTAATTTAGATGGTGCTTTAAGAAAATTTAAACAAAAAGTAGCAAGAGACGGCATCCCTTCTGAAATCAAAAAAAGAGAAGCATATGATAAACCAGGTATTAGAAGACGTGAAGCTAAGAAAGCTGGAATCAAGAATTCTCGTAAACGTGAAAAAAATAATAGAGACTAGTGTTAGGCTCTATTTTTTATTGGAGGAAAGATGAAAAAAGTATTAGGAAAACATATTGGGGCATATGGAATAATTATTAATGATAATAAAATTGCCTTAATAAAAAAATCAAGAGGTGGATATACAGGAAAATTAGATTTACCAGGTGGGGGAATTGAACATTTAGAAAGTCCTGTTGAAGCATTATTTCGAGAGATTATGGAAGAAGCAGGTCTTAAGGTTATTAAATATCAATTACTTGATGTATTTACTAATAACATTATTTGGCAAATGACGAAAGATACATTTGAAGATTTGCATCACTTTGGAGTTGTTTATGTCGTTACTTGTCGTGGTAAATTAAAAAAAGAACCTGATGGAATAGATTCTAATGGAGCTAATTGGTATAGTATTGATAAATTACATAAAGAAGAGTTAACACCATTTGTTATTATGGGCTTAGAAAAATTAGGTTATAAATTACAATAATAATTGCTTTTATAACTAGAAAATTGTATAATTTACTTGAGGTGCATTATGAGTATATATAAGTTAGTATGTAGATTTAAAAGAAAATATCCAATGACAATTGCTAATAATTTAAAACGACATTCAAAAGTAGCAGCTAGTATTATCGATAAAGATGAAAATGTATTATATGCATTCTGTGGACAAAAAAATGATACTCATGGAATGATTTTTGATGCATGTGTAGTTGTTGTTACTAATAAAAGAATTATTATTGGTCAAAAAAGATTATTATGGGGATATCAAATTACTATTATTACACCAGAATTATTTAATGATTTAAAAATATTAGGTGGATTATTCTGGGGTAAAGTAGAAATAGATACAATTAAAGAAGTAATATTTATTTCTAATTTGGATAAAAAATCTCTTGATGAAATAGAAACTTATGTTAATAATGCAATGGTAATGAAAAAGGAGGATAATGATGTACAATAAAATAAAAGAAGATATAGTAAAAGCTTTAAAGGAAAAAGAAACACTTAAATTACAAACACTAAGAGGAATAAAAGGGGAAGTAGATCTTGAACATATTAACAAGAAAGTAGAAATAAATGATGACTTAGTTATTAGTATACTTTCTCGTGGAATTAAAACAAGACGTGAATCTATTAGTGAATTTGAAAAAGGAAATCGTGAAGATTTAATTAATAAAACACAAGAAGAAATAGATTTATTACAAACTTATTTACCAGCCCAATTAAGTGAAGATGAAATTAATAAGATATTAGATGAAGCATTTAATAAAGTTAATCCAACTAGTGCTAAAGAAATGGGTCTTATTATGAAAGAAGTAACTCCACAATTAAAAGGTAAAGCTGATATGGGTAAAGTTAGTGCTTTAATTAAAGAAAGACTTAATAATTTATAATGGATGATTTATACGAATACGAGAGAAAGTTAATAAATGATGGAATTAAATTAATTGCTGGAGTAGATGAAGTAGGTCGTGGTCCATTAGTTGGTCCAGTTGTTACAGCTGCAGTTATCTTACCAGTTAATTATAAACTTGACGGTTTAACTGATTCAAAGAAATTAACTCCCAAGAAAAGAGATAAATTTTATGATATTATTATGCGTGATGCTATCGCTATTTCAATTGGGATGAAAAATGCTAACATAATCGATGGAGTAAATATTTATGAAGCAACAAAATTAGCAATGATGGATGCTATTAATGGATTAGATATTAAACCTGAACATGTATTAATTGATGCAATGCCACTTGATATTAGTATTCCTCATACATCAATAATTAAAGGGGATGCTAAAAGTTTATCTATTGCAGCTGCATCAGTAATTGCTAAAGTAACAAGAGATCGTATGATGGATGAATTAGATATTAAATATCCAATGTATAATTATAAAAAGAATAAAGGATATCCAACTAAAGAACATATTGAAGCTATTAATAAATATGGAATAATTGATGGATATCGTAAAACTTATGGTCCAGTAAGAGATTATTTAAATAAACAAACTACACATAATTAAGTGTAGTTTTTTCTTTTTTACTTTAAAACTCTAAAAATATATGTTATTATTATAATGGTGGTGTGATATGTTTAGTAATCTAACTAAAGAAATATTTTATTATTCAGTAATTCCCGTAGCAGTAATGGCTTTAATTATTATCATACTATTACTAATAGGTAAAAAAAAGAATAATAATTATTATAAATATAACTATTCAATTAAAGTAGTATTATCCATCCTAATTGCTTTTATTTTATCAATTATGGCTGGTTATACAATTTGGTTCTATGAAAGGGCTAAAGGTTTAGGAACACTTGCTAATAATATTTTATATTTACTAGTATTATTAGTTATAGTTATTGCTTTATTATTATCACTATGTATAATGACTTATAAACTATATAAAAGTTATAGTTACAAGGATGAAAAAAAAGAGTTACCTCAATAACTCTTTTTTAATATAATTCTTTTTTTAAATTTTCAATATTCATTTCAGTGATATCTACATAGGTATCTTTATTTTTTCTTTCTTCATCTGTAATATTTTTTAAATTACGAAGTTCTAATTCCTTTATTTTATCACTTTCAACTAATTCTTTAACTCCTTTAGGCAATGTAGTATCTTCCAAACGATAGAAGTAAGTTACTTTATTATTTTCAATAGCTTCCTTTAAAAGAGCTAAGTTCTTTTCATATAATTCATGTTTTTCATCAATAACAATAACTGTTAAGCCATATTTTTCTAAGAATAAAGCTGATTTACTATTCGCATAAATTGTCTTTTTATTAGCATTTTCTATGGCAGACTTTAATACAGCATCTAATTCAGATAATTCTAACTTTAAAGCTTTATAACGATCATTTATTTCTATTTTTAAATAAGTATTATCAATATATTCATCAAGACCATTTTTTATGTTTTGAAGAATCATTAATAAGTTTGATGGATTAAGCCATAATTCACTAACATCATTCTTATATTCCATACCAAATGTTGCATCAATTAATTTTAAGCTTTTATTATTATTAATTAACTCAACAGCAATATCTGAATCATTAGTAAGTCCCATATAAATAAATAAATCTTTTTCACTATTGTCTTTTATTTGTTTATCAGTTAACTCATACTCATCAATATTAGTATCATCAGGATAAATTGAACTAATTGTTGAACTTTCACCATAAAGATAATTAATGGAATATTCTAGTGGATATATTGTAGTAATAATATTTATATTTTCCATATTATCTCTTTTAAATAAAGTACATCCTGTTAATAGGAGTACTGATAACATTAATAATTTTATTCTTTTCATTTTTTCTCCTTACTTGGTGGTAAATCAATTCCGCCTTTTGAAAAAGGATTACATTTAATTAATCTTTTAATTGTTAAAAAAGAGCCTTTAAAGAAACCAAAATCTTCTAATACTGTTAATGCATAGTTAGAACAAGTTGGTATATATTTACACTTATTATGACTACTAAATGGTATTTTTTGATATTGTTTAATTAAATAAATTAATATCCTTTTCAACTTTACACACCCATCATAATTTTACTATTAATTATGTTTTTTTACAAGTTTAAATATACTTTTTATAATAAATTTGTTATAATTGAAAAGGAGGATGATAAAATGGAAGAATTTTTAAATAGATATGGAATTGTCCCAAATAATATTAAGATTTATGAAGTAGCAATGTCTCATTCTTCGTATGCTAATGAACATAAAGATAAAAAGAATTATGAGAGATTAGAATTTCTTGGAGATGCCGTTTTAGAGTTAGTTGCTTCAGAATATTTATATAAAAATTATGAACAAGATGAAGGCGATATGACCAAGATGCGAGCTAATTATGTTTGTGAGAATGCGAACTTTGAATATATGACAAAGTTAGATCTTATTAAATATATTAGAGTTGGTAATGGTGAAATAGAAAATATTAAAAAAGCAATTGTAGCGGATATTTTTGAAGCTTTCATTGGTGCAATATATTTAGATCAAGGATTTGATAAAGCTAAAGAGTTTGTTTTAAATGTAATAACACCATATATTATTAATAAAACATATTTCTTTAATGATTATAAATCTATTTTACAAGAAGCAGTTCAAACTGATCGTAGAAGTTTAGCTTATGAATTAGTTGATGAATCTGGACCTGCTCATGATAAAAGCTTTACCATAGAAGTTCGTATAGATGATGTAATATATGGAAAGGGGACAGCTGGTAGTAAAAAAGAAGCTTGTCAATTAGCCGCTAAGGCAGCTTTAGAAAAACTAGCTAAAAAAATATGAGAAAGAAAAGTGGATTTACATTAATTGAATTATTAGTAGTAATTGCAATTATTGGTTTAATATCATTAATAGCTATTCCAAATATTATTGGTATATCTAATAGCGTTCGAAAAGATCAAATGTTAGATGATGCAAAAAAACTAATATCATTAGCAAAGTATCAAGTTAACTCAGATATTGAGATAAGAAACTTTAGTAAAGAAGGTATATGTACTGGAGGAGTTTGTACTTTTAGTATCAGTACATTAAATATTAATGGTGATATTGGAAGTGACCCTGATGGTGGAGAGTACGATAGTAGCTCTTATGTCAAATATTATATTAGTAATAATAAACCAGTTTATTGTATTACTTTAATTGGTAGTAAAAGAACTATTGGAACAGTTAGTGATTGTATAGAAGAAGATTTCTTACATGAAAGATCAAATGTTGTTGATAAATAATGTTTACACTATAAAAGTAAATGATTTAAAATAAATCCATTTGTATTGACAATATAAAAACAATAGTGATACAATTATTTTGAAAATAGAGGAGGAAAAAATGAAAAATAAGAAAGGTTTTACTTTAGTTGAATTATTAGCAGTAATAGTTATTTTAGCATTAATTATGGGTATAGCAGTAGTAAGTATTGGTGGTGTTTTACAATCTTCAAGAGAAAAAACATTTCGTGAAACTGCAGCAAGTTTATTAAATGGTGTAAGACAACAATTATACATAGAGAATCAATTAGCAGAGGGATACTATTCTATTCCAAGTACTATTTTGGAAAAAGGTGGTAAAGAATCTCCTTTTGGTGGAACTTATAATTATTCTACTGAAACAGCTACAACATGTACTGGTACTGGTAAAACATTTGTTGCTAGTTTCTGTAAGACTACATCTGCACCTGCAACATGTAGTGCAACTGCTAAAGCATACGTTCGTGTAGAAAAAGATGGTAATAACTGGAAGTATACTATTTGTTTATCAGATGGTACACGTTACTTAAATGCTGAAGAATCAACATTATTAAATCATACAGCAACAATTAGTTAAAAATAGTTAACTATATTAGATGAATAATAAAGCAATATTTAAAGATATTGCTTTTTATTTTGTTGTAAAAATCTTTGTTTTTTGATAAAATATCTTTGGTGATTAGTTATGTTATATATAGGTTCACATGTTGGTTTTAGTAAAAATGATCAATTGCTTGGTAGTTTAGATGAGGCTTTATCATATGGGGCTAATACGTTTATGTTTTATACTGGTGCTCCACAAAATACGATGCGATATGCCATTGATGATAAATTAACTAAAAAAGCATATGAGAAAATGGAAGAGAATGGTATTATTCTTGATAAAATAATTGTTCATGCACCATATATAATTAATTTAGCTAATCCAGATTTAGAAAAACATAATTTTGCTATTAGTTTTCTAAAACAAGAGGTATCTCGTTGTGAAGAATTAGGGATTTTAAATATGGTTCTTCATCCTGGAAGTCATGTGGGTGCTGGTATTGAACAAGGAATAGAATTAATAGTTGATGGACTTAATCAAGTGTTAGAAACTGATAATTCCGTTTGTATATTACTTGAAACTATGGCAGGAAAAGGTAGTGAAGTAGGGTTTGAATTTTCACAAATTAAAGAGATTATTTCTAAAGTTAAGAAAATAGAATTAATTGGTGTTTGTATGGACACATGTCATATTCATGATGCAGGATATGATTTAAATAATTTTGATGATGTTCTTGATGAATTTGATAAAATAATTGGCTTAAAATATCTTAAATGTTTACATATTAATGATAGTAAGAACGTTTGTGGAGCTAAAAAAGATCGTCATGAAAATATTGGTAAAGGGTATATTGGTTTAGATAATTTAATGAAGGTTATTTATAATAAAAGACTTGATAATATTCCTAAAATATTAGAAACACCATATATTAATGAACAAGCACCATATAAAGAAGAAATAGC
>JAEEGL015588364.1_pt1 | contig 17482 bp, 14 predicted proteins | sample 9134231 | NCBI WGS metagenome assembly JAEEGL01 (sample SAMN16246548, study PRJNA631951) | gut metagenome | biome: gut microbiome; feature: rumen; material: fiber-attached | host: Bos | place: Iran: Karaj | collected 2018-10 | reverse complement strand
TTACTCATACTTCCTACTTTCTATCAGCTTTTCTTCTTCGGTTTCCGGTCCGAAACCTCTTTTTCGATATCGATGAACTCAACATCGTCTTCCTCTTCGGATGTTACATTCTCGATGAAATCGTTAATCTCATCGGAATCCATCTCTTCCACTGGCTGTTCTGCTTTCTCAGCCTCCTTTGCCTTTGCTTCCAAACCGCCGTTTCTTGCAATCGCCGCTGCGCTCACACGCTTACTGAAGTCTAACTTTGGTACACTTCCGCCCGCATTCGCCGATGCGCCCGCTGCCATTTCCGCAGCACCTGCAGCTTCTGCGCTGACTTCCTCAGCACCGCTGCCTGCATTTGCATTCTTATTTGCTTTCTTTGTCTGAGCACCGTTCTCGCCCATACCCACACCCCTTGCCGGTGTGTCAAAAATCAGTTTCGGCTCCTGCCCCTTCTTAATCGGCTTTCTGCCGTTATATTCATCGATGGAAGCATAGTCGAACGGATTCGCCGCCTCTTCTTCCTTCTCATCTTTTACCATTTTAACCTTGAAATTAAGCTTTCTGGCATCGTTCACATGTCCTCTGCGGGTTTCAATGTAATCAACCAGAAGCTTCAGTCCGATAATCGCAACGACACCGAGAATGAATGCCACGAGAACAAGGATATAATTGCGATTCTGCTTAAGTTCCTGATCCGCCAGGTTCTCGGAAGGTTGCGGCATCGGCGGAAGACTGATTTCCTCGGACTTCGATTCCTTCTCGGAAGTCTTGTTTCCGATGTTCGCGGATTCCTTTTCGGAAGACTTCTGTCCCGGTTTCTCCGAAGCTTTCTCGTTTTCTTTCTGTTCCTTATCAGCATCCGCAGGAGCGTCCGCCTTCTTCTCCGCCATGATTAAATGGAGCGTGTATTCAATCGGCTGTGCATCATCCTGCGTCAATGTAACTTTAACATTGTTGCGTCCGACCTTTAACTCGGTCGCATCCGTCGTAACGGTATATCCGGCCGGCGCCTTAACTTCCAGCTTTTCCGCATAATCGATGTTTACGGTATATTCGAATCTGGTATCGGAAAATGCCGGGATATCCTTACCGTTGACGCTTAAACTCGCCGGCGGTGTGGTCTTTCCGTTCTGAACGGTAATCGGTGCGCTCGGCATTCCGTCCACTGCCATTCCCACACCGGTATTGTCATTAATGGTCACACCCGTAACCGCAAGGTTCGTGGTTGCCTTCGTTTTCGCACGAAGTGTCAGCATCGTCCGCACGGTTGCACCGTCCGGGCTTGCTCCGTTAATCGTGATGGTTCCGTTTCCGCCCGCGGATGCTCCGCCGACATACTCAATTACGTTCGGATCATATGTCAGAGTAATGGAGAATGTCCCCATCGGAATCTCATCGGTGCTCTCCGCATACACTCCGACATTGAAATTTTCATTTAAGTTGGGTGCGTAAGAATTCGATCCGAATCTTACATGTCCTGCCGCATGAAGAACCTTAATCGGCAGCAAAGAGAATAAGAACACAAATACAGGCATTAACGCCACCATCGCCCCAATCGTTACTATCGATTTAAGCTTTGCTGTTTTCAACATTTTGCGTCTCTTCCTCCGTCCGGGCATAGTCTGCCCCTTTATCACATACAGAAGAATTATAACATTCCGTATTGAATTTCTCAAGATTCTTTTCTATTTCCCCGCAAAAAAGAGACCGGAATCTGATATGTACCCAGAATCCTGGACACATATTTATGAATTAGATGGATTACATGGATGCTATCCTGTATTTTACAGGAGGCATCCATTTTGTTTTTGCTTGAATTCTTTTATTATTGTAGTAATATATATATTCTTCAACCGCTTTTGAGAATTCTTCAAAAGATGAATAGTCTTTCTCATAACCATAATACATTTCATTTTTGAGTCTTGCAAAAAATGTCTCCATAATACAATTATCATAGCAGTTGCCTTTTCGGGACATGGATTGGATAATGCCGTGCTCCTGCAAAGCGTTTCTATAGTAGGCATGCTGGTACTGCCAACCTTGATCAGAGTGAAATATAAGTCCTTCAACAGAAGGAAATTTATCAAAAGCCCTATTTAGCATTCTCGCTATCTGTTCAAGGTTAGGAGTCCTCGATAAATCATAGGAAATAATCTCGTTTGTATTCATATCAAGCACCGGAGATATATAACACTTTCCCCACGAAAAATTAAACTGAGACACATCCGTTGTCCATTTTTGCAAAGGCGCAGTTGTACTGAAGTCTCTATCTATTACATTATCAGCAACTTTACCTACCTCACCTTGATAGGAATGATATTTCTCCTTCGGGCGCTTACCCATTAATCCTGTTTCGTGCATAAGACGTTGCACGCGCTTATGATTTACTCGATAACCACGATTTATTAATTCTTGATGGATTCGTCTGACTCCATATATATGCTTGTTAGACTCAAAAATACTTTTGATTTCTTCCAATACTTCTTGATTACGTTCAGCAACGACATCCTTTTTACTAATCTCAAAATAATACGTAGATTTAGCCATATGCATAACTTGAAGAAGGTGCTTTAATTGGAATCCGTTTTCTCTGAGTTCTTTGATGATTGCTGCTTTTTCGCCTTGAGTCGCGCAGCTTCCTTTTCTTCTCTCAAGGCGATCTCTTTTTTTAATACTTCGATTTCTGCCTTCATGTATTCATTTTCAGTTCTTAATCGAATTAATTCTTCGTATTCAGATTCGTTAGGCTTTGGTGGTTTTTTTGCTCCTACTTTTTTCATATCTGGGTTCTTTGACTTACGACCTTTCTGTTTTGGTATAAGACCATTGTAACCGTAAATCTTATATTTGCGAATCCATTGATGTAACAAGCCATCACTAATACCATTTTCAATCGCTACAGCTTGAATGGCTTTTCCAGCATTTACTTGCATAATTAGTTCAAGTTTTTCTTCGGGTGACCATTTTTTCATAAAGTTATTGTGTTTTAACGCGTCCGGTCCCAGCATGTCCTCTAATCGTTTCCATTGTCGAACTTTACTTCGAAAGCATGTTTCTGATACTCCCTCTGGAGTTGATGGATAAATACCCGTTCTATAAAACTCTACACATTTTCTTTTGAACTCATAACTATAGCGCATAAAAATACCCTCCTTACTGGTTTGTCCAGTAAAGAGGGTACATATCAAATCCCTTCCGGTCTCATCCTATTCTTTTTTACTGTAATTTCTCTCCAAGCGGGTCCACGGTAACTTCCTTATCGTTGCTCTCGAACTTAATCTTCACCGCATGCTCATTCTCCCAGGTCAGCTCATACGGCCAGTAGCACTCGTCATCTTCCACATTGACGATGTTAATGGTCTCGCCGTCAAGACCGAGAACGAAAAGATCCGGTCCGAAGTAACCGCACATGTAGATGGTGTCGCCTTCGTAGTCCGTGGTCACGGTAATGCCCGCTCCCTTGAACTCGGTATTTCTCCAGCGTTCCTCTCCGGTTGCCTTATCCAGGGATACTATGTCTCCGAACTCCGTGAAAATAAACTGGTCCGGTGTCTCATAAACAATCTGAAGCTCGTCACACTGACCGATACCGTCCTCTTTGGTGGTGTATCTCCAGATTTCGTTATTATCCTCGTCATAGCCGGTAATTTCAGCGTGCTGATTTGCCGATTCGGAGGTAATCATAACCTGAAAATCAACAAATGCCGCATACTCATCCGCGCCGCGTCCGTCATCGTCAAGTCCGCCCGGGAACTGTCCCTCATCGGGTCCCTTGCCGTCATCATCGAGTCCGCCCGGAAACGAAGTCTGCTCCGTCTTGGTCTCACTCGGCATCGGAAGGTCGCTAATCGGCTGGGGTGTCTTCGTACATCCTGCCAGCACCATCGCCGCACCCAATATACCTGCCATAGTTACGAAAATTCTTTTTTTCATGATAAATCTCCTGTTTGTTACACAGGTCTGGACATCGTATCCGTCGCCGAGGGGCGTCGCGCAGCGCCCCGGTCCTTAGGCGCTGTTCTTTAGCGCCTTAGTACCGCTGGACGCAAGAACGAGCCGAGAGGCGTCCCCGAGGGGATGTGTACGATGGCCGGACCGTCCTACAATTTATCTCTTAATACCTTCATGCAGCTTCTGTAAGGAGTTCACGTCGATGCGTGCCTCGCTCTGTGCCGCAAGAATTCCGTCCGCAGATGCACTTGCCGCTGCAATGGTCGTGATGTACGGTACTTTGTGCTTAATCGCATTCTTACGAATATAGCTGTCGTCAAAAATACTCTCCTTGCGTGAAGGCGTATTTACAATGAGCTGAATCTTCTTGTTCACGATGGCATCCACGATGTTCGGTCTGCCTTCCTGCATCTTCAGAATCTTCTCGCACTCGATTCCGTTCTCGCGAAGCAGTGCATAGGTCGTTCCGGTTGCCACAATCTTGAATCCTGCCTCGCGGAACTTCTTTGCAACATCAACCACATACGGCTTGTCCATGCGATTTACGGAAATCAGCACGGTACCGCTAAGAGGCAGCGGATTCTGGGTTGCTTCCTGTGCCTTGTAATATGCTTCGCCAAAATTCGGAGCCAGTCCCAAAACTTCACCCGTGGAACGCATTTCCGGTCCGAGTAAGGGGTCAACTTCCGGGAACATGTTAAACGGAAATACCGCTTCTTTGACGCCGACATACGGATAAGTGCTTTCCTTCAAACCTTCAACCGGTGAAGTTCTGCCGGTAATCGGCATGGTAATGATATCAGTTGCCACGCGCACCATGTTGATGCCGCAAACCTTACTTACCAACGGCACGGTACGGGATGCACGGGGGTTCGCCTCGATTACGTATACCACATCATCCTCAATCGCATACTGCATGTTCATAAGGCCGTGTACATTCATCTCAACTGCAATCTTCTTGGTATACTCCTTAATGAGTGCCAGGTTCTTCTCGGAGATGTGCATGGAAGGCAGGATACATGCGGAGTCACCGGAGTGAATACCCGCAAGTTCGATATGCTCCATAACGGCAGGAACAAATGCATGATTTCCGTCGCAAATCGCATCGGCCTCGCACTCCATCGCATGACGTAAGAAACGGTCGATCAGGATCGGTCTGTCGGGGGTTACGCCGACTGCTGCCGCCATGTATTCCTTCAGGGAATCCCTGTCGCCGACCACTTCCATTCCTCGGCCGCCGAGTACGAAGGAAGGACGAACCATAACGGGATATCCGATTCTCTCCGCAATTTCAATCGCATCGTCGATGGTAACCGCCATACCTGCCTCGGGCATCGGAATCTCAAGTTTCTTCATCATGGCACGGAACAAATCTCTGTCCTCTGCCATATCGATAACCGCGGGAGCGGTACCGAGAATTTTAACACCGTTCTTCTCAAGGCTGTCTGCCAGGTTCAGAGGAGTCTGTCCGCCGAACTGTGCGATCACGCCGACCGGTTTTTCCTTCTCATAGATGGAAAGAACATCTTCGAGTGTCAGCGGTTCAAAATACAATTTATCGGATGTATCGTAGTCTGTCGAAACCGTCTCAGGATTGCAGTTTACGATGATGGTGCTGAATCCCAAATCACGCAGTGCGAATGCCGCATGTACGCAACAGTAGTCAAATTCGATACCCTGACCGATTCTGTTCGGTCCGCCGCCAAGAATCATTACCTTGGGTTTGGAATCATCGGTCTTGGAAAGATCCGGTGCATTGTAGGTACTGTAGTAGTATGCACTGTCCTGCGTACCGGATACATGCACGCCTTCCCATGCTTCGGTCACACCGATTGCTTTACGTGCGTTGCGGATATCGTCTTCGGTAACTTTAAGAATCTGGCTTAAGTACTTATCGGAGAAACCGTCCTTCTTTGCCTTTGTCAAAGCTTCCGCATCGGGAACCCTGCCGGCAAAATCAGCCATCAGCTTCTCTTCTTCCTCAACCAGCTCCTTCATCTGCTCGATGAAGTAATGCTTAATCTTGGTAAGATCCCATAACTCTTCTACGGTAGCACCCTTACGAAGTGCTTCGTACATAATGAACTGTCGCTCGGAAGAAGGATCCTTGAGCATTTCAATAAGCTCTTCCTTGCTCTTTTCATTGAAGTTCTTTGCAAATCCGAGACCGTAACGGTCTTTTTCCAAAGAACGGATAGCTTTCTGGAATGCTTCCTTGTAGGTCTTACCGATACTCATAACCTCGCCGACCGCACGCATCTGGGTGCCGAGTTTGTCCTGGGATCCTTTGAATTTTTCAAATGCCCAGCGTGCAAACTTGATTACAACGTAATCTCCGTCGGGATAGTATTTATCGAGGGAGCCGTACTTGCCGCAGGGAATTTCGTCAAGCGTTAAGCCGCTTGCAAGCATTGCGGATACGAGTGCAATCGGGAAACCGGTTGCCTTCGACGCAAGTGCGGAAGAACGGGATGTTCTCGGGTTGATTTCAATAACAATGATACGACCGCTTACGGGATCGTGTGCGAACTGAACGTTGGTTCCGCCGATAACCTGTACGGCATCAACGATACGATATGCCTGCTTCTGCAGTTCTGCCTGAACATCTTCCGCGATGGTAAGCATCGGTGCGGAGCAGAAGGAGTCGCCGGTGTGAACACCGAGCGGGTCAATATTTTCGATGAAGCAGACCGTAATCATGTTGCCCTTTGCATCACGGACAACTTCGAGCTCAAGCTCTTCCCAGCCGAGTACGGATTCCTCAACAAGAACCTGTCCAACGATGGATGCCTGAAGACCGCGCGCGATAACGGTTTTTAATTCTTCCTGGTTGTAAACGAGGCCGCCGCCGGCGCCGCCCATGGTATATGCAGGACGCAAAACTACGGGATAACCCAGTTCATCTGCGATTCGAAGACCGTCTTCCACGGAGTAAGCGACTTCGGAGCGTGCCATCTCGATGCCGATGGAGTTCATCGTCTTCTTAAACTCAACTCTGGCCTCGCCCTTCTGGATGGCATCAACCTGTACACCGATTACCTTTACGCCGTATTTGTCAAGAATGCCTGCCTCCGCAAGTTCGGAGCAGAGGTTTAAGCCCGACTGTCCGCCGAGGTTCGGCAAAAGCGCATCCGGACGTTCCTTTTCAATAATCTGTTCCAGTCTCTTTACATTCAGAGGCTCAATATACGTAACATCCGCTGTGCCGGGGTCCGTCATAATGGTTGCCGGGTTGGAATTCACCAACACGATTTCATACCCTAACTTATGTAGCGCCTTGCATGCCTGGGTTCCGGAGTAGTCAAACTCGCAGGCCTGTCCGATAATAATCGGGCCGGAGCCGATAATCAATACTTTGTGGATGTCTGTTCTTTGTGCCATACTTCCTCCTCGCCGCGTCGCGGCATAAATCTATAAAAATTTCTATTCCTGTCCTGACCAGCAGTACGTGCAGAGCTTGCACGGCTCGATGCCCACGGAGTTGACCATGTCATCCAGACGGTTGTACGCGAGCGTCGTAAACTTCATCTGTTTGCAAATCTCCTCTTCCATCGCCTTGTAGTTCGGGCTCTCGGGATTCGCATAATCCTGCAGCTTTTCAAGCGGAACGCTGGTCGTACCCTCTCTGTCCGCAATCACACGGCGTGCAATCAGCTCCTGCTCGGAGTTGCTTCTCGAGAAGTTCAGATACTTGCATCCGAACAAAAGCGGCGGGCATGCAGGTCTTACATGCACAGCCTTCGCACCGGAGTCAAACAAGAACTCCGTGGTCTCGCGAAGCTGCGTACCGCGAACGATGGAGTCGTCGATGAGCAGAAGGCTCTTATCCTTAATTAAAGGCTCCACCGGAATTAACTTCATCTTTGCAATCAGATCACGCTTCTTCTGCGTGGTCGGCATAAAGGAGCGGGGCCAGGTCGGCGTGTACTTGATGAACGGACGTGCAAAAGGCACGCCGGACTCGTTCGCATAACCGACTGCATGTGCTGTTCCGGAATCGGGAACGCCCGCAACCTCGGTCGCATCCAGAATTCCGCGCTCTTTGTCGCGCTTTGCAAGCGACTGTCCGCAACGATAACGCATCTCCTCAACGTTGACGCCCTCGTATGTGGAGGTCGGGTAGCCGTAGTAAACCCAGAGGAAGGTACAAATCTTCATCTCCTGACGCGGGGAAACCAGCGTCTCCAGACGGTTCTCGTTAAAGAAAACCACCTCGCCCGGTCCGAGTTCCTTGGCCATTTTATATCCTAAATGCATGAATGCAAAATCTTCAAATGACGCGCAATGCGCTCCGCTCTTGCGTCCGATAATCACAGGGAGGCGTCCCAGACGGTCACGCATCGCGTATATTCCTTCAGGCGTCATGATTAATGCGCTGATGGAACCTTTGATTACTTCCTGCGCATAAACAAGACCTTCGGGAATGGAATCCTTCTGGTTAATCAACGCCGCTACAAGCTCGGTCTGATTGATGTCCCCGCCGCTCATCTCAAGGAAATGAGAATAGCCGCGCTCAAAAAGGGACTTGATGAGCTCGTCGGTGTTGTTGATTTTTCCTACTGTTGTGATGGAATAATTGCCGAGATGCGAACGGACGATTAACGGCTGGGGCTCATTATCGGAAATGCAGCCGATACCGATGTGTCCGCGCATGATTTCGAAGTCGCGCTCGAATTTCGTACGGAATGGGGAGTTCTCGATGTTGTGGATGGCCCGGTCAAAGCCCTTCTCCTCACTGTAGAGACAGAGGCCGCCGCGACGGGTGCCGAGATGGGAATGATAGTCCACACCGAAGAACAAATCAAACATACAATTATCATTGGATGCTACGCCAAAAAATCCGCCCATATGATTCTCCTGTTCGTGTTTCTTTTCCCCTTTTTCGGACCTTCCGCCTCCGCCTTCGCGTGGCATAAGTCCCCGAAATACCAACATAAAGTATACTGATTTGAGGGCCGCAGTGTCAAGGAAAAATGGGCGGTTTTTGAAATTCCCGACTTATGTAAATCAAGCCAAAATCGTAGTCCTTGCCCAGGGCGATTTCCCTTGTTATAATCAGCTTGTGGGGATTGTAATTTTGTGTAGGAGGGCTATTTATGGATAACAGATTCTTCGGCGGTATCGCCTCATATGTAATCGCAATTCTATTCCTTGCCGGCGGCATCGGCGCCTTTTTCTATCTGAAAAACCAAAACATGGCAGGTAATTCCTATAATACCTCCTCAAGTGTCATAAATATCACGCCCGATTCCGGCTATGACTGGAATAAAATCAGCGATGGCATGCATGTGACCCTCACGGCAAACAACAACGGCGGCTACTACGAATACCCCGGCAAAGGCGACAAGCCCGGCCACCGCATTTACTTTGTATATAATTACAGTCAGAAAACCAACAGCTATGACCGCATGATCGGTGTCTGGGTAGAACCCTCGGACTATAACAAATGGGAAAGCCTCGAATTTAAACTCTCCAAGGATGCCTACCTTCCGACCATAACCGTCACCAATTATGTGCGGTCAATGACCGGCGAGGAATACAGCGACATCCGCAACACCCTGCTCCTTTCGGGAGACTATGATGTGGACGAAACAATGGAAACCATCGTTCCCTATATCATCGCTCCTTCAGCCGCCAAAGAGGCAGGCAGCAATCTCCCGCAAATCCTCTGCTACATCGCCATGGGCCTCGGCGGAGTACTGTTGCTCGGAAGTATCATCGGATCCATTGCAAGACGCTGATACATATTGCACTTTAATACTTGACGGGTCTGTTCCCAATCAATTCCGAAATAAATAAGCCGGGTCTTTAAAGACCCGGCTCAATTATATGTTCAACTACTCTGCCAACAGCATCATAATCTTGTTGGTCCTTGCCACAAACTTCGTCATGGCTTCCGGCTCAAGCGGTGCATGCTGCAACAATGCCAAATCATAAAGCTGTTCGCAAATCGTATTCACGTTCTCTCCGTCCTTATGCTCAAGCACATACTGCACAAGCTTGTTGTTTGCATTCAGCACAAGCGTCTGGCCTTCCTTGCCAAATCCATCCATGCCGGCACCCATTGAGTACATGCGCATCATATCCTGCATTCTGCGGCTCTCCTCGGAAACCGTGATCATGGAGGAAATGTCCTTGTTCTTCAGCTTCTCGAGCTTGATGTTTACATTCTCTTTCTTCGTAATCTTCTTAAAGAGTTTGGAAAGTTCTTCTTCCTGCGCCTTCAGTTCCTCTGCCGCCTTCGCGGAAGTCTTGCTCTTTAACGCATCTCCGAAGTCTTCATCGATTCTCTTAAACTTCACACCCTCGTTCTTGGACTCGAGCTGGCTGATGAATGCAAGGTCAATCTGATGTGTCAGAACTACCGCATCCATCTTTGCCTTACGGAACATGTTCACGTACTGGCTCTGCTGGTTCATGTCGGTGACGTAGTAGATGGTCTTTTCTTTCTTCTCGTCAGCGTCTGCTGCCTCGCTGTCAGCTCCGTCGGCCTTGTCCGCGGCAGCTCCGTCCTCGGAACCTGCCTCGCCGCCTTCGCCCGCCTTGCCTTCAGCACCTTCTGCGCTATCCGCCGCCTTTCCTTCTGCTCCTTCGCCTTCCTCATCCTCATCAATCGGCTTGGTCTCCAGGCACTCAGGTAACGTCATGTAAATATCATCAATGTTCTTAAAGAGGATGTAATCGTTCATCTTCTCGCAGAACTTATCGTCTTTCAGGCAACCGTACTTGATGAACGGAGAAATGTCATCCCAGTACTTCTCGTAGTCTTCCTTCTGCGTCTTGCACATACCGGACAGCTTGTCCGCCACCTTCTTGGTGATGTAATCGGAAATCTTGTTTACGAATCCGTCATTCTGCAGCGCAGATCTCGATACGTTAAGCGGCAAATCCGGACAGTCGATTACACCCTTCAAAAGAAGCAGGAACTCCGGAATAACCTCTTTGATATTGTCTGCAATGAACACCTGATTGTTGTAAAGCTTGATGGTGCCTTCGATGGATTCGTACTCCATGTTAATCTTCGGGAAGTACAGAATACCCTTTAAGTTGAACGGATAATCCATGTTCAAATGAATCCAGAAAAGCGGCTCCTTGTAGTCGTTGAAAACTTTCCGGTAAAACTTCAGATAATCGTCCTTCTCGCATTCGCTCGGATTTCTGGTCCAAAGCGGTGCGGTATCGTTCTCGGGCTCTTTCTTCGGCTTCTCGGCCTTCTTCTCGCCTTCTGCACCCTCAGTTGCCTCGCCCTTTACTTCATTTCCGTTCTCATCAATTTCTTTCCAAGAAGCATCGTCTGCTGCCTTGCCTTCAGCACCTTCTTCCGTGCCCGCTGTCGCCGAGCCCTCGCCTGCTGCCGCCGCAGCCTTCAAAGCCTCCTGCTCTTCCGCGAACTGCTTCTCGGTATAAAGGTAAATCTCGGTCGGCATGAACGAACAATACTTCTTAATGACCTCGCGCGCACGATACTCGTTCGCAAACTCAAGGCTGTCCTCGTTCAGATACAGCGTAATCGTCGTTCCGACCTCAGTCCTGTCGCCCTCGTCCATTGTAAATTCGGTGCCGCCGTCACACTCCCAGTGCACGGGTTTTGCATCCTTCTGATAGGACAGAGTATCAATCGTAACCTTGTCGGATACCATGAATGCCGAATAGAAACCAAGTCCGAAATGTCCGATAATCTGGTCGTCATTCGCCTTATCCTTATATTTTTCGATAAAATCCGTCGCACCGGAGAACGCAATCTGATTAATGTACTCCTCAACCTCATCCGCGGTCATACCGAGACCGTTATCGATGAAGGTCATGGTCTTCTTCTCCGGGCTTACAATCACGTTCATGCGTGCCTTGTAATCAAGCGGAGCCTCATACTCGCCCATCATTTCAAGCTTTTTTAACTTCGTGATGGCGTCGCATCCGTTCGAAATCAGCTCTCTTACAAAAATATCATGGTCGGAATACAACCACTTCTTAATAATCGGGAAAATATTCTCGCTGTTAATTGATAATGATCCCTTTTTCGCTGCCATATCTATACTTCCTTTCTTTCCGGCACCGGACTCTTACTCTCCCGGCACCTAATTAACTCTTCCTCTGCATCCGGCTCCGACGCATCCGGACCGGTCACTTTTTCGTGGAAAACTTACCCACAACAAGAAGTATAGTCTCCCCTATTTCAAAAGTCAATAAAAAATTAGCACTCGTTTAACACGAGTGCTAATAATTCATTTCACATTAATGCAAACCTGCATTTACCGGCCTGCGCGCCACGCGCAGAACCTTATTATTTTGCTTCCGTCTCAATCGGCTTGCTTGCCTTTGCAACGAAGCTCTGAATCTCTTCGGACGGCGTGTCATCCATTAAGGATACGATAATCGCGAAGAACAAACTGGTCAGGAATCCCGGAATAATCTCATAAAGTCCGGTATTTACAAGCGTTAAGCTCTCTACGGAACCGGAGAAGAACATGTACCAGCATGCATCCATTAAGAAACCTGCAACAACACCGGCAATTGCGCCCTTGTATGTAAACTTCTTCCAGAACAGAGCGAGTAAAATTGCAGGACCGAATGCTGCACCGAATGCTGCCCATGCACATTCAACGAGTGCCATGATTCCGGCACATCCGGGGTTCATTGCGATGATTAAAGCGATAATTGCGATAACCGCTACGATACCACGGCCAACCCAAAGCATTTCCTTGTCGCTTGCTTTCTTACGAAGCACCGGCTTGTAGAAGTCGGATGCGAATGCGGACGAAGAAGCAAGAAGCTGAGAGTCCGCAGTGGACATACTTGCCGCAAGAATTGCGGAAAGTAAGATACCTGCCAAAAGTGCAGGGAACAGGGAACGAACCATCGTGATAAACACAAGGCTTCTCTCGTCTGCGCCGAGGCTGCTGCCTAAGTACTGATGTGCAACAAGTGCAACAACACTTGCCATACCAAGAATCAGGAAGGTCCAGAAAGAACCGATAATACGGGACTTCTTCATTTCCTTCTCGGACTTGATGGACATGTAACGAACGAGGATGTGCGGCATACCGAAGTATCCGAGTCCCCAACCGAAACCGCTTAAGATATCCTTCACGGAAGTCCAGTCCCACTTACCGGAAGAAAGAAGATTGTAGTAATTGTCGTCGGTAACCACCTGAGCAATCGGTACAAAATCCGGCTTGCTCATTACAGCAAGTGCCACAATAGGTGCAGCCATCAGAGCCATCAGCATTAAGAGACCCTGGAAAAAGTCGGTCCAGCAAACTGCGTTGAAGCCGCCCATGAAGGTGTATACGAGGATGATGATGGTCGCACCGATCATCGCATACTGGCTCGGCATGCCGAACACTTTATTGAAAAGGCTGCCGCATGCCACGATACTGGATGCGGAGTAAATGCAGTAAGCCACGCAGAAAATCACCGCGCACACTACCTGCAGCGCCGGATTCGCCGACTTAAATCTCTTTGTCAGGAACTGCGGAATGGTGATTGCATCGTCCGCAAGGATGGACATTCTGCGAAGTCTCGGTGCAACAAAAATCCAAGCCAGCACCGTTCCGAATAAAAGTCCGATGGAAATCCAAACCTGTCCCATACCCCAAAGGTAAATGGATCCGGGCAAGCCCATCAAAACCCATGCGCTCATGTCGGATGCGCCCGCACTAAGCGCCGCAACCCAGCCGTTCATTTCACGACCGCCAAGGAAGTATGCCTTGTCACCGGTCTGCTTACGGCCTTTGATGAAGAAATAAATTCCGATTCCGAGAACCAGACACAGATAGCAGATAAACGCTACCATTTCCAATATTTCTCTCTGTCCCATGTTTATCTCCTTAATTATTAATAATTTGTAAACCAAACGCCTTAAAGTTTAGCACACTAAAGGGATAACACGCAAGTGTTATCCCCGTTGTAATTTGCTGCTTTTCTGTTTTCTGCCTCGTTAGGCAATCTTCATCTCTTCTTCGGCTTTTTCCCGGTAGGTTCCGCCACATCCCCACTGACGTTTAAGTCCGCCCTGCAGTACGGGCACTTCGTCGGCTCCATCTTAAAGCCCAAATGAAGCATCTTCTTGCAGCTCGGGCAACGCCAGAAAATGACACGCACCAGAATTCCTCCGACAATCAATGCAATTCCCAAAAAGAACAGGATGATTTGTACGGTCCCCTGGAAGAAGAACGTGCCTCCGATGGAAGCTATCGAGAACACGAAGAGCCACGTGGAGAGTTCTCCTGCTTTCTTGTAATTCATGACTCCTCTCCCTCCTCGGCTTTATCTGACTTCTCTTTTTCGGTTTTAGTCTTAGTATCCTTGCCATCCTTCTTTGCAGAAGTCTTCGTGGCGTCCTTGCCACCCGCACTCTTCTTGCCTGTACCTACAACGGCACCTTCGAAGGCTGCGACAACTTTCTCCCCCTTCTTCGTACTTACGAAGTACAGGAGTGCTGCACCGATGATGAAGATGAAAATCGAAATAAACTGCGAAGTCGAAAGCGCGCCCACGTTACCGCGGCTGTCTGCACGGAAAAATTCAATCCCGAAACGTCCTGCGGAATACAGAATCATGTAAAGTGCCGCAATCTGTCCCTTCTTTTTGAGCTTCCGGCTTGCAAGAATCAAAAGACCGGCAATAATCAGATTTCCAACCGACATGAATAACTGCGTCGGCCATAACTTCACGCCTGCCGGAGCAAGGCTTCCCGAAGGGAACACAACGCCAAGCGCAGAATCCGTCGGCGCACCGTAGCAGCATCCCGCAAGGAAGCATCCGATACGTCCGATACCCTGTGCAATCGAAACCGACGGCATGCAAAGGTCCATATATGCAAAGAAATCAAGCTTCTTCCACTTAAAATACAAGAACGCCACGGTCAGACCGAGAATAATTCCGCCGTAAACAACGAATCCGCCACCACCGAGGAACTTAATCGGATCCTTGATGAAGGACTTCCACTCTACGATAATGTAGAGAATCTTACTTCCCAGAAATCCTCCGATCATCGCAATCAGCACGATGTCCAGAATCGGTTCCTGATCCATTTCGCGTTTCTTTGCACGCAACATTGCCACCGCTACCGCTGCCAGAATGCCGATGGCAATCATGAGGCCGTACCCGTGCACCGTTAACTTTCCAATTGTGAGTATATCATTATGCATTTCTTTCTCCCGCTTACTTCTTTAATTACTCTTTTCCAGGCGCCTCTTTCGAGAGCCCGTCCTCGGAAACCGCACTCCTCGAGTGCGTCTCCCAGTAGCCGTGCGGCGTCTTCCGCGTTATTTTCTTCCCCAAATGATTCGCCCAACGCTCCGTGTAGCAGCGATAGTACGAAATATGCTTCTCCCTACGAAGCTTCTCAAACTGCGGCAGGTTGCACCAGATTCCCGACACCGCGCAAATCACGGGCAGGAAAAACGGTCCCAAAAGTGCCGACTGAAACGTGTGCCCGTACTCATGCACGGCCACCTGACTGCGCTCGCTCTCCGGGTCGTCGATATCTCCCCTCAGATTCTTCGAGAGAAAAATAAACATCCCCATGGCCATATTGTCAGACCGGTTCCACTCCGTCGCCACGCATTTGCCGTAGCGCCAATGCGGTTTGCCGGCGTGCACCAAAACGAGCACCGCGCCCACAATATTCTGGATAATCCCCCATGTCCACTGCAGAGGGTAATATACGATTTCCAGGAACGCCTTCATACCGGTCCTCCGCACGCATCTGCCTGCCGGCCTGTTAACGCGCTGCCAGAAGCATCGTGCCTGCTCTGCAAGAAACAGGGGCAGCGTTTCCGCCACCCCCTGTGACTACCTCTTGGTTACCGCACGCCGCGGCCTGAACGCCGGACGCGCATTCGCATCTTACAGAAGATGCGCTCTTAACTCCTCTCCGCTCATCGGGCTAAGGTAAGCCGGTGCGATATCAAAAATCGTCTTGCATCCGGTCACGCCCTCATCATGCAGTCTCTTCGCAGCTCTTGCGAACGCAATGAGTACGGAAGAAGTGAATTCCGGGTTGGAATCAAGCTTTAAGCTGTACTCGATGACATGCTTGTTCTCGTCGTTCCATCCGGTCGTACCGCTGTGAATTACGAATCCGCCGTGAGGAATGCCGCTGTGGTTTGCTGCGAACTCCTCTTCGGAGATAAAATGAACGGTTGTATCATAATCCGCAAAATAGTTCGGCATCGTCTTAATTGCGTTCTCTACTGCTGCCGCATCCGCGCCTTCTTCCAAAACAACGAAGCACTCTCTCGTGTGTTTCTGTCTGGTGGTCAGCTCGGGATTGCTGCCGGAACGAACTGCCTCAAGTGCTTCGGGAACGGGAATTGTGTACTGCTTGCCATTCTTAACACCGGGCACTCTGCGGATTGCATCGGAATGTCCCTGGCTTACGCCCTTGCCCCAGAAAGTATAGGTGCTGCCGTTTCCGAGAATGGAAGTATCGTAAAGTCTCATAACTGAGAACATACCCGGATCCCAGCCGAGGGAGATCATGGCGATTTTTCCGCCTTCTTTTGCAGCCGCATCAACGTTTGCAAAATGTGTCGGGATGTTTGCGTGTGTATCGAAGCTGTCGATTACGTTGAACATCTTCGCATACTTCGGAGTCATCTCGGGCAAATCCGTCGCGGAACCGCCGCAGATAATCAGAACGTCAATCTTGTCTTTCCAGGCTTCGATGTCTGCAACGTTTGCAACGCTTGCACCTTCCGTAAGAATCTTCACGCCGGCCGGATCACGTCTCGTGAATACCGCAACCAGCTCCATGTCGGCATTGTGTTTGATGGCGCATTCCACGCCCTTTCCAAGATTGCCGTAGCCTAAAATACCAATTCTGGTGGACATTATTTAGTACCTCTTTCTTAATTACTTGTCTTCTGTTTCCAGAAACTTATATACAAACGCCGCGATGGTAGCACCTACCAAGGGTCCTAAAATGAATACCCATACGGAGATGATGGGCGCCGTATTTCCAACGATTGCTGCCATGATAGCAGGTCCGATACTTCTTGCCGGGTTCACGGAGGTGCCGGTTAAGCCGATACCGAGGATGTGAACGAGTACAAGAGTAAGGCCGATGATGAGACCGCCGAAGGAACCGTGGTTCGCCTTCTTGCTGGTAACACCAAGGATGGTCAGTACAAAAATGAAAGTTAAAACAACTTCTACCAAAAGTCCTGCAAATACGCTTCCGCCAACACCTGCAAGGCCGTTGCTTCCGAAGCCGCCGGTCAGATCGTCGATTCCGCCGAGACCAAAGATGGCTGCAAGTAAGCCTGCACCTGCCAAAGCACCGAGGCACTGTGCACAGATGTATCCGACAAAGTCTTTTAAAGTGATGCCGCCGTTAATGAATACGGCAAGGCTGACAGCCGGATTGATGTGGCAGCCGGAGATGTTGCCTACGCAGTAAGCCATTCCGACAATAACAAGACCGAATGCAATTGCGGTAGCCAGATAGCCGCCCCAATGCTCACAGCCTGTCAACATAGCAGTTCCGCAACCTAAGGTTACGAGAACGCAGGTACCGATAAATTCCGCAACAAATTTC
>JAEEGL010264953.1_pt1 | contig 17482 bp, 19 predicted proteins | sample 9134231 | NCBI WGS metagenome assembly JAEEGL01 (sample SAMN16246548, study PRJNA631951) | gut metagenome | biome: gut microbiome; feature: rumen; material: fiber-attached | host: Bos | place: Iran: Karaj | collected 2018-10 | reverse complement strand
TACGGGAGAAAGTGTTTGCTCCCGGGAAAGGGTAACAGGTTATTGAGGTGGTAAGTTTTTTGGTGGAATATAAGGGGTTTCGCGCTACGATTGGCTTTGACCAGAAGGACAAGCGCTACGTGGGGCATGTTGTCGGGTTACAGGAATCCTTGAATTTTCAAGGCAAGTCCATAGATAAAGCGGAAAAAGAATTCCACAATGCAATTGAGAATTATCTTGAAGTAAGTAAGGGTTGAGCCTAGGCTCAACCCTTTATCCATTCGCGGAAAAATGCACATTCGTCATCGTTGCATTTGGCGGCTTCCGGTTGCTTCATGTTGCAGTGGAAGACGTGATAGAGCGGATTCTTTTTACTGCCGTAGAATCGGTAAGCAAAAGGAACCGAGCTGTCGTTTAGAACGTTTGCGATAACCTTGGCCTGAAGGCGCATGGTATCGCCGGGACAGGTCATGACAAAAGAAGGCGGGAACTTCTCCGTAACCACAGTGACAGCATTCACAAGCGCGCGCTCCGCCTTGGTGCCGCCCTTCGCAAGAAGGTCCTTTAAAAGATGCTTGGAGTTTTCATCAAGGTCTTTGTCGTTACCGAGGTCGTATTTGCCGCAGTTTAAGGCTACAGCATTTAAATGTATGCCTTTGGGCAGTGTCAGTTTGGCTTTGGGATATTCGGCCTTTAAGGCTTTTTTGTATTCGGGATTGGTGATAAATCCCGAGAAAATCGTGAGTAGATTAGCACCGGCGGAATCGCCCACGGCGAAAAGATTGTCGGTGTCGAAATGATATGTATCGGCGTTATCGTATATCCAGCGGAATACGGCGCAGATATCTTCTATGGCGGAAGGATACTTGAATTCGGGCGCCAGGCGGTATGAGAAATTCACCACCGCGAAACCGCGCTCGGCAAGACTCATTCCGTAGTACTGATAAACTTCTTTGTCCCCGTATACCCAGGCTCCGCCGTGCACGATTGCTATTACGGGGAGGGGTTTTTCTTTGGCCTTGCGGGGACGATAAACGTCCAGAAGATTCCATGTGGGATGTGACCCGTAGGAAATATTGTCAAAACGTTTAACATCGGCAGGCGTCTTAAGGCCCGCATCTCTCTTGGCATCGCCTTCGCCGAAGGCTTTTCTTATCATATCGCTGAATTGTGACATAGCAGTCTCCCTTCTCTTAAACGTAACCCTTGATATAACAATAGCATATTTGACGCAGCCAAAGAAAGTGGTATTATTGGAAAAAGGTTTCTTTTTTTGCATCTGTGCAAAGACAGGGGGACAAAGGTATGAATTCCAAAAAACTCGCAATCATTCTGCCGGGAACCGGCTATCATAAGGATAAACCCTTGCTTTATTACGGGGCCAAGATGGCGCTTGAAAAGGGCTATGATGTTCAGCACGTAGATTATCTTGAGTGCTTTAACGGCATCAGATATACGGATGAGGAAATGGCGACAGCGTCTGTGAAGGCATATGCGAAGACTGAGGAAACGTTAAATCGTATTAACTTTTCAGAGTACACAGACGTTGTATTCATAGGCAAGAGCTTCGGAACTCTCATGGGCGTCGAATATGCATCGGAGCACAAGGTAAAGGCTAGACATGTGTGGTACACTCCCGTGCTTGAGACTTATGATTACGGTATAAGAGGGGCGATTGCTTTTACAGGCAGCAAAGACCCTATTGCGGACACGGCCGCAATGACCGTTAAGGCGGAAGAGAACGGAGTAAGGCTGTTTGTTTACGACGATGGCAACCATTCTTTGGAGACGAAAGACACCCTGCATAATATCGAGATTCTGCAGGATGTTATGAAGAAGACAAAAGAATACTTAAACTAAAATGAAACGGCAGGGGACTCAATCCTCTGCCGTCGCTAGTTTTGTCTTTATTGAAATTTACAGACCTTCTACGTAAGAAACACCATCGATTTCACGAATGCTGGTGTAGAGCTTTTCATGGTCTATTTTGTGCTTGGACTTAAGCACCAGAATGTAGGCGTGTTTGCCTTCTTCAAAAGCTCCGTCACGTTCGGTTCTTACGTCATCGATTTCAAGCTCCATTTCGCGAATCTTTCTCATGAAATCCCCCAGGTTTATCTTGGACAATTCTACGTATATCTCCATAACCTTGGAGGTCTTGCGCATCTGGCTGTCCCAGCGGTGGACCAAAGAAAGTACCAGGAAAATAACCAGACCGCTTAAAATTCCCGCTTCGTAGAGTCCCACACCTATGGCAAGACCTACAGCTGCGGCGGCCCAAAGACCGGCGGCAGTGGTAAGACCTTTAATCTGATTACGTCTGGTAACAACGATGGTACCTGCTCCCAGGAAACCGATACCGCTGACCACCTGAGCGCCCATTCGTACGGGATCGCCTGTGGCAAATACCTGATTTACATACTGGTTGGTAAGCATTATGAGACAGGAGCCTACGGATACCAGCATATAAGTTCTGAGACCGGCAGGTCTGTTTTTAAGTCCTCGTTCAAGTCCGATGATACCGCCCAGAATAACGGAAACGGTAATTCGGACCACAATGGCGAGGTATGTTACTTCACGGAGTTCCATTTATAGTCCTTCTTTCTTTTGTGAATTTAAAAATCTAAATGATGCCTAAGGGAATTAAGACTATCAAAAGAATAGCTACAAGGCCCCATAGGCATATAAGGAAACGCTTTCTTTTGGCAGGTTCCATGTCGGGAACGTAATTGGATGCCAGAAAGAAAGGTACGTAAGTTGTAATAAATACTGGAAGCACGCCCCACCATTTGTACACCCATATAAAGGAGTGATTGGAGGTGCCTGCAAGAAATGACTCAAAAAGCGCAAAGAGAAGGGCCATTTCAAGTGCGCCCACCAGTTTGCAGCTGATGCCTTTTTTGCCGCCCTTGGTAAAATAACGCTTGGAGCGGTCCTCGGGAAGCATTTTAAGAGAAATCATACCGGCGATGGAGAACATCATGGAGAGTTCCCAGCATACGCCTACCAAAAGAATAAAAGTAGTGGATTCGTTGCTCACCGACCACAGAGGATAACCCGCAAAATGACCGATGACGGCATTGCAGATTTCGTAGAGCCAGTGAACTCCGTAGAGAGCCAGTCCCGCATAAATAAAGTCATACTGTTTTTTGTGGATATTGCTCCAGTAGATGTAGAAAACTACAGCAAGAATAAAGATGAAAGTCCAGTTAAAATTGCTCGTGTCACGAACCTTGATGGCTTCCACAAGACTTTTGGACAGTTCCGAACCGTCCCCCCAGAATTGAAACATAGTATAAACCCTCCTTCCCATAATGATATCATATATACTATAATTGATAAAGGAGTTGCCGAAAAAGAATGATATGAGGAATATATACCATGGATGGTCGTTACGAATGGGCACGTGCCCGCGATGAACTGGTTAGAAATGTAGAGAAACTGGGATTTCCTGCGGAGCTTGGGGAGCAGATTGCTCAGAATTTGGGTAGCCCAAAGGCGATGGAGCGCATGAATGCGTATCTTTACTATGTGAAGCCAAGGTCGGCGGAGCTTATAGTGGATGAGATGCTGGCAATCTGCAGTGATATTGAGTCCTGGCGCAACAAAAAGGATGCAGAGCGTGCCAACATGCGTTACAACGAACTTTTGAACAACGGTTTTGGAATAGATACGGAAGACTATGACGAGTAAAGGGGAACGGTTATGGCTTTTGAAAGTGACAGAAATCATATCATGAGGGTTTCTTTGTCCGGGCGCTTTGCGGACCTGGATGAGTATATTGCGCTGCATTATGAGGAGCCGGTATGTTTTGCTGCAGAGGAATCCGTTGCAGTTGAACCGGCAGAGAAGCGCAAGTTTGGCTTTGCCGGAAAGAATAAGGCTGACAAAGCAGCAATGAAGGAATCGGTTCCTTACGATGCCTTCGTGGGAGCATCGAGTCACGCAGCACCGATGGCACCCAATATTTCTTTTGGCGCAGTGGCGGCACAGAAGCCTCAGAAGAGCCTTGATGACGTTGTAAGTAACCTTGACAAGTCCTTCATGGAACTGGTATTCACTTACGCTGATGACCGGGGCATTAACGATGTTGAACTGCAAAAGAAAGCCTGCATCAACCGTAAAGCTTTCTCCAAGCTTAAGTGCGGCACCACCAGAAACCCCAGCAAGCCCACGGCGCTTTGTTTTGCCATTGCTCTCGAATTAAGCCTTGACGAGACCCGTGACCTTTTATCGAGAGCCGGTCTTGCTCTTTCTCCCTGCAGCAAACAGGACGTTATCGTGCAGTACTTCATAGAAAAAGAAGCCTACGACATCGACACCATCAACGAAGCTCTTTTTGCCCACGGAGTAGAGTGCATCGGGGACGTGGAAGCGTAGAATTTTTTGTCGCCTGCGAGGAGACAAAAGCAGTTTCTTTTTGCAATACAATTACCTCAGAAACAAGAAAACAACACTTTACGGAGGTAATTGATATGAAAGAGAATTTAACTGAATTGGTATTCATCCTTGACAGAAGCGGTTCCATGAGCGGACTGGAAGCAGACACCATCGGCGGCTTCAACTCAATGATTAAGAAGCAGCAAAAAGAAGAGGGCGAGGCAGTTGTATCTACCGTTCTTTTTGATGACAGATGCGAAGTAATTCATGACAGAGTGGACATCTCCAAGATTAAGAAGCTTACGGAAGACGATTACTACGTAAGAGGCTGCACTGCCCTTTTGGATGCGGTGGGCGGCGCTATAGAGCACATCGGAACGGTTCAGAAATACGCCCGCGAAGAGGACAGACCCGCAAAGACTTTATTTGTCATCACCACCGACGGCCTTGAGAACGCCAGCAAGCGCTATTCTTTCAAGGATATCAAGCGCATGATTGAGCAAAAGAAAGAGAAATACAACTGGGAGTTTCTTTTCCTCGGAGCCAACATCGACGCTATTGAAGTGGCGGGCAACATGGGCATCGCCCGTGACCGCGCGGCCAATTACAACTGCGACTCTGCCGGCACAGCTCTTAACTATGCGGTGCTTGAGAAGGCAGTTTCCAAAGTAAGACGCTGCAAATCCGCAAAAATGTCGGAAGCCTTCTGCGGTGGCGCATGGAAAGCGGAAATCGACGAGGATTATGAGGCGCGAAAATAAGATAATACAGTGGGTCGTATCCCGTGAGTTATGGGCGCGGGGTACGGCCTTTTTTTGACATGAATGCTTTTATGTAGCAAAATAAGAAAAATGGGATTAATTATGAGGAGGAACAGAATGAGAGTTAAGAGATTATTATTGGCGGCTGCAATTATAGCCATTATGACCTGTTACGGCTGCGGAAAGCCCGATGTTAAGCCCTTAAGCACAGAGGCAAGCGCCTCGCAGGAATCATCGGAGGTTAGCGATGCTGCTTCAGCGGAGGAGCAGTCCGGGGAGGAAAAGAAAGAGGAAACCGAGAGCCCTGAAACCTCGGCTGAGACAGACCTTGAGGAATTGATTGATTACGGCGAATACTACAGTGAGGTCGTTGTGACCGGTATCGAAGAGTGGGATGCAGTAGGTTATTCCATAGCCGGTTTTCTTGACGGAAGTCTTTTTTCGATAGAATACGTTGATGAGAACGGCACACAGATAAGTGGAAGCTATTCACCCGGTACACCCGACAAGATTGTGTTTGAGTTTGATAATAAGACAGGTGAGGCGGTAAGCGCTGTTTATTACGGCACTTATCCCGATGGAGACTCGGTTGCTCTCGGTATAGAGGCGTTTGATGCCAACTCATATCTTATGGGCGATGATATTGTCGGTTTGGCTGCCGAGGACAACAATATAGTGATTGCTTTTGATCCTAAGAGTGCGCGTTTTGACCCCACTATCCGTACATATTTTCTGGAAGGCAAACAGGATGTGGCAGGTTACACCGAGGCAGTTGAGAAAAACTATGAGTCTTCATCACGTGATAAGTCTAAGCTTAAAGGCGATAATTTTGCCTGTGACTCAATTCACGGATTTAAGGTTACCTGGTACAAATAACCATCGGCAAGAAAAGAAAATGCCTGCCTTCGCGCGAAGGGGATTCCCATGTTTTTGCTTTTTTGTGGTCAATTATTGCGCCGTTTAAGCAGGATTCTTTTAACGAAAAGGGCGAGAGGATATAATCAGGAAAGAGAGGTATATTAAAACTATATATTCAAGGAGGTACAGGTTATGGCATTAATGACCAGACCAAATGTATTGGGTACGGACAATGGCGGCAAGTTTTGGGAAGCGGAATATGAGCGATTCTATCTTAAGGTTTACGTTCCTGCCACGGAGATTAACGGCAAGGTTCACAATTACGGATTCAGAGCACCGCTGCTGCTTGTGTTTGAAGAAAAAAGAAATACCGGGGATGAAGCGATTAAGTTCGCGGAGGAAACAGGACTTGCGCGTATTGCATCGGCAGTTGATTCAAGCGTTCTTTTTGTTTATCCGAAGGGTGAAAAAGCATGGGAAGGCGCAACGGTTGACCTCTACAAGGATTTAATCGCAGAGATTAAGATGAATCCTTACTACGAGGACGGAATTGTGGAGATTACCGATTTCTTTACCCGTGAGTTTAAGGGTTACTTCGTGCGCGGAGCCATTTTCAGAGCGGACATTTACAGCTTCGGCAAGTCCGCGGATTACGTGGCACGCACACTTCTTAAGAAGATTGACGGCGAATACCTCTGGGGTCCCGGCGAGATTACTCCCGCAATGTGCTCCATGGAAGGCTTAAGCGTGGTTCCCGATGTCCAAAGAAAGGATATTGCTATATTAAGCGTAGGCAACTCCGCCGAGATTAACGCAGCCTTCAAAGATTCCGAAAACCTTCTGGTGAAGGATAAAGCCGAGTACGAGAAGGATTTCAAAAACTATGTAAGAAAGTTTAAAATGTGGTGCGGCAACCTTGAAATCGAGCCCGATTTCGCAGCCCTCAACATGGTTGAAGAAGCAGGCAGCACCGTTGTTAAGACATCCAAGGCCAACTTCGGCAAATATAAGGGCACCGAAACCCACGAAGCAGGCTATTTTGCTTACTACAACAAAGACATCTTCGACAAGGGTCCCGCACCCCTGCTGGTAGGCTTCCACGGCGGCGGAGACTCCTCCATGTATCTTACCTTTGTGGCAGGCTGGTGGGAAGTATGTCACAAGTACGGTTTTCTTTTTGTATCCATTGAGAACCATCAGGATGTTCCCGCAGAAGAAGCCATTCAGATAATCGAAGACTTAAAGAAAAAATACAATATCGACGAGAAACGCATCTATGCTACAGGCTTCTCCATGGGAAGCGGCAAGACCTGGGACTGCTTCCATCAGTTCCCCCAAGTATTTGCGGGACTTGCGCCTGCATCGGCACTTTTCCCCGTTAAGAACAATATGTTCGGAATGTCCATGGGTGACCCCGGCTTTAACACAAGCATAAGCGTTCCCATGTTCTATTCGGGCGGAGAGCTCTCTCATCTTACTGAGCTTCCCAAGCAGGGTCAGGACGGCATCGACCGTATGGCATATCTTGCTTCCGTCAATAAGGTTAACAAGGATTTCGCAAGCCTTGATTTTGCGGACAAAGAAAACTGGGCGGAACCCAACTACGGTATTCCCGGCGACAGAGTCGAGAAGATTCCCGACGATTCCAGAGGCAGCGTCCTCACCGTTAACTACTACGACAGTGAAGACGGTGTATGCAGAACCGCTCTTGCAAGCGTAAGCGGCCAGGTACACGAATGCAGACGTCACACCAACGAAAATGCGTGGAAGTTTATTTCTCAGTTTTCACGTTAATTGAATAACGGATATTCGGGCGGCATGGGGCAGACTTCATGCCGCTTCGTTTTATAAATTAAACCTGCTTATTTTGCACTATTGCATTTTGAAGTATTCGGTTATACATTGTAAAATGATTGCATAAGGAACAATTCGAGAAAGGAATTTGGGTTATGAGGATTAAAAAAATAACGGCCATCCTTCTTTCTGCAGTGATGGCAATAAGCATGTGTGCATGCACAAAAGAAGAGAAAAAGCCTGCCTTTGATGAGGCGGCATATCTTGATAAGATTACAGAAGAAGTGACAGGCAAACTTTCGGAGTTAAGTACCGACGAAGGATTCATAGAGCTTTACACTTCAGATCTCCCGATAGAAGAATTAATTGATAGCGTTAAGGGCGCAAAAATCGACACTTCGAAAGATTGTTATGAGCTGGAACTTGAAGGTCTTTCTTTGGCTGACATTATTAAAGCCGTAGGCAGAGGCGATTACAGTGAAGATGACATTTCTACATTAAGTGAAACCGGTGAGGAGCAGATAAAAAAGAGCATTTATACGATTTTTTCAAGCTTTGTAAATGGCCACCAAGGCCAGTACAAATTGGTGCTTTCATCAATTTTGGGATACGCGCGTACCTATGTACCGGATGAGCCCGTGAGCAGTCGGGCTTGGATAATCCCTACGGACAAGGACGTTTACTATTATGTGTGCTTTGTTAATACGGGAGACGGAGCCTTGACGGTAAGCACCACCTATTTGTTCTTTGACGAAGACCTGAAAGAAGAGATTGAAACGATGTTCGGGGAACACTTTAAAAGGATTTCAAGATAAAGATTTAACAACACTTACATGGAGGTGCTGCCATGAAGATTAAATGTGAATACTGCGGTGCGATGATTGAGGACACAGCCGACAAGTGTCCCAACTGCGGTGCCGCCAATACCAATGTCAAAAGAACGGTTAACACGACTCCCAAGACCATTGAGGAGCTGGAGAGCTGGTACCGGGCGAGAAATCTCCCGCCTTATGAGACCACGCGTTTCTTTATCGGAATCGACTACAGACAGCCCAGAGCTTTCGGTATTTATAAAGACGGCAATGAGTTTGTGGTCTATAAAAATAAAGACGACGGCTCCCGTGCGGTTCGCTACAGGGGCACAGATGAGGCTTATGCGGTTAACGAATTGTATCTTAAGCTTAAGTCTGAGATTCTTAACCAGAAGGCGCGCAGTTCCGGCAGCCGTTCGTCTTCCGGCGGGAGCTCGCGCAAGCGGGTACCAAGCGGTAAGACCGGGCTTTGGTGGTTTTGCGGTCTCTTCGGACTGGGTTGGGTGCATTTGTATGGTGTCGGTATTGTGTACACTTTATGTATCCTGATAGGGCTGACACTTCTGTATCGTCTGGGATCGCATATTATTCTGGACAGACACAGAGGAAACGAGTGGCAGTTCAAACAGAACAATCCCAAGCTTGCTTCCTGGTTACTGGAGAGTATTGCGGATTTCTTTAATTTTAAAAAGCCCACGGTTTTACTGCTTATACTTACGCTGGTGGTTTCTTTGCTGGCCGGTGCGGCATACAACAGGCCTCACTATTACGTTGCACCGGGCCATGGCGATGTGTATGTGTCATATCATGGGGACTGGTATGAGTACGATACTATTTCCAACGATTACACTTCCATTAATCATGATTACCTTCCGGTAGAGATTCAGAACCATCCTGCCGATTACGAATACAACTGGAACGGCGGAAACTGGAATTCCGGTATTACGGAGTTTAAGGATTCCAGAGCCTACGAGGACAATTATAAAACCGACTGGGGCTCAGGCTCCGATTGGAGTTCGGACTCCGATTATGACTGGGATTCAGGCTCAGATTGGGATTCCGGCGGAACCGACTGGGGCAGCGACTGGTGATTGCAGGCGAATGCAGGGCACGCGTAATGCGTGCCCTTTAGTTATGATTTTTTTATTTTTTCTTTATACTCCGGATATTAATAGGTTAAGCACAATTTAGTATAATAAAATTTAATGAAAGAGGAGATAGAGATGAAAAAGAAAAAATTACTTGCAGGCTTTATAATCGTCTTTTGCGTGACGCTTTTTATAATGCTTGCATTGCTGGAGCTTAGTAAGAATACCCTTCCCGGGTTTGTGATGCTTTTAATAATCAGCGTAATTTACTGTTACGCATATGTGAGTCGCAGAGAAAAAAGACCCCGCTGGAAGGTCCTGATGTACCTTTTCTGGGTAGCAAGTTTTTGCGTGATTTTATTAGTGACAAAACCACCTACAAAACCTGTTCCGGCAGTGGATTACAAGAACCCTGTTAAGACCGGCGTTGTTAACGTAAAGAACGGTAAGGTTCAGGGTGTAGTCACCGAAGAAGGTACTGTAGAAATATATGCGGGCATTCCCTATGCCAAGCCTCCCGTGGGGGACTTAAGGTGGAAGGAGCCCGAGGACCCGGATGACTGGAGCGGAGTGCTTCTTGCGGACAAGTTTGCCCCTATGAGCATGCAGCCGGTTAAGTCGCCTTTATACAATTCTCTGGCGCAGATTATAGGATACCATGACTACAAGATTTCACTTAAAGACAATTATGTTCCTCCCGTAAGTGAGGATTCTTTGTACATTAACATCTGGAAACCTGCGGGCGGCGGAGAGAACCTTCCCGTAGTGGTGTATGTCCACGGCGGTTCCCTTCAGACCGGTCAGCCCTGGTACGACGACTACAGCGGCAAGGGCCTTGCCAAAGAAGGAGTTATCGTAGTCAATATGGGCTATCGTCTGGGAGTGTTCGGATATCTGGCGCTTCCCGAACTTGCCGAGGCTTCCGATTATGGAACCACAGGTAACTACGGACTTTTGGACCAGATAAAGGCCCTTGAGTGGGTAAGAGACAATATAGCGGCTTTCGGAGGCAACCCTGATAATGTTACGCTTGCCGGTGAATCAGCAGGTTCGGCATCGGTAAGTGCATTGTGCGTTTCGCCTCTTGCCAAGGGACTTTTCAAGCGGGCTGTTATGGAGAGTTCAACTGTGGCCCCCGTAAGTCCCACTCATTCCTTCAGGCTTCTTTCAGAGGGATATGAGAGCGGCAAGGAACTTATGAAGCGCCATGAGTGCAGCTCTGTTGAGGAACTGCGTGCGCTTGATGCCGGGGACCTGGTGGGTGAAGCCGAAACCCAGCATCACATGACGGTGGACGGCTATGCCCTCGGCAAGATGCCTTACGAATACTACATGGAAGGCGAATACAACGAAGAAGCCGTTATTCACGGCTACAACCGACACGAGGCCGATGCATTCCTTATTTTTTCGAATGCAAGCATGAAGAATTACGAGGAAAAGGTTCGTGACTATTTCAAAGAATACTCCGATGAGGTTCTGACTCTGTACCCGGCATCCACCGATGCAGAGGCAAAAGAATACTGGGCGGAAATCTGGGGAGCCATTTTCTTTGACTATCCTCACTATTGCCTGAATCGCCTGGAGGTCAAAAACGGTGTGCCTGCGTATCAGTATTATTTTACCAAAGAAAACGGGCGTCTCGGTCCCTGGCACAGCGGCGAAGAGGTATACCTCTACGGAAACATTCCGGCGGATTCCAAACTCTACGATGACTATGACAGAGAGCTCAGCAAGTACATGCTTTCGCATTTTGCAAACTTTGCAAAGACCGGCAATCCCAACGGCGACGGACTCAAAGAATGGCCCGTCAACGAAGCTTCCGAAGACGTTATGGAATTTGGTGACAACTACGGAATGATTAAAGAACGCGAGCATGCGCTGTTTGACATCCTTGATAAGCTGCAGGGATTCTCGCTTGATTAATAAATGACAAAAATAAAAGAGGCCGTTATGGCCTCTTTTTTAATGCTTAAGTGTTGGGTCTGTGATAGAAATTACCTTCAAAATCTTCCGTACGGACCGCGTTTATGAATGCAGTGCCTCCGGCCTCGTTGACTATTTTCATAACCACCTTAACCTCATCGCGGGACACTACGGAATAAATAAGGTATCTGTCCTCACCTGCGTATCCGCCGCTTCCCTTGAAAATGGTGGCGCCGTGGTGGGCCACTTCATAGATTTTGTCGGCTATTTCCTGAGGCTTGTCCGTTATGATAAGCATGGTCTGCTTCTGGTAACGTTTGTAAAGCACATGTATTACTTCCGTGGAAGCGTACTGGAATATGATTGAGTATAAAGCCTTGTCCCAGCCAAAAATAAGACCTGCGGTTATAAGAATGGCTGCGTTGATGGCAAGGATTATATCAAAGGTGTCGGTGCCGTTCTTTTGCGACAAGAATATGGAAATAAAATCGGTGCCGCCCGTGGTACAGTCCACGTTAAGACAAAGCGCAATGGCAAGTCCGTTGATGAGACCGCCGAAGATGGCTATCAAAAGGGGGTCGTAAGTAATTACAACCGAGGGTATCAGGTCAGTGAAGATACCGGTGAGTACGATAACCCCGAGGGAGTGCCACGTAAACTTCTTGCCGATAAATCTGAAACCGATGTAAACGGGTATTGCGTTAAGAATAATGTTAACCGGGGTGTAGGGCACAGCCAGATTCAGGTATTTGTCAAAAATGCCCTGAATTAAGACGGTAAGACCCATTGCGCCTCCGGGAATGAGTCCGCCGGTGCGGACGAAGGTCTGGGTATCCACAGCCAGAACGACTGAGGCAATAATCATCACCAGAAGCCTTTTTACTTCTTTTCCTGCTTTTTCTTTCATAAATCTAATCTTCTCTTCTCTTTAATCGGTTTTACAAAACCGAAATGTATTCTATCAAAAAATGTGTGGCATTTCCATAGGATTTTTTTGTCCACGGAAATTTCTTGATACTGCCTATTAAGTACCTTATAATCTTAAGGTGAGAATACATCAGGAAGGATAACGAATTATTTAAGCCTTTTATGAAGAACTTTCTTAATAAGACAATTTCCATACGATTACTGACATATATTCTTTTGGGAGCTCTTGCGGTGAGCCTCCTTCTTTTGTTGCGCCTCGGACTGTATTCTGTGCCCTGGTACGATGATTTTGGTTATACAGGCTATACCAAGAGTTTTCAGGATGTGTACGGATACGGACCGGTGAATGCTTTGAAGGGCGTTTTTTTTCAGGTTCATGAGACCTGGTATAGCTGGCAGGGAACTTATTCGTCAGTATTTTTCATGGCTCTTTGTCCGATTGTGTGGGGCGAGGGACTTTACTGGATAGGCCCTTTCTTTTTAATCCTGATGCTGACGGTTTCTGAGATTGTGTTTGGGTATGTGATTTGCAAAAGAATCTTTGATATTGGCAGGGATGCTTCTTTTTGCATGGGACTTTCAATGGCCATTTTGTCTGTCTGGCGCATCCATAATGCCTGTCAGGGATTTTACTGGTACAATGCCGGAGTTCACTATGTGGGAATGCATTCCTTCATGTTGTTTCTTTTGTCTGTGCTGGTGTGCCTGATTGGGAAAAAGAAGGCGCCTGTAACCGCGCTTAAGATTGCGGTATCAATGGTACTCGCACTTTTGTGCAGCGGGGCCAATTACGTGACGGCGCTTCAGGGATTTCTGGCAGCCGTAGTGGTGACGGGCTTCGCGGTATTTGTCAGAAAGCGTAACATTTTGGCCTTTCTGCCTTCTTTGGCGGTTTATATCGTGGGCTTTGCATTCAATGCTATGGCTCCGGGCAATGCCAAAAGGGCGGCATTTTTTGTGGGAAGTTCCAATTCTGCGGTGACTGCCGTTCTTAAGTCTTTTGTGAAGGCATTTGGGCACTTGTGGGAGTTTACGGGGATTTTTACAATTGTTTTTTTGATAATGGCGGCACCGATTATTTGGAAGGGATTAGAGAATTCAGAATTTAAATTCAGACTTCCCGGAGCTTTTGTTGCATTAGCTTTTTGCTTTTACGCTACGAGCTACACACCTACCCTTTATGCTATAGGTGACGACGAGCTTGGCAGAGTGTTAAACGCGGCAAAGCTTACTTACCAGATAATGCTGGTGCTTTCGGAGATATACGTTATCGGGTGGCTTAGGAATAAACTTAAGGAGCCCCGGGAGGCTGTCGGTTTTGTGTGGCTGTATGTACTTTGCGCGGTTGTGCTGGGAGTTTCTTTTGCCGTAAGTCCCATGGAAAGAATACAGTATTCACCTTACGGGGCATATTATTACGTGCATACCGGTGAGGCGGCCGCATATCATAATGGATTTATGAATATGGTGGCGGACATCAAGAGCCAAGGCGCGGATGTATTGGTTGACAGAAACGTATTTAAGCCTTCATACCTGTACGCGGGAGAATTATCCGAGGACCCGACCTATGAGCCCAACGTTTTTATAGCAAGATGGTATGGAAAGAACAGCATTGCAGTCAAAGAGGATTGATAACATGACAACAGAATTTACACTTAACAACGGAATAGTAATACCTGCAGTGGGATATGGCTCTTACAAAGCCACGGACGTGGATGGAAAAAGAGTGATTTCGGATGCCTTAAGAGCAGGCTACAGATATATCGATACCGCCCGTTTTTACAGAAACGAAGACGAAATAGGTGAGGCTATTGAAGAATCGGGGATTAAGAGAGAGGAGCTTTTTCTTGTGAGCAAGGTCTGGCCCACGATGCTGGGAACCGATGCTACCAGAGAGTCCTTTGAAGCTTCCTGTAAGAGTTTAAAGACCGATTACCTCGATATGTTTTTGATACACTGGCCTTCAGCCATCGGTGACGACCCCGACTGGTTCAAAAAGTGCCTTGAAGGCTGGCAGGTTATGGAGGATTTGTATCGTGAAGGCCGCATTAAGGCTATAGGTCTTTCCAACTTCCTGCCTCATCATATCCGTCCTCTTTTGGAAGAGGCAACCGTGCGGCCTGTAGTGGACCAGTTGGAGCTTCATGTGGGCTATATGCAGGAATATACGCTGTCCTACCTGCAGAAAGAAAACATCCTTCCTCAGGCCTGGAGTCCCATGGGGCGCGGCCGCGTGCTCAAGGATGCAAGAGTGGGCCTTTTAGCCATTAAGTACAAAAAAACACCCGCTCAGATTCTGCTTAAGTTCCTAATCCAGAGAGGTGTGTCAGTAATTCCCAAAGCTTCAAGCATTGAGAGAATGTGTGAAAATAAAGATCTGTTTGATTTTGAACTAACCTTCGACGAAATATCGAGACTGTCTTGCGTGCCCGAAACCGGCTGGTCAGGGGAGCATCCGGATATGATAGATTTTTCCGACAGATTTTAAGTAAAGCAGTCCGGTCGAATCTCCTTTACTTAATATTGTTTAAGATTTTGATATGAGCTTTGATGAGATCGTAATATTCTCTGGCCTGATTCTTCTGGTATTTACTAAGAAGAGCGGAGCGAAGAGAGTTAAGATTGGGCTTCTGCTTCCAGGATTTTAACAAAAATTCGGTAAAACCCTTGGGGCAATCGAGCTTGTTTTCTTTGAAAACAATGCCGGTGTAAAGCTTTTGCTTCTCATCACGGCTCATTTTTTTATGCTTTGAAATAAATGATTTGTAAGATGATTGTGATTTGAATTCGGTGTAGAAAGTCTTACCGCTTTGTTCGCCGAATATTTTCTTTAATGCGTCGTGAAGGTCTACGAGATTGTCAAGACCGATGCAGTAAAGAATGTCCTGTGCCTCTTCAAGGGAGGCGGGCTGAGTGTTTTCTTCGGAAGGTGTATCCAAAGAAGGAGTTTCCTCGGAAGCGGGTGCTTCTTCGGTGACAGTGACAACTGCGGGAGCCTCTGCGGGGACTGTCGCCGATGTATTAACTACGGGAGCGGCAACCTCCGGAGCGGCTGCAAATGCTTCGGGAGAAACGGTTTCCTCATCAAGGAGAGGCTCTTCAACGGTTTCAACCGATGCGCAGGCATTTCCTTTAATACGCTTAACCTTGACGCCACGCTTTCGCCAGAATCTCACAACTGCGTCGTATCCGGTGTCATTGGATACGATGATGAACTCTCCATCGCCTATATCATGAACTCTGTAACCCAGGTCTGTACAGAGCTGAAAGTCCAGCGCATTGTTACCGTAGTTGCATTCTATGAAAGTTACGTCCTTCTCGGACTCTTTCAAAAGAATGATGTTGCGGTAATTCATATGGGGGCTTTTCATGGTATAATACACGAGGATGGTGTCATCTGCAGCGGCTTTTGACAGAAGCGCTATCCAGTTATCGCCAACGTTCTCACTGTCGATAAAATAAGTTTTGCTCATATATTTTTTCGACCGGACAAAGAACATTGTGGCATGAAATCGTGAATTAATCAAGGGAAAGTATTCACAGTGAAGATTAATATAAGCAGAATCGACTCCGGCGAGGAGGAACTTACCCTTCGCTATCTGGAAGTCACTCCAATGGTCAAAAGAATACTGGACGCTGTAAACGGCGAGAATCATCGGCTCGTGGGTCGCAAGGACGATGGGCAGGTGGTGGTTGATACCGCTGACATTCTTTATATAGAGTCGGTGGATGACAAAACCTTCGCCTACACGGAAACGGATGTGGTGCGAGTGGACAGCACTCTGCAGGGCATCAGCGAGGCTCTGGATGACGTAGGTTTCTTTCGCTGCAGCAAGTCCATGATAATAAACGTTGACAAGGTCAGGGTCCTTAAGAGCCTTTCATCCAACAGAATCGATGCCACCCTTGAAAACGGTGAGCACATATTAATATCAAGAACCTATGCTTCGGATTTCAGGAAACTTTTGAAAGGAGGTGCGGCGCGTGAGTAAAAAGAATAAACTGACTCTCTGGGAGAGATATTTAACACAGGAAATCGGTATAGAATTTAAAGCGTGTCTGTACTTCTTTGCAATACTTTTCTTTTACTGTATGTACAGACTGACGCAGGGGATATTTGATGCCGGCATGCTTCATATGGCGGAGATGATTCTGGCAGCGTACATCATCGGATATCTGCAGGTGTATGTATTTTGGAACTTCGACGAAGCCGATAGCCTTGGTGGCCGCGAATGGCTGGGATTGGGTGTGTGTACTGCAATTTACAGCCTGCTCTCTTATTTCCTTAAGTGGTTTGACAAGAACATTTGGGTGACGGTCGGCTTTGCGGCTTACGTGGTGGTTATGTATGTATGCGTGTTCTTTATATACAAATCCAAGCGTCGCATAGATGACAAAAAGTTAAACGAAGACTTAAGGTTATTCCAGGCGGGGCACAAAAAAGTGCAGGATACAGATAAATAAGTGTAACTTACGGGGACAGGTATTGTCCCCGTTTTCTTTTTCTGGTACATGTAAGGTGACGAAAGGAGATGCGTATGACAGACGTAATCAGAATTGATAATCTTACTAAGACTTACGGCAGGAAGCGTGGCGTTACGGATTTGTCCCTCGCGGTAAAAGAAGGAGAAATCTTTGGCTTCATCGGTCCCAACGGAGCCGGCAAGTCCACCACCATCCGCTCGATGCTGGGATTTTTAAATTTTGAAAAAGGAAAGATAGAGATACTGGGCAAAGACAGCGTTAAGGAGCACACCTCAATACTTAAGGAGGTAGGTTATATGCCTTCGGAGGCTTTATTTTACCCGGCTATGAAGGTATCTGAGGTAATTAAATTCGCAGCCGATGCCCGCGGCCTTGACTGCAGAGAAGAGGCGGCAATGCTTTGCGAGCGCCTGAATCTCGACACAGGAAAAAGAATAAAGGAATTGTCCCTCGGCAACAGAAAAAAGGTGAGTAT
>JAEEGL017216169.1_pt1 | contig 17483 bp, 15 predicted proteins | sample 9134231 | NCBI WGS metagenome assembly JAEEGL01 (sample SAMN16246548, study PRJNA631951) | gut metagenome | biome: gut microbiome; feature: rumen; material: fiber-attached | host: Bos | place: Iran: Karaj | collected 2018-10 | reverse complement strand
GCTTCTATCATGGAGGATGCTCCCAAAGAGGAGCGTCTCCGTATTTTCAGGCTCTTAAAAAAGGATATGGCTGCTGATGTGTTTTCATTCCTTCCTACGGATATCGGGCAGGAACTTATTACTGCGCTTACCGATGTGGAGGCCGCGAACGTCATCAATAACCTTATGGCGGATGATGCTGCGGATCTGATGGAGGAGATGCCTGCAAATGTGGTAAAGAGGCTGCTCCGGAATACCACTGCCGAGACGAGGCGTGATATCAATCATCTGCTGAAGTTCCCGGATGATTCCGCCGGCTCCATCATGACGGTCGAGTATGTGGACCTTAAGGCGAACTGGACTATTGCGAAATGCATGGAGCGCATAAGAAATATAGGTCTTGATTCGGAGACCATATATACCTGCTACGTCATAGACGATAAGAGGAAACTGATCGGTACCGCGGCTTTGAGGTATCTTCTCATAGCGGATCCCGAGACCACCATTGGTTCCATCATGAATGAGAACGTGATTGCGGTACATACGCTTGACGACCAGGAGGAGGTAGCGAAGCAGTTCCAGAAATATGACTTCAACTCCATGCCGGTGGTGGATCAGGAGGACAGGCTCGTAGGGATCATCACCGTAGACGATATCGTGGACATCATCCAGGAAGAGGCTACGGAGGATATCGAGAAGATGGCAGCTATCATGCCGACAGACCAGAGCAAGCCGTATCTGCGGCAGTCGGTCTTTGAACTTTGGAAGAAGAGGATCATCTGGCTCCTTTTCCTCATGGTGTCGGCTACATTTACGGGGATCATAATAACGCATTATGAGGACGCGCTGGGGGCGTATGTAGTTTTGACGGCTTTCATCCCGATGATAATGGATACTTCGGGTAACGCGGGAAGCCAGACGAGCGTCACGATAATCCGTGCCCTGTCACTTGACGATATAGAGTTTTCGGACTTTTTCAGGGTCGTATGGAAGGAGATGCGGGTGGCCCTGCTTGCGGGGGTCACGCTTGCGGCGGCTAATTTCGTGAAGCTGCAGATCGTGGACAGGGTGACGATGCCGGTGGCTTTCGTGGTGTGCATGACGCTTATTTCTACGGTGTTTGTGGCAAAGCTCATCGGAGCGATGCTGCCTATGGTATCCAAGCGGATAGGGCTGGATCCTGCCGTAATGGCGTCGCCTTTTATCACGACGATAGTGGACGCGGTCGCGCTGCTGGTATACTTTACTTTTGCAACGCATGTACTTGGAATTTAGGCTCATCTGCAACAGGAGGGGAACATGGGGATACGGAGAAATTTTGACAATAAGGCGGATATAATACAGGCGCTGGCAGCAACCGAGGGAGCTACGGAGGAGAATTTAAAGAAGTTCAGCGAGAGCAAGTGGGATGCCGGTACAGGCACTTATTACAGCCACGGCAAGATGTTCTCGAAGATGTCCATATTCAGGGCTAAAAATTACTTCGCGGATCAGGCCGCGAAATATAATAAGATCGGCACGTCTGAGGCTATCGAGATGGCGCAGATGTTTGATCTGGCATATGAGGCGATAGATGCGATAGAGCATCCTATGACACAGGAGAGTGCGGAAAAGAAAGATGGTAAGTAAGAGAGATGATATCAGGAATGTAGCGATAATCGCGCATGTAGACCACGGAAAGACTACCCTTGTGGATGCACTCCTAAGACAGAGCGGCGTATTCAGGGAGAACCAGGAGGTGGTGGAGCGCGTCATGGATTCGAATGACCTCGAGCGTGAGCGCGGGATCACGATACTGTCGAAGAATACTTCGGTACAGTATAAGAATACAAGGATAAATATAATCGATACTCCGGGGCACGCGGACTTCGGCGGCGAGGTGGAGCGCATCCTAAAGATGGTGGACGGCGTTGTGCTTTTGGTGGATGCTTTCGAGGGCGTGATGCCGCAGACGAAGTTCGTGCTGATGAAGGCGCTGGCACTGGATCTTCCTGTCATAGCGTGTGTGAATAAGATCGACCGTGACGGGGCGAGACCGGAAGAAGTGGTGGACGAGGTGCTGGAGCTTCTCATGGATCTCGGGGCTTCGGATGAACAGCTTGACTGTCCATTCGTATATACTTCGGCAAAGAACGGCACTTCTTCGATGGATGCCGAAACGCAGGGCGAGGATATGACGGCGCTTTTTGATACGATCGTATCTTATATTCCCGCGCCGGAGGGTGATCCGGAGGCTCCCGTGCAGATACTTATATCCACGATCGACTATAATGAGTATGTCGGCCGCATAGGCATAGGCAAGGTGGACAGCGGCACGGTAAAGCTAAATCAGGAAGCCGTGATAGTGAACCATCATGACACTGACCGCAGGGAGAAGGTGAAGATAAGCAAACTCTATGAGTTTGAGGGCCTGAAGAAGGCTGATGTGAGTGAAGCTACCATAGGGCAGATAGTCGCGATATCGGGAATAGCGGATATCAGGATAGGGGATACGCTGTGCTCTCCCGAGGCTCCCGAGGCGATACCTTTCCAGAAGATATCGGATCCTACGCTATCGATGAACTTCATGGTAAATGACAGTCCTCTTGCAGGCAAGGAGGGCAAGTATGTCACTTCGAGGCATATAAAGGACAGGCTTTTGAAGGAGCTTAATACGGATGTGTCGCTTCGTGTGGAGGAGACGGAATCCACGGATACTTTCAAGGTGTCGGGAAGAGGCGAGCTCCATCTATCGGTGCTGATAGAGACCATGAGGCGTGAGGGCTATGAGTTTGCGGTGTCCAAGGCGGAGGTCATATACAAGACGGACGAGAAGGGAAAGAAGCTGGAGCCTGTGGAGCTTGCGTATGTGGATGTGCCGGATGAGTTCACCGGGACCGTGATCTCTTCGCTTTCCGAGAGGAAGGGCGAGCTCTTGAATATGAACTCCATCGCGGGAGGCTATACGAGACTTGAATTCAGGATACCGTCAAGAGGGCTTATAGGATTCAGGGGGCCGTTCCTTACCGATACAAAGGGCAACGGGATAATCAATACGATCTTTGACGGGTATGCTCCTTACAAGGGTGATATAGCTTACAGGAATACGGGATCATTGATAGCTTTCGAGGCCGGGGAGGCTGTGCCTTACGGGCTTTTCAATGCGCAGGAGAGGGGAGCGCTTTTCATAGGACCGGGAACGCCGGTTTATTCCGGGATGGTCATAGGCTCGAATCCGAAGTCGGATGACATCGAGGTAAATGTGTGCAAGACGAAGCATCTTACGAACACGAGAACATCGAGCTCGGACGAGGCTTTGAGGCTTGTTCCTCCGGTGCAGATGTCGCTGGAGCAGTGTCTTGATTTTATCGATAATGATGAACTCTTAGAGGTTACGCCGCAGTCGCTGCGCATACGTAAGAAGATACTGGATCCGACGCTCCGAAAAAGAGCCAATTTTGCCAGGAAGTAAATATGCAGGAAAATAAGATGGGCGTTATGCCCGTTAAAAAACTTATTGTATCGATGTCGCTGCCGATGATGATATCGATGCTGGTTCAGGCGCTGTACAATATAGTGGACTCTGTGTTTGTCGCAAGTCTGTCTGAGGAAGCACTGACAGGGGTGACGCTTGCTTTCCCTATGCAGAATCTGATGTTCGCTTTTTTCGGCGGCACGGGTGTCGGTATCAACGCCATGCTGTCGAAGGCTCTGGGGGAGAAGGTGTACGATGAATCGGACAGCGCAGCGGGCAACGGGATAGTGCTCAATGTCCTTGCTGCGCTGATCTTCATGTCGGCTTCTTTCATGGGGGCGGCAGGCGCTTTTATCAGATCGCAGACTTCCGATCCGGTCATAATAAGGGAGGGGACGACTTATCTTTCCATAGTAATGGTCCTGTCGATCGGAATGTCTTTGCAGGTCACGCTTGAGAGGGTCCTTCAGTCGACGGGGCGCACTTTCTATACGATGATAACCCAGGCTCTGGGAGCTATCATAAATATCATAATGGATCCCATCATGATCTTCGGTCTTTTCGGATTCCCGAAGCTTGGCGTTGCGGGAGCTGCATATGCTACTATCATCGGACAGTCGATAGCGGCTTTTCTGGCTTTGCTATTTAATCTTAAGAAGAACCCGGATATACGTTTCTCATGGAAGATACTGAAGCTTAAGGCTGATACCGTGAAGCGTATTTATTTCGTGGGTGTGCCTTCCATCCTTATGATAGCGATAGGTTCTGTAATGACATATCTTTTCAATCTGATACTTAACACGTTTTCAAGCACGGCAGTAGCGGTCTTCGGGGTTTATTTCAAGCTCCAGAGCTTTTTCTTCATGCCGGTATTCGGACTGAATAACGGAGTCATTCCGGTCCTTGCTTATAATTACGGTGCGAGGAAAAAAGAGAGGATACAGGAAGCGCTGAAATTTTCGATCATGCTGGCGTTTTCCATCATGTTATTAGGCACGGTTGTATTTGAGCTGATACCGGACAAGCTTCTGAAGCTTTTTTCGGCGTCAGATGACATGATGGCGATGGGTATCATTGCCTTGAGGCGCATAGCGTGGCATTTTCCGATAGCAGGAGTCTGCATTGCGATGGGATCGACGTTCCAGGCCTTTGGCAGGAGCTTTTATTCTCTGATAGTTTCTTTGGGGAGGCAGATCTTTGTCCTGATCCCCGTCGCGTATCTCCTGAGCCTTACGGGGAACGTGGATAATGTCTGGTGGGCGTTCATCCTGTCAGAACTTATGTCCCTGTGCCTTACCCTTATATTCTTCAGAAGGCTTAATTCCACTGTGGTCAAGGAGCTTTCCGCTCAGACAAACTCTGATTGATACTTTCGGCATTCATGTGGTAGAATTTATAAGGATGCGGCTTACGATGCGTAACGGCCGGGGCCGACATTGTTTATTTTGATCAAAACAGGATACAGGAGGTTCATATGGCTATATTTAAGGGATCAGGAGTGGCGATAGTTACGCCTTTCAAGCCGGACGGAGAAGTTAATTACGATGAGTTCGGCAGGCAGATAGATTTTCAGATAAATAACGGAACCGATGCGATCATCGTGTGCGGCACGACAGGCGAGTCGGCATGCCTTTCCGAGGAGGAGCATGTCAGGGTCGTTGATTTCTGCATAAAGCATGTGAACCACAGGGTTCCTGTAGTGGCCGGTACAGGCAGCAACTGTACGGATACGGCTGTTTATCTTTCACAGGAAGCAGAGAAGGCCGGAGCCGACGGTCTGCTGATCGTGACGCCATACTACAATAAGGCTACCCAGAAGGGACTGATCGACCATTTCACCATCATTGCAAATTCAGTGAATATCCCGATCATAATGTACAGCGTGAAGAGCAGGACGGGACTTAATATCAACCCCGAAACCGCGGCGTATCTGGTGAAGAATGTACCCAATATCGTGGGGATAAAGGAAGCCTCCGGAGAGATAGCGCAGGTCGCGCGCATCATGGCTTTGACAGACGGGAATATCGATCTTTATTCCGGAAATGATAATGAAGTGGTGCCTGCAATGTCGCTGGGCGGACTCGGCGTGATCTCAGTGGCAGCGAACATCGCTCCCAGCTACATGCATAATATGTGCCTGAATTATCTGAACGGGGATACCGTGGAGGCGAGGAGGATGCAGCTTAAGCTCATCAACCTCGTGGATGCCCTTTTCTGTGAGGTCAACCCGATACCTGTGAAGCATGCGATGAATATCATGGGAATGAACGCGGGGCCTATGAGGAGGCCGTTGTCACCGATGGAGCCGGAGAACCTTGAGAGGCTGAAGGCAGCTATGCGTCAGTTCGGGCTGATACAGTGAAAGGATTAAATATATGACAAGGATCATCATGAGCGGATGCAACGGACATATGGGGCAGGTGATAACGCGGATCGTCGCAGAGCGGGACGACTGTGAGATCGTTGCCGGAGTCGATAAGTTCCACGGGATCGAGAATAGCTATCCCGTTTATGATGATATAGCGGAGTGCAGCGAAGAGGCGGATGCGGTCATTGATTTCTCCGCGCCTGCAGCGCTTCAGGGACTGCTTGAGTACGGAAAAAAGAAAAAGACTGCGCTGGTGCTGTGTACTACCGGATATTCCGAGGAGCAGATCGCGGAAATAAATGAAGCTTCAAAGGAAACCGCGATACTGCGGTCGGCGAATATGTCCCTCGGCGTGAACGTGCTTGCAAAGCTCATTACCGAAGCCGTGGGCAAGCTTGCTTCGGCCGGCTTTGATATTGAGATAGTGGAGAAGCATCATAACCTGAAGAAGGATGCGCCTTCGGGAACGGCGCTTTATCTGGCAGATGCAGCGAATGCAGGTGCCGGCAATAAGTATAAGTATGTATTTGACAGATCCCAGAGATCTGAAAAGAGGCCTCAGGATGAGATCGGCATCTCGGCTGTAAGGGGCGGCAATATACCAGGCGATCATGATGTGATATTTGCGGGTGAGGATGAGGTCATCACTTTTTCGCACAGGGCATACAGCAAGGCGGTCTTCGGAAAGGGAGCCGTAATGGCTGCTTTGTCCATGAAGGGCCGGGAGCCCGGAATGTATGACATGGGATCGGTGCTTGCGTAGATGAGGTTCCGTCCCTGCATAGATATCCATGACGGACGGGTGAAGCAGATAGTGGGCGGAAGTCTGCGCGACCGCGGGGGGTCAGATGACAAACCATCAGACGGCGGTGCATCAGACGACAGCGGACTGAAGGAAAATTTCGTGTCCGACAGGGATGCCGGATATTTTGCAAAGCTTTATAAAGATAAGGGGCTTGACGGCGGGCATGTGATCATGCTGAACCATAAGGGTTCGGAATACTATGAGGCGACAAGGGAGCAGGCGCTTTTAGCGCTTAGGACATATCCCGGGGGCTTCATGGCAGGAGGCGGCATAGATCCTGAAAATGCAGGAAATTTCCTGGCCGAGGGAGCAAGCCATGTGATAGTGACATCCTACGTTTTCTGGGACGGACAGGTGGATATGGACGCGCTGAGGAGAATGAGGGATGCGGCCGGCAGGGAGAGGCTTTGTCTTGATCTTTCGTGCAGGAAGCGCACGGGGGGATCTGCGGATGGAAATGCGGAGCATAAGGCAGGGGACAAAGACGAAGAGTATTATATAGTAACTGACAGGTGGCAGAAGTTTACTGAGGTTAAGCTTGATAAGGAGATACTGGAGCTGTTCTCAGGGTACGCCGCTGAATATTTGGTACATGCTGTGGACAGCGAGGGGAAGCAGCAGGGGATAGACGAGAAGATCGCGGCAGTGCTTAAGGATTCTCCGGTGCCCGTAACCTATGCGGGAGGAGTGGGGAGCTTTGATGACATCAGGAGGCTTCGTCTGCTGGGAGAAGGCAGGATAGATGTAACGGTAGGATCCGCGCTCGATATTTTCGGCGGGACGCTTGATTTAGAGGGGATACTTGAATGCATATCGTAATGGTTATTGATGACAGTCCTACTGATCTTCTGGTGGCCGAGAGAGCCCTTGAGGGGGCATACAGGGTCATGACCGAGCAGAACGGAAGACATGCGCTTGATTACATGAAGAAGGTGTCCAGGCTGCCGTCGCTGGTGCTACTTGATATCGATATGAAGGCTATCAACGGTTTCGAGCTTTTCTCCAAGATGATGGCTGATGAGAAGATGAAAAACATTCCTGTGATCTTTGTATCAGGCAGCAATGATATATCCACGGAGCTTGAGGCATACCAGCTCGGGGCTGTGGATTACGTTATAAAGCCTTTTGTATCGGAGATACTGAAGAAGAAGGTCAGTCTGCATATAGGCATAGCAGAGGACAAGGCCAAGATTGCAGAGCAGAATCAGACGCTGCAGGATTATAATCTGCAGCTTCAGGAGTATAATAACGAACTTCAGGGCAAAGCGTCCGAGGCTATAAGAAAGGCCGGGAACCTTGAGTATTTCATCGTTGAGATGATAGCGGATCTTATCACGAAGAAGGACGGATTTACGGGGACACACTGTAAAAAGGTGTCCAAGTATATGGAGATCCTTCTGAAAAAGATGATGAGGGACGGAAACGCCATATATCCTTTTAAGGACATGAATCTTATATTGATGTCGAGCCAGCTGATCGATATGGGTAAGATCGGCCTGCCTGACCGGATCATCCAGAAAGAGGGGAAATATACCCCGGAAGAATTCGATACGATGAAGCAGCATACTTTGTATGCGGCGGATTCTATTCAGAAATTTTCTTATCTTCTGCCTAATTCACCTTTTATCACATATATGTATCAGATGACGAGGTCGCATCATGAGCAGTGGTGCGGCAGAGGTTATCCTGACGGACTTAGGGGAAATGAGATACCTCAGATAGCCCGCATAGTGTCAGTGTGTGATGTGTATGATGCTTTGGTTTCAAAGAGAAGCTATAAGCAGACTGTCACGCATGACCAGGCCTGCGCCATTATTAATCAGGCTGCGGGCGTGCAGTTTGATCCGAGTGTCGTCAATGCTTTTAATTCCGTGCAGGCAGAGTTCCGTGAAATGTACATAAGCACAGGAGGATCGGGTTGAGCCGGCTGACAGATTGAAAAAAAGAACTGTCGCACATATCGCGCGGCAGCTCCCATTGATCTTAACGATCTCCTTATCAATCCGCTTATCCTAATCAATACATATCAGGAATATGTATCAAGAACCGCTCCGGATGGATCCTCAGGACCTCCGCGGAAAACGGGATGTTTACGGAAAAACCGGTATTGCTAAGAATTAAAGTTTTGTTACGTTTGTAGCCTGCGGACCTTTGGCTCCTTCGACTACATCGAATTCAACAGCCTGACCTTCGTCGAGAGACTTGAAACCTTCCATGTTGAGCCCGGAGTAGTGAACGAAAACGTCCTTTCCGGTCTCATCGCTGATAAAGCCATAGCCCTTCTGGTTGTTGAACCACTTGACTGTACCTTTCATTGAATTTGACCTCCCAAGAATGTGTATGGCTGCACACGAAATGCCTGCAACCTTATGTATGTTATCACATGAAAGAGCAAATGTAAAGAAATGCGGAAAAATAAATAGCTCATCGATGGACAGTGATGGATAATGGGGAAAAGTGATTAAGAGATGCAATATGTGGCATCGATATGCTATACTAGTTTTTTATGAGAAACAAAGAGAGAGGCTATACAATCCTTTTCGTATCAAACAGATCGAAGAAGGTGAAAACAATAAGAGTTACTTTGTGCGGGATCATATTGACGGCGGTCCTGGCTGCCGGCGTCATCGCGGGAGCGGTCGGATATGCCGCGCACGGTGCATCCGTAAGAAAGGAATATGAGAAGCGGATCGAGACCCTTGATACGGAGAATCAAAGGCTTCAGACAGAAAATATGGAGATGGGGAAGGATAAATAGATCATGAGACTTGACAACAGTGAGAATGCATGGCTTGGTTATTCCAAAATAGACAGGAAGGAGATACAGGAGCTGACGGATTCGTATATTAAGTTCCTGTCAAAGTGCAAGACCGAGAGGGAATGCGTGAAAGAGGCCGTAGCGATGGCGAAAAAGGCCGGATACAAGGATCTCAGGACTATCGTTGAGGACAATATACGCCTGAAATCCGGGGATAAGGTGTTTGTGGATATAATGGGGAAGGCCGTGGTGCTTTTCAACCTGGGCAACGAGCCTTTCGTAAACGGGATGAACATCCTGGGCGCGCATCTTGACAGCCCGAGGCTTGACCTTAAGCAGAACCCCCTGTATGAGGACGGGGGCATGGCCTATCTTAATACGCATTATTACGGAGGGATAAAGAAGTACCAGTATGTGACGATACCGCTCGCCCTCCACGGCGTAGTGGCAAAGACGGACGGGACGACGATAGAGATAACCATAGGCGAGGAGGATGACGAGCCTGTATTTACGGTCACTGATATCCTTATACATCTGGCATCGGAACAGATGGAGAAGAAGATGTCCAAGGGGGTGGAGGGTGAAAGCCTTGACCTTCTGGCTGGTTCGATACCTTTAAAGGCTAAGGAGAAGGATCCGGTAAAGCAGAATATCCTCAAGATACTTAAGGATAAATATATGATAGACGACGGGGACTTCATGTCGGCAGAGATAGAGGCTGTGCCGGCGGGAAAGGCAAGGACGCTTGGATTTGATGAGTCGATGGTGCTGTCCTACGGGCAGGATGACAGGGTATGCGCTTATACTTCGCTCGTTGCTTTTCTTGCTACAGAGGATGTGGAGCGTACCGGCGTATGCCTGCTGGTCGATAAGGAGGAGATAGGCTCTGTCGGGGCTACCGGAATGAGGTCGAGGCTTTTTGAGAACGCGCTTGCCGAGGTGATGAATGCGGCAGGGGCTTATTCCGAGCTTGACATGAGAAGGGCGCTGCAGAATTCGAAGATGCTGTCTTCCGATGTTTCCGCTGCTTTTGATCCGCTTTATGCGAGCGTTTTTGATAAGATGAATTCGGCTTATTTCGGACACGGGGTTGTATTTAATAAATACACGGGATCCCGGGGCAAGAGCGGCTCCAATGACGCGAACGCGGAGTTCATGGCGGAGATCAGAAGCATACTTGACGCGAGGAATGTAAGGTACCAGACCTGCGAGCTTGGCAAAGTGGATGCAGGCGGGGGAGGTACCATTGCATATATCATGGCGCTGTACGGCATGGATGTGATCGACTGCGGAGTAGCCGTGCTTTCGATGCACGCGCCATATGAGGTAACAAGCAAATCCGATATTTATGAGGCTACAAAGGCGTACAGGGCGTTTTTATTGGCCTGAGAGGGTATTATGGCTGTCAGAAGAACTTTAGCGCTGATGCTTCCGGAACTTGACACGGAGTATTTTAACGGGGTGGTGACGGGAGCCAGGATGGCGGCGGATGAAAAGAAGATCAACCTGCTGATATTAGTGGGCGGCGTATTCGGTGCGGATGAAGATAAAAACGTGCTGTACCAGTTAGCGAGCCAGAAGTGCATTGATGCGGTCTTTTCCCCGACAAGCACTGTCGTAGAGGATGTGGAGGATTTTCTTCCTTTCATGAAGCTGACAGAGGGCAAGCCCCAGCTTACGGTTTCCGATAAGCATGAGGGTATACCGTGCATTTATTATGATAATACCACCGGCATCCGGGAGGCCATGGATTATATTATCGGAACCAACGGGTGTAAAAGGATACTGTATTTCGCGGGACCTGAGTACTCGGGGGACAGCGAGGAGAGGCTTGCGTGCTATATGAACTGCATGAAAGCCGCAAAGCTTCATGTGGACGATAAGATGATAGTCCGCGGCAACCACACAGAGTTCTGTATAAATGAGGCTTTGAAACTGGTTGAAAACAACCCTGACGCAGATGCCATCATATGCAGCAATGACAGGCAGGCGCAGGCGATCTACAGAGTGCTCAGTGATAAGGACCTTAAGGTGGGCAAGGATGTTTTTGTCACGGGGTTTGATGACATGAGTGAGAGCGCATACATGGAGCCTCCGCTTGCTTCGGTATCTACATCCCATATAGCCCTGGGATATGAGGCATGCACCTTGGCGGCAAGGATGGCTGACGGTGAGGAGGCTGAGGATAAGGTGCTGCGCTGCAGGTTTGTCAACCGTGAGTCTGCGGGATTTGATCCCTATTTCCAGCTGTTTAATTTTGAGCGCAGGAGAAGCGTGAGGACGGGTACGGTATTTGACATTCCGTCGCTTACTTCTTCGATGGTTGACTTTGTATTTACCGGTGACGCGCATGAGTACCAGGCGGGATGCCAGAGGAAACTTCTCGAGGACTTTTTCATGAGGCTTCTTGAGACGCACCTGGGCGAGGTCGTGCGCCGCAGGTCCATGAACGCGAACGATCATTCCTTCGGGAATATCTTCGGGCCAGGCGGTACGGAGAATATAGACTGTGACAGGCTCTTCAGGGTGCTCGACAGTATCTTCAGGGTTTATTGCGCCAAGGAGAAATCAGAGACTTCGAGGATGGAGCTTGCCAACCTTATAGCAAAGGTGAAGACCATTGTCGCCGAGAGCCTGGAGAGAAGGTCGGGAGATGTGAGGAAGATCGTCGATTCCAAGCACGGATCCATGGGGCGTCTGTCAAACGCCCTGGTGGCCATAGATCCGAAGGCGCCTGACAGGTATGGCCGGCTTATGGAGGCGCTGCCCCTTATCGGCGTTATAAACGCGAGCATCTTTATGTACGAAAAGCCGATGCCGTATGGGAAAGGCGAGAAATTTGTGATGCCGGAGAAGCTGTATTTAAAGGCTTACCGTGACAGGTCAGGGGTGCATATCGTGGACAGCGCGCATCAGGCTACGGATACGGCTGATGTAATGGATTACAGATATCTGGAGGGAGGGATGAGCCACAGCTTCTATGCCATGGCGCTCCGTTACGGGGGATATCAGCTGGGGATACTGCTGATAGACATGGATGAGGAGTATAACGCGAGCTTTGCCCTGATAAATAATGAAATAAGCCTGGTGGCAAGCCACTGGATCAATGCAGGAGACTGAAAGTGATCAATTTTGAAGAAGAGCTTAACGATAAGCAGCTGGAGGCTGTGAGGGCGACAGAGGGACCCGTGCTGATCCTTGCGGGAGCGGGGTCAGGGAAGACGAGGGCACTGACATACAGGGCTGCGTATCTAATAGAAGAGCTGGGAGTAAGGCCGTGGAGCATCCTGGCTCTTACTTTTACCAATAAGGCTGCAAGGGAGATGAGGGAAAGGGTGGCACTGATGTGCCCTGAAGCTTCTAGGGATATGACAGTGTCTACCTTTCATTCGCTGTGCCTCAGGATACTTTTTACCGAGGCGGAGAGGCTTGGCTACGGGAAGAATTTCGAGGTGGCCGACCAGACTGACCAGAGGACTATCATGAGGGAGGTCTGCAAGAGGCTTCAGATAGACACGAAGCAGTATAAGGAGAAATCCCTGCTGAACGCGATATCTTCCGCCAAGGATGAGATGCAGTCGCCGGAGGATTTTGAGGCGGAAAATGACGGCGATTTCTATATGAAGCCGTATGTCCTGGCCTATAAGGAATATCAGAAGATGTTGAAGGCAAATGACCAGATGGACTTTGATGACCTGATCCTTAATGTCATAGAGATATTCCGGAACTTCCCCGAGGTGCTGGAGCATTACCAGGATAAATTCAGATACATAATGGTGGATGAGTATCAGGATACCAACAGGGCGCAGTTCGTGCTGGTGTCCATGCTCGCGGAGAAATACAGGAATCTTTGCGTCGTAGGCGATGATGATCAGTCAATCTATGCTTTCCGCGGCGCCGATATCAGAAACATCCTTGATTTTGAAAAGATATATAAGGATGCGCGGGTGGTAAGACTTGAGCAGAATTACCGTTCCACCGGAAATATCCTCAAGGTAGCGAACCAGGTCATAGCAAACAACAGGGGAAGGAAGGATAAGGCGCTTTGGACCGAGGCGGAGGACGGCAGGAAGATAAGGTTCCGCCAGCTTGATTCCGCTGCAGGGGAGGCGGCATTCATCGCCGACGATATCAGGGACAGGGTCGAGGCAGGAAAGGCGCATTATAAAGACTTTGCGATCCTTATCAGGACGAATGTGCAGTCCAAGGAATTTGAAGATGCCTTCAGGGTCCGCGGGATAGCGTATGACCTCGTGAAGGGACTCAGGTTCTGGGATACCAAGGTCATAAAGGACGTGACTGCCTTCCTTCTGACCGTGGCTTTGGGCGGCAACGATATGAGGACCGCGAGGATCATAAACATACCGAAGAGGGGGATAGGGGCGGCAAGCCTTGAGAAGCTCACTGTATTTGCCGGGGTAAACGGGATCTCGCTGCTTGAAGCCTGCGGAAGATGCGAGAACGCGGGGATATCAGGAAAAGCCGGGAAGGGAATGAAGGAATTCTATGAGACGATGATGGAGCTCCGTGGTGAGACGGCAGGGATAAAGCTGTCCGATATGCTGGACAGAGTTATAAAGACCGTCGGATATATGGATTATCTTGCTGACGAGGCTGACAGTACGGAGAAGTACCTGGAGCAGGAGGAATATATAAATAAGCTGAAGGATTCCTTTATCGAGTATGAAAACGAGAAGGAAGAGGCCGGAGAGGAGCCTTCCCTTATCGACTTCATGAGGATGAACGGGGTAGAGGGCACGACCGTGGATGTGGATACCGATCCTTCAAATGACGATAAGGTGCTGATCATGACGATGCATAATTCCAAGGGACTTGAGTTTCCGGACGTATATATGGCCGGAATGGAGGAGGGGTTATTTCCCGGATATATGGCGGTATCGAGCGGTGACGAGAAGGAGATAGAAGAAGAGCGGAGGCTCTGCTATGTGGGGATAACCCGGGCCATGGAGGAGCTGACTCTTACCTGCGCGAGGACTCGCATGGTGAACGGGGAGACGAGGTATGCCACGGCTTCGAGATTTGTGAAGGAGATGCCGTTCGGATTATTGGACATGAATGTGACGCCGGAGAAGACGGAGCGTCCCGTGAGGTTTAATGACGGCACTTATGAGTATCCTTCGAGGAGCGAAGAAGGATACAGCTCAGTAGGTTATCATGCAGGAGAGGGAGCGGTCCCGAGGTCTGCGCCGAAGCGCAGGAGTCCCGGAAAGATAAAGCTCGGAAGGGACATCACGCCTGTGAAGCCGGACTACGGCGTGGGAGACAGGGTGCGTCATTTCAAGTTCGGAGAGGGCAAGGTGCTCGATATCAAAGAGGGCGGCAGAGACTATGAGGTTACGGTGGATTTTGACGGACACGGCGTGAAAAAGATGTTCGCAGGGTTTGCGAAGCTTAAGCGATTATGATAGAATTACCGTTGTAATGGAGGTATAAGAGATATGAATCTGGATGGGTTATTTACAAGTGCAAAGGAAGGCGGAGCAAGTCTTTTGAGTTCCATCAGCGGGAAGAAGGAGGAGCTTGCAAGCCAGATCAAAAGCTACAAGGACAATAATGATATCAAGGATATCCTTGTGGCGGCAAAACTTAATGAGATTCTAAAGAGGGATGAGGAGGAAGCTGAAATGAGTAAAAAGAGCCCCATTGTCACAGTGCTTGCAGTGATCGGCGCGATCGTAGCCGTAGCCTGCATCGCATTTGCCGTTTATAAGTATTTCACTCCGGATTATCTGGATGATTTCGATGACGGCGATGATTTTGACGATGATGATGATCTTTTTGAGGATGAGGATGAGCCTGCAGCAAAGCCGGCGGCAAGCGAAGCATAATCCAGTCATCTAGTCAATGAAAAAAGGTGAGACATACGAGGGGAAGGTGAGAGATCTTGCCTTCCCCAATAAGGGGATCGCCACAGTGGACGGCGTGGATGTAACAGTAAAGAACACGCTTCCCGGACAGGAGGTCTCTTTTATTTTAAATAAAAACAAGGCCGGCCTGAAAGAGGGCCGGCTTCTTTCCGTGATATCAAGATCCGGGATAGAAACCCTTCCCGGCTGCAGCGTGTGCGATGCCTGCGGCGGCTGTGTGTACCAGAGGATACCTTATGAGGAGGAGCTTGCCATCAAGGATAAGATGGCGCGGGAGATACTGGGACGGGCCCTGAAGGGGCATGATGAGACGGCCAAGCAGTCTGCCGATGATGAAAAAAAAGCGGAGTTCAGGAACCGGGATATCCTTGAAGGAATATATGAGGGGATAACGGGCTCTCCTGATATAGCGGGCTACCGCAATAAGATGGAGTTTTCTTTCGGCAATGCGGTAAAGGACGGGCCGATAACCCTTGGGATGCATACCCCGGGCCATTTCATGGATGTGATAGATACGCCGGACTGTAATATCGTGGACGGGGATTTCAGGCTTATAAGGGAGGCCGTGCTTTTATTCGCCAGGGAGCGCGGGCTTCCTTTTTATCACAGATATTCAAACAGCGGCCTGCTGCGAAACCTGCTGGTCAGGAAGGGGACCGGTACGGGTGAGGTGCTGGTCGATATCGTGACCACGTCGGATGAGGGACTTGATGAAGACGGGCTTGTAGGGAGGCTCCTGGAGCTGAGGCTTAAGGGCAGTATCGTGGGAGTGCTTCGCACGATCCATGACGGGGTGGCGGATGCCGTGATAAACGAGGGCACGTCGGTCATATACGGAAGGGACCATATTTTTGATGAGATATTGGGACTTAGGTTTAAGATATCGGCTTTTTCATTCTTCCAGACAAATACGAAAGGTGCGGAGGTGCTCTACGAGAGGGTGCGGGAGTATGTGAGATGCGCTGTGGAAGGAAAACCGGACGTTGCTTTGGAAGATATCCATGGAGATGGGCAGGATCATGGGGCTTATCATGGGGACGCCGGGGAGAATGCCGGCGTAGTGTATGACCTGTACTCCGGTACGGGGACCATAGCACAGCTTCTGTCACCTGTGGCGGCTAAGGTTTACGGAGTGGAGATAGTGCCGGAGGCCGTGGAAGCTGCAAGGGTCAACGCGAAGCTTAACGATATAGATAATGCTGATTTTCTCTGCGGGGACGTTCTGAAGGTTTTGGATGAGGTCTCGGAAAAGCCTGACCTTATCATCCTCGATCCACCGCGTGACGGGGTGAACCCCAAGGCTCTCCGCAGGATCCTTGATTACGGGGTTGAAAATATAGTCTATGTATCGTGCAAGGTAACGTCTTTTGCGCGTGATCTTCATCTGATGATCGATGCGGGGTATCTGCCGCAGCGAGTATCCGTCATAGATATGTTTCCGCGGACAGCGAATTTTGAGACTGTCGTACTTTTGAGTAACAAAAAGGTAGATGGGTATATTGACATTGAGTTGAACTTATAGTGACCATATAATCGAATTGCACATCTTAAATCACAAAGTGTGCAATAATTGCACATACGACTTGACACATATATGCAAATATTGCATAATCAAATCAAGGAGGTATATGCAAATGACCGAATTGAGGAAAGTGCGAACATCCAAGAGACTGACACAGCAGGAGGCAGCAGACAGGATCGGAGTATCATTAAGATCATATGTATCTTATGAAAATGATGAGACGAAGACCACAAGTGCGAAATATCGTTTCCTGCTGCATGAGCTTGAAATGATCGATCCGATAGATGAAGAGCATGGTGTTATACCAAGAGATGAACTAATAAGAATATGCACTGAAATCCTGTCAGAATATGACGTGGATTTTTGTTATCTTTTCGGATCATATGCCAAAGGGACCGCAACCGGAACGAGTGATGTGGATCTGCTGATCCTGGCAAAAATCACCGGACTAAAATACTATGAACTTGTTGAGAGACTGAGAGAAGCTCTTCATAAGAAAGTTGATATGCTCGATACAAAACAGCTGCTCAAGAACGAGGCTTTGCTTAATGAAGTCCTTAAGGAAGGTATACGGATTTATAATGGATAAGGACTGGTCTGAGAAGAATAAGGAAATACAAAAATTGTTATCAAAAGAAGCCACTTTCGGCGAATCTATCAGGAAGCTGATTGAATTCCGGAAAGAGTTGTTTCAACAGATAACTTGGAT
>JAEEGL015631424.1_pt1 | contig 17483 bp, 19 predicted proteins | sample 9134231 | NCBI WGS metagenome assembly JAEEGL01 (sample SAMN16246548, study PRJNA631951) | gut metagenome | biome: gut microbiome; feature: rumen; material: fiber-attached | host: Bos | place: Iran: Karaj | collected 2018-10 | reverse complement strand
GGGCGCCGGGGCCGGGGACTGGGGCGCGGGGCGGTCGGCCGGCGGCGGGAGGTCGGAGGCGAAGACGCGGCTGAACGTGCAGCGGGAGGTCGCGCCGCCCGCCGATGCGTCCATCTGGTAGGCGAAACGGTAGAACGGGATGGGCTCGCCGTGATGGATGAGGTCGAACTTGTCGCAGAGCGCCGTGATCACGAGCCAGCCGGAGTCCTGGACGCTGGAGACGACGCGCAGCTCGGACATGAGCGCGTCGTGCATGGCGCGGAGGACGGGGTTGTTTTCGGCGTCCCGCATGAGGGACAGCGCGATGCGGATGCGCCCGATGCGGCGGGGACGGCGAAAGCGGAGAAGCGTCTTGAGAATGGTCATGGGGGTCTCCTGGCTAGGATTGCGCGGCGGCGGCGGTGACCTTGAACGAGCCCGTCGTCGTCCCGATGGCGTTGCGGACGTTGAAGAAGACGGTGCGGACGCCTTCGGAGGCGGGCGTGACGGTGACGACCTTGCCGCTGACGGATACGGTGTCGTCGGGGTTGCTGCCGTAGGCAGTTAGGGTCGCCGGAAGGATGCCGCCGATGTAGGGCGACAGGCTGACGGCCTTGGCCGTCCCGGTCGTGGCCTCCTGGTCGGGAACCGCCGTGACGGTCGGCGGGTTCGCGCTCTTCACGGTCATCGTGGTCGAATCCGTCCCGGCGGCCGTGGTCACCGTGACGCCCAGCTGCCGAACCGCCTCTCCCTGCATGGTGAGGACGAGCTTCGTGCCGTCCGCCTTGGCGGTGTCGCCCGCCAGAAGCCCGGTCACGGACAGCGTGACGGGCAGCAGATAGGCGTCCACGTAGGCGGAGAGGTCGATTTCCGTCGCCACGCCCGCCCGGACGATCTGCTCCGGGATGGAGGAGGAGATGGACGGCGTGTCCGCGACGGTCGCGCGGAACGTCGTCGTGGACGTCCCGCCGTCGGAGGCCGCGGTCAGCGTGATGATGGCCGTCGCGCCTTCGGCGGTCGCTCCGTCCGGGGTGACGGACAGGACCTGGCCGCTGATCGAAAGCGCCGGCAGGTCCATTGCGGATTCCTCCGCCCATGCCGCGCTCGCCGTCAGCGTGACCGGCAGCGAGGAGGAGAGGTGGGGGGCGAGGTCGATGGTCGTCGCCACTCCCGCCACGACGCCCGTCTCCGGGATGGCCGACCACCTGGGGAGCAGCCCGGCGGCCGCCACGGCCGCGTCCTGGCAGCGGTCGCAGATGTCGTCGAAGAAGGTGGCGACAAGAGCCAGCTGCTCCAGCAGCTGCGGGCCAGTCTTGCGGTTGTACTTCGCCACCTCCGCGTCCGTCGCGCCCGAGCCAGGCGCGGAGATGCCCATGGATTCGTTGGTCAGCGAGAGGAGCGACGCGTAGAGCGACGGCTGCGACGTGAGGCCGACGAGGGTGGTGCTGATCGTGCTCGACAGGCCCTGCAGGACGGACCAGAGCGAGCGGTAGTCGGTGGAGGTTGCTGGCATGATGACTCCTGGTTATTTTCCGATGGCGATGGCGATGTTTCCAAGCACGTCCGCGATCTGCGGGCGGAAAAGAAGAAGAAGGGTGACAAACGCGGCGATGATGACGACGCTCCGCCGTCCCTTGTAGATGACCTCCTTCCAGGTCGTCGGGGCCTGGAGGTCCTCGCGGACGAGCTCGTCGAGGTCGCGGATCTGGCCCTGGACGGCGCTGATGAGGCGTTTCTGCTCGATTGTGTAGTTTTGGAGGGCGCATTGAGTGTCGCAGGAGTTCTGCGCGATGGCCTCAATCCGCTCCTCCGGGGTCAGGCCGTTGCAGGCGTCCGCCGCCCGCCGGACGCGGGCGATGCGCGCGGCCTTCGCCTCCTCGTCGGCGAGGTCGTCCGCCTCGATGGCGGCGATGGTGCGGTCCACCTCGTGCTGCAGGTCCTTCGTGATCATGGCCGGACCTCCGCACGCCCCAGCGATGCGGCCGCAACAACGCCCAGGGCGACGGCGACCACGCCGACGACGCCCAGGAACGCCCGCCGCCCCAGCGCCAGCAGCAGCCACCACGCCCACGCCGCCAGCGCCAGCACAAGCCCAAGCGCGACGACGAGGTTCCCGGCGATGAACAGCCACCCCAGCCACCGCGGCTCCCGCCGCGACAGGAGATAGGCCGCCAGCGTGGCGCCGGACGCCAGCCCCCCGCCCCCGATCAGCCACGCCGATGTGATGAGCAAGGTCCGCATGGGGCGTCCCTCAATCCACGATGGTCCAGTCCTCGGACAGCATGTCCGTCTGGCTCGCCAACCAGCCAGTGAGAACGTCGCCGGTGGCGGTGCGCATGCGGACCGAACCGAGAAAGCGGATTTCGCCTTCCGTCTTGTCGATTTCAGCAAGGTGCGGATCCACGATCTGATTGCAACCCTTGACGGTAGAGCCCGGCATGACCCAGATGTACATGCCCTTGCCGTTCCAGCCCTTGCGGGAAACTTTCTTCCCCTGCTTCATGGCCTCGATGGCCTGGCCAAAGGTCATGCCGTCGATGGGGCGGCCGGATGCCTCGAAGCTGGCCTTGGGGCACCACGACTTGTAGCCGTCAGGGTATTGGATGAAATAGCCCTCGTCGGATTCGCTCCCGGTGCCCGGAATGAGTTTCAGTCCCTTGGACTTCAAGTGTTCGCCGCGCGTCATGGGTTCTGCTTCTACGATGTGGGTTCGGATGTACTTTTGCATGATTATCTCCTGTGCGTTGTGTGTTCTAGATTCACCGGCCGGCGACGGCGCGGATGGCTGCGGCGTCAACGTCTCCGTTGTACAAAAAAGCGTAGTGGGCGTACCCGGTGCAGCCCATCTCTCGGCAGCGCCGGACGTAGGCGCGGATGGTGTCAGGCTTGCCCTTTCCATCGTAGCCCTCGTTGAGCTGGAGGATGATGCTTCCGCAATCGCTGACGCAGAACGCGCCGGATGGCACCTTGTCGGAGGTCTTTTGCGGATGCCACGCACGTGTCGTGTGATTGGACGCGCCGGACGGGCGGCCTGCGGAGCCGTTGTAGCAGGTGGCGAAGCCGGCGTCGATAAGCAGGGCGTTTGCCTGGGCATCCCACGTCGCGCCGAAGCTGGATTGGATTTCCGCGACGGGCTGGACCAGCACCACGACCTTGTGCCCGTGCTTCAAGACGAGCTGCAACGCCCAGTCGAGGAGGGCGCGCTGCTTCTCCAACCTGGGCGACTTGTCGCCATACTTGCCTTGCCCGGCATTGTCGTTCGCGATGCTCACGAACACGGGAACGCCGTAGAGCGTGCAGTAGTCGAGGAGCGCCTTGTAGGCGGTTTCGATTTCGGCTTTCATGGCGTCCGAGCCGCCGGAGTAGCGGGACCAGCCCAGAAGCTCGATGTGGTAGCCGATTTTCGCCTTTCCGCACTCGCGGATTTCCTTCTTGAGCTTCGGCAAGTCCACCATCCAGCGGTTGACGCGCCCGTAGTAGAGCGAAAAGCCGTCGCCGTGCCGCCTGATTTTCGGCGGTTCGATGAGGGCCTTGAGAATGTCTAGGATGTCGCGGAGCTTCATGGTGTCAGTCCCTTCAACGCCTCTGCGGCGGCTTTCATCTTGGGGGCGAGGTCGACCGCCGCGCAGAGCAGGGCGTCCAGCGACAGCGCGGAGATGGCGGGCGGCGGAATGCTCCCGGCATCTGTGCCGGGAACATCGACGGGGAGGTCGAAGAGTTTTTGGGCGTAGGGGTCGGAGGCGGGGCCGTTCTTCCACGCGCGTCCGCCGCCGACCGCGACCGCCTCCACGATGAGGGCGGTTTCGGCGCGGGATGCGCTGCCCGCGCCTGCCGCGTCGCTGCCGGCTGCGAGAAGTCCCGTGCCGAGGATGGCGTCAGCCTGGGCGCGCGTGATCGCACAGAGGCTTTGCCTGCCGGCGCGGACGCGGATGACCTTCTGCGTTGCGTAGAGGTCGTCGTGGAAGGCGGCGATCCTGGGGAAGTCGCGGGGAGCGAGGTGTAGCCCTGGCGCGTATTTCTCCGCCAGCTTCCGGCAGAAGGCCGGGATGGATGCGAAGTCGGTAAGGAACTCCGGGGATGGGGCGATGAGCATGTCGCCCGTGTCGCGCCGGACGAGCCGGATGGGATCGCCGGGGGTCTGCGTGATCAGAATCTCCTTCCGCCCCGGAACGGGGGACTCCGTGTAGCTGCCCAAAAGCACCCACCCGCCCGGGTCGCCCTTGAGGGCCAGGGCGCGGTTGAGGAGGACCTTTGCCAGTTCCGGGCCGTATTTTGCCGCAAGCGCGGCGAGGACTTCATTGCTCATTCGTCACCTCCGGCGCGTCGGGATTCCCGGTTTGTCCGATTGCGGGGTTGTCGAAAATTGACTCCACGATGGAACCACGGCGGAGGTAGGTGCAGCCCTGCAGGAGCAGGGCGAGGGTTGCAAGCAGGGTTGCAAGATAGACGGTTTTTCGGTTCATGTGCGGAACTCCTTTACTGGGCGGCGAGCAGCGCCCGAAGATTGGCGACGGCGGACTCCAGGGCGGCGATGCGGGAGTCCTGCGAGGCGATGGAGAAGGCGATGAGGGCTTCGATGTCGTAGCGGGGGAGTGAGAATGGCGGCAAGGAGGAGGGCTTTCATTTGGCGATCCTTTCAAGCACGGCCTCGACCTCCTCGTCTGTCAGGCCAAGCACCTCCTGGACGCTCTCCAGCGCCTGTTCGTAAAGTGGATGGTCGGTGGCGAGGTCCTGCGCGGCGTCCCAGAAGATGCGAAGGCCGGAGGCGTCGAGCCAGGCCACGAACTCGTCTGTCTTGTCCATTTCGCGCAAGACAAGGAGGAGGTCCAGCTTGGAGATGGTTTTGGGAAGTTCATCGCGTGATGGCTGGATGGTACCATCGCGGCAGGTCCATTCCTCGCCACACCATACGACGAAGAAGCGGAAGCCGTCGCCCTCACGCGCCCACCGGACAGGCTGGTCGTCCAGACGCGCCACGCGGTCCAGACGCGCAAACGGATCCGCCGAGCGCGTCGCGAGGTTCTGGCCGCCCTCGCGCCAGAGGAAGTCCCAGGCCGGGGCGACGGTCGCCAGGGCCAGGAGGATCAGGATAAAGGCCGATAGTCTTTTCATGGATTGAACTCCTGTGACTTCTGGTAGAAGATGATGCTTTGCGTCTCCTCGTCTCCCGTCCATGAGACGGAGGAGCGGACGGGATTAGTTGACAGCAGCTCTACGTTGTAGCGCGATGTGTCCCAGTGCATTGCGTTGTGATATTTGGAGAAAAGGGTACTGAATCCGGTCACCGTCGGCGCATTGGAGAGCGCGGAGGAAATCGGGATGAATGTGCAGGCCCATCTCATCGGGATGCCGCCGCCGAAGGCAGAGAACCCATAATAGGGCGAGTAGGCATTCTTTGAGGCGCGGTTGAGGTAGTTCGTTGTGAGGGCGAGGCTGATGGCCTCCTCCGCGCAAGTCGCCGCCGTCTGGACCATGCCATTGGTCGCCCGGACGCTCCAGATGCCGTTCGTGGCCTGGGCTACGGTCCGCCACCCCATCGGCGATTCGCTGCCAGACCAGATGCTCCATTCGTCGGGAGCGGTCTCCAGCGTCCAGTATGTCGTGCCACCGCCCGCCGTCGTGACGGCGATGTCGTAGATGCCTCGCACGATGTTGGTCACCGGCGTGACGACAGAGGTTGATGGAGTGGTCGCTGTCGTTGTGCCAAGGGGGGAGGCGCGATAGAGATTGCCTGGGCTAGGGCTGAAGAACAGGGTCTTGCCGTCGTGAGTGGCGACAGCGGTGCCGTAGGCGGCAACACTTGGCGCGCCAGGAACAGCGGCCCATGTCTCACCGGAGTCTGTCGATTTGATAAGAGCGGGCGTGGAGTTCTTTTCGAGCGAGTAATAGACAGTCACTCCGTCGGCGGTGGCCAGGCCGGGGCGGAAGTTTGTCACGAGCGGAGTGGGGGCATTGGTCAGCTGGGTCCAGCTGTCGCCACGGTCATCGGACCGGTAGACACCAGACGTGGTCGCCGCAAAAAGGCGGATGCCGTCATGGGTGGCGATGGCCCATATTCCGCCAATGTTCGGAGTCAAATGCTCGAAGGTGTCACCGGCGTCAAATGAGCGATAAAGGCCGGAATCGCTATGAGCCAAGAAAAGAGTGTCTCCGACGGACGCAAGAGTTGCGCTACTATTTCCAATACTGGGAAAAGCCATAATTGAAGCCCAATTCTGACCGCCGTCGCTTGTCCTCAGGAGATGGGATGTTGAGTCTGTAAAATATATTGTAACACCATCAGATGTCGCAACCGCCCCACGCCACCAGGAGTTGGACTCGCAAACGACAACCCAATTCGAACCACGGTCAGACGAGCGGTACAATTTGCTTGAGTTCGCAGAAAAAAACAACGAAACCCCGTCTGGCGTCGAGATGGATTGGAAGCTGACAGAAGCCGGGAGGGGAATTTTGCTGAATGCAAGACTCTCTGAATTGAATGAGCCGGAGTGGAGGCCAAAATCGTCGAGGGCGACGGCGCGGATGGCGGAGACGGAGTAGGTCTGGCCCGTTTCCAGAGGAGGCGAGAAGGCGACGCTGGTTCCGTCGAGGTCGGTGATGTAGTGGGCCGTGTTTGTCCCGGAGACGAGGAAATTGCAATACTTCCCGACGCGCGGATCGGGCGCGGCGTCGAATGTGCCGGCATAGCCGTTTTCGGAGTCCACGGTGATGGCCTGGACGGAGCCCCGCCAGTCCTCGAAGGTGACCTGGTTGGTCGGCGTGTAGTCATTGAGGACGAGGGTGGTGGAGAGCTTGGCCGCCGTGTCGCTGTATACATCCGTCACAAAGCCATCGACCTCGACCCCGCCGTCGCCCGGGCTGAACTCGGCGGGGAGAATGTGCCGGGCGATGGAGTTGGTGAGGATGGTGATGTCCCCTGCCGGCGCGTAGCCCTCCAGGGCCTCGGCCAGGGCCTCGGAGGTCACGTAGCCGGAAAGGTCTGGTGTGTTGGTGGCGTGGTAGCTCTCGACCCAGCCCTGGGTGGCGTAGTCGGAGAGGTCGGGGAGATTGCTGCCGAAGTCGATGGAGGCGAAGGTGAAGTCCCATTCGCCGCTGGCTGCGAGGGAGGGAAGATTCGTGTTTGAGTTGTCGATAGAGAAGGAGGGAGTGGAAACAGAACGAGCCTGTGAATAGTTGACAACAGAGCCAATTTCGGTGACATGCGTGATGTAGTTCGTCCGATAATCAACATGGTTCGTCACGATGATCGAATAAGAGTAATTCGTAGAATAAACGACATTGGTGACGTGGTTTGTGCCATGATTGATTGTGGTGTACTGATTAATGACCGCGTGCTGGATCGTATCGCCGACGACTTCCAGATTGCCATGAATGACAACATCATCGAAGCTCACGTCATCGTCCGTGGCGACGGTGACGACCTCGGTAGTTTCGTTGGTGGACAACTCGATGTTGCGTCCGGCCTTGAGTTTGGCGACGCCGGAGATGGACTTGCCGCCCCACCGCAGCCGCCCGTCCTCCACCGCCAGCTCGTTCGTGCTTCCGGCAAGCTGGATGCTTCCGACGTTCGTGGCGGCGAAAGACGCGAAATCGGCGGAGTTCGTCAGCGGGAAGCCGGAGCCCTGGCCGTTGCCGATGGGCTCGCCGCCATAGGTGAGGTCGCCGTCAAGCACTTCGAGCTTGTTCGTAGAGCCGTCCAGCGTGAAGGAATCGGCTGAAAGGTTCTGGAGAACGCGAAGGTCCTTGGAGAATTGGGCCATATCTTGAGACAGCGTCAAGATGGAGGCTGTTTCTCCGGCGGGCTTGACAAATAGCTGATCATAGGGTTCTCCGACGTAAAAAACTCCGGGAAGAGAAAGAAGCCCGTCGTTCACGATGCGGGAATAAGGGATGCCAGAAAGGATAAGGCTGGGAGCCGTCCCGTTTGTAAAAGAGGGAGCAATGTCGTTGGTGGTGAGGAGTTTGGCGCCCTCGTAGGCAGGAGGATAGGTTGAAAAGTTCCAGGGGCCATAAAAGGTACCATTTTCGAGATCGACACGGTGGTCGGTCCAGGTGATGTACTTCAAGCCTTCGTTGAGCCAAGCGTTGATGCCATAGGCGAAGAGGAGGGTGCCAAGTTCGTCGGACTGGTTGAGCTGCTCAAGCGTGACACGATGGGGGTTGTTGGTATCGGCGATGTGGTCGATGATGTCGGGGAAGAGGGCGACAGGAACACCATTGGTGAGCCCACCGTAGACGGCGGCGTTCTTGACGCCGATGTCGTCCTGGCCGAGAACCCAGCGGTTGGAGGAGTCGTAAACGGAGAGGAGAAAGGTGCGCTCGGCGGTGACGGGGAGGCCGACGAAGCGGGAGAAGAGGTTGGTGGTGTCGAGGGGCAAGCTGCCGATGGCGTTGGTGACGGTGCGGGAGACGACGGTGGGGACGCTGCCGTTGGTGGTCCAGGTCCAGTTGGTCCAGACGGAGGTCGTGGTGTCGGCGACGAAGTTGGTGGAACCGGCGAGGATTTCGCCGGTGCGGCGGTCGTGGAGGGAGACGAGGAGGTCGGCGGGGTCGGAGTCGCCGAGGTTCTTGACGAGGACGAGGGCGTTTTCGCCGAGGGAGAGGGTGTTGGTGGAAAGGATGTCCTTGGTCCCGACATCGACGGTGACGCGGGCGGTGGCCGCGAAGGCGGGGACGCCCGTCATGGCGCAGGACGCGAGGAGGAGGAGGAGGGCGCAGGCGGAGAGGCGGATGGATTTCATGCTCTACTCTTCGATGGAGGGAAGGACGTGGTAGTGCCGGAGCTCCGGCATGGCGATGGCGTTGTAGCGCCCGAGGGCCCTCTGGTAGCGCCAGAGCGAGGACTGCGCGAGCTGCGGGTCGGCCCACGGCATCCGGGCCTCGCCGGCGGCGTAGGCGGTCGCCAGCTCCGTCACAAGGTCGCCGATGCGGTCCATGAGGCCGTCGGGGAGCTCATCGAGGATGCGACCCGCCAGCCTTGGCACAAGGGCCACGCGGACGCGAACGGAGGAAAACCCGCGGGAGAGAGACCGGGGGTCTTCGAGGAAACGTCCGCGCAGCCGGAACGCCTCGGCTGGCAGGGGCATGACAGATCCGCCCTTGGAGACTCCTTCGACGCCAAGGACCGCGAGGATTCCGGCGTCGAACGGGATTTCGGAGAGTTCCAGGGCGGGAACGCGGGCGGGGGCCTCGGGGCCGTCCGGCACCGTCGCCGTCAGGACGGACACGAACGCCTTGGTGTCGCGGCAGACCTCGGAAAGGGCGCGGCGGACATGGACGCGCGCCGCAGGTTCCGGGATGCCGCGCAGGCGGGCGCGGACGAGCTCGACGATTTCGGACCGGGCGGCCATTCCGGGGACCCTCCTACTTGCGCTTGCGCGCGGCGGCCTTGGTCGCGGCGAGCCGTGCGGCCATCTCGGCCTCGGCGGCCGGGTCGGCGGGGTTGTCCGGGTCGGTGTCGGACGGCAGCACGACGCCCTTCTCGGGCGGAGAGGGCGCCAGAGCCGTCTCGTTAGGGACCGTCAGCAGAGAAGTTTCATCGCGCGGCACGAAGATTGGCGCATTCGACGCGCCTTTCTCTTTCGACCATTCGACGTAATCCTGCGGATTCTTGGCGATGAGCGTATCGCACCACGGCATGATGCGCCCATCGTGCTTTCGAAGCATCAACTTCCCAGCGTTCGGATTTTTCTTGACAGATGCCTTCATTTTCACTCCTTAAGGCGGTAAATGAGCGAATGGACGGTCACGACGCCGCTGGTCGGTGCGGCGGAGAACGTCGCGCCGATCTTGACGTTTTCCGTGTCCAGGACGGTCCCGGCCACGGCGACAGCCGAGCTCACCGAGCTGGTGACGCTGCCGATGCTCGACCAGACGTTGGTGGAAGCCGGCATCTTCTTGACCGCCACGGCGGTTGCGATGTCGCCGGTCACCCAGGTGTCGGTGAGGATGCAGTCCGCCGGTTTGACGAACAGGATCGCGGTGTCGGCGGCGGCGACTGTCGTCTCCTCGAAATCAAGAGACTTGGAGACGACGTAGGACTTCCCGGACGAGACGACGCCGATTTCGGTCGCGCCGTCGGTGAGGTCAATTTCTGCGGCCACGGACGCGATGGACGCGACCACGGCGACGACGAGGACCAGGACAAACAGTTTCTTTTTCATGATGATGGTTCCTATGGGGTTGTGTTGTTGTATCGGAAGAGGGCCGGGCGGGAGAGGCGGCGAGGTGGCGCCTCCCCGCGCCCGGCCGTAGCTTAGGCGGCGACCTCAAGATTCGGCATGTTCAGCTGGACATAACCGATGGCGATGGCCTCCTCGCGAATCACGTTCCAATCGTAGACGAACACTCCGCTCGTCAGCGACCCGAACGTCTTTTCCAGCTCGCGGTTGGCACGGACGAGGAGGTTTTTGCTGAAGAACGACAGGCCGTCCGCGCGAAGAGCGAGAACCGGGAACACGCCGGAGGTCACATCGGGAAGCAGCGTCGAAGAGTAGATGTCGCCGATGCCCTTGTAGTTGCTCGTGATCAGCTGGGTCTGAAGCGAGCTTTCCACTCCGGACTGGCTCGCATCGACGACCGGCGGGGCCTGACGGAAGATGTATTCCGCGACAGGCGGAATCACGATCGACAACTTCCCGTTCCGATTAGTCAGATCCACTTCCTTGAACAACGACAGGAACTGCCCGAAATAGGCGAGGGCATTGTCCTTGCTGACGATGACCGGGTGGTCGATTGTCCCGAGCCTGAAGGCATGACTCCTGAAGCCGGCGGAGTTGCCGACGTTGCAGGAGTCCGGGAAGCTCGCCCATTCCGCGAAGCATTCCTGCTCCATCGCGGCAGCCTGCGTCTCGACGGCGGCGGTGATCTCCCGGGCGGTGAGATTTTTGTGCTTCGAGGCGTGCGTGTCGAGGAAGTCGTGGAACTTGTTCCAGGTGTGCGCGCGGTTGATGGTCAGCGGGAAGCTCTTGCCGATGGACGGGTCGATCTTCATTTCTCCGCCTTTGACATAGGGGCCGAGATTGATATCCGCATCGCGCATCACGTGGACGGTCGCGCCGATGTTGTCCACCGCCATCCGTTCTTCCTTCTTGTGCTTGGAGGTTGTGATGTTCGGCAGGCAGGTGATTGCATAGATCTGTGCATCCATGACGGGTGCATACAGATGTTCGGGAATTAGTTTGCCAACCCAATTCGGGTGGCCTTCTGCTCTTTGGATGGTAGGCATGTTTTTCTTTCTCGCTTGGTTAGGCTGGAATAGGAGAGCAGGTGTGGATTCTTATCCGACGATGTTCCCCTTTTCCAGTTGCTCATCGACCCATTTCTTCGCAATCGGATACTTGCCCACCTGCGCTGCCTTCTTCAGGTAGTCCGTTATCTGGTCCACCGTGAACTTGGCCTGACTTGAGGCTGCCGGAGAAACGGCTGCGGATGGGAGCTTGGGCATCACGACGGCGGGCTGGGCCTTCGGAGCGGGTGTGTTTGTGGTTGATTTGGACGGTTCGGAAGGCGACGTGACGGACAAATAGCCCTTGTAGCAGGAGGAAATGACCTCCTTGGCGACATCGAGCGCGCCGGGAATCCCCAGCTTGCAGCGGCGGATGGCGGCATCGACGACCTCGCGGCGGGTGGACGCCGTTCCCGGCATCCGGCCATCGAGATACTCCTTGAAGCCGTTGGTCTCCGCGTTGGCGTCCAGCTCGGAGGCGGACGGAACTTCGGCGTCCACGGCGGCGAAGAGCTCCGCCACGCGGCGCTCCTCGGCGACCGAGGTCTGCGCGGCGGCCAGGGCCGCGCTGACCAGCGGGGCGGCGAAATGCGCCACGCTGCGGCGGCGTTCGCGGACCTCCCGGTCGATGTCCTCGGGCGTGAAGTCGTCCTTCCAGTTCGCGCCGCCGACGGCAATCCGGTCCTCGTCCGTGATGGGCGCGTCCGGGTCGAATGCCGGTTGCTTCTGCTGTTGGGTCTTGCCCAGCTGCTCCTCCAGTTCCGCGGTGCGGGCGAGCAGGGCCTGCTTCTCGCTTCCGAAACGTCCGGCGGCCTCGCGCATGGCCGCCTCCCGCGCTTCGGCGCAGGCCTGGGCGATGCGTTCCTCCACCGTGGGCTCCTTCGGCTGGGCAGGCTGCGCGGGGGCGGCGGTGTCGTCCGCCGGAGGCTTCGTGCCGTCCGCCGGAGGCTTGGCGTCGTCGTCGGGCTGGCCGTCTCCGGGCTGGCCGCCGTCATCCGGCGGCTGGCCTTCTCCGGCATCCCGTTCGAGGTCCGCGAGCATCTTTTCAAGCTGCTCGTTGGCTTCTGCGTTCAGCGTTTCCTGGGTTACAGGCGCAAGACCTGCGTCCAGGTCCGGCGCGCAATCGAGGATTCCCTGCGTGCTGTCCGTGTCCTTGGTGTCTGTTGGGCTGTTGGTCGTGTCTGTCATGTTGCTTCCTTTAGGCGCTCGCGGCTAAGGGCCGGGAACGCCGCATCCCCGCGCTACGTGCCCTCGGAAAACGGCGCGGAGAGGACGCCTCCGAAGGGGTCTGCCTACTTTCGTCCAGGTCACCGGCAGGTGTGGCGGGACGTTTCCGGATGCTTTTGCGGCCCAGGTCTCCTCCGGCGAAGGCGGGGTCGTTTTTCCTGCGGCGGGGCCGTTCGGGCCCGGTCGCAAAAATGGATGTGGTCATTCGTCCCATGGCGGAATTTCCTCCTTCTTGGGCTTCTCCTCCTCCTTGATGACGCCATCGGCGTCGGCGATGATGCCGAGGAGCGAGTCGTAGGCGATGGACGAGCCCAGGCAGCGGTCCGACTGCTGCCCCTCCGAGCCGCAGGCGGCGAGATACGCCTTCCTCCGCCACGCCTCCAGCCGCGACACGAGGACGGCGAACTCTCCCGGCTGCGCGGCCCGGAGCGCGACGATTGCGAGCTCCAGTTCCTTGTCGTTGGCCAGATACGGATTGAAGTTCGTGCTCACGCCGCGCCTCCCGTCGCTCCCGGCGTCCCCAACGCTCCGAACGTGGACGCCGCGATGCGGCTCCTGCGCTCCGCGTCCTCCGCCGCGTTCTTCCGCTGCGCCAGTCGCAGCAGGTTCACCAGCTTCGTCTCCTCGAGCAGCAGCTTGCGCCGCTCCAAGTCCTCGCGGGCGGCCTGCGCCCGGTCCGCCGTCTGCGCGCGGAGAAGCGCCGCCTGCGCCTGGATCATGCGCGGGTCCTCCTGCGGCGGGGGCGGTTCGGCGGGAACTTCGGCGCCTTCCGGCGGCGGCTCCCCACCCTGCTGCGGCGGCACGTCCTCCAGCGGAGGCGCGCCGGGCGGAATGCCAGCCTCTTCCTCTCCCTCCTGCGGCGGCTCCGCGCCTTGCGGCGGGACGGCGGCGACCGCCGCCTCGCGCTCCATGCGCTCCTGCTCCTGATGGAGCTCGTCGTCTGTCAGCATGTAGTCCGCGGGATCCTCCCGCCGCGTCTCAAACACCTTTCGACACAGGCGCACAAAAGCCTCCGGCCGGATGGCAAGGCCCAACTCCTCCTTGTAGGTCTTGAGCAGCTCCATGTCAGCCACGTAGACATCCGACGCCGCACTTTCCAGATACAGCTTGATCGGCCCTTGTACGGTCACCTTTTGGTCGCCCCAGCAGTCTTCCGGGCCGAACACCATGATGAACCGGGCCATCGCCGTGAAGAAGCTCCGCAGGCACTTCTCCATGTGCACCACGCCCAATTTCAGCCGCGTCGCCTGGTCCTCCCGCAGCAGCTGCAGGCCGCCCAGCGTCTGCGCCGGGCCCACCTGACGATTGCTGCCATAGGCCTGCGGGAACACGCCCGTGATGTCGTCCGCGTCCTGGTCCGTCTGCTTGATTGCGGCAAGGATTGCGCCCGTGTTGTTCGGCGTCTCCAGATAGGAGACGGCGGGCTGGTTGTCGCCTGGGAGAACACTACTTCTGACGAGGAACACCTGTCCCGGAAACGCCGTCCCCGCGGCCTCGGGATTCTGTAGCCGCTCCGAGTTCACGACACGTGCCGGCTGCGCGCTCATATCCGAGTTCGTGTTCAGGGCGCGCCGATTGGAATTCCGATTCGCCTGCGGGCCAGCCATCAACGACGAAATCCCCTCCCCGAAGATGGTCCCCGGCTTCTTCTCGAAGCTGCAAAGGTGGACTTGCGGACGTCCACTCCTGTCCCAGTTCTCCACGCACGTGATGATGATGCCGTTCAGCATCAGGCCGTAGTACGGGATACGTTCGTCCGGGTGCTCGTCCTCGCATTCACAGCGGCAGGCCCCGGCGGCTTCCGCCCTCGTCATCCTGTGCCACCAGTAGACCAGCTCGTGTCCCTTGTCAGGGTTGAAGCTGTCGCCCGTCTTCCCCTGGTTATTCTCGCTTTCGGCGATCTGCTGGTCGATGTCTCCGTCCCCGATCTTCCCATGTGCCGCGTATGCCTTCTCAAACGCGCCGGGGATGATCCCCGTCATCTGCCCGAGGGCAAGTGCGGCGTCGTCCGGGATGAGGCGCCGGTAGAAGAAGTCTCCGTCTCCGGCCTCCGCCGACATGGCCGCCGGATAGATGCCGAACGGGTCCATGCGCTCGAATCCGACCTGCATCTCCTCCTCCCAGGTCACGCCCTTTTCCGTCCACTTCTCCCGCATCGTCGAGTACGGGATCGGCCCCATGATGCCCGCAACCGGATAGGTCACAAAGTCGTACAGAAAATCCACGAGAACGCCTTTCCAGTCGCCCTCCTCCATGTAATCAGAGATCTGCTTCTCCATCCGCGCGGCCGACGCTTCCGCCTTCTCCTTGACTTTCCGCTCATATCGAGCTTTCGCGTCGTTCCAGCGGTCCAGGAAAAGCCGTTCGACATCCCCCCCGTCCATCTGCGACTGCTGCACCTCCTCCGCGATCTCCCGCGACAGCTCCATCGCAATCTCCTCCTCCTGCTCCGGAGTGAGGTCGGGAATCGGCGTCGCCTCCACGTGCCACGGATGGCCGCGGCTCAAAATCAGCATCTCCGTCAGCTTCCCTTCCGCCGCCGCGCACTTCGCCTCCGTGATGCGGTCGAACGCGCGGCTCCCCCCATGCCTGGTCAGCTTCGCCAGCTTTTCTGGCGAGTACTCACCCAGACGCCGACGCTGGTCGGCCATCATCTTCGCCTCGATCTCCTTGCGGGCGTCCTGCGCCGCCCGGAACCGGGCCGCCAGGTCCGCGCTGATCGCGTCCGCCGCAAGCTCGGTGGGCGTCGGCGACCCCGCCGAGGGCCCGTCCAGCGACGGCGCTCCCGCCAGAACCAGCGGATCCTCCGCCTCTTGCGGAACCTGTGCGACTATTGCCGTGATCTCTGCCATCATAACCCCTTGTCGTTCACGACCCTCACATCCCCACACGCCGTGTCAACCCCCTTTTTTCACTTTTTTTTCGCCAGCCGCCGTTCCGTCCGCGCGCAATGTGCACACGCGACCACAAAAAACGCAGAAAACACGCTCCTGCATTGTCAAAAACAGCATTTTCACGCCCACCGCGGCCCCCTGTTACATAATACCGATTTTTGACCTATTTCAAAACCCCGTTTTTTGCACCCATGATTGAGAAAAACGCACGTTTTTTGGCCCCTCGAATTTCTGTACCGCCACGTCACGCAGGACACTACGGGACACTACGGGACACCACACCCCCACCACGAACCCCAAGGCGAAGTACAAGTAGAATGTCAACAATTTTTGAGGACGCGCCGGGAACTTTCATCTTGCCCTGCGCCGTGCACCGTGTTACCTATTCCCCGTTGACGCTTCCCGCGTCTCTCTCCGGCCCCGTCGCCGCCAAGCTAGAGGGGCCGGATTTTTTGTGCCGACGCCACCCATCACCCGACCTCCCAGCTGTCCCTGTGGTCTCTGCTGTCCCTGTGGTCTCTGCCCCTCTCTCACGGAGCCCCCCCTCTTTGCGGGACTCCTTTTTCCGCCACCAATCAGCAAACCGCATCGGCTCCCCGTTTCCGAACTGCACCACGTCCTCCCGCCGGAAGAGATGCCGCCGACCACGACCGTAGGACCGCAACCCAACCCCATCCTCCCCGACAGGGAGGCGGATCACCCGCAAGACGACCTCCCTCGACACGCCCAGAACCGCCCCAGCCCCCGCCGTCGTGAGATAGGTCCTCCCGTTCTCCTTCGCCGTCAGGGCGACAGCGCCAATCCTCGCAGCCGGCCTCCCGCTCATTCCCTGTCAGCTCCGTCCTCGGCCTCCTCGGCCGCCCATGCGAGCACCTTGGCCCGCGAATACAAATGCCGGTACCTCCCGCTTGCGGGGTGCCGCTTCAGAGTCCCCGTCCGCTTCACCGCCCGTCGGAACCCCCGGACGCTCATGCCCAGCAGCGCCGCCGCCTGTGCGCTCGTCACCAAAAGCCCCCCGCCGTCTCCCTGATTGCCCGAATCCTCGTCCATGGCTCACTCCTCCAGCAACACCCGCGCATTCATTCCCGCCGCCACCGCCCCCTCCCGTTTCGCCGTCGGACGGACCGGCCGCAGATAATGTTCCAACGACGACAGCGACTTGTGCCCCGAAAAGGCTTGCGTATCCCGCAACGGGTCAATCCCCTTCTCTCCGGCCGCCTGTCTCGCCAGAAGCGATTCGTGGCAGGCCTGCACCGACGACTTCTTCATGCTGTGCGTCGAATGCCCCCTCAGCGGGATCCCCGCCGCCTTGCATCTCCGCTTGACCATCGCCCACGCCCCCTGCCGCGTCAGCGCACGTCCGCTCCCCCTCGAGGGGAAGAGCGGATCCTTCCGCCGATACCCCGACCGCCTACGCGCCGGAAGCCACGCCTCCAACGCCTCCCGCGCCGTCGCCGTGATCACGTAGTCCGTCGCCGTCCGCGTCTTGTTGTCCTTCGCCGCGCAATGCCACATCTCGGCGATCCGCCCATCCCCGTCAGTCACCCCGTCCTCCCGGAGGACCAGCATCTCGCTCACCCGCGCCGGACACGTCACCCCCAGCGCCAGCAAGGCCCGGTCCCGCAGATCGACCCAGCGCCCGCGCCGAAATGTCCCCGCCAGCGCCACCAGCTCCCCCGCCTCGAATGCGACAGCCGCGCCCATGCTACACACACACCGCATACAGGAGGCCGACGTCCAGCCGCCGCGTCCATTTCCCGAACACGTGGGCGAACTCGTGCGAGAACGCCGACGACGCCCTCTGGTTTTTCTCGAAGACGGCCCGTGCGTACTGCTTCAGCCCCCGCACGAACGCCTCCTGCTCGATCCGCTTGGCGCAGAGGGCGTAGACGAACGCGTCCTGGAGATAGCGCACCATGATGGCGGAGTTCGCCGCGCAGACGCACGCCCGCGCAATCTCGCAATCGTCGCCGTTCAGCAGCCCCAGGTTCACCCGCAGCAGCCGCAGCGCGTCCATGACATATCCTGGCCCCGACGCCCCGAACACCGCCGCCCTGAATCCGTCGCCGTGCGTGTCGATCCCGTGCTCATCATATCGCCCCCACGCATACTCGGCCGCCGCCGGCCCCTGGCCGGGGCGGTCGCCGCCCCGCGCC
>JAEEGL012472000.1_pt1 | contig 17483 bp, 8 predicted proteins | sample 9134231 | NCBI WGS metagenome assembly JAEEGL01 (sample SAMN16246548, study PRJNA631951) | gut metagenome | biome: gut microbiome; feature: rumen; material: fiber-attached | host: Bos | place: Iran: Karaj | collected 2018-10 | reverse complement strand
TGAGATATAATTATTTGTTTTTTGATCTTGATGGTACTCTGACTAAATCAGAGTATGGAATAATAGATTCAGCTACTTATGCTCTGGAGAAGATGGGTATTTCCGTTGATTCTCCGGAGGAGCTGAAAAAGTTTATCGGACCGCCTCTTTACGTGTCCTTCAGGGATTTTTATGGAATGTCCCAGGAGGATGCGGAAAGGGCTGTTGTTTTTTATCGTGATTTTTATGTACGTGAAGGTATCTATAACGCACCGCTGTATGACGGTATAGCAGAGGTGTTGGAGAAACTGCAGGGAGAGGGTTATACACTTTTTGTAGTTACATCCAAACCTGCGGAATTTGCAGAGATAGTACTGGATCATAACGATATAAGAAAATATTTTTCTGCTGTTATAGGTCCTACCAAGGAGAAGAAGCATGCAGACAAGATATGCCTCATCAATGAAGCTATAGACAGGATTACTGAAAGTGCAGAAGGTGGGCGAAGATGTGAGGAATTACGAAATAGTATTAGTGAGAAGTCACTTATGATCGGTGACAGATTATATGATATAGAAGCAGCTGTTAAAACGGGTATTGATTCTATAGGCGTTCTGTTCGGATATGGTTCCCGCCAGGAGCTGGAAGAAGCAGGAGCTACCTATATAGCCGGATCAGTTGAGGACATAATGAATTTCCTTTAAGGGAGATGTGACAAATGCGTTTAAACAGAACTGCAAATACCAAAAGAAATATAATAGTCGGTGAGATAGATAGGATTCTTGGAATTCTATTCCCTTTTGTTGTCAGAACACTCATCATCCATATGATGGGTTCTGAATACCTAGGACTCACCGGCCTTTTTTATTCCATAATCCAGATGCTGAATCTGGCAGAAATGGGTTTTGGTTCTGCTATAGTTTACAGCATGTATAAGCCTATTGCAGATGGTGATACCAGAAGTATAAATGTACTGCTTAAGTACTATGCGCGTATCTATAGACGTGTAGGATATGTGACGGGTGTAGGCGGACTTATTGTGATGTTCTTTCTACCCTATATGGTTAAGGACGATGCACCAAAAGATATAAATGTATATCTGCTGTATCTTATCTATCTTTTCAGCAGTGTTATAAATTGTTTTCTGTATCCCAACAGGAGAGCGCTTCTGTCTGCTTTTCAGAGAGAAGATGTAACCGGCGGAGTTCATATCATAACCCAGTCCGTTATGTACATTCTTCAGATCATAAGCATAATCCTGACAAAGGATTATTATCTATATGCCCTGACAATTCCTGTTACATCTATCATGTTCAGTATATTCTGCAAGCTGAGAACGGATAAGGAGCTGCCTGAGTATAAAGAAGAGGGCGACCTTGATATAGAGCAGCGAAGAGAGATAAAAAAACAGGTTACAGGTCTTATGATAAAGAAGGTAGCCATGTATTCCAGAAATGCATTTGACTCTATATTTATCACAGCTTATCTGGGCCTTGAGATAAATGCTATCTATGGAAATTATTACTATGTTGTGGATGCGGTTGCAATGATGATGGCGGTAATGAAGACGGCCATGGCAGGTGGTGTCGGCAACAGCATTGCAATGGATTCAAAGGAGAAGAACCTGAAGGATATGCATTCCATCAACTTCTTATATATGTTTATAAGCGGATGGTGTGCCATAATCATGGTATGTCTGTATCAACCTTTCATGGTGCTTTGGGCAGGAGAGAAGCTGCTGCTTCCTCTAAGTTATTCCATCATATTTGCTTTATATTTCTATCTGCTCAAGATGAGTGATATCAGAGCACTTTATTCAGAATCAGCGGGTATATGGTGGCAGATGAGATACATATCCCTGGCGGAAGGTGTAGTAAATATAATCCTTAACTGGATACTTATAAATCTGATGGGACTTACAGGTATAATCCTCGCATCTATGATATCTTACTTCACATTCAATTTTGTAGGTAGAGCAGTGATGCTCTATAAGCATTATTTTGATAACGGGAAACTGTGGCAGTATTTCGGAAAACATGCTCTATATCTATTCGTTACAGCAGTTATCGGAGGCGTTACATTTTTAATCGTGTCACAGATCAGTTTAGACGGCATCCCGGGATTCCTGGTAAAGGGAGTTGTGAGTACCATCATCCCTCTGGTGCTTTATATGGCTGCGTACAGCTGGACGAAGGATATGAAACAGGCATCACCATTCATTAAGAAGATATTTTCCAGAAAGGCTAAGGACTGATCTATGAAAGTTTCGGTTATAATTCCCATATATAACGTAGAAAGATACGTGGCTTCCTGTATAGAGTCAGTACTGCAGCAGACATCTACAGATTACGAGATCATATGTATAAATGATGCAAGTACAGACGGCTCCAGAGACGTGGTACTTGATTTTATTAACGAGGATGACAGGATAGTTCTCTACGATAATGAGGTAAATCTGGGACTTGCCTCTACCAGAAATCGTGGACTAGAGCTGGCTAAAGGAGACTATGTATATTTCCTTGATTCAGATGACATGATAGAGCCGGATGCATTAGAGAAGCTGTGTGCTATGGCCGACGAAGAGTCGCTGGATGTATGTATCTTCACTGCAAGATTTATATATGAGAATCAGACATTAAATGACAGATTTAAGACAGATCCGGCCACATTTAAGGGCGATTACTCTGAGGTTATGTCAGGGCAGGAGTTATATAAAAGATGGATGAAGGTATGGGACTGGATGCCATCACAGCCAAGATATTTTTACAGGAGAGAATTCCTGGAACAATATAAGATAAGATTTATAGATGGAATGCTTCATGAGGACGAGACCTATGCATTTGATGTATTAATGAATGCCGGAAGAGTCCGAGTCATTAATGAACCTTATTTTATACGCCGCTTCAGAGAATCTTCTATAATGAGCGGTCCAGTTACAATGAAGAATGTTGAGAGCTGCCATCGGATAATGGAGCATGTGTCTGAGTTTAAAACAGATGATAACGAATTACGTAAGGCTATATGGTTTTATTTATATAAGATATATATGGATGCCGGCAGAAAGCTGAAGGCATTAAGGGACAGCAGCGATATAGTGCTGCCGGAAAAGTTTAAATACATTGATTCAGGCGGTACAGAAGTTTACGCCTGTTCATCCTACTATCAGGTACTTATAGCCATAATTATAGCTATGACGCGTGGCATAAGTATCGACCTTATACTGGAGGAACATGGTATAGAGACGGCAGCAGAACTTGCTGGAAGGCTGATCGGAAAACCAGTAGCCGATAGGTATCATAAGAAGCAGGGGCTTATAAGTGAATATGTAAAGGGCGTATATATATGTCCCACCAGTATTGATGTGGATCCTTATCATCAAAAAGAAACTGCAGCAGATGAAGAACTTACGGCAAAACTCATAGCACACGTTGACTCCATCTTAAAGGGAAAGAATCTCGCTGCAGATTATGAAAATGTAAATGTGTTCTGGGATCTCGGCTATATAGGAACATATCTAAATGTAAAATGTATCTCCTATATTTTACATGAAGACAGCCTGAATTCTTACAAGCGTATCCGTGAGACAAGACCTAATTATACCTATATATTTGACGAGCAGAAAAGGCGGGAGCATAGGGGCGTCGTACCTTTTGGCTATTCGGAGTATTGCTCCATAGTTGAAGTAAATGAGATAGATGGAACTGAAGTTTCTCATGGCAAGCTGAGAGAGTGCTCCAGAACTGACATGATGAATTCATTGAGTCCGGAAGAAAGACAGGCGATATACGATACATTTGTACCGGAGAACCTGACAGGCGAAGATATATCGGTGTTGATACTGACAGAGCCATTCTTTAAAACAGGGCGTCTGCCGACAGAAGAAACTCAGATAAAGTTATACGAAAGTATCATCCGTGAATATGGACAGGACGGAAAGGTGCTTATAAAGGCACATCCAAGGGATGATATGAATTACGCAGCTTTATTTTCGAAAGCCTTTATTATTGATAAGAACATCCCAATGGAAGTAATGAATTTTAATCCTGACTTCCATATTAGGAGAGCAGTAACAGTTACGTCATCAGCCATATTCGGACTGGAATGCGTTGATGAAAAGGTATTTTTAGATGTTAATTATTTAGAGGATTATAGATGAGGTAATGCTATGAAGATAGTTGGAATAATTCCTGCCAGATATCAGTCTTCCAGATTTCCCGGAAAGCCACTGGCACTTATACAGGGAAAGCCTATGATATGGTGGGTTTATACACAGGCATCCAAGGTAAGTGATTTTACAGAGCTTATGGTGGCGACTGATAGCGATAAGATATATGAAGAGTGCTATATGTTTGGGATTCCGGTAGTCATGACGAAGGATACACATCCTACAGGCACCGACAGACTGGGAGAAATAGCAGAACATAGTGATGCGGACTTCTTTGTAAATATACAGGGTGATGAACCTCTTATCGAGCCCCGGGTTATAGAAAGCATAATAGATTATAAGAAGCTCCATCCGGAGGTAGAGATCATCAATACCATGGCTACCCTGAAGGAGGACCAGGATGTAAATGATCTGTCCATAGTTAAGGCTGCAGCAGCGCTAAATAATGATCTGCTTTATCTCTCCAGATCACCGATACCGAGATCAAAAAAAGGAGAAGAAGTAAAATATATGAGGCATTTGGGGCTTTATGGATTATCAAGGGAAGCACTACTCTTTTATAAGGATCAGGAGAGGGGATATCTCGAAAGTATAGAAGATGTGGAGATGCTAAGATTTATGGAAAATGGATACAGGATAAAGATAATCGAAGTTAATTCTAATAGTATTGGAGTTGATAATCCTGAAGATATAGAGAAGGTAGAGGCAATGCTAAAAAGGGGAGAATAATAATGCCGAAGATATCAGTTCTTATTCCCGCATACAACGTTGAAAGCTATATTGCAGAATGTCTGGACAGTGTACTTAGACAATCTCTGCAGGATTTTGAGATAATCTGTATAGATGATGCATCTACAGATAATACCCTCAGCATATTAAGGGAATATGAAGTAAGAGATAACAGAATAAAGGTCTATACCCATGATAAGAATATGGGACAGTCCTGTGGACGTAATCATGCCTTAGAATATGCTTCGGGTGAATATGTTTACATGCTTGATGCAGATGACATGATCAGACGTGAAATGTTTGAAGAACTCTATCTCTTAGGGCATGCAGAAAACCTTGATGTAATAGGATTCGAGACAGAGAACTTTTCAGCGGATAGTGAGTTCATGAAAAATGTAAGAATTAAGACTCTCACTTATTCTGATACGGAGGTTATGGATGGCCGTGAGGCGCTAAACTACTGTATGGAAAATGAGACCATGTCACTCAGCGTACCTACATTTTTCATCAGGAGAGAATATCTGATCCAGAATAATATAAGATTCGTAGAAGGAATACTTCATGAAGATGTTGGATATATTCTGGAACTGGTAGTAAAAGCCGTAAGAATAACATTTAAACATAAGATATATTTCTTAAGACGTATAAGAGCAAATTCAACCATGACAAAAGGCTTCACCGAGAATAATATCCGAGGATATCTGAAGAGTTTCTATAAATCCTTTGAGCTGGAGCCGGAACTAAAGACTTATCTTGATAAGGATGAGAGATTCAAAAAGGCATATAGAAAATGGCAGAGGGATATATATGGCAGACTGGATCAGCTGTATCTTCAGGTGTCAGAAGATGCCGTGACAGGTGCTGATGCCGGCGAAGTATTTAAGTCAGGCAGCCATGAGATGAGCATAGAGATTGACAGAGCTTATGAGATACTTAAACTCCATCATTGGAGAACAGAGGAGCTGGGAATATCAGAGTGCTATCTATGTGGTGTCGGACAATATACAGAACGTACCATAGAAGCTGTAGGAGCCCAGGGTATTATCATCAGGGGGATAATAGTACTGGAAGATAAAGCCCCTGCATTTAAGGGATTTCCTACTTATAAGCCTGAAGAAGTGGATGTAACGATTCCGGTTATCCTTTCTGTATCTAAATATACGAAGGAAGAGTATAAGACTGTACTTAAACAAACCGGAATAAATAAGCTTATGGAGCTGGATTTTTTATGTTAAATATCAAAAAAGAATGCACCGGTTGTATGGCCTGTGTTAACGGCTGTGCTGTGGGGGCTATAAAAATAGTTAAAAATGAATATGGATTTGTAATGCCTAAGGTAGATACTGATATATGTATCAATTGTGGAAGATGTGAGGCTCTATGTCCTATAAATTCTGAAGATGGTGAAAGGACAAAACCTCTTTCTGCCTGTTCTATGTATCATAAGGATCCGGAAGTAGTAAGGATGTCTTCCTCCGGCGGTGTATTCTATGCACTGGCAAAATCAGTAGTAGAAAGCGGCGGAGTTGCCTATGGATGTTACTACGACATAGAAGAAAAAAAGGCATATCTGACTGATACCGATAATGTTTCTTTGGAAGCTCTGCTTACCAGCAAATATGTAGAGAGCTATATAGGAGAAGATGGTTTTAGATCTATTGAGTCAAATGTGAAAGATGGGCGGAAGGTTCTGTTTTGCGGAACGCCTTGCCAGGCGGCAGGATTAAGATCGTACATGGGCAGAAACTATGATAATCTTCTTATAGTGGACTTTGCCTGTGGAGGGGTGACTGCTCAGAAATATCTGTCAGATTATCTTGAAAAACTGGAGGAGGAGTATGGTTCATCAGTGGTTCGTATGTCCTTTAGAGATAAACATTATGGCTGGGGACAAAACTGCTTTACTGTAGAATTTGAAAATGGTGAGTTATACAGAAAAACAGCTATGGCAGATCCTTACTTTTTCTGTTTCTTACGTTCTTCCATGCAGAGATTATCCTGCCATGGATGTAAGTTCTCAGCTGATCATAGATCAGATATCTGTATTTCTGATTTCTGGAAATGTGATCATTTCGATATAGATAGAAATGGTAGGAGAGGCTTATCCCTTGTACTAGAGCTTACTGAAAAAGGGCAGCGTGAGTTAGAAACTATAAAATCTAAAATGCATGTAGACTCACTTCCGGTTGAGGAGGCATCTTATAATCTGAAGGAGAGAGTGTGCCCTGAAAGTAAGCTGGAAGAAATATATAGAGATATGGCACTTGCCTCGAAATATGGTGTTACTGCTCTTAGAGACAGTCTTCTCACAGATACAGAGATAGAGCAGTATGATATCCGCCAGCATATAATGGATGACGAAGATGAGAGAAAACTTCATCCGGAGATAGTGGGTAATGGTCAGATAATGAAGTGATAGTAACTTGAAGTATTTAATGATATAGGTTGGGATAAAATGTTGTCTGAAAACTATTTAAAACTTCATAAACTGGATGATATAGTTGAGATTTTATGTAAACCAGAAATCGAAGTGGTAAGCTTCGACCTTTTTGATACTCTTATCACCCGTCCTTTAGAGGACTCAACTGATGTATTCGAATTACTGGACAGAGATTTTTCCAAAGCATCAGACGCAGCAGTAAGCTTTAAGTCCTTACGTCTTGGAGCAGAAGAATTGCTGAGACGCAGGATCATCCGTGGAGAGATAGATGAAGAGGATATAACACTTACCACTGTTTATGAAACTCTAAAGGAAGAGTACTCTATAGATCCTGAACTTGCTGAAAAGCTAAAAACAGAAGAGACTCTGCTGGAGGTAAGACTAAGTAATGTCAGAGCAAGTGGAAAGTGTTTATGGGATAAGGCTATATCACTTGGTAAGAGAGTTGTGGTCAGTTCTGATATGTACCTGGAGAAGGAAATACTTAAGCTTATCCTGGAGAAAAACGGCTATACAGGTTACGAAGATATATTTGTATCTTCTGATATTGGAAAGCGTAAGATAACAGGTAATCTATATCTTCATGTTCTTGATGCGTTAGATATAAGGCCGGATCAGATGATTCATATTGGAGATAACCTGAAGTATGATGTTGAAAAACCGGCAGAGCTTGGAATAGTTTCGGTATGGCTTCCTTCAGCAATATATGCATATGATCTATATGGTACCGGTCATCAAGTGGAGAAGATATGCACTAATCTTACGGACTGGGAAGCAGCGAAGAAATCCTTCGGTATTGGAGCCATGAGACAGATGGCGGCGCGTGTTTATTTTGATGATCCTTTTCGGGAGTTTGACGATAATTCTGATTATAATGGAGATCCTTATTTTGTAGGCTACGGTGCACTGGGCATGCACCTTCTGTCACTTACTGAGTGGTTTGCAGATAATATCAGAAGAGATGGAATAAAGCATGTGGTCTTCATGGCCAGAGATGGGTATCTCCCGATGCTTTGCTATGATATATACCGTAAGCTCCATCCGGATCTTCCTGATTTTGATTATCTTCACGTATCAAGAAGAGCAGTTCTTCCTGCAATGATACATGGTGTGGAGGATTTATATGATCTTCCGGTTGACATAAATTACCAGACTCCTGAGAAGCTTTTAAAACTATTAGCTTTCTGTGATAAGGAGGATGGAGCTTTAGGTGAGTCAGATATAGGATCTGAGGCAGTACATTTTACGAAGGATTCCTACCAGAGTTTTATCAGTGATTTTATAAAAAATCGATATGATAAGGATAAGCATGAAGCGGCAAGGATAAAGATCAGGGATTATATAAGAAAGTCTGTATCCCGGGAACCAGGTGAGGATGTGGCTGTTTTTGATATGGGTTACAGTGGCCGGATTCCGGCAGCAGTTGCTTCAGTGACGGACTGGCATCCAAAGGTATATTACTTCCATGCAGACAGCAGGAGTCATTTCAGATATGAAAGCCGTTCTGGTATTAAGATCAGGAGCTTCTTCGATTTTAATCCATATATGGAAGCGTCCATCAGGGAGTATTCTTATCTGGAGCCGGTGGCATCCTGTATAGGTTATACTGAGGAGTTGGAAGAAATCTACGACGATGGGCCTGCACCGGGATATATAGAGGCTGCAGAGAAGATGCAGCGTGGAGCCATTGATTTTGTCAGAGATTATCTGGAGCTCTTTGGTGAATATGAGCAGGTTGCCATGTTCCGTTTCCATGATGGAGCTATGGCCTTTGAAGCCTTCATCAGGTATTGCAGAGGTAAGGATCTTATGATCTATGATAAGGTTCTGATAGATGATGAACTATGGGGCGGAAGAAGAGATATTGATCTGAAATATCTGATAGATAAAAGACGGAGCAAGCTTCCTGAATATGCTAAGACATCCAATGATTTAGTTGACATAAAATCGGAGAGTGGTAATGATGATCCGGACTGGAACCGTGAGATAAATTACACTCCACTTCGTGAGTCAGCCCTTAACTGGTATGAGTTTGATAAGTTGGCTTCAGTGTTGGAGATAGCACCGGGCTATGGAGAACTGACGGGACTTCTTAAGAGAAGATGTGGTTCTGTGGATTGTCTCGGACAGGATATATATGAATTACCTGTAGATAAGAAGTATGATTACGTTATCTGCATGGATGGAAGACGCCTTGGTGAAAATCCGGTAGAAAGCTTGAATGACTGGCTGAATGTATTAAAGCCGGAAGGTAAGCTGATTCTTGGAGTTAATAACAGATATGCTTTAAAGGCATTTTGTGGAGATCCTGCAGGAATGGACAGCAGGGATGGATCTATGGCCGGAGCCGGAAGATTCGGACGAGAAGAGCTTATTACCATTATTAATGCTGCAGCTTCGGATATAAGTTATAAATTCTATTATCCTGTTCCTGATATGAGGATGCCACAGATGATATTTACGGATGATTACCAGAACGGGATCAACGCCCGGGAGAGGATGAATGATTATAATTATCATGATGGCGAGATGAGGATCATGGAACACAGGCTATATGGTGATGTGATCGATGGCGGAGCCCTTCCTTTCATGGCTGATTCTTACATAATTGAGATAACGCGTGATGGCAGGCTGTCGGATATAGATTATGCTGTTGTAACAACTGACAGAGGAAAAACTTTAGGAATGGCAACAACGATCCGCCACTGTGGAAAAGTTATCAAGAGGGCACTTTGGGATGAAGGTGAAGCACAGTTAGACAAACTGAATGCTTATACTACAGACCTGAAGCAAAAGGGTATTCCGATAGTTGAGACTAAAGTTTATGAAGATACATCAGGTAAATATCTTGAGATGCCTTATATAGACATGCCGGGACTTTCCCATGTTCTGGAAGATATGATAAAAAGTAACCGGGACCGATTCTTACAGATATTTGATGCTATATATGGATATATCATAAGGAGCAGTGATCTGGGAAGGGTTTATCTGGACCTTGCCCCATGCAATACATTTTACCTTGGGGATGGAAAAAAACCGGAGGACAGTATATTGTTCTATGATCAGGAATTTGTGTCTGACGATGCGACGCCTGAATATGCTATGTACAGGACTATCAGATATTTCTTCGAGTCATCGCCTGCGGCCAGAGTCGCAATGAATGCCAGTGAAATGTATGATAGATATGATATTACCGAAGAAATGCAGGCTGCATATGCGAAGCGAGAATGTACATTTATAAATGAAGTCAGAAATATGGAGGAGTACCAGTGGCTGATCAAGGCATCGACTCCAAGAATAGCAGGAAAGACACCTGAAAATGAACCGAAGAAACCATACCATATAGGCTATGTTCCGGGAGTTTTTGATCTCTTCCATAAGGGACATCTGAGACTTTTTGAGAGATGTAAGGAGAGATGTGACATACTGATAGTCGGTGTTCTTACTGATGAGCTGGTGGAGTATTATAAGGGCAAGAAACCTGTAATATCCCTGGAAGACAGGATGGAAGTTATACGGGGACTCAGAGTTGTAGATAAGGTAATTCCGGTGGACTTCAGCAATACAGATAAGTTAGATGCCTGGAAACAGCTGCATTATGACTGTCATTTTTCAGGTGATGATCATGTGGGACACTGGAATGATATATTACAGGAACTTAGGAAACGTGGATCTAATATGGAGTTTTTCTCCTACACTCAGGGAATCAGCAGTACGGAGATAAGGAATGGAATACACTCAGGAACAACTGAAGAGGATTAGAGAGATAGAGCTTGATCTCTATCATCAGCTGGCGCGGGTCTGCAAGAAGTATGATCTTAAATTCGTTACGGGCTTTGGAACTACCCTCGGAGCTATAAGACATAAAGGATTTGTGCCTTGGGATGATGATATGGATTTTCTGATGCCAAGGAAGGACTATGAGAAGCTAATAAGGGTTGCGAGGAAGGAATTCTCTTATCCATATAAGCTTTTAGAACCACGGCTTACGGATAATTATGTGATGAGCTTTGCGAAGCTGTCCAGGGATGATTCCACTTTTGTTGAGGAATCAGATCTCCATTTCAGATATCATTGCGGAATATATATAGATATTTTTCCTATGGATTACTGGCCGGCAGATATACATAAGAGAAACAGAGTGAGTCTTAAATGTTATCTGCTTCTAAAGCTCTGTGTTCTGGCATCTTATCAGAAACCGAAATTCCCGAAGACCCTTAAGGGATTTAAAAGGAAATTAGCAATACTTGGATGCGCCCTTGTAAGTGGATTCTTAAGACTTACAAAACTGACTTCCAGAAAGCTCTATAAGAAATATTTAAGACTTGCTACAAGTACTTCAAGAGAGGATGCTGAGGGCTATGTGACGGATATGACGTGGGTTTGGATACGTTTCAAGAAAAGACAGATGTTCGGACTTCAATATAAGGATACAGATCTATTTACACCAATGTATGTGGATTTTGAGGATGATAAGGTTCCTGTGCCTGAGAAGTATGACAGCTATCTTACCATAGCGTATAAGGATTACATGAAGCTGCCTCCTGAAGATATGAGGCATTGTCATTTGCCGGCAATTTTAAAATTCCCGGGAGGAAATCAGGATAATTAAATATATTAAGTGAAATTAATACTTGACTTTTTATTTTAAAGCTATATACTATACATAGTTTTGATAATTAATAAACTATAAATTGATATGATTTCTAAAAAGCAAAGGCGCTTTGAGTTACAGACTCAGAGCGCCTTTTTGCATGTTTTGCAGGAGGAATTGAGATGGAAAAGGTTTTTGAAAAAATGAGAAAAGAAGGATTATATGATCCATCCTTTGAACATGATAACTGTGGTATTGGAGCCATCATACAGATAGACGGTACTCCTAGTCATAGTCTTGTTGAGGATGCCCTCAGCATAGTTGAAAACCTGGAACATAGAGCAGGAAAGGATGCCACAGGTGAAACAGGAGACGGTGTTGGAATCCTTACACAGATACCTCATAAATTCTTTAATAAGGTTTTAAGTGAAATGGGAGTAGATACATCAGATATTACAGAAGGCTCCAAGGCTGCTTCGAATACACCTTACAGACCTTACGGTGTTGGTATGTTCTTCTTCCCTCAAAATGATCTGGAGCGTAAGCAGGCCAAGAATATGTTTGAGACCATAGTAAGAAAAGAAAATCTTAAAATTCTTGGCTGGAGATCAGTTAATACAGATGCAAATGTACTTGGTACTAAAGCAAGAGAGTGCATGCCTGTTATAGAGCAGGTATTTATTAAGAGACCTGATGAAGCTGGTAAGAAGATCACTGATTTGGAATTTGATCGTAAGCTTTATGTGATCAGAAGAGAGTTCGAACAGTGTAACGTAGATACTTACGTACCTTCACTCTCATGTAGAACCATCGTTTATAAGGGTATGTTTTTAGTTGGACAGCTGAGAACATTCTTCCTTGATCTGGGTGATGCTGATTATGAATCTGCTATCGCTATGGTTCATTCAAGATTCTCCACTAATACAAATCCTAGCTGGAACAGAGCTCATCCAAATCGTCTTATGGTTCATAATGGTGAGATCAATACTATCAAGGGAAATGCAGACAAGATGCTGGCGAGAGAAGAGACCATGCATACCGATACATTTTCAGAAGAAGACATGACAAGGGTTCTGCCTGTTATATCCTCCAGTGGTTCGGATTCAGCTATGTTGGATAATACTTTGGAATTCCTGATGATGAGTGGAATGGATCTGCCGCTGGCAGCAATGATAGCTATTCCAGAGCCTTGGGCACATAATGATACTCTGTCACAGGAGGAGAGAGATTTCTATCAGTACTATGCAACAATGATGGAGCCATGGGATGGTCCTGCTTCAATCCTGTTCTCTGATGGTGATGTGATGGGAGCTATCCTTGATAGAAATGGACTCAGACCTTCACGCTATATCATTATGGATGATGGCCGTCTGATCCTATCGTCAGAGGTTGGTGTTCTTACACTGGATGACAGTCATGTTGTTAAGAAGGATAGACTCTATCCTGGCAAGATGCTGCTGGTTGATACAAGAGAAAATCGTATATATACAGATGAGGAATTAAAAGAGAAATACGCAAAGAAGGAGCCTTATGGTGAGTGGCTTGATATGTCACTTATGGAGCTTAAGGATGTAAAGATTCCGAATGAGAAGATTCCTGCAATTACAGGAGAAGAAAGACAGAAGCTCCAGAAGGCATTTGGATATACTTATGAGAATTATCATGAGGGCATCAGGAACATGGCTCTTAATGCAACAGAGCAGATAGGTTCAATGGGTGTTGATACACCTATAGCAGCTCTTTCAAAAGAGTATCAGCCGTTGTTTTATTATTTCAAGCAGCTGTTCGCACAGGTTACAAATCCACCTATAGATGCAGAGCGTGAGAAGATTGTTACATCAAGAAGCGTATATGTTGGAAAGAATGGTAATCTTCTGGAAGAGAAGGCATCTAACTGCCACGTACTGAAAATCCATAATCCTATCCTTACTGATCTTGATATGCTGAAGATCAAATCTCTGGATAAGGATGGTATCAAGGCATCTACTGTTTCACTTCTGTATTACAAGAGCACACCTATGAAGAGAGTTCTTGATCATCTCTTCGTTGAAGTAGATAAAGCATATAAAGAAGGGACAACGATCCTGGTTCTGTCAGACCGTGGAGTAGATGAAAACCATGTGGCTATTCCATCTCTCCTGGCAGTATCAGCAGTTCATAAGTATCTGGTTGAAACTAAGAAATGTACTGCAATGTCGCTTATCCTTGAATCAGGCGAACCTAGAGAAGTACATCATTTTGCAACCTTGCTTGGTTTTGGTGCATCAGCTGTTAATCCATATCTGGCTCATGCTACTATCCAGGAACTCATAGATGATAATCTTCTGGATAAGGATTATTATGCAGCGGTTCAGGACTATGACAGCGCAATACTCAGCGGAATAGTTAAGATAGCATCCAAGATGGGTATATCAACTATCCAGTCATATCAGGGCAGCAAGATATTTGAAGCAATCGGTATTTCAGAAGCTGTAATAAATGAATATTTCCCTGGAACAGTCAGCAGAGTAGGTGGAATAACACTTGATGATATTGGTAGAAATGTAGATAAGCAGCACAGCAAGGCATTTGACCCACTTGGACTTCCTGTTGATCTGGAACTTACAGCTACAGGCAGACATAAGTCACGTGCCCAGGGTGAAAATCACAGATACAATCCACAGACCATACATATTCTGCAGTTATCAACCAGAGAAGGTGACTATGAGAAGTTCAAGCAGTATACAGAAATGGTTGATGCTGAGAAGACAGGTTATCTCAGAAGTCTTATAGATTTTGAGTTTCCTGAAGAAGGCGTTCCGATCGAAGAAGTAGAAAGTGAAGAGTCCATAGTACAGAGGTTTAAGACTGGTGCTATGTCATATGGCTCTATATCTGAAGAAGCCCATCAGACTCTGGCAATAGCCATGAATCATCTGCATGGAAAGTCAAATTCTGGTGAGGGCGGCGAGAGTGATGAGAGAATCGCATCAGCTGGAACCAAGCATGACAGAAGCTCAGCTATAAAGCAGGTTGCCAGTGGTAGATTCGGTGTAACAAGTAAATATCTTGTAAGTGCAAGAGAGCTTCAGATTAAGATGGCTCAGGGAGCAAAACCGGGAGAAGGAGGACATTTGCCAGGCAAGAAGGTTTATCCATGGATTGCCAAGACACGTCATTCAACACCGGGAGTGAGCCTTATATCTCCACCACCTCATCATGATATCTACTCAATTGAAGATCTGGCACAGCTTATCTATGATCTGAAATGTGCTAATAAGAATGCACGTATATCAGTAAAGCTGGTTTCAGAGGCTGGAGTGGGTACAGTAGCCGCCGGCGTAGCAAAGGCAGGTGCAGAGGTAATACTTGTATCAGGATATGATGGAGGAACAGGAGCTGCTCCACTTAGTTCAATACATAATGCAGGCCTTCCATGGGAACTGGGACTTGCAGAAACTCATCAGACACTTCTTGAAAATGGACTTCGTAATCAGGTTGTTATAGAGACTGATGGTAAGCTCATGAGCGGAAGAGATGTTGCTATAGCAGCAATCCTCGGAGCAGAGGAATTCGGATTTGCAACAGCACCACTGGTAACTATGGGCTGTGTAATGATGAGAGTATGCCAGCAGGATACATGTCCTATGGGTGTAGCCACACAGAATCCAGAGCTTAGAAAGAGATTTAGAGGAAAGCCTGAATATGTTGAGAACTTCATGCTCTTCATCGCCAGGGAGCTTAGAGAATATATGGCAAAGCTTGGTGTAAGAAGCATTGATGAACTGGTGGGCAGAACTGATCTGCTTAAGGTAAAGGATTCAGTGGATGAGGGAAGTGATAAGGAGCTTCTGGATCTCAGCAGAATATTGCTTGATATGTCAGGCGTAGCAAGAGATCTTCAGACATTCCATCCTGAGCTTAAGTATGACTTCAAGCTGGATACAACTAAGGATGAATCCGTTCTTCTGAAAGAAAAATCCATAAAAGCTACTCTTAAGAGCGTAAAAGATTATGTAAACCCAAATAAGGACAAAATAGATTATGTAAACCTCAAAGGAACAATCAAAAGTAGTGAGGCTTCTGTTTCAGTAACAAATATCGATAGAACATTTGGAACACTGCTTGGTGCTGAGATAACCAGAATAGCACCTGAGGGACTTCCAGAGGATTCTATAATCATCAAATGTAATGGATCAGGCGGACAGAGCTTCGGTGCATTTATTCCTTCAGGCCTGACACTTCATCTGACTGGAGACAGCAACGATTATTTTGGTAAGGGATTATCAGGTGGAAAGCTGATAGTACACACTTCCGAAAAAGCTTCATTTGATCCTGGTGAAAATATAATCATAGGAAATGTAGCTCTTTATGGTGCTACATCTGGAGAGGCATATATAGCAGGCATGGCAGGAGAGAGATTCTGCATCCGTAATTCAGGTGCTACGGCAGTAGTAGAAGGTGTCGGAGAACATGGCTGCGAATATATGACAGGAGGACGCGCAGTAATACTTGGTTCTGTGGGAAAGAATTTCGCCGCAGGTATGAGCGGTGGTATTGCTTACGTACTTGATGAAAAGAGTACACTTTATAAAAATCTGAATAAGCAGATGGTATCCATGCAGCAACTGACTGATCAGGATGATATCAAAGAATTACGTAGTATCATCGAAAAGCATGTAAATGCAACTGGTTCTGATAAAGGAAAGATGATCCTTGATAATTTTGAAGAGTATATACCACATTTCAAGAAGATCATTCCTGAAGATTATGAACGTATGATAGATATGACTGCCGAGTATGAATCAAAGGGCAGATCTCATGAAGAGGCAGAAATAGAAGCATTTAACAGGTTAGTAGGATAGGAGCATAGATAGTATGTACAGGAATCTCGATGATAAACTCCATGAAGAGTGTGGAGTATTTGGTATCTATTCAAGTGAAGGAACTAACGTTGCTCAGGATATATATTATGGACTTATTGCTCTGCAGCACCGTGGTCAGGAATCTGCCGGAATAGCTGTATCTGACACAGTGGGTCCTATGGGTAATATATCCATGAAGAAGGATATGGGTCTTGTAAGTGAGGTCTTTCACCCGGAGGTGATAGAAGGGCTGAAGGGCAACATAGGTGTGGGCCATGTCAGATATTCCACAACAGGTGGGAGCAAGGTGGAAAATGCACAGCCTATTGCCATGAACTATATAAAGGGCAGTCTTGCTCTGGTTCACAATGGAAATATAGTGAATGCCGGTGAACTTAAAGAGAAACAGATGTATCGTGGACTGGCGCATTATACAACTTCTGACACAGAAGTCCTTGCATATGAGATAATCGGGAACCGTGTAAATGCACCTACAATCGAGGATGCTATTAAGGAATCTGTAAAGAAGCTGAAAGGCGGATTTGCCCTTGTTATTATGAGCCCTCGAAAGCTGATAGGAGTCAGAGATCCTTTCGGGATCAAGCCTCTTATAATGGGAGTGATTCGAGGTGAGAATGATACGTATATCCTTGCTTCTGAAAGTGCGGCAATCGGTGCAGTAGGTGGCGAGGTAGTGCGGGATATAGAACCTGGTGAGATAGTGACCATCAC
>JAEEGL011812338.1_pt1 | contig 17483 bp, 13 predicted proteins | sample 9134231 | NCBI WGS metagenome assembly JAEEGL01 (sample SAMN16246548, study PRJNA631951) | gut metagenome | biome: gut microbiome; feature: rumen; material: fiber-attached | host: Bos | place: Iran: Karaj | collected 2018-10 | reverse complement strand
AGTTGACAGTACCTCTACTAATTACGATATGGCCTGGGGAATCCCCTCAATTCATTGTTTCCTTAGTACAGTGCCTTCTGAGATATTTGATTTCCTTTATGGAAGCTGCGGTATCACAAGAACTGTTGAGACCAATCTTCCTGTGGACAGATGTGGAGCAAGGGCTATTCTTTCTGGCAGATATTATTTTGAAAATGCAGATATCAGCAAGAATAGGGTATTTCATGAAGGTGAGGGCACGGATGGCTACTTCTTTTTAAAGAATGAGAATGGCTTTGATGTATTTGATAATTTGAATTTCATTCCTATGGGCTTTACTTTTGATTACTACATTACCCAATCTGAATGGGAAGATCTTGAGGCCAAGGAACACGACTACGACCTTGCAAGAGTGCTTATCATTTCAGATGAGGATGCACTAAAGCTTGGAGATTCCATTGCAATGAAAGAAATGACTGCTGAGGATATCCTTAACAATGAGATGTCTTATCTTGAGTTTTCTGATGAATGTAAAAAGAGAGCGGCTACTTCTTGCTCACAATTTACGACAGATACAAGAGGCTTTACTGCGACAACAGCAATGCTTAAGGACAGCACCCTTGTCTTTTTCTCAGTTCCATGTACAGAGGGCTTTAGCTGCGAGGTTGATGGTCAGAAGGTGGATATGATAAAGGCTGATTATGGCCTTATGGCGGTGCCTGTATCTGGCGGAGTCCATGAAATCAGAGTGACTTATGAACCTGAAGGCTTTACACAAGGACTTGTTATGAGCATTACCGGAATCTTTATTCTAGGAATATGCTTTGCATATACATTAAAAAAGGTCAATAAAAACGATTAAATTTGTTATGTTTTTTTAGTCAGATTACTATGTTATATTTGCATAAAATAATTTGATTTATATTAAGGAGACATAAAGACTATGAGCAAGATGACCATGAGCCAAAAGATTTTGGCAGCACACGCACACCTGGATGAGGTTTTTGCAGGACAGCTTATTGAGGCTGATCTGGACCTGGTACTCGGCAATGATATTACTAGCCCGGTGGCGATTGCAGAGCTAAACAAATTCAGCAAAAAAGGAGTTTTTGACAAGGATAAGATAGCTCTGGTTCCTGATCATTTTGTTCCTAACAAGGATATAAAGTCAGCTGAGAACTGCAAATGTGTAAGAGAGTTTGCCATAAAGAATAAGATCACTAACTATTTTGAAGTTGGAAAAATGGGTATCGAACATGCTCTTTTACCTGAGCAGGGGCTTACAGTAGCTGGAGACCTTATTATTGGAGCTGATTCTCATACCTGTACCTATGGAGCTCTTGGGGCTTTCTCAACAGGAATCGGTTCTACTGATATGGCGGCTGGAATGGCCACTGGAAAAGCCTGGTTTAAGGTTCCTTCTGCTATCAAGTTCAACATAGTTGGCAAGCCTTCAAAGTGGGTCAGCGGCAAAGATGTCATCCTCCATATCATAGGAATGATCGGTGTTGATGGAGCTCTTTATAAGTCAATGGAATTTGTGGGAGAGGGCATCAGGAACCTTTCTATGGATGATAGATTCACAATTGCTAATATGGCTATAGAAGCTGGAGGCAAGAATGGTATTTTCACTGTTGATGACATTGCGCTTGCTTATATGAAAGAGCATGCACCAGGCAAAAAGATCACTGTATATGAGGCAGATGAAGATGCTGAGTATGATGAGGAATATACTATAGACCTTAGTAGCCTTAAGCCTACAGTTGCGTTCCCGCATCTCCCAGAGAATACTCATACCTTTGATGATATAGAGAACATTAAGATTGACCAGGTTGTGATTGGATCATGTACCAATGGAAGAATAGATGATCTGAGAATTGCAGCAGAAGTGCTTACAGACTATCACGTGGCAGAGGGAGTTAGATGTATTGTTATCCCTGCTACACAGAAGATATATCTTGAAGCTATGGAGGAAGGACTTATAAAGACCTTTATCGAGGCTGGCGCAATTGTTTCTACTCCTACCTGCGGACCTTGCCTTGGCGGATATATGGGAGTTCTTGCTTCCAAGGAAAGGTGTGTTTCTACCACAAACAGAAACTTTGTTGGAAGAATGGGAGCTATAGATTCTGAGATTTATCTGGCATCTCCGGCAGTTGCGGCTGCAAGCGCGGTTACAGGTAAGTTATCACAGCCAAGTGAGCTGGGACTTTGATGGAGGAGAAAGAGTATGAAGGCAGCTAAGGGAACAGTTTTTAAATATGGTGACAATGTAGATACAGACGTAATTATTCCAGCAAGATACTTAAATAGTACAGATGCTTCTGATCTTGCTAAGCACTGCATGGAGGATATTGATAAGGACTTTGCCAGCAAGGTAAAGGCTGGAGATATCATTGTTGCAGATAAGAATTTTGGATGCGGATCTTCCAGAGAGCATGCGCCTATAGCCATAAAGGCCAGTGGTGTAAGCTGTGTTATTGCAAAGAGCTTTGCCAGAATTTTTTACAGAAACAGCATAAATATCGGTCTTCCAATCATCGAATGTGAAGAGGCTGCAGATGCTATAGGAGCTGGAGATACTGTTAGCATTAACTTTGATACAGGTATGATTACTGATGAAACAACGGGTCAGAGCTTTAAGGGACAGGCTTTTCCTCCATTTATGCAGAAGATTATTGATTCTGAGGGGTTAATCAATTATATTAATTCTAAGGATTAATTTTGGGAGGATAGTTTTTAATGAATAGGTTGTTCTGCGTCATTCCATGCTATAACGAGGAGGCAGTGCTTCCAGAGACGTCAAGGCGCCTTCAGAATAAGATGGAGAGTCTTATAAAGAGCGGGAAGATTTCTGAGGATAGCAGAGTTATATTTGTGAATGATGGTTCAAGGGATAATACCTGGAATATGATAAGTGAGCTTCATGACAAGAACCCACTGTTTCAGGGAATTAATTTATCCAAAAATATGGGACATCAGAATGCTCTATTGGCAGGACTTATGACAGCCAAGGATCTGTGCGATGCAGCTATTTCAATGGATGCAGATCTTCAGGATGATATTGATGCTATTGATGAAATGGTTGAGAAGTTCCTTGCAGGAGCTGATGTTGTTTATGGTGTACGTTCTAAGAGAACTACAGATACCTTCTTTAAGAGGTTTACTGCAGAGAGTTATTACAAGCTTGTCAATGCCCTTGGGGCCAAGACAGTTTATAACCACGCAGATTACAGGCTTATGAGCAGACGTGCACTTTTGGGACTTTCTGAATTTGGAGAGGTCAATCTTTTCCTTAGAGGAATAGTTCCTATGGTAGGCTACAATGTAGACTATGTTTACTATGAGAGAGCTGAGAGATTTGCAGGAGAGAGTAAATATCCACTCAAGAAGATGCTGAGCTTTGCTATAGAAGGCATCACTAGTCTTAGTACTAAGCCTATCAAGATGATCACAGGGCTTGGAATGTTTATCTTTTTTGTGAGCATTGTGGTTCTTGTATATAGTCTTATCAGACATTTTACAGGTAATACAATTCCTGGATGGACTACTACAGTTCTTTCTGTTTGGGCTATTGGTGGACTTATCATGATATCTCTTGGAGTCATTGGTGAGTATATTGGTAAGATTTATCTTGAAACCAAGAACAGGCCAAGGTTTATAATTGAATCATATATAGCTGATGAAAATGATGAGGCTGTATTTAGAGAAAATGAGCACAGATAATAGCTGTGCTCTTTACACGTTACAATATAGTTAGGAGATTATTTAAAATGGCAAAGAAACCAGAAGATTTTAAAAAGCAGATGGAGGAAAATTTCAAGGTTGCTCCTTCAGAATTTTCACATGTAAAAAAGGTGATTGGTATAGTAAGCGGAAAGGGCGGCGTTGGAAAGAGTCTTGTTACTGGTCTTTCTGCTGCTATCATGAATAAAAAGGGCTACAAGACAGCAATCATGGATGCTGATATAACAGGTCCTTCAATTCCTAAGATGTTTGGTATTGGCAAAGCTAACTTTGCTGATGAGAATCAGCTCCTTATTCCAGCAACTTCCGAGGGCGGCATAAAGATCATGTCCCTTAATATGCTAATGGACAATGAGACAGATCCTGTAGTCTGGAGAGGCCCTGTAATAGCAGGAATTGTTAAACAGTTCTGGGCAGAAGTAAACTGGGGCGATGTGGACTTCATGTTTGTAGATATGCCTCCAGGAACAGGTGATGTTCCTCTTACTGTTTTCCAGTCACTTCCTGTTGATGGCATCATTGTGGTATCAACACCTCAGGAGCTGGTTGAGATGATCGTTGAGAAGGCTATCAACATGGCCAACCTTATGAATATTCCAGTTCTTGGTATCGTAGAGAACATGAGCTATATGAAGTGCCCTCACTGCGGTGAACCAATAAATATCTTTGGTGAGAGTAAGATTGAGAGCTATGCTGCTTCCAAGGGACTTGATATCCTTGGCAGGATTCCACTTGATCCGGCTGTAGCAGGTCTTTGCGATGCGGGTAAGGCAGAGGATATTGAAAATGACTTTATGGACAGCCTTGTTTACATTCTTGAGGGAATGATAGATTGATCTTTACTGACAATAAATAATTGGATGGTGAGCATATGAAGATTAAACCTGAGAAAAACCAGATAACCTGGGGGATAACTATATTTGTAGTTGCTGTGGCACTGCTATGCGTTTATTATCTGATGTTTCACTGGTCCAGCGCTCTGGCTTCAATCAATACAATAATCAATGCTATTTCAGGAATCATAATTGGAATAGGCCTTGCTTATGTCCTCATACCTGTTCTTGATGCAGTAGAGAGAAGGATTCTTAAGCCTATATATGTAAAAAGAGGATACGATGTATCTTTTTCCAAGGATGCCAACTGGAAAAAGAGAAAGCAGATGAGAGCAATCGCTGTTCTTATCACTATGTGCATCTTTCTTTTGATGATATATAGTCTTTTTAGTACAATCCTTCCTCAGCTGGTAAACAGTATCAGGGAGATTTCTGATAAGCTGCCGCAATATGTCAGAAATCTTGATACTACAGCTAACGCATGGCTTGAGAACAATCCAGATCTGCAGGAACTTTCTAATGTGTTTATTAAGGGGTATTATGCGACCTTAAGTGATTACGTTTTTCAGCAGCTTCTTCCTGCTCTTCCTGATGAGAATACCTTGCCAAGGCTTGTATCTAGAAGTTTTATGACTGTAGTTAATGTATTTTTTGATGTTTTGGTTGGTGTTATTGTTGCTATCTATATCCTTAATTCTAAGGAAAGATTTACAACACGAGGCAAGAAAATGGCATATTCTCTTTTTAGAGAAGACTTTGCCAATGAACTGATTGGTGGCTTTAGATTTGTAAATAAGACCTTCAAAGGCTTTATTGGTGGCAAAATCATTGATTCTATTATAATTGGAATCCTGTGTTATATAGGCTGTATGATTCTTAAAATCAATTACCCTTTGCTTATCTCTGTAATTGTTGGTGTTACCAATATTATTCCATATTTTGGACCTTACATTGGTGGAATCGCAGGAGCTCTTTTGCTGGTGATGATCGACCCTATGAATGCACTTGAGTTTCTTATTTTTGTTATAGTCCTTCAGCAGTTTGATGGGAATATCCTGGGGCCAAAGATTCTTGGAGGGTCAACTGGGCTTTCCAGCTTCTGGGTTATTTTTGCAATTACCTTCTTTGGAAGTATTTGGGGAATAGTTGGACTTTTACTGGGAGTGCCGGTTTTTGCAGTTATCTATGCCTTTTTCTCAAGACTTACAAATCACTTCCTTGCAAAAAAGAGCCTCAGTACCTTTACAGGGGATTATTACGATCTTGCTTATATTGAAGGCGGTGAATATAAAAAGCTCAGTGATCCATCAAATACTAAGTATAATTCTGTTAGAAGAGAGTCCTCTTTCATAAATTTGTTTAAAAAGAGAGTGAGTACTACTGAGCAGTTTTCCTCTGACAAAAAAGACAGTCCAGTTGCTAATAATCTGGCTAAACCAGATAAAAAGAAAGATGAGGAAAACTAACTAGTGGAAACATAACTAGTTTTTACTTGACGGATTTTAATTATGAATTATAATGTTACTAATTAGTGCTTTGAAGTGTTAAAGTGCATTTGATAATTCTGGATGTGTATGCATCTAAGTTTTGGAAGGGGATATAAGATGAGCAAAAAGAATCTTGATTGGGCCAATATTGGATTTGGCTACATGGTTGCAGATAAGCGCTATGTTTCAAATTATAAGGATGGAAAGTGGGATGAGGGTACTCTTACCACAGATTCAACAGTAACTCTTAGTGAGGATGCTGGAGTTCTTCATTATGCACAGGAGTGCTTTGAAGGACTTAAGGCATACGAAACAGAGGATGGTAAAATAGTCACTTTCAGACCTGACCTTAATGCTAAGCGTATGGTTGATTCTGCTGAGCGCCTTGAGATGCCTGCTTTCCCAGAGGATAGATTTATAAAGGCAGTAGAAGAGGTTGTTGCTGCAAACAAGGACTGGGTTCCTCCATATGGAAGCGGCGCAACACTTTATATCAGACCTGTTATGTTTGCTACTGGAAATGTAATTGGAGTTAAGCCTGCTGATGAGTACCAGTTTAGAATCTTCGTAACTCCTGTAGGCCCATACTTTAAGGGCGGAGCTAAGCCAATCGTTGTTAAGATTTCTGACTTTGACAGAGCAGCTCCTCACGGAACTGGTAATATCAAGGCTGGTCTTAACTATGCTATGAGTCTTCACGCTATCGTGACAGCTCATGAAGAGGGCTTTGCTGAGAACGTATATCTTGATGCTGAGTCAAGAACTTACATCGAGGAGACTGGTGGAGCAAACATCCTCTTTGTTACTAAGGATGGAGGACTTGTAGTACCACAGTCCCATACAGATTCAATTCTTCCATCTATCACTAGAAGATCAATTGTATATGTTGCAAGAGAGATTCTTGGTATGAATGTAGAGGAGAGACCTGTTAAGCTCTCTGAGGTTCCTGAGTTTGTTGAGATGGGACTTTGCGGAACAGCTGCAGTTATCAGCCCTGTTGGCAAGATCAATGACCATGGCAAAGAAATTTGCTTTGCTTCTGGCATGGATGAGATGGGACCTGTTATCAAGAAGCTGTACGATACACTTACAGGTATCCAGATGGGAACTGTTGAAGCTCCTGAGGGATGGATTCATGTAATTGAGTGATAAACTGAAGCTGATAAGAAGAAATGTGTAAATAGTTAATAGAGAAAAATGTGGCGCTGTGATTAAGTTCACAGCGCTATTTTTATGCAAATAATTAAGTATTCTTAATTGCGCAAATTGTTGAAAAAAATCTGACTATACAATAATATATAAAACAGGGAACGCAAAAACGTATATTGTATTCAGGGAAAATGGAGGAGGATACAGATATGGCTAAGGATTATTTCTTGAAGACAGAAAACAACACTAAACTATCCATTGCAGATCTTGAAGAACCAGTGAGGGAAAATTATCACGAATTCTTTAGTCCTCTTGGATGTAGATTTAGCAGAGTATATTTTGGCTGGAATCATGGTAAACCGCTACTGTGGAGAGTTCTTAAGAAGGAATGTACAGACTTTAATGGCGAAAAATTTGGTGATAGGAAAACTTTACTGATTGATTGCGACTCTGTAATATCAAAAGGTATTTATGATTCCTCCAAAAAAGACAAAGGACAGCTTTCAAGATGGAGAAATTGCTGGCTGAATAGTTTTCTTAATGGGGAATTTTATGCTGACAATGTAAAATTGAAAAATTATATTGCGCCAAGCTATAAGAGAGAAAAGAATAGTTCAGACTATAATACTGTGGCTGTTAATTTTGAACCTCTTGAAGGTGAAAATTTCTTTGTTCTGGATTGTTCTGAGATATTAAATAGTGGATACTATGGTGGCACTCATGGCATGTGGGATTCAAACCCACAATTTGCAAAGCGCTTTGAAAAAGAGGTTACGAACTATTGGCTTCGCTCATACACAAATGATACTACCGCAGTTTATATGTATTTTTTTAATCATGGTAATGGGGATGATTATCAATTTGAAAATGCCGATAAAACCGCTTCGATTGGAATAAGCCCGGCTTGCAATATTGATATGTCCAGTATTTTATTATCTTCAGAGGTAAAAGCTGGGTGTTATAAGTTGACTTTTATAGATAAAAATAGATCGGTTAAGCTTTCGCCAAGCAAAAAACCAGAAGTAAAAGGCAATACTGTTACAATTAATTATACTGTTTCTGGATTAGTGAATAGTAATTCGTTTGCCTTGATGATTTTGGATAAGGAATATACATCCCAGAACACTAACAATGCTTCTATTTTGTACTATGAACAAGTAGATATTAATTATACTTCAGGGCGTAGAGGAAAATCAGAATTCAATTTACCTGGAAAGTTTAATATTGGTGACTGGGGCGAAAACTACAGAGTTTATATGATGGTAGAAAGCGCCAATTGGGATTATGAAAGCGACTATGCTTCTATGCCTGTAGAAATTAAAAGTAGTGACCTTGGCCTGGATAGTTTTAGTATTAGCTTTGATCTAAATGGAAAGAATGGTAATGCACCAACAACTCAGACAGTTAAAAAAGGCGGGGTTGCCACGGAACCAGAATACCTTGAGATTGATGGCTACTACGTAGAAGGCTGGTACGATGGAAAGACTTGTTTTGATTTTTCAAAGCCAGTTAATAAAAATTATAAGCTTGTAGCTAAATGGCTAAAGGCAGATGATGCCGGTATTTGGATTGATGGAAGACGCTTACCTAGTAAGGGAGCAACTTTAGAATTAAAACAGGGAAAAGTTGTTTTTTCTCCTGGTGCAAAGGCGAATAAGTTAAGATTTATCAATGCACTTGTAACAAGGTGTTCTAAAACAAAACAAGGAAGATCTGCTGGAATATATGTCTCAAATATGGCGGTTACTATAACAGGAGATGTAGAAATAAACGTTCCAGATGCTGACCATTCCATTTTTGTAGATGGAACTGACAATAAAAAAGAAGCTTCAATTACTTTCGATGCTTCTTCTAGTGTTGCTACATCGGTTACAACAACAGGAAGCAACTTTGCGGTTATGGCAGAAAATGCAAAGGTTATTTTTTCCTCTGCAAATGTAATGATAAAAGATGCTAATAGGAGGGCGCTTGTAGCAGTTGGTGGAGGAAAACTAATCCTGGAAGATGATGTTTCGCTTGTGTCTCCTAGAAATTCTTTCGTTAGAAAAGTAGATGATGACAGTGTTCTATATGAATCAGACGGAAGGACACCGGCAACGACTGCCTATATTGTTGGCCATTATGAGGGCGTTTATGATATTTGGGTTGGCGAAAGTCAGGTTAATTTCGGTAAGCCAAATAGAAAGATAAAGTGTGATGAAGGAGAGGCAGAATTTGATCCTAAGACAAGGACACTTACTTTCTATAATGCAAAGATTAAAAAGGGTTACCAGATCGATGGCGGCAGGTGTGTTGGCATTTACTCAAGAAATGAGAACCTCACTATCAAAGGAAATCTGACAATTGATGATCCATCTTTAGAAGCAGGCATTCGCTGTGATGATTTTGCTGTGTCTGACAGTCCACTTAAGATTGAAGGTAATATCAAGATAAATGCAGGCAAATATGGCATACAGACACATCTAAAGGATGTTACCTTTGGAAAGGGAACATTTGATATTAATACATCTGATGATACGGGATCTGCACTATACGTAAACGGCAAGACCGACCTTAAGTCAGCAGGAGCTAAGATTACCTCTCCTAAGGGCGGCGCAAACATATATGATAACAATACTGGATATAGTTTTGTGTATGATACTCCAAATGGAGAAAAGATTTCGTCTGATGTTGTTATAAAAGCATAACTAAATAGATGCCTGGAGGGTGGTAGAAATACCACCCTCTTTTTATGCACATCAGTTGCAAGCAAACCTTTGTTCCATTATTATATTTATAGTGAAAAAAGTAATGAAGTGGGGATTATAAATGATTGCATATGTAAACGGAATCCTTGAAAACATCGAGGAAGGTCTTGCCGTTGTTGATGTTAATGGGATTGGTTACAATATAAATATTTCTGGTTCTACTATGGACAGAATGCCTGGAATAGGTGAAGCTGTCAAACTCTATACCTACACAAACGTTAAGGAAGATGCCTTTACGTTATTCGGGTTTTTATCAAGGGATGAACTGAATCTGTTTAAGATGCTTATTACAGTTAATGGAATTGGTCCCAAAGGCGGTCTTTCCATTCTTTCTGTTATGACGCCTGATGACCTTAGGTTTGCAATCCTGGCGGGAGATAGTAAGTCCCTTTCCAAGGCTCCCGGAATAGGCAAAAAGACCGCAGAGAGAATCACATTGGAACTGCGTGATAAACTCAAGGTTTCTGAGGATGAGCTTTTAGCTGGCGGAGCAGGCGCTAGCGCTATGTCTGGTGTAAGCTCTGAAGGCGACGGCATTAATCCTGCAAGAGACGAGGCTGTTGCAGCTCTGGTTGCCCTTGGGTACAACTCTACGGATTCTATGAAGGCAGTAAGGAAGGTTCTGGCATCAAACCCTGAAGCTGGTGATGATACGGAAAGACTCCTCAAGCTGGCATTAAAAGAAATGTTCTGAACACTTAGGCAATAACTAAAGTGAATTGAAATTAGATAATAAAGCAAATGGTATAAAAACATGGAAAAGCGAAAGATAAATACCACCGCTCGAAGCGTGGATACAACTGAAAAAGTAGAGGACGCCAGGATTGAAGGATCACTTCGTCCAAAGCGTTTAGAAAACTATATAGGACAAAAGAAGATAAAAGAGAGCCTTAAGATCTATATTGAGGCAGCTAAAAAGCGTGGAGACTGCCTGGATCACCTTCTCTTTTACGGTCCTCCCGGACTTGGTAAAACTACCCTGGCTGGCATCATAGCAGCAGAGATGGGAGTTAATATCAAGATTACCAGTGGCCCGGCAATCGAGAAGCCTGGAGACATGGCAGCAATTCTTAATAACCTTCAGGAAGGAGATGTACTTTTTGTTGATGAGATACACCGCCTTAACAGACAGGTAGAAGAGGTCCTGTACCCGGCAATGGAGGACTATGCTATTGATATCATGATAGGTAAAGGCCCTACAGCCAGATCTATAAGACTAGACCTTCCGCATTTTACCCTGATTGGGGCAACTACAAGGGCTGGAATGTTATCGGCACCACTACGAGACAGATTCGGAATGGTCCACAGGATGGAATTTTATGATCTTGATGAGCTTAGTACAATCATCATGCAGTCTGCAAAAGTTCTAAATGTAGAGGTAGATGAAAAGGGAGCTTTGGAAATGGCAAGGAGAAGCCGCGGAACCCCTAGACTTGCAAATAGAATACTGAAGCGAGTAAGAGACTTTGCAGAGGTTAAGTATGATGGCAGGATCACAGAGAATGTTGCTATTACAGCACTTGACCTTATGGATGTTGATAAAATGGGACTTGACCATACTGACAGAAATTTACTTATGACGATGATAGGCAAGTTTTCAGGTGGACCTGTTGGACTTGATACACTTTCTGCTGCGATAGGAGAAGATCCTGGCACTATAGAGGACGTATATGAGCCTTATCTTATAAAGAACGGCTTTATCAACAGAACACCCAGAGGCCGCGTGGTTACTGAGGCTGCATATCATCATTTAGGGCTTGAAATGCCGGAGTCTGGTGAAGTATAATGTGAATGATATATTTTTGGGTCTATTGTAGTTATTAAAGGCGAGGGGAGTAATATGGCATCTAAGACAGATACAGAGGTAATAATCGGGGGAAAGGTTTTTACCTTAAGTGGATACGAAAGTGAGGAATACCTTCAGAAGGTAGCCTCCTATATCAATAACAAGATTGCTGAATACAACAAGATAGATGGTTTTAAACGTCAGCCTATCGATACTCAGAATGTTCTTTTGCAGCTTAATATTGCAGATGATTATTTTAAGTCCAAGAAGCAGATAGAACTTATGGAGGAGCAACTCTCTGAGAAAGAGAAGGAACTCTATGATCTGAAGCACGAACTTATAGCCACACAGATCAAGCTTGAGAACACTGAGAAAAATGGCAAGAATCTTCAGACCAAGCTTGATGATTCTTCCAAGAAGATAATTCAGCTTGAGACCCAGATTAAGGGAACAGGTAGTAAGAAATAATGATTAGGGCTGCTGTACCAGCAGCCTTTTTAAGTTTTTAAGTCTTTAAGGTTTTGATCATGAATAAAAAAGTTGAACTTTTGGCGCCAGCTGGCGGATACGAGACAATGGTAGCTGCTTTTAATGCAGGAGCAGACGCGGTATATCTTGGTGGTTCCAAATTTGGAGCAAGAGCTTATGCCGACAATTTTGACACTGAGCAGGTACTGGATGCTATCAGATATGCCCATCTACATGATAAGAGAATTTACATGACAGTTAATACCCTGGTAAAAGAAAGAGAGTTTAGCCAGGTCTATGACTTTATGGTACCTTTTGCTCAGGAAAGGCTTGATGGGGTAATAGTACAGGACCTTGGTGTCATGCGCCTTATTCGGGATGAGTTTCCTGATATTGAATTGCATGCCAGCACTCAGCAGACTGTTACTGGAGTCTATGGAGCCAGGCTCTTAAAGGACCTTGGATGCTGCAGAGTAGTGCCAGCCAGGGAACTTAGCCTTATGGAGATGAAGGCTATTAGAGAGAAGGCCGATGTTGAGGTTGAGGCCTTTATCCATGGAGCTATGTGCTATTGCTATTCAGGAGCATGTCTTTTTAGCAGCATGGTCGGAACAAGAAGTGGTAATAGAGGAAGATGTGCGCAGCCCTGCAGGTTGCCATATCAACTAAAGGGAACTTCTGCGGCAGGCGAAACCTATCCTCTTAGCCTTAAGGACATGTGCACCATAGGCATTATTCCTGAACTTATTGAGGCGGGAATTGATTCCTTCAAGATAGAGGGCCGCATGAAAAAGCCTGAATATGCTGCAGGTGTAACAGCTCTTTATCGCAAATATATTGATAGATATTATGCTGACAGAAAGAGCGACATGACAGTTCCAAAAGAGGATATGGACATCCTTAAAGGCTTATATCTTAGAACTGGCATCAGCGAAGGGTATTACCATCAGCATAATGGTAGAGACATGGTGACCATCACATCACCAGCTTACAATGGAACCTCTGATAAGGTTCTTAACATGGTAAAAGAGAAATATCTCACAGGTGAAAAGAAGATTGAGTGCAGGCTGGATGCATATCTTACTCTTGGAGAGCCCATGGTTCTTACTATGGCTGTCAAGAAGAATGGCGAAGAAATCTATGAAACTGTCACAGGAAGTGAAGTTCAGGCTGCCAGCAAGAGACCTATGGATGAGGCATCAATCAGAAAACAGCTTGAAAAACTTGGGAATACGCCATTTGTGGCCAAAGATATAAATATTTCAATAGAGGATCTTGGCCAAGGCTGCGGGATATTTGTTGCTGTCAGCGAGCTGAATGAACTTAGAAGAGCCCTTGCTGAACAGATGTTGGACAAATTGACAGATAAAGGCCAGAAAGAAAGCTTTCAACATAAAGAATCTTATAATGATCGTGCTGATGCTCAAAAAGGTGAAGAGATTAGAACAGATTGTATTGATAAGACGGGTTTATTTCACGTTCTTGTGAATACAAGCGAGCAGCTTGAAGCTGTAATAGAGACTATTAAAGACTATACTGAGAAAATAAGAGTATACGTTGACAGTGACCTGTTTTTTAAGCTATCAGACTGGGCAGCGTCAGAGATAAAAGCTTTTAAGGAAGAGGAAAAAGCTGAATTTATTGTGGCTCTTCCATTTATGACGAGACAAGAGAAGCACGACGGAACTAGAGATATTGAGCAGATAGCTAGAGCCATGCAAGATGGTCTGTTCTCCGGAGTTTTGGTAAGAAATCTGGAGCAGATAGGTTTTTTGAGAGATATTTCTTTTGATGGCAAGGTAATACTTGATTACGGTGTATACATGTGGAATGGCCAGGCAGCTAATATGGCTATGGAATTTGGGAAAGAGAACTTTAAGATTAGAGAACTATCTATTCCGCTTGAAGTAACATTCCATGAAGCCAAGGAGATTGCGGATTCTATTATTGAAAAAACTGGTGCTATAGTATCTTACAATGTGTACGGCGCTGCACCTATGATGATCAGCGCAGGCTGTGTCAAGAAGACACTTGATAAGTGCAGCGGAAGATTAAATGAGTTTAACAGGGAAAAGATGACTCTTGTAGATAGAATGGGTAATAACCTTCCTGTTACTACAAACTGCCGTAACTGCTATAATGTGATCTGGAATGCACATCCGACTTCTCTTCACAAGAAGCTTGAGAGTATTAGAAATTCAGGGAAATTTGATCATTTAAGGGTTGACCTTACTACGGAAAATAAGAAAGAAAGTATTGAAATCTTAAGTGCCTTTTTATACGGGGATCAGGATGAACTTAGAAATCTTGATGATAAGGGTTATACAACAGGTCACTTTAAGCGGGAAGTAGAATAGACAGATGGAAATTTATGTGACGGAAATATCTAAATATGTGATCACGCTGTTACTTTTTTTGTATACCTTGGAAGCCTTTTTGGTTTTCATAAGAAAGACGGAAGAAGACAGAAAAGGCGTGTACATAAGACAGATAATCTTAATGTTTGCAGTACAGATAGCGTGCTTTGTCCAGATCCTTGCAAGGACTGGCAAGGCCCAGTACGCATTTTTCTTTGCGTTTCAGATAATTATTTTCGCATCTGTGCTGACACTTTTTTATTTGATTTATCCTGAGGGGAACAGGTTACTGATAAATAATAGCTGCATGCTTCTTATGATAGGAATGATCATACTTACAAGACTTTCCTATGATAAGGCTATCAAGCAGTTTTTTATAATTACAGCGTCTTTTGTTGTGGGATTCTTTGTTCCTGAGCTTATCTTCAGGTTTAACTTTCTCAAGAAATTTACTTATGTATATGCAGGTGCTGGAATAGTTGCTATTGGTGCCGTTCTCATACTTGGAGCAGCTACGCATGGCTCCAAGATCAGCTATACGATAGCCGGAATCACTTTTCAGCCCTCGGAATTTGTAAAGATAGTCTTTTTGTTTTTTATGGCAGCGGCCCTTTATAAATCAGAATCAATATTGGAGCTTTTTTTGACTTCGGTGATCGCGGCGGCACACGTTATAATTCTTGTTTTATCAAGGGACCTTGGAAGTGCGCTTATCTTTTTCGTGATTTATCTGGCACTTATTTATATTGCAACAGAAAATATAGGATATCTGGCTATAGGCCTTTCATTTGGCGTATTGGCAAGTGTAATCTCCTACAAGCTCTTTACCCATATTCAGGTGAGGGTGCAGGCGTTTTTGGATCCTTTCAGCGATATAGAAAGGACGGGCTACCAGATTTCGCAGTCCTTGTTTGGAATCAGCAGCGGTTGCTGGTTTGGACTTGGGCTTTATGGAGGCTCGCCCCAGTCTATTCCTTATGTTGAAAGAGATTTTATTTTTTCAGCAATAGCAGAAGAACTTGGAGTATTATTCGCTATTTTTATGGCTCTTATCTGTGTCAGTACCTTTATCATGCTGATGGTTGAGGGCTATTATATAAGAGATAAGTTCTACAGGCTCATAATTACTGGAGTTGCAGTGGCTTATATATTCCAGACTTTCCTCACTATAGGAGGCGGAGCTAAGTTCATACCTCTTACAGGAGTTACTCTTCCTCTTGTGAGTTATGGAGGAACATCTGTATTTGTTACCGTTTTGATGATCATGATATCAGAAGGCGTGTGCATGATCAGAGTGGATGAGGAATATGAACTTGAGGAGAGAAGACGCAAAAGAAAAAGACAGCAAAGGCGACTTGACAGAGACCAGACTTATAGGAAAGAAACTTACAGACAAGAGGATACAGGCAGAGATGGAAGATCTCAGGAATATACCAAGAGACAAAAGACAAACTAAGAAAAAAATAAGATCAAAGCCAATCATTGTACTATCGGTTTTTTATATTGCTTTATTTGGATCACTTTTGGGATATATCTGTAATTACGCATATAGCAACAAGCAGGAACTTTTTAATAACAGCTATAATACAAGACAGCAGATTATACTTTCCCAGAATTACAGGGGTGAGATCTTATCTAGAAATGGCGATGTCCTCGCTTATACAGAAACTGATCCTGATGGAACAGAAAAAAGAGTTTACCCCTATGGCAAGGAATTTGCTCATGTAGTTGGCTATTCTACAAATGGTAAGGCCGGAATAGAGGCCATGGCCAACTATTATCTGATAAATACAAATATTGACCTTCAGGATAAGGTTAAATATGAGGCTGCTGGTTCCAAATATCCAGGAGATAACGTCTATACAACTCTTGATGTTAATCTTCAGGAGGTTGCTTTTAATGCACTTTCTGCAAGAAAGGGAGCGATAGTTGTAACTGATCCAAAAACCGGAGAGATACTTGCTATGGTATCAAAGCCCGATTTTGATCCAAATACCATTGCTGATGAGTGGGAGTCAATGATAGCAGATACTTCTCCTGATGCTAAACTTCTAAACAGGGTAACGCAGGGAGTTTATCCTCCTGGATCAACTTTTAAGATAGTTACAGCACTTGCCTATATCAAGGCCCATCCAGATGATTACAAGAACTACAGATTTAGCTGTAATGGAAAATACAACTATGATGGTAACACTATTTCCTGCTATCACGGGGAAAATCATGGAGCTGTGGATTTTACCAGTTCTTTTGCCAAGTCCTGTAATTCATCATTTGCTAATATTGGACTAAGCGTAGATAGGGAGACTTTTGACAGGGCCTTGGAGGATCTTTTGTTTAATCAGGAACTTCCTCTTACAATTAACTATTCTAAATCCAGCGCTGTGTATGATGCCGCAACTTCAACCGGCGATATAATGCAGCTTTCAATTGGACAGGGAACAACTAGTGTAACACCTATTCATATGAATATGATCACCTGCGCTATTGCCAATGATGGTGTTCTTATGAAGCCATACCTTGTAACTTCTGTAAAAACTGAGACTGGCAAGGTTGTAAAAAGCTTTTCTTCCGAAGAGTACAAAAGACTTATGTCTTCTGAAGAAGCTACAATCCTTACTGAAATGATGGAAGAGGTAGTTCAAAGCGGCACTGCCAGCAAGCTAAAGGGGCTTACCTACACGGCTGCGGGCAAGACTGGATCAGCAGAGTTTAATTCAGGAACTTCTGATTCCCACGCCTGGTTTACTGGTTTTGCGCCTGCAGATGATCCTGAGATATGCGTCACAATCATAGTAGAGAATGCAGGTAGTGGAGGAAGCTATGCTGTTCCAATTGCCAAAAGAATATTTGATGCATATTTTGATGCGTAATATAATAGGATATAGGTGTCAATAGTTGATTTTGTCACTATATGATTTTTGTTTATGATT
>JAEEGL013756222.1_pt1 | contig 17484 bp, 16 predicted proteins | sample 9134231 | NCBI WGS metagenome assembly JAEEGL01 (sample SAMN16246548, study PRJNA631951) | gut metagenome | biome: gut microbiome; feature: rumen; material: fiber-attached | host: Bos | place: Iran: Karaj | collected 2018-10 | reverse complement strand
TAGCCCACGCGCATGCGCGGCCATTCGGATATTTTCGTGGACATCATGGACATCGCCCGTTCGGGCGCCGCGTAGAGCGCGTAGTGCATCCGGCTCAGCGGCTGCAGCGGGAAGGCGTAGTCCTTCTGCAGCGACGGCGCCCGGAAGGCGGAGCAGATCACCTCGACGTTGGTGTCCACGAACAGGCCGTCCGCGTCGAACGCGACGCGCTCCACCTCCAGCCCGGCCGCCTTGAACACGTCGGCCATCACGGTCTGGCAGAACTTGGCGTCCGCCGCCGCCCAGACGTCCAGGTCGGCGCTGCGCACGCAGTCCGCCACCTGTACGGTTTCCGCCACGGCCGCGAATGCCGCCAGAAAAACAAAAGTGCTCGCTTTACATTTCATGCAGTCTTCCGGTTACGTCCAGTTTATCATCGTGCTCGTCGTTTTCAAGTCAGGATATGATGCGCCACGCAAGTGCGGCAATGGCAAGGAGCAGGCAGACGCAAGCCGCCAAGGCGATCAGCTTGTACATCCTCTTGCGCATCCGCTTGCGCTTGAGACCGGACAGAAGCTCCTGTACGTCCTGGTCCTGGGTCTCAAGCACGAAGTCCTCGTCCACGCGCGGGGCGGCATTGGGTTCGGGGTTGAGATGCTGCGCCATGTCCTCGAAAGTCATATCCGCCTCCGCCGCGAACTCCGTCTCGCCCGAGGATGGCGCCGCATATCCGAGGCGCGCAAACGCGTCGACGACGGCCTTCGGCGAGGCAAGCCGGTTCTCCCGCTCCTTGGCGCACATGCGCGACAGCAGGGCCGACAGCTCGGGCGAGACCTTGTCGTTGAACGTGCGCACGTCCGGGATCGGCGACGGATCGAGAAGTTGCTGCAGCACCTTCGCCGGCGCGTCGTCCATGTAGGGACGTCGCCCGCAGAGGAGCTCGAAGAGGATGATGCCCAGGCTGAAGACGTCGGCCCGTGCATCGACGGCGCTTGAGTCGAGGGCCTGTTCCGGCGAGATGTAGGCCGGCGTGCCGAAGAGGGACTTTGCGGTCGTCTTGAGGGAGTCGATTCCGCCCGACGTCTTCGCGATGCCTAGGTCGAGCAGCTTGACGGTACCCTCCGTGGTCAACATGATGTTTTCGGGCTTGAGGTCGCGGTGCACCATGCCGAAACGCTGCGCCGCCGCCAGCACGTCCGCAACCTGCAGGATGATGCGAACGGCCTCCTTCTCCGGCATCGCACCGCCGAACGCGATCGTGGAGCGGAGGGTGTCGCCCTTTACGTAGTCCATCACGAGATAATAGATGCCCCGCGATGCGTCATATCCCGCGTCATGCACCGCCACGAGGTTGGGATGGCGTATGCGCGTTGCGAGCTTGGCCTCGCGGACAAATCTTGTCACGTACTCGGGCTTCGCCTCGGCCACCTCAGGATCGAGCACCTTGATTGCGAAGAGCGTCTCGAGCATGTGATGCCGCCCGAGCCAAATGGACCCCAACCCGCCCTGGCCGATCTTCTTTTCGATCACGTAGCCGTGGAACGACTCGCCGGGGTGGAGCACGGAACGCTTCTCTTCACCGAAGGGCCCGCCATCTTCGTTAATGTCATTGTCCTCTCGTTGCATCGGCTTACATTATAGCATATTTCGGCGTAGTGCGCGAAAGTAAACGCACCACGCCGCCGCGCGCCCATCTCAATCGCCGTCGTTGATATGCGAAAACCACGATATGCCCAGACGGAGAAAATATATGGTATAATACAGCCAGGGAAAAAAACATGAAAGAGACGCTTATGATGAAAACGACACTTTTAGCGGCAATCGCGTTTGCGGAAACGGCGTTACTGCCGCTTCATGCCGAGATGGCCGGTGCCAACGGTCTTGCAGCCGTAAAGTCCGCCGGAGATGCGATCTGCACGGTTTCCGACTCCGTGGCGATGTCCAACGGCATAGCCATCGTCGACTATGTGCTGAAGCCGGAGGCGGGGAGCCACATCAGGTGCCGGATTGCGCTTCCGCCGCCGGAGAAATGGAACGGCGGGTTCTGGGGCATCGGAAACAGCAGTTTCGGCGGCGGCCTGCCGGATACATACGGACTCTCGGCGGCCATGGGCGCCGCGGCGGCCACAACGGACCTCGGAACATCCGCCTACGTTTCCGGTGACGGACGCAAGAAGGACGTCCCGGCCGTAGTCATGCGCGACTATTCATGGCGCGCGACGCATCTCATGACCGTGTACGGAAAGCGTATCGTAAAGGCGTTCTACGGAAAAGAAGCGAGGCATGCGTATTTCCGCGGGGGGTCGTGCGGAGGCCGGCAGGGGCTTAGAGAGGCTATGCGCTTCCCGGCCGACTACGACGGCATCCTGTCGTCCATCCCAGCCGCAGCCCCGACAGTCACCAGCATGCAGTTCATCAACCTGTACAAACAGACGCACGACGACCAGGGGCGGGCCCTGTTCACCCGCCAGCAGCTGCGCGTGGTGGCCGACGCGCCCATCGAATACATGAAGGACCGCGACCCTAAGCCGTATGCGGGGAAGGTGCTGGCCAATCCGTTCCTTCCCGAACGCGACATCGAGGGGTTCCTCGCGCTCGCGGCGAAGAAGGACCCGTCGCTCGCGGACCCCGATCTGCAGCGTCGCCTCAAGAACATCTTCATGGGCGTCTCGCGCAACGGCAAGACCGTCTGCCACGGCATGCTGCCGGGCGCGTTCTTCGGGTTCAAGAGGGGGCGCAACTACGAGTGCAAGGGTGGTTTTCTCGGGGATTTGAGGCGCCGGCGGCTTGGCGTCGACAAGGTCATGAACTGGGAGGAATATGACGACGAGGTCGCGCGTAACGGAAGTCTCGTGAATGCGTGCTCCACCGACCTGAGCGCTTTTCGCGACCGTGGCGGGAAGCTTATCGTCCTGTGCGGCTGGGAGGACCAGACGACGCCGAGCCCAGAGACCGTGGCCTGGTACGAGATGCTCGCCGAGCGGAACGGCGGCTTCGACAAGACCGGAAAGTTCTGCCGCCTTTTCGCGTTGCCCGGCCATGCGCATGGCGGCGGCAAAGGCCGCATCAGCACGGCGGGCGGATATACGATAAAGCACCTTGATCTGCTTCGCAAGTGGGTGGAGGAGGGGAAGGCGCCGGAATCATATCCGCAGCGCTGGAAGGAGATGAAACTTACGCTTCCAATTCCCCCATATCCGTTCATGTGCTACCAGGACGACGGCGGCAACTGGAAGACGAAGCGCTATCCCGAGGGCATGGTGCGGCATCCGGATCCGGCGTATATGCCCTGAACGCCAGATCCCGCAACCTTTTTTTTTTCATTTTTTGCTGTTGACGGAACACGGGGGAGAAATGTACAATGTTAACAGCTTGGCGGAATTGGGTGGATCTAATCAGGAGAAGTATTACATGAATCGAGACAGAAAACGTGGAATATCATATCTCGAATATGCGCTTCTGGCGGCACTCGTCGGCATTGTCGGCGCCGTTGGCGTCATGAAGTACGGCAAGGCGATCAGCGACTTCTTCTCCACTATGGCAACCAAGACGGCTGACGTGACGCCGAAGAAGTAGGTTAGTGGCTAGTGGTTAGTTGTTAGTGGTTGGTGGTTGGCTATTGAGAATTTCAACGGGCCGAAAGGTCCGAAACCACAAAAAGGAAACAACAAATGAGTACACAGAGAAAGTTCGGCTCCCGCAAGGGCGCAACATTCATCGAGTACGCGCTTCTGGCGGGGCTCGTGGCGATCGTAGTCGCGGCGGCGGCGATGATCTTCGGTGATGACCTGCAGAAGCTCTTCACCACGACAGGGGAGAAGACGACGGAAGTCCAGCAGGGGGTCGACAAGGTGAAGCTGACCGCGACGCTGGACGCCGCAAGCGGCGAGAAGAAGGAATAATCGGAACAGCCCATGCTTAGGCGCTTTAGACGGCGCATCGCGAGCGAACGGGCGAGCGTGTATCTCGAGTACGCGCTCGTGACCTCGATCACGCTCGCGATCGCCGTCGCTGCGTTTAATCCGGAAAGCTGGTTCTTCAAGGGGCTGGGGGTGGATTATGCCTTCCGCGAGATGCTGATCAAGCTCCCTGTTTTCTGATGCCGATCGTCTGGATTGCCTTGCCGTTCATCCTCGCCTTCGCCTGCTACGGCGAAATACGGGAGAGGAGGATCCCGAACTGGCTGACGCTGGGCTCAATCGCGCTCGGGCTGGGTGCCGCCGCCATCGAGGGCGGCGTCGCCGGTCTCGTGGATTCCGCCTTGGGGTTGGCCATAGCGGGGGGGCTATTCCTTCCGTTCTGCCTTCTCGGGGTCGTGGGCGGCGGCGACATGAAGCTGATGGCGGCCGTCGGCGCGATCGTCGGCTGGCCCATGGTGTTGCGCGTCGTGTGCAACACATGCATAGCGGGTGGGCTTATCGCGGTTGCCATCATGGCGTGGAACGGCGTCTTGCTGACGACGCTCGCAAACGTGTTCAGGATCATGGTGGGGATGCAGAGAAGGTCGCAGGGCCTCCGCAACCCGCCGATGGTGCCGTATGCGCTGGCGATCACGATCGGTACGCTGGTGGCGGTGTTTTTGCAGGATTTCTAGAATTCCGGAAACGGGGAACCGGAACGATGTTCAAGTGGTTCACCAGAAACGACGGCTCCAGGATGGAGCGCGCGAAGCGGCGGCTTCGGTCGCCGCGAGGTTCGGTTTTCACCGAGTTCGCGATCGTGATGCCGATCGTCGTGATGGTGTGCAGCGCGCTTATCGAGATCGTGGGGCTGTGGGATGCGCAGGTGATGGCCAACCACACGGCCTGGACGGTCGGCCGTATCGTGATGGTGCGCGGGTCGGACGGCCTGGCGTTTTCGAGCGACCTGTCCCAACTGTCCAAAACCGGCATCGAGGGGAGCAAGATGCCCGACGCCCTCTCGAAATGTCTCACCGGCCTCAATCCGATCATCCAGGGCGTGAACCAGTTCAACAACCGGGGCAACATAGCCGCTCTTTTCCTGATGTCGACCTGCGGGATCGGCTACTTCGGGAAGTCGCCGGGGTCGGCGCTCAGCGACACCTTCAAGACGCTTCTGGACGAGGGCGTGAAGGCCCTCACAGAGGGCATACCCGAATGGATCGCGTCGGCGGTGACCGATTTCACGATAAAAGTCGACGCCATCGGCGGTTCCGGCGTGATGGCCGCAGTGACAGAAAAGGTGAACGAGCTGGTCAGCCGCATTGTGACCGAGGTCGTGGATTGGGCGATAACGCCGCTTGTCAAAGTTCTGAAGAAGGCCCTGCAGGCCGCGTTCGACCAAATATTCGGCGCGGACGGATTCAAGCTCGACAAGCTCTTCGACGACGACGGTGCGGGTGCGCGCCGGGCGCGGCAGCTATACGGGGCGGCGCAGCGCATCGTGCGCGCGAAGTCCGTGGCCGGCCAGGAGGTGCTTACGGTGACGGACATGACGAGCAGCAGCAGGCCGTTCCTGTTCGCACAGAGCAGTACGTACGACGATCAAAGGCATCTTGTCTATCCGCAGGTCGTCGACGACAGCGCCAAGAGCGATGGATACTTCGTGACGGGGGCCCACGGCTGGCCGCCGAACAAGAACGGACTGGCGATGGCGCGGGTGGAGATCAACTGGCCGTACGAGAGCGGCTGGCTGTTCCCCGTAGTGTCCGGGCGCGCGGCGCCGACCGTGGCGCCGCCGCTCGCCAAGGGACACAGCATGGTGTTCCCTCAGCCGAAGATCGTCAAGGCCAACCTCTACTCCAAGGCGGCAAAGGCGTTCGATCCCGGCTCCTACACGGGCGACACCGACGTCGATGCGATGGACAAGCTCGCAAACGAGATGAAGGATTATCTTAAGCGCGTGAAGTTCTGCATGCAGTACAGGATATGCGAAGAGAAGCTGACATTGGCGCGGGGCATGTTCGAGATCTGGATGTGCTGCGACGAGCTTAGGAGCTTGTTTGGCAATACCGGCAACGCCGACTATGAAAAGAGCTGGGAGGCGCTCAAGGAAGTCTTGCCCAAGAAATATGAGGGATACGAGATTGAATGGACACGCGACCTGATTTCGGGCGAGTTGCGCTGGAACGGCTACCATGAATACGAGTATTTCTACTGGAATGGCGACCTGGAAGACACCAAGGAGGCGGGCTCCAAGGAAGAACAAGTGCATAGACGCTACGGCTTGATCCTCTGCGAAGCGAACGGCGACCTGGGTTTCGGCGGCTGGTTCGACGGCGACGGGCATTGGCCCAACTGGCATTCGCACTTGTACGACAGGTACGGTCGTCGTCACGACAACCGGGACGAATACGGGAGGTATTACGCGGCGGTGACGGAGACGGCACACAATGTCAACGGACTGACGTATGCCAATTCGACCGTCAACAGATACGGGTGGTGGAGCGAACGTTCCTACGGACATACGGGTTTCGATAATGTCTTCAACGCCTACGCGGACAGGACGGATCTGTCGGACGACGACAAAAAGTGGCTGGGGAAACTGGTGGCGGAGTTGCATGCAGAGGCGGAGAAGGAGAAAGAGATTAAAGAGGGTGACATAATCTTCAAATACCATCCCAACTATGGCATATACCACGTCATTGGGCGATTCGCGCAGCGCAACCACGTGAACGTGCACAACATAGTCAAGTGGGCGGCGGGGAGCGAACTCGAGGAGTGGAAGGAGATGGACAAGGCGGTGGAGGAGACGGCGAAGCTGGCGGACAAGCTGTTCCCCGCCATCCAGAAGCTCATACATGATGAAATCGCGGACATCGACGAGATCCTCGACAGCAAAGAGGAGAAATACGAAGGCAACCCCCAAGATCCGGTGTTTGACGAGTACGACGAGGAGACCCTTCAGCAGGATCCCAAGACGGCCGCGGAGGCGGCGAGGACTAAGTGGACGGCGATGAAGGGGAAGCTCAAGGCGAAACTCGCCGAGGTGGATGCGGCGGCGGTCATGTTGCGCGAGGCATGGCGGCAGTATGCGGGCTGCGCGGCGAGCTATATCGAAGAGCGCAGGAAATGCGTGGACACCTACTTCGTGGAGGCCTGCGTCAACGCTCTCGTCAAGACGAGAAACCCGCATCTGTTCGATCCGGAGAACGATGCGAACTTCAAGTTCCCGGCGGGGACGTTCCCGTACGATGTCGTAAAGGGGACGCGCGATATGCTGGACGCCGTCAACGTCTACCAGGAAGCTGTGAACAAGGCCTACGCGCTCGAGGTGGAGTACGGCGCGATGCTCGGGCTTGATAAAGCCGAAAAGGCGAAGCGCGAGGGCAAGACGCCGGCCGAGGTGATAGAGGGATTGGAGGATGGCGAGGAAATTCCCGAATCCGGGGATCCGTCGGAACCGTCAGGGCCCGGGACCCTGTCGGAGGATATAATCAAGTGGGATAGGCAGCATTTCGAGGGAGGCAAGTGGAAATGGATAAAGTGATGCGCATCATGCGAGGGCGCGTCGCCTCGGAAAGCGGCAGCGTGGGCGTGCTGGTGGCGTTCGTCATATTTCTCGTGATGGGGATGCTCACGATGACCTGGAACACCGCGCAGATTTCGAAGACGAAGATGCGTCTTCAGAATGCGGCGGACTCGGCGGCGCTCGCCCACGCGGTATGGCAGGCGCGCGGCATGAACGTGGTGCAGAACATCAACGACGAGATGTACGAGGGGCTGTCGCTCGCCGTGAAGCTCAGGAAGATCGCAGAAGGGCTCGAGACCGCCGCGCAGGTCCTGGACGGTCTCGCGAACATCCCGTACGTCGGCTGGATATTCAGGGGGCTTGCCATCATCTCGCACACCTTCGCCGCGTTGGCCGGCGGCGCCGGGGGATGGGTGGCCGCGCGAGTATGCAAATACTTCCTCAAATACCTCGTGATCATATATGCAAAAGGCGCGGCGCTCTTCGGGATCTGGAACGCTCAGCAGCTGGCAAGACAGAACGAGGCGGATCCTCTCGCGGCGGTCCTCACGGTGGGCATATATTCCATAGGTTTTTCCTACCCGCTCATGGATGCGTTCATGCTGCCGCTCGAGGCGTCCGGGAAAAGCGAGGTGAATACGGCGCCCTGGAAGGTCGGCGAGTCGCAGATACTGGGTTCGGCCAAACAGCCCTGGAAGGCCGTATACCAGATCACCGGCGGTAAGGACGCCTGGGAAATAAAGCCGTACGTCTCCAAGCGCGGCAGCCAGGAGGGGCTGGAGGGCACGGACGACAAGGTGACGGGCGACAAGGTGCTGCCGGGCCCCACGATGTGGATCGCGTTCAAGCTCGGGCAGAACATCCAGACGCTTCCGCTGGACGGATTCTTCAATTCCGACGACAGCAAGCGCTGGACGCACAAGTTGCCGTTCTTCGCGGTGGCGGCGGCGCAATGCATGACGGGCGATGTGATACCCCACTCGAAGAAGACGGAGGAGGGCAAAACGAACCAGCGCCCCGCCGGCTTCGGCGCCGGGGCTACGGCGAAGCTCGTGCCCGTCTCGCAGGTGTTCTACAATTGGAACAAGATCAGCGGCACGGCCGTGGATGCGATAATATATCATTAAAGGGTTGAAAAGTTGAAAAGTTGAAAAGTTGAAGGGTTGAAAAGTTGAAAAGTTGAAAAGTTGAAGGGTTGAAAAGTTGAAAGGTTGAAAAGTTGAAAAGTTGAAAGGTTGAGGTGAAAAGCGAAAGCGACATGTTGAGAAGGCTGAAGAGGCGGCTGGGGAGCGCTCGGGCGAGCGTGATGCTCGAGTTCGCCTTCGTCGTGCCGTTTGTCGTGGCCGCCATCGCCTTCGCCGCCGACTTCACCCGTATTCTGCGCACCGAGCAGCAGCTCGAGATAGCCACGCGCCTTGTCGCCGACGTCGAGGCGCACATGTGCGAATTCGGCAGCGGCAAAGACACCCCTTGCGCCGTCGCGAGGAGAATCGGCGAGGAATATCTCGTGACCGTGGCGCATGTCACCGACAAAACCAGCACCGACAAAACCAGCAAGGTTTTCATGAAAGGCGGGAACGGAAGCGCGCCGAATCCGATCACCAAGGCCATCGCGGCGATCAGGGGCTTCCTGAAAGGCGATATCAACGATTCCGGTTGGTTCTGGAATCTTGTGGGCAAGATACTCGGTTCGCTCATGAACTTCGTCACCTTCCGCACGATCGACTATCTGACGGAGGTGGTGCCGCACGACCGCGAGGTGTGGGTGACCACGGCGGTGTACGTCCCCACGGTTCTTCCCGAGGCGGCGTATTCGTGGTTTTTCATGCCCGCACAGGAAAGCGGGCACATGGGCGTGAGCCAGTTCGCGACGGATCTCACGTCCGGCAAGGCGACGACGGCGTGGGGTCTCAAGCTGCAGACGGATCACCGCCATCGCGTGTACTGCTACATGCCTGTGGTCGACGCCGTGCCGATCGCGCCGAAGACGTACGTGAGGGTGTTCAAGAGCTGGTGCTCGAGGCAGCCGTTCCTGAAAGGACTTGCGAATTGAAGGAAAAGCTCTACAGAACGGTCCTGTCGGTGCTGATTGTGGTGGGCTGCGTCATGGCGGTCCGCTGGACGATCCGCGCCGCGATGACGCGTGCGTACAGGGCCGACCGCGACGTGGGCGCGGCGGAGATGCCGGTCGTGCCGGCGCCGAGGCTCCATATGCTCGCGGCGATCGTGCCCAAGGAACTGCACGTCAACATCGCAGGGCTTGCGGCGACCCGCCGCGCCGAGCGCATGCACATGCCGTATTCCCTTGCCGTCACCATCGCGGAGGATAGGGCGAAGAGCGCGAACTGGGAGCGGCTCGACAACGAGAACGCCATTACGGTCAAGAATCTCTCCGGGATGGACAGGCTGTACAGGACGCCGGAGGGGGCGATCGTGCTGAGGGAGGTGCGTCCGATCAAGGGCGACGATTCGCTCATGGAGGATTTCACGATTCCGGCAGATGCGATTCCGGTGCATGGCGACATCATGACGCCCGACATGCTGGCGCGGCGGTCGGCGCACCGCCTGAAAGGGTTGATGCCGGCGGTGCTGCGGGACGTGGTGATCGGCAGTCCTCTCATGACGGAACTGATAAATCGCGGCGGTGGCTCGTCTTTGATAGTGCATTGCCTGGCGGACATGCCGGTGAAGGTCGCCGAAGAGGCCGTCATGAAGGCGGCGATCGGTGCAGGATGGACGCGGACCCCGTTTACGGACGTCCCCGGGGGAACCCGCCCCGGGGCCGCCGCGATCTACGGGGAGAAGAACCCTGCGGCCGATGCGCCGAAGGAGAGCTGGTCGAAGGCGAACCTTACCTTCTGCTACGAGGTCGTCGCGCGCGCGCAAGGCGCCGGATGCGACGTGAACTACCGTTTCACTGATGATGAAGTGTACGTTCCAACGAAAGGAAAAACGAATGAAGACTGAAAACCATACGAAGTTCGCCGTAGTCGCGGCGGTGCTTGTAGGCCTATTCGCCGTGGTGGCGGTGAACAAATACATAGCCAACCGCACGGCGGTCGCGCCAACTCCGAAGGCGTCGATCCTCGTGGCGACGATGGAGATCAAGGAAGGTTCCGAGATCGGCGAGGAGATGCTGGGGGCGGCGGAGATACCGTTCGACTCGCTCTCCAACATGCATATCGCCCTGCCGGCGAAGAACGATCCTGGCTACCAGAAGGCGTTTTCCGACGTGCTGGAGAAGATCACGAAGCGCAAGGCGAAACGCCTTGTCGCCGCGAATACGCCGATCTTCTGGATAGACATCGAGACGGAACCGAAGACGCCGTTCGCCGATCTCATCTCCGACGGCTACCGTGCAGTCACCGTGCCGGTCGATTCGGTGAGTTCCGTGTGCGGCTTCATCAAGCCGGGCAGCCGTATCGACGTGGTGCTTACGTCCTCGGAGGACAAGCTCGGCCTGGTGACCGGCCAGGCGGCGAAGGAGGCCGGTGGACGTGTGGTGTCCAGCGTCATCCTGCAGAACGTCTCCGTGATCGCCACGGACCGCCAGTACGATCTGCAGAGCGAACCCTCGGGCTACGGTACGATGACCCTTTCGCTGCCGACAAAGGCCGCCATCATGCTCGTCCAGGCGCGTACGATGGGGCAGATAACCTATCTGCTGCGCAATGTGCGCGACACCAAGACCGAACAGGACCGCACCAACGTGACTGTCGCGCCCGGCAGTTCGTTCGGCGAAACGGTCAAGTCGTTTCAGTGATTGAAGGGTTGAAAGTCAAAGTGCCAACCTGAAGGTAAAAGTCGATTGGGTAGAACAGGAGAAGAAATGCCATGAGAACGAGAATAGGGATCGCGGTCGTGTTGGCGGCATTTGCCGCGTCTGCCGTGGTGGTGCGGAAGCTTCCGCCCGTGACGGTGGCGGAAAACGAAATGATGGCGATGGACTCGATGAAGGCCACCGCCGTGCGCAGCTCCAACGCTGTGGTGTTCGGCGCGGCCTTGCGCGAATCGGGCGAGGCGGTCGTCTCCGGCGCGCGTCTCGGCGAGGCGACGCTCAGCTTCGTGGACGAGCGCGGCGTGTTCGCGACGCGGTCCGTGATGGTGGTGCCGACCTACTGGGAGGTGCTGAAAGGCATGTTCTCGGAGGATCCGGAGATAACGATCTCCATCGTAGGCGACAAGGTGGTCGTAGGCGGCGCCACCGCGAACGTCGACACGCTCCGCCGGGCGGATGAGGTGAAGAAGCTCGACCAGTCGCGCATCGTGGTGCAAGTCACCTATTCCACGGCGCAGATCGGCGAGCTGGTGAAGGATTTCCTTGCGCGTTCGAGCGTCACCAACATCGGCGTGAACGTCGTCGGACGCGAGGTGTGCCTTTCCGGCCGGATGTACGACTCGCAGTCCATAGAACAGCTGAAGAAGCGCGTGGAGGGGTTCGTGAAGGACTTCCCAGGCATCTCGGTCAACACCGACGAGCTTCGCATCTACAAGCAGAAGATCCTCATCAACATCGAGTTCGTGCAGTACAGCGACGCGATGTCGCGGAACCTCGGCTTCGAGGGGCCTGAGACGATCACGGCCGGGGTTGACTGGAACTTCGGATATTCCCATTCGAAGACCACGGGGGGATCCAGTTCGTCCAAGAGGGAGACCAGCACCGGGTTGTCCAGCGAAAAGAAATCCGGATTCGAGATGGAGCAGAACCAGACGACAGGCGCTTCCAGCCAGAAGCCCACCGACAGCCGGTCGATAGAATCGACCATGACCCGGATGGTCACCGGGGAGTCGGGGAAAGAAGGCGACTGGTCGCACAACTGGAACGGGGCGGCCAACGCCCATGTCGATGGGGTGCAGGCGACGATCAACCTGCTCAAGAAGAACGGCGCGGCGAAATCTCTCTACTCCACGACGCTCTCCACGCAAAGCGGCATAGAGGTGGAGTTCCAGAGCGGCGGTACGTTCAACCTGATGACGACCCCCGGCGCGCAGTCGAACGGCGACCTCGTGTCGATAGAGTACGGTTACATAATCAAGGCGACACCTCTCATAGTGGACGCCAATACCGTCAATCTCGATTTCAACCTCGACAACAAGGAGCCCCTGGACAATGCCGGCATGCGGATATCCCGTTACCAGACGAAGTCCAAGTACCTTGTGCGCCCCGGCGAATCGATCGCCATCTCGGGGTACAAGCACAACAACGAGCGCGAGGACAAGAAGGGGACGCCATGGCTCTCGAAGATCCCGTGGATCGGGCAATATCTCTTCGGAAACACGTCCACGGACGTCGAGATGAGCGACATGCTGCTCGTCGTGACCGTGAACTGGGCGCTCGAGGACGACAGTACGAACGTCACCACCCGCCTGAACGAGATGAAGGAACGCAAAGTCGAAGTGGAAATGCCCTGATGAAACCGCTTATCTTCACGCAGAACGGCAAGCGCATCGCCACGCTCACGCCGCAGGAGGGGAAGGCCGGCGAGGTGTTCACCCTCGGTTCGGCGGCGAAATGCGATGTCGTGGTGTCCGCCGAATACGGCCTTGCGCCCCAGCAGGTGTCGTTCGCGCCGATCGGAAGCGTCTGGTGGATCGGCGACATGGCGGCCGACGGCAGGCTCGAGATCGATGGACGGCAGACCGCCGCCGAGGCGCTCGTCGGCAAGGCGCACGTCAAGGTCGCGACGTTCGAGTTCGACGTCGAGTGCGAAGCGTCCGAAAACCGCAAGACCCGCCGCGAGGTGGCCTCCGACATCCTCTATTCGCATGCGCTCGCGAACCTTTCGCGCAATCTGGGCGATTCGACTTCCGCCGACGAGCTGGAGCTCGAAAAGCGCATCGACCTGTCGCTGGACGACATACTCTCCCGCGGCCTTCCGGAGCTGGCAGGCCTTGGCGATGGCGTCATCGCGGAATTGCGCCGCGAGACGATGGAGGACATGTTGCGCCTCGGCCCGCTGGAGCCGCTCATCGCCGACGATTCCATCACCGAGATCATGGTGATCGACTACCGGCACATCTACGTGGAGCGCATGGGCAAGGTGGGGCTTACCGACCGCCACTTCCGAGATCCCGGCCATCTCATCCGCGTCATAGAGCGCATCGTGAACAAAGTGGGCCGCCGTATCGACGAATCGAGTCCGCTCGTGGACGCGCGTCTCGCGGACGGTTCGCGCGTGAACGCCGTCATCCCGCCGATCACGCCGGATGGCGCGTGCCTCACGATCCGAAAGTTCGGCAAGTCGCTCTTCACGCTCGACAAGCTCGTCTCCTTCGGCTCGATGAGCCCGGAGATGATGAAGTTCATCGACGCGTGCGTGGCCTTGCGCAAGAACATAGTCGTGTCCGGCGGAACGGGCTCGGGCAAGACATCCCTGCTCAATGCGATCTCGCTATGCATCGGCCCTGCGGAGCGCATCATCACGGTGGAGGACTCGCTGGAGCTGAAACTACAGCAGAGCCACGTGGTACGCATGGAGGCGCGGCCTGCGAACGCGGAGGGGAAGGGCGAGGTGTCCATCCGCATGCTCGTGAAGAACTGCCTCAGGATGCGTCCGGACAGGATCGTGGTCGGCGAATGCCGCGGCGGAGAGGCCCTTGACATGCTGCAGGCGATGAACACGGGCCACGACGGTTCTCTCACGACGGTGCACGCCAACTCGCCTGCGGACACGGTGGCGCGTCTCGAGACGCTGTGCCTCATGGCCGGCATGGACATGCCGCTTTCGGCCATCCGCGCGCAGATAGCGAGCGCCGTCTCGATCATCGTGCAGACGGCCCGTCTTTCCGACGGCTCGCGCAAGACGATCGAGATCGCCGAGGTCTGCGGCCTGGACGAGAAGGGGAACGCGAAGCTCCGCACGCTTTTCGAATTCAAGCGCGAGGGCGTGGATCCCGAGACCCGCAAGGTGCTGGGGCGCCATGTGGTGGTGGCGAAGCCGACGTTCTTCGAGGATTTCGCCTTGAGGGGCGTCCCGCTGGACAGATCGGTCTTCGCGGGATTGACGGAAACATGCCAGGAGAAGGCGGGGGCGTAGTCCATGCTGGTCGATCTCATAGTCCTGTCCGGCGCGATCGTGCTTCTGGTAGTATTCGTCGGGATTGCGGTGAAGGGGCTGCTGGACGCTTCGGGCCGTGCGCATGCGGCGAACGACGACGTGATGGCGCGCGCCGCGCACGTGGGCGACAGCCATCTGCCCGAGTTCATCGCAAGGCGCGTGCGCGCGCGCCGGGCCGCGAAGGTCAGGGCCGAGATGCCGGACGCCCTGGACATGGTCTCCAACTCGCTCACGGCGGGGCTGACACTGCCGCAGGCGCTCATGCGCAACCTGTCGCATTTCCCGCCGCTCATCGCGGAGGAATTTGCGCGGATACTCTACGACACGCGTCTCGGATATTCCATCAGCGGCGCGTTCGAGAACTTCGCGAGGCGTCTTCCCGTGCCGGACGTGCAGATGGTCGTGATAGCCTCGAAGATAGGCGTCGCGCACGGCGGCAACCTCGCGGAAAGCTACCGCATGCTCTCGACGCTGCTGAGGGACAACATGGCGTTCGAGGGCGAACTCAAGGCAATGACCACCGAAGGCCGGATGCAGGCGCTCGTGATGAGCGCGCTGCCGTTCGTGATGATGGTCCTTCTGGGTCTCGTGAAGCGCGACCTGATCGCGCCGATGTTCACCACGGGCGCGGGCTGGTGCACGCTCATGGTGCTGTTCGCCATGCAGGGGTTGGCGTACCTGTGGATACGGAAAATAGTGGACATAAAGGTGTGACGCCATGAAACTCGACATCATACTCGCCATTGTCTGCACGGCCTTCTCGGCGATGACGCTCGCGTTCATCTTCGTGAGGGGCGTGCTCTCCACGACGAGCGGCATGAAGCGGTCCGGCTCGTCGCTGAGGTCCATTCTCGCGCCCATCGCGCTCTTCGTCGAACACAGACGCGGGCTGGACCCCGAACTGAACATCACGCTGGAACGCCTCGAAAAGCTGGTCGTGCAGTCGGGCGGACGCTTCCTGGACGGCGCGACGGCTTCGGAGATATTCGTAGCCAGGTTCGTGCTGCCCCTGCTGGCACTTGCGGTCATCATCCCCGCGGGGCTTATGTTAGGCGTTTCCGGCGGACTAGTGTTTCTGGGATCGGTGTTCTTCGGGGTGATGCTGTACGCCTATCCGGAATCGGGGCTCAAGTCCTCCGCGGCAGACCGCACGCGCCGGTTCACGCACGACCTTCCGGGGTCGCTGGACGTGATGCGGCTCGTCGCGCAGTCGGGCGGCGATCTTCTTTCCGCCATACGCGCCGTCATCGAAGTGACGCCGAAGGGACCCGTGCGCGACGAGCTTTCGCGTGTCGTGGCCGAGGTCACGATCGGCACGTCGCTCGCGACCGCGTTGAACAACGTCGCGGCGCGCATCGGCACGAACGAGGCCAACGCGGTGTTCTCGACGCTCGCGCAATCGCTGGAGATGGGCACTTCCGTCGCCGAGAACCTCCAGGGCGCGGCGCAGCTCATACGCCATTCCGCGCGCGTGAGGGCGCAGGCGCAGGCGCAGAAGGCCGTGGTGAGCATGTCGTTCCCGCTCCTGCTGCTGATTCTTCCGGGAATATTCATCGTGCTGTTCGCACCATTGGTAATACAGTTCATCAACAGGTGAAAGTCATGCATAAGAACAGATTCAAGCCATCCCTGGTTCCGACGATCTATTCGGCGCGCGTGATGTTGTGGTCGCTCGTGCTGGTGGTGCTTTTTGGCGCGCTGCTGGGCGTATACTGCGCCTGGGACGCGTTGGTGAAGGCCCGCGAAAAGCTGGGCGATCCGGTGGTGAAGGTCGTGGAGATGCCATTCTATTCCGTGCGCCTGCCGATCGGCTGGGAGGCATACGGCAAGGACGGTAACGCCCTTGCCGTGTACAGGCGCAAAGGCAAGGACCTGCCCTTGATATTCATGCTTTCCGAAAAAGACCCGTCCTTCCCGTATCACGCCCTTGACGTGAATCCGGCCATCGCGTTCCATCTGGTCAAGGAGAACATACTTGCCGAACATCTCGCCGGGCTGCCGGCGAATCTGCAGATGAACGTCGTAGGCCTGGAGCAGCTGACCGTCCAGCCCGGCGTGACGGCGGTGCGCATGCTCTTCGACCTGGAAGGGCACGACGGCGAGGCCATGGTGTTCTATTCCGGCGACGTCCGCTACATGCTGTGGGGGATATGGCGCGACGGCGACGGGCTATCCCGCGAAGAGATACACCGGTTCTTCCGCCATCTCTTCGAGGTGTTCGCGATCCCCGAGATGCGCGAGTCCATCGACCGTCCGGTCGTGAACTCGGGCACTTTCACGGCCGAGCTCAACAGCGCCACGCACCGTCAGGTAGATCGCGAGATGGCGCTATGGCGGCTGTTCGCCGCCCGTGCGGAAGCCGAGCCGGACGCCGCCTTGCTGCCGGCGCTGCAGCACTACCGCGAGGCGCTCAGGCTGCTTTCGTCCATCAGGCAGGAGCGCATCGCCCTGGCGTCTGAGGACTTCAAGCGCTACCAGGAACTGCTGGCGCGTCGACGCAAGGACGTGAACGAATGGTTCGTGGTCTTGGACAAGGCCGTGGCCATGGGCGACTGGAAAGGGGCGCGCAAGCAGGCGAAATGGATCATATCGCACGCCACCCTTACGGGCGAGCGCGTGGATGTCCGCCGCGCGACGGACATCCTCGCCACGAAGATTCCGCCCGAGGAAGGCGGGGGCAAGTAGTTGTAGCAACAGCAGGCGAGGTTACCATGGAAAAACTGAAGATATTCTCAGGCAACGGCGAGATGCTGCTGGAACGCGACCTTTCGGAGGTCACGAAACCGCTGATGCTGCTTGCGGGCGAGACTCCGCAGCTCGCCGAGACCGTGCCGCAGGGGGCCGACGTCCTGGGCGCTCTCGTCAGGGACGAGGACGGCTGGACGCTCGCCTCCGCCAAGGACGACATGCCCGTGTCGTCCGGTCCGAAGACGGGTCCGGATTTCCACCTCACCGCCGGCGTCGCATGCATGCTAGGGCCGTGGGTGTTCCGGATCGAGCGGGAAGGCTCCGATAC
>JAEEGL012763268.1_pt1 | contig 17484 bp, 13 predicted proteins | sample 9134231 | NCBI WGS metagenome assembly JAEEGL01 (sample SAMN16246548, study PRJNA631951) | gut metagenome | biome: gut microbiome; feature: rumen; material: fiber-attached | host: Bos | place: Iran: Karaj | collected 2018-10 | reverse complement strand
TTACAGAAATTTCTGCAGTTCCACCACCGATATCACAAATCATATGGCCTGCAGGTTCGTGAATAGGAATTTTTGCACCGATTGCAGCTGCAAGACTTTCTGGAATTACTTCTACTTCTTTTGCACCTGCTTTAAATGCAGCTTCTGTTACAGCACGGCGTTCAACTTCTGTGATACAAGATGGAATACCAATCTTCATTCTTGTTGAACTGAAAATTCTGTGCTTAGGTAAAATTTTTCCGATAAAATATTTTATCATTTTTTCGCATGAATCTATATCTGCGATTACACCGTCAGCGAGCGGGCGGGTTGCCATGATATTGCCAGGAGTTTTCCAGAGCATTCTCTTAGCTTCTGCACCAACGGCAAAAACTTTGTTTGTTCCTTTTTCTACAGCAACAACGGAAGGTTCATCAATTACAATGCCCTTTCCCCTTACATAAATAAGTGTATTACAAGTTCCTAAATCGATTCCGATATCTGTTATGAAATTATTGAAAAGCATTTTTCCCCCTACTTTATTTTATGTGTTTTTTAATATAATTTCAACAATTAAATTCTCAACGATACATTTTTTTTAATGCCGGCTCATAAGAACCGTCAATTTTAAGCGTTTTTCTCCATTCTGCCCTGGCTTTTACCATGTCATTATTCTTTTCGTAAATTAAACCCATTCCGAAATGCGCATCCGGCGAATTTTCATCCTTTTCCAGAATTGCCTTATAAAGCTCCCCTGCACTGTCAAAATCATCTTCTTCGATGTAAATCTTGGCAAGAAGAGTCTGGCTTTTTAAAAGCAGGTTGTCATCATTTGCCCTCGAAGTTACCTGGAAAAGATACTGCTTTGCGGCAGGATACTGACCTTCTTTATAATACTGTTCAGCAATCATAAGTAAAAGTGAATCAGACTCGCGAACATTAAGTGCTTCGCTAAAACTCTTTATGCTGTCATAAGATTTACCAAGATAGCCGTAACTTATTCCAAGAAGTTCAGGAATATCATCTGCATAATAACCGTGCGAACGCGCAAGCTCAAGATATTTTACGACTAAGTCTGAATAATAGTAATAAGAGCTTACCGTGTTCTTGTAAAAATATGCTCTTCCAAGCTGGTAGTAAATCTGTCCAAGCGTATTTGGTTTTGCATCCATAAGTGCAATTCTCAAAGAACGGATTGCTTCATCAATATATTTCTGAGAGAGAGTAGGATCAATTTCTGAACATGCAAGACGATAAGCTGCATATCCTCTGTAAGTAAGGATTGTATTTTTAAGAAAATTTTTTTCGATTAAAATTGAAGAAGTCTCAAAGACTCCAAGATAGTCACCTTCTTTCCACTGGTTTTCAAGTTTTGTAATTGAAGGACTGTTTTTGACTTTATAACTTATAAAACGGGATAAAAGAATTATGATTACAGACAGAACGACAAGCGACAGAAAACTAATCAAGAGAATCGGAATTAGTTTTCCCTTTTTCTTTTCGATTACTCTGTTTTGATCCCCTTCAACAAACATAACCACCCGCTTAATCTATGAATGCAGTTTTAAAACCCACAAACTGCTTAAAATAAAAAGAGACGGTAAGCCGGGTTCTGGACTGGAAAACAAATTCAAAGAATCTGCTTTCCTCATAACCATCTATCTTTAGATTCAGATTACCCTGAACCTTAAGCGATCTACCCGCAGCGTAACTGTCCGGAACACATAGCTGCTGCTTGACCTTGCTCCAAATGAGGTTTACCCGCAATTTCTGTTACCAGAAATCCGGTGGGCTCTTACCCCGCCTTTTCACCCTTACCTGCCTTGCGGCCGGCGGTATACTTTCTGTTGCACTTTCTGTCAGTTCCGGGGTTATGCAAGAACTTATGCAACTGCCCGAATCTGCCCGGTTCTTATCCGGCATTTTTTCCGGTGGAGCCCGGACTTTACCTCGCATCCGTTCTATATCATCATAAAACAGACACGCGATTATATCTCTTTTATTTTATAAACTAATTTTCTTCAGATTCTTCTTCTTCAGAATCTTCTTCATCTTCATCCAGATCTTCGTCTGTTTCATCTACATCTTCATCATATTCAGAAGATTTTTCTTCGTAGTTTTCATCATCAGACTCTTCATCATCGTCAACTCTCTCGTCACCAAGATAATCTTCGAAATCAGAAAGTGATCCGGCTTCTGCCATTGCGTAGTAGTTTTCTTCGTTCTCATCAGATTCCTGATAGAAAAGAATTCTACTGCAGTAAGGACAGAATAAAATTTCATCACCGTCACGAACTTCGTTTACAAACTGTGCAGGAAGAATCATATGACATCCTTCACACACACCGTTCTTAACGGCAACAATACCTTCGCTGTTACGCTGAATGATTGTCTTGAATTTTTCTACTGTTTCATTATCAAGACCCTGTCTTACTTCTTCTTCTTTTTTAGAAAGCTTTTCAAGCTGTGTATTAAATTTCTTTTCCTGTTTTTCGATAGAAGCTTTTGCAGTATTGATATCTGCAGATGTAGCATCGATGATTGATTTATCAGAACTGATGCTTTCGCTTAAATCATTCAGCTGTCTTTTTTCTTTATCAAGTTCCTTGCGGATTTCTGCTTCTTTCTGTGTTGCTTCTGTAATCTGTTTATCAAGAGCTTCATATTCGCGGTGAGTAGCAATGTTGTCCATTCCCTTTTCACCTTCTTCCCTTGATTTTTCTGCTTCACTCAATTCAACTTCGAGCTTTAAAACTCTTTCCTTGCATTCGTCATAAGAAGCGTTTTTTTCAAGAAATTCTTTCTGGAGACGTGCTAAAAGCTCATTCTGAGCATCAAGCTGTTTCGGAGCGTCCCTTAAGTTTTTTTCAATTTCATATTTTTCTGAAAGTACATTCTGAAGCGCCTGTAATTTATCGCGAACTTCTGTCATTTGCATAAAGTAAAACCTCTTCTATGGGTATAATCTATAAATATATAGTAAATATTTCGTTATGTCTACGAGTCTAGATTTCTATATAGTCACGCAGACTGCTTGCACGACGTGGATGGCGAAGACGTCTCAAAGCCTTTGCTTCGATCTGACGGATTCGTTCCCTCGTAACGTTAAAATAAAGTCCAACTTCTTCCAAAGTTAAAGAATAACCGTCATCAAGCCCGAATCTCATCTTAAGTACGTCCTGTTCTCTAGGCGGAAGCGTACTCAAAACCTCTCTGAGCTGTTCCTGGAGCAGCGTATAAGCTGTCTGTGAAGCTGGATTTTCTACTTCCTTGTCCTCGATAAAATCGCCGAGAGAAGAATCTTCTTCTTCACCGATAGGAGTTTCAAGAGAAATAGGCTCGCGTGCAACGTTTTTAACCTGCTTTACTCTTGTAACAGGCCATCCGAGCTGCTGGGCAATTTCTTCGTCAGTAGGTTCTCTTCCAAGTTTCTGCATAAGCTGACGGCTTTCGCGTACAACCTTATTAATCTGTTCAATCATATGAACCGGAACACGGATAGTGCGCGCCTGGTCAGAAATTGAGCGTGTAATTGCCTGACGGATCCACCATGTAGCGTATGTAGAAAATTTATAACCCTTGCGGTATTCAAATTTTTCTACAGCCTTGATAAGACCGATGTTTCCTTCCTGAACAAGATCAAAGAACTGAAGTCCTCTGTTTGTATATTTTTTTGCAATTGCAACAACAAGACGAAGGTTAGCATTGATAAGATGGTTCTTTGCTTTTTCCATCATCTTCTGTCCACGCTGAATTTCCTTTGACATCGTAAGAATTTCTTCGATGCTGTTTTCAAATTCATATTCAAGATGATTTAATTTTCTGTCTATCTTCTGAATGTTTGTGTATACGTCACGGATATCATCAGATTTCATTCCGAGTTCTTTTTCGAGCTTTAATGCTTCTGAACGGATTGAAAGCCTTCTTCCGAGTTTTCTAAGCTGAACAGGATCAGAAATACGAAGTTCTTTCATTTTCTTTTCCTGCTTGTGACGATACTCATAAATTTTCTGAGTAGCTTCTGTAAATTTCTTGCTGAATCTTTCTATTTCTTCTGACTGAATGTCTGTCTTCTGAAGCTGTGGTACAATCTTTTTGCGAAGTTTAATTATGTCGTTATTCTCAGAAATTTTTGCATTCTGATCCATTTCGTAGAGATTACGTTTAATAGACATATACTGTTTTAAGTCAGGAAGAATAGGTTTTAAATATTCACTGTAAGCAGACTTGAGTCTTCTCTTCTCTGCCATTTCTTCGTTAATTTCTTTTCTTGGGCGTCCAGGTTCATGAAGATCAATTCGAGTAAATGCTTTCTGTGCAATGGCATAAAATTCTGGTGTCATGATACCAGAATTTTTAATAACACCCTTGATGATGTTTTCGCCGTCTTCCATCTGCTTTGAAAGAGTAACTTCTTCATCTGCAGAAAGAAGATTTTCTTTTCCGATTTCACGAAGATAAAGACGGATCGGATCATCACTTGATGAATCCTTTTCTGAACTTACGAGGCGTTTTTTAGAAAGTGCTTCTTTTTCTGTCTGTTCAACGATCGCTGCATCAGCATCTTTTTCGATATCGTCATCATCGTCAGATTCTACGACAACATCATCCTCGTCATCTTCAAACTCAGGTTCGATTTCCTGAATCTGAACCTTGTTCTTTTCCATCATCGAGATGATTTTTTCCATCTGTGAAGTTGCAAATTCGATTCCGACTACATCGTTGATTTCATCCCATGTGATAACTTTTTTATCTTTAATCGTAACGAAAAGTTTTGCAAGTTCGATATCAGAATCAAGTTCTTTATCTTTTTTAACGACTGCCTTCTGTTCTGTAACTTTTGAAGAAGCTGATTTCCTTGTAGTCTTTGTTTCTGTTTTCTTTGCAGTTGATTTAGCGGCAGTTTTTTTAGGTGCTGCTTTTTTTGCTGCAGTTTTTTTAGCAGAAGCCTTTGCAGAAGTTTTAGCAGAAGCTTTTTTTTCTGTTTTTTTAGCCGTTGATTTAGCCGCTGTCTTTTTAGCAGCAGTTTTTTTTGCTGCCGGTTTTCTGGCAGTCTTTTTTTCTACACTTTTTTTAGCAGCAGTTTTTTTTGCCGCAGTTTTCTTTTCTACAGTCTTTCTCATTTTACTTCTTGAAGCTTTTTATCAATTTCCATCTTTTCTGTGAGGAACTGAGAGAGGGTTTTCTGATCATCAGGTGTAACAGGTTTGAACTGCCGGATTTTTATCATTAATTTCTCGCGCTGTCGTTCAAGACTGTTTCTTTTGATTAAGGCGATACTTTCTTTCACATACTTGAGGTTGTTCTCTTCAAATTCTCTGGATGCAATTACTTTTGTAATCATCCTCTGCACCTCTTCTTCAGGGCAGTGACTAAGTATGGCCTGTATTGAAATATTCTCTTCTCTGTGGCAATCCTCTAAAACGATGAATAATTTCCTGGCCAGAGGGTCTTCAAAATCATTAACATTCAACTGTTCATGCAATAGATTAAATTGTTCTAAATTGGAAATTACAGCAAGGATTGTTCGAAGTTCAGCATTAAGCTTTATGTCTTGAATTACTGGAGCTCCATCCGCTGTCTTTTTTACTTCTATGCGAGAACGAGAGTGCTCACGATTTACGAAATCTCTCTTTACAGCCTCCAGTTTTGTGTTAAAAACCTGAGCAAATTGCTCAAGCGTTGAATCTTTCTGAATATCAGAATTAAGTGAATCTACATAAGGAAAGAACTCTAAAGCAGCTTTAATCTTGTCCTCAGGTTCGTCCTTAGGGTATTTTTCCCTCAGTTTAGATAACAGAAAATCATTGTCTAATATAGCGGAATTAACATCATTAGTCAAGGTTTCTGCGCCAAAATTCAGCATAATCTCGGCAGGATCCTTTCCTCCCTTAAGCTGAATGATTTTTACAGTGACATCCATTCTGCGGCACATGAGGATTGCCTTGTAAGTTGCAGCCTGCCCCGCTCCGTCAGAGTCAAATGAAAGTAAAATCGTATCTACAAACGGAACAAGCATCTTAACCTGCTGTTCTGTAAAAGCAGTACCAAGAGGCGCTACGGCAAAGTCAATGCCGCACTGGTGGTAGGCAATCGCGTCCATGTATCCTTCGCATAAAATTACACGTTTTTGTTCACGGATTGCTTTTTTTGCAAAGTTGTAGGCGTATAAAGTTTCACGCTTTTTATAATGCGGCATCTCAGGGCTGTTTATGTACTTTGGACCATCGCCTTCAAGAAGCCTTCCTCCAAGGGCAACTACTTCGCCGTTCTTGTTAAAAATCGGGAACATGAGGCGCCCTGCATAGATTGTAATGTCAGGATATTTCTGACTGAACAGTCCTGACTTTGCAAGAAACTCTGAAGAATAGTTTTTTGAAGAAAGGAAATTCTTTAACCAGCGGCGGTCACTCATACAGTAGCCGATTTTAAATTTCTTTATGGTTTCCATGGTAAGTCCGCGTTTTGTAATGTATTCAAGCGCAGATTTGCCGTTAGGAGTTTCTGTAAGAAGGTAATGAAACATCGAAGCCGTTCTGTTGTAAAGATCAATATAAAGTTCTTTTGTATTGTCTTCTTCTTTCGGAACATAAGAACCTTCTTCGTAAATTATTTCGATACCAAACCTTTTTGCCAGGGCGACAACTGCATCCACATAGGAAACTTTTTCCATTTCCATGTAGAACTTTACGATGTCGCCTCCTGCATGGCAGCCGAAACAGTAATAAAGGTTCTTGTCTTCTTCGATATGAAACGATGCTGTTTTTTCGTGATGAAAAGGACAGCAGCCCCACCACGCGTTTCCTCGTTTTTCGAGATGAGTATAGTCGTTTACAACCGAAACAATGTCGCATTGAGAAAGAGATTCAATTGTTTTTTTTGAAATGCGGCCCTGTCCCATTAATTGCCCGCCGCCTTCTTTGTCTTAAATTCTGCAGTAGCTTTTGCATGTGAATTAAAGTCATGAGAGAAAGTATGACGACCTGCCTGAGAATCTGTAAGAGTAAAATAAAGGTAATTTGAACTCTGCGGATTTATTGCCGCATTAATCGCCGTAAAACCAGGATTAGAAATAGGTCCAGGCGGAAGTCCAGGATAAATGTATGTATTATATGGTTCTTTCATCTCAAGGTCTTCGTAATAAATGATTTTCGGATGCGGACGACCCCTGAGCTCTGTAATGATGTATTCAACTGTAGCACACGACTGAAGAGGCATGTTTATTTCAAGACGATTTTTAAATACGCCTGCAATGAGAGGCGCTTCATCTTCTGCTCTGTATTCTCTCTCAACAATCGAAGCAAGTGTTATCATTTTATAAAACTCATCAGGAGAAGCAGATGTAAAACCTTGAGTAGATTCATGGCTTGTAATCTGCTTTAACATATTACTTATCATCATGACGATAATCTGGTGAGAATTATAATTTACCGGAATATTATAAGTGTCCGGATATAAAAATCCTTCTACAGAGTCAGAGTTTATATCAAGCTTTAACTCTGCAAAGATTTTTTTGCCGTCATTTAGGGCTGTGTCAACAAAATCTTTTTCTGTTACGATTCCCGAAGATGCAATTATTTTTGCAATTTTTCTTAAAGTAAGTCCTTCTGCAATCGAGACAGTTTCGTATTTTACTTTTCCGCTTGAAACTTCTTCGAAAACTTCTGCAAGATTCATTGCGCTGCTAAGTCTGTAGTATCCGGTCTGAACCTTAAAAATGCCCGAAGGCTTTCTCATTACAAACGAAGCAAATTTAGGGAAACGTGCAAAGACATAGAAGAGTCTGGAATTTTTAATAAGCCCTTCACTTTTGAGTTTTGCACCGACGGTTTTTGCAGTCATTCCGCTTTGAACTTCAAAATTTTTTTCTATGGACACATCACTCGCAGACACTGCAGAAGCATTTACCGACACGTATGCAAGACCGATAAAAAAAGCCGCAAGAAAAGTTACGGCAGAACATATCAAAACTATTAAAGTTATTTTTTTAAAATTATTTTTTTTATTCATTTTTACTTCCGGAATATTTTATATTTCAACATCAAGTCCTTCTACACCCAGTTCAACTTTTACATTGTCATGAGAAATAAAACTTGAATACCATTTTGCGGCATTTAATATTGAATCTATTTTTTTATCATCATATGTAGGTTCATGATGAAAAAGATAAATCTTCTTTATGTTCTGTGCAATTGCAAAATCGACTGCATAACAGAATGCAGAATGTCCCCATTTTTCTTTTGCCTGAGCTTCTTCCATCGTGTACTGAGTATCAAGTACAACTACATCTGCATCTTTAAATACAGCACTTACCTCGTCTGCCCTGCACGACTGGAGATCCATAAGTTCAACGTCAGTAGCATAAACGAATTTTTTATTGTCTTCTTCGAATGAATATGAGAACGAACCGCCCGGGTGACTCATTGCACAGCATCTGATTTTTAAGCCGTCGATTTCATATTCCTTTGCAGTTTCGAGCGTATGGAATTTAAAGTTGCGCGAAAAATTTTCCCATAGAACCGGAAAAAGCTGCATTGACGACATCTGAATTGCAAGATAATCCCTTGCTTTCGGGAATGCAGAATAGATATCGATATTAACGCTCGGATTAAATGCATGATCAAAGAACGGAAAACCACAGATATGATCCCAGTGAAAGTGTGAAAAGAAAATTGAATAGTGATTGTCAGCAGGAGCTCTGCGCCCCTTACCGAGCATGCGGATTCCTGAACCCGCATCAAGTATTATTTCTTTTCCAGAAGATGTCGTCAGCTGAATACATGGAGAGTTTCCGCCTACTGTTCCGTAAATCCAATCCGGAAGTCCAGCGATAAATTTTTCGCGCGAATCAAATGACTCAAGATCCTGAGGTGTAATTCTCTGGACAACGGCATTAATCTTTGCCTGAATATCTGCTGCTAATAACGGACTTGGTATTGATCCCCTTACACCCCAAAAATGGATTTTCAAAATCTTCTCCTGATATTGCATTAAGCTGCAACAAACTTTTTTTATATTTTACCGTGTTATCGGTTCATTGTGAACATAAAGAGAGCGCTGTTCGTCAATCTGCTCTTTTGTCCAGTGTTTTCCTTTATTTATTCCGGGGCAATCTTTAGAAATGCTGTTCCAGGAGTCCATGTCTTTTAAAATCCAGGACCAGAATGGGTATGTTGAACATTGAATGGGACGCGCACCGTATGCGGTACACCCTGAGTCTTTGTTCCAGAAAATACAGTCGTAATTCTTGAGTTCTACAAGGGCAAGGGCTTCCTTACCTTCGTAATAACCAACCCACCTGCAGTATTTTTCTATAAATTCCTCTTGTGAAAGTTTAAACCATTGGCATAAACTTGTCAAATCCCTTTGAGAAAGATAGACATATCCCGGGCTTAGCCTGCAGCATGCAGAACACTTATTGCATTCAAAATCAAGCCCTTCATCGTAAAAACAGCTTATAGCAGTCCTCCTGGCAATAAAAAAAGGTGTTATAAAGTAAGTCTTTTTCAAAACACACTTTGTAACACCTTTAATATGGGGAGTGAAGGATTCGGACCTACGAAGGCTAAGCCAACAGATTTACAGTCTGCCCCCTTTGACCACTCGGGAAACTCCCCGATTAAAGCTACCTGTAGGATTTGGACCCACGACCCCGAGATTACAAATCACGTGCTCTACCAGCTGAGCTAAGGTAGCAAAGTTTTATGTGTAGTAATATATAGAATATCACAAATTGTGTCAAGTTGAATTGTTCTTTTTTTTATAAATTAATTTCCTGCACTATCCTCTTTAAAAACTTTCATGTATTTTTCTTTTGCAACTGTTTCCCATGAATAATTTTTACTTACATATTCGGCTGCATGTGAAATCATATCATCAAAACAATGAGAATCATTTTTCTTTTTTTCGATAAGTTCACTTAAGATTTTAAAAAGCATTTCATGAGTGTTAGGTGAATATGTAAAACCAGTTTCTTTATCGACGATTTTTTTAAGTCCGCCGGTAGCATGAGCAACAGGAATGGTTCCGTAAATCTGAGCGATAAAATCTTCAAGACCGCAGGGTTCAAACTCACTCGGGAAAAGTGCAAAATCTCCCGAGGCTGTACAAAGACGGGCAAGTCCCCTTTCGTATCCGCGAAGGTAAACAATTTTTCCAGGATATGCTCCGGCTTTTTGTGCAGAACGTTCTTCCAAAAGTTTTTCGCCCTGACCGTTTATGATAAATTTTACGTTGCTGTATTTATTCAGTATGTCATCCATAAGATCAAAAATAACAAGGATTCCTTTTTGTCTTACAAGCCTTCCGTGAAAAGAAATGTAGATATCGTTTCCAGAATCAGGTTCAAGATATCCGTACTGCGTTATAAGATTTTTTTCGTAAAACTTGTTTGTTTTTTCTGTCATGCTTTCGAGCGCAAAATTATTTATAAAATAATTTCTGCACCTGTACTTGCCTTCGAGTTTTTTATTTGCCGGAGAAAACTCATACGGAAGAAGAGAAACATTTTTATCTTCGGGAAGATATCTTTTTATATCGATTCCGTTTGTAATTCCTGTAATCGGAATATTGCGCGAAGCAAAAATCTGTGCAAGTCCGTCTGTGTTTGGATTATTAAAATCCTTGAGCTCAGAAGCATAGTCAAACGACACTGTTAAAAGACGTCCATAGTAAGAAGCAAGAACATAAGGCTCAACACGGCTTCCGTTAAGAGAAGATGCAAGGACATCTGTTGAAAGACCTGTAAAAGCATGAGCCTGGTTTATGTCAGAAAACTCATGATGGTAGGCAGGTCCTGCATTATGAATCGTAACAAAAAAACGTGTCTTATCAAAACAATCTTTATAAAATACTTTCGCAATTGCAGGAAGAGATGCAGTACACGCGTCATGGCAGTTTACGACATCTGCACTTTCGCCTGTAAGAAGTGCGTATTCACATATCGCCTTCTGAAAAAGAACGTCAAGATAGAGTGAATCCCTGTATCCTGTTCCGACAATACAGTCAGGATTTATAAGAATGTCTTTAGCATTGTATGTGTAGACATTATTTTTTTCTTCATATGAGCGGCTTTTTACAAAAACGATTTTTACGCCCTTAAAGACGGCACGGGCAAAAAAGACTTTTAATTCGCGGCCATTAATCGTTATAAGAGAACTTACATCCGGAACATCTGCATAATCGTCGAGGCATGAAAGATCCGTGCAGCCGTACTGAGGAATAAAAAGTGTTACATCGTTTCCTGATTCTGCAAGTTCTTCAGAAAGAGAACAGACGACATTCTTTACACCACCCGCTTCTGCAATACCTGCATATTCCCTGGAAATCATCCAAATCTTCATTTTTAAATCCTATTATGAAATATCAGGTCTTAGTTTTTTTGCATCATCAAGATATACGAACTTGATTTTTTTTCTGTCAAAATATCCTGTAACCAGAACCCTTATGCAGCGCTCAAGAGAACCCTGTATAAAAGCTTCCTGCGAACAAAAAAGCGGAACTTTACTTACATCAAAATTAAATTTATCTGCATTAAGTCTTAAAGCTGTTGCAGGATTTAAAACATCAAGATCTCTTGTAAGACTAAAATTAAAATCTACGATGTCATTTTCGCGTATATTATTTTCGCTTATGATTTCCTGAACGAGTCTTACAGTCTGCTTTTCGATTGACTCTTTTGTATTTTCTGCAGTTATTGCACCGCGTATCGCACAAAGTCTTCTCATCTTAATTACCTGAATGAATTAATTGTCCTTAAAGTTTCGTTTAAATCACCAGATGATTTTAAGAACTCTGCAAGTTCAGGATGTTCCTTTAAAACCTTGCCGAACTGTTCAAGCTTGTTGAGGTTTTTAGCATAATCTGCAATTTCTCTTGCCTGAGAATCTACAAGTCCCTGAAGCTTCTGATCAACACTTGCAACGTATCTCTGATACATCTGCTTGCATGATGCATAAAGTTCAAAATCAGGAACACTTACGTTTGAAATTGAAATCGAAATGATTTTAAAATCATCATCATTATTTTCTTTTATGAGGCGTTCCTTGAACTGTTCAACATCGAAAGAAGATTTTTTTTCTGACATATCAGAAATTACAGAAATACATTTGTCGCAAAGTTCATCGCCCCTTGCCTTTATGAGTTTTGCAAGTTCAGCATCATTTGTAATTCCTGTTTTCTTAACAAGCTCGACGCATTTTGACGGCGTATATGTAAACTGAATGTCAAAATTAAATGAATATGAAAAGTCGGGCTTAACTTCGAACTGGTTTGAATAAATGTCGGCAGAAGGAAGCTTTCCTGTTACGAACTTTGAATATGAAAACGGCTTAATCTGAAACGAATTGATTTTCGCGTTTGTAGGAATTAAAAATTCCCAGTCCCAGCGGAAAACCCCGCGCTCAACAGGCTTTTCATTTACACCGCCTGTTTTAGAAACCATAACTCCGATACAGTCATGCGGAACCTTAAAAGGCGTGTATCCAAAATAAAAAACTGCTCCGCATGCAAGAATCAGGATTACAAGAAAAGTAAAAAATTTACCTGATTTTCTCATTGTTTTCCCCTTGACCTTACGAAAATCATTATTAAAATAATGTACATATGATACTTGATAATAAAAGACCTTTCAAGCAGAAAAAAACGATTTATAAGACAGATTCTTTCGTCTACTTTTTCTTTCGAATTTCAATAAGAATGACGTTCTTTCTTCTGATGGTCCTTGCAAGTCTTTTTCTCTTTTATTTTGTAGGAAATTATCAGGGATTTCTTGACAGCAACCAGAGGCTCATACTCAACTGCATTGCAATAGTGTCGGTTGCAGAGTTCGTTTTTTCTATCTGCAGCTTCGTACTTAATATAATCTCGTACTACATAGTTTCAAGAAGAATAAAAAAAGTAATCCTATACTGCGTCATTTACCTTTTTACTTTTTTTCTTTCTGCCGGAACCTTTCTTTTTTGTCGTGGTGTCCTTCTTCTGGCTAACGGGCTGTGACAAAACCTTTTTAGGCAGTTTAATCGAAATACCGATTTCGCGAAGCGAAGTCCTTATGGCATATTCAAGTTCGGTGCGCTGAGGGTTCATAGGAAGGACAAAGTTCCTGCATTCTGTCCATGTCTTTATGTAGATTTCGCCTACAGAACTTGAATTTAAAATCTCTTTTTTCCAGTCCGTGAGCGTAAGGATAAAATCCTTTATGAGAAAAACAAGCTTCTTACCGAGGCGCGCATCTTTATCCTTTGAAACAAGCTCATCGAGGCTCTTTAAGTTTATGAGGTAGTTTTTTTCAAACTGCGGGTCGTTGAACATCATCGCGGTTGCAGAAGGCTGCAGGTACATATAAAGGTCTGTCGCAAGACACTCGCTTACGATTTCGAAAGAATGGCCGCTGTTAATTATCTTGAGCATTTCTTCTGTGAGTCTCGATGGCGACACAGGAGATAAAAGATGCGCGCTGTGCTTGATTTTTCTTCTGAGGCTCCATGCCATCTGACAGTCTGTCGTAGAAGAATATTTTATCGCGCGAAGCATTCTTACAGGGTCTTCAACGAATATTTTATCAACCGAAATTACAGGACGAAGAATTGATTTTTTAATGTCCCTTACTCCTCCGACATAATCTATTACCTGCTCTAAAATCGGATCATAATAAAGTGCATTGATTGTAAAATCACGGCGCATTACATCTTCATCAATCGTACCAAAGCTGTTTCCTACCGAGCCGTCAATCGTAGAACGGAATGTACTTACTTCGAAAATCTTGAGTCCGAAAATTACATGCACGAGGCGAAATCGTCTTCCGATGATTCGTGAGTTTCTGAAAATGCGTTTTATTTTTGAAGGAGTTGCATCTGTTACAATATCAAAATCTTTCGGGGTTTTACCGATGAGAAGATCACGTACTGCCCCGCCGACGATATAGGCCGTATAGCCGTTGTCCTTAAGACGCTGAACTATTTTAAAAGCGTCAGGATCTATTTTATAAGCCGGGATTAAATGTTCTTCTCTAGTATAAACGACAGCTTTTTTTACAGGTCTGCCGTTGTTATCTTTTCCGTATCTGTATAGCACAATGACTGAATAATAAAAAAAATAGCGCTTTTAATCAACATGAATTTCTGCTGAATAAAGGGTCGCAACGACAAAATCGCCTTCTTTTGCCTCGATTTTTGCAGGATTTTTTTTATCAGAATACTCTTTAGAAATCTCGTTAGAAAGACTTGGAAAACCTTTTTTTCTAAAGAGATTTCCCTCCCATTCAAGGCCTTTAGAAACAATTTTTCCGCCGACGTTTGAAGTTGTCGTCCTTAAAACAGAAACCGGGTCCCTCTTGTTTTTCGTAAGGACGCTGACAGATCTGTTTTCTGGTAAAAACGTAAGAAGCTGGTAATCTGTAAGCCAGAAGTCCGGGGCAATATTGCTCGAAAAAAGCTCGTAAATTCCTAAAAGGTGGTCGATTCGCCTGCCGCCGCCGCCGATTAAAGTTACAGTCGATTTTTTCTGCGTACGTGCGCTGCTTTTTATCCGCGCTTTTTTTGCAAGCATCAGGGCAAGCTCTGTATCTGTAAAATCCTTGTAAACGGGAAATTCGAGCAGATCACGAGCTGAATATTTTTTAACAAGCTTTATGTTTTTAATGCTGTCCATATCGCCGCAGATAACGTTTGGAGTGTAATTTTTTTTAAGCTTTAAGTTGAATAAATCAAGTGACTCAAGGCCGGAATCTGCCGCAATGATAAAATCCGGTTCGCCGAGGGTTTTAAGAAATTTATAAGCCATAGAAGGCTTTGGTGAAATTCCGCCTGTAAAAACAAAAATGTTTTTATAATTATTCAGCTTAAAATTTATAGACTCAAAATCGTAATTTAAAGTATAATTTGTCATAAAGAAAATATAGCATGAAAAAAATAAAAATTCCTCATGAATTACAGAAATTTAATGAAATTTTCTCACAGAACGGCTATGAAGCCTATCTCGTCGGGGGTGCTGTGCGCGATGCACTTTTAGGAAAAGAGGTGTCAGACTGGGACGTTACGACAAATGCAAAGCCCGATGAAGTAATGAAAATCTTTAAAAAGGTAATTCCAACCGGAATCGAACACGGAACCGTAACTGTTCACTTTATGAAAAAGGAAATTGAAGTTACTACGTTCCGCACAGAAAGCGATTATTCTGACGGCAGACATCCTGACAAAGTTGAATACTGCGGCCACATCGAAGAAGATTTAAGCCGCCGCGATTTTACGATAAACGCAATTGCAGCTTCTTTAAAAGACGGCACACTCGTTGACCCGTACGGCGGACAGGATGATTTAAAGAAAAAAATCATACGCACGGTCGGAAAACCTCACGAACGCTTTATGGAAGACGGTTTAAGGCCTGTAAGGGCTTTAAGATTTGCTTCTAAGCTGGAATTTAGTATAGAAAAAGATACATATTCAGAAATTTTCGAGAAAGAAGTTAAAAAAAAGATTGCCTCGATTTCGCTTGAAAGATTCCGCGATGAGTTTGTAAAAATGATGAGTTCACGCCTTCCTTCTTTAGGCCTTAAGCTTATGGAAGAGACCGGAATCTTAAACCTCTTCCTTCCTGAATTAACTGCATGCCGTGGATGCATCCAGAAGGATGACAGAGGCTATCATGTATTTGACGTGATGGACCACAATATGTACGCCTGTGACGGAGCTCCAAAAGAGAAGCCTCTTTTAAGGATAGCTGCCCTCCTTCATGATTCGGGAAAGCCTTTAGCCAGGACAGAAAGAAATGAGCAGGGTTTGACTATATTCAACTTTTATAATCACGAAAAATACTCCGTGCAGATTGCCCGAAAGATAATGACGCGACTTAAGTTTTCAAATGCCCAGACTGACTATGTATGCCACCTTATCGAAAACCATATGTTCCATTACGAAAGTTCATGGAGCGATGCTGCAGTAAGGCGCTTTATAGTTCGTGTCGGCACTGAATACATAGAAGACCTCATAGACCTTCGTCTTGCAGATATGTATGGAAAATACAATCAGGATGTAAGGATTCACGACAGTGCTTCGTGCGCACTTTTAGTTGAACTTTTAGACCGCGTAAAATCTGTCGAAAAACAGCAGGATGCTTTAAGCATGAAGGATTTAAAGGTAAACGGCCGCGATCTTATGCAGGAAGGAATCCCTGCAGGTAAAAATCTTGGCCGCATACTTAATGAACTTTTTGAAACAGTCCTTGATGACCCTGCCATGAATGACAGGGATAAGCTTTTAAATCTTGCCCTTAATCTGTATAAAAAATCCCAGGGAGAATGAGGTGGGAAGATTTTGGTTTGTTCAGCCAAAATCTACGAAACCTAGCCTATGTACTTTCTATACGAATACAGAACATTTTTCTGCTGAACCTGTGCATAACGCAGCGTAGTATCAATTTTACTATGCCCCAGAAGAATCTGAACCTGTTCAATCGGCATTCCTTTATCAATAGCCTTTGTTGCAATTGTTCTTCTAAATTTATGCGGATATGAGGCTGGAAGATGAAGTGATTTTCCTTTTTCCCTTATAATTGATTCAATATTATTGATTGTAATTCTTCTTTTTTCATGTTTAATGTCATAGTTTCTTAAAGAAACAAACAGGGCATCATTATCATCATCTCTAGAATTTAAATACCGCAAAAGACTTATTTTAGTTTTTGCATCAAAATAAATGATTCTTTCTTTATTTCCTTTTCCCTTTACAACACCTGTCTGCATAGAAAAATTAATATCAGACTTATTCAATTTAACCAGTTCACCTACCCTTATCCCGGAAGAACTCAAAAGATTTAGGATAGAAAGATTTCTTAAATTTGTGCTCATTGAATTTCTTAGAATCTCAATTTCTTCATCAGAATATGTTGTTTTTATAAGAACAGGAGCTTTAACTTTATGAATTCTGTGCATCGGGCTTTTTAAAACATAATCTTCTGCCTCAAGCCACTTATAAAAACTTGACAATATTCTTCTAATATTATCCAAGGTTACGTTTGAGCAGTTGTGGTTGCGCTGATAATCGGTAAGATATTTTCTAATATCATCTGTTGTCACCTTTGAAAGATCAATAAAAATATTTTTCTTAAAAACCAGAAGAGTCTGCTTATAATACTCTTTTGTACGGTCATAACATCCTTCAATTTTCTTTGCAGATATAAACTTTTCGATATAATCAATGTCTTGATTTAATAAAGTCTCTGATAAAACCTGGTTAAAGGTATCGCTAAGTTTTTTAAGCTGAATTTCAGAAAGTTCTCCTTTCATTTTATCGAGAACTTTTTCGATAATAACTCTTTCCATAATTAAAATACTCCTTAATACTTAAGATTCTAGTTTTTAATTCGGAGTATTTATAGAAAAAATTTAGAAAAGAGTTTGATATATAGACAAATCACAATTTAGCGGGGTAATGGATATCGTTATAAAGTGCCATTAGAGCGCTTCATTTGTCGTTCGCTTTGCTTCTAGTTACTGCAATCAGGTAAGTG
>JAEEGL015728111.1_pt1 | contig 17485 bp, 17 predicted proteins | sample 9134231 | NCBI WGS metagenome assembly JAEEGL01 (sample SAMN16246548, study PRJNA631951) | gut metagenome | biome: gut microbiome; feature: rumen; material: fiber-attached | host: Bos | place: Iran: Karaj | collected 2018-10 | reverse complement strand
TATGAGAGATATATGGTTCTTTCCCAGTACGCTGTCCATGGATGTCAGAACACATGCATCATTGCCGGTGCAGATATCGATGCAGATCGTGTCCTTGGATGAAGCCGATATTGAAGATACGTTTTTCTGTAAAGCGCCGACATCATGAACCGGCATTGTGGTGGCATAATTCATCACGCCTGCCACCGCGTTTACACCGGAAAGTGCGATAAGTCCCACTCCGCCTTCCTTAACTGTACTTCCGTAAAAATGCCCCGTGCCTGCAATACTGGGCACATCCGGCAGAGCTTCATTAAGCTCTCTCACGTGCTGCTCAAACTGTTTGCCGTTTGAAATCATGATAATGGCATCGGGTTTTCCTATTCCCCTCAATGCCTCCTGTAAATCTCCCCTGTCGCTCTTAGCATAAGTCTGTTTCACAACCATCCCTCCTTATCTACCGGATACAGTAAGTTTCTTTTTGATCACAATCACAAATCTTATGTATTATGCAATTATACTATTTTTTTATATTGATATCTACATTTTTTTGTGAAAAATTCTAATATACTATGGCAATCGCAAAGTCACTACGATGTTACTACTCTGTTTTTAAGTGTACTCCGGCACGACAACATACATATACTGTGAATAGTAACCTCTTATGACAGATTATATTTTACGATACAGTAGAAAGCCCTGAAAGCATCCTTAAGCCCTATCTTTTTGCCTTCATTAAAGCTGCGGGGACGGTAGGTGATCGGCACCTCGCAGATATTAAGTTTTCTCTTTGCTATCTTAGCTGTCACCTCAGGCTCAAAGCCGAAACGGTCCTCTTCCAGCTTTATGGACTGTATGACCTCTCTCCTGAACATCTTATAACAGGTCTCCATATCGGTAAGCGACAGATCCGAGAAGATATTAGACACAAGCGTCAGCATCTTATTTCCGAACTCATGCCAGAACCCGTCCACCCGGTGATTTGCGCCTCTTAAATAGCGTGAACCGTATACCACATCCGCATCATCATCTATAAAGGGGCGTATAAGCTTATTGAATTCCGCCGGATCATACTCAAGATCCGCATCCTGCACTATGACCAGATCCCCTTTAGCCGCCTTGAAGCCGTGCCTCAGTGCCGCTCCCTTCCCCTGATTGACCTTGTGAAACAATATGGTATCAACCTTGGAATAGAGCTTTTCCTTCAGCAGTTCCCTGCTGCCGTCGGTAGAACAGTCATCCACGACTATTATTTCCGTTCTGATACCGCAGTTTCTCACACTGTCCACAACCTTCTCCAAAGTCTTGAATTCATTGTAACAGGGTATTATCACGGACAATAACAGATCTTCACTCATAGCATTCACTCCTTCTTATCTTCAATTTACCGCAAAGGGATACCAGGTATTCCCTGCCTCATCATACATATATATGCCGTCAAGCCCGTATTCCGCTATCCAGGCAGCCGCATACTGCATATAATCCTCACTGCATACGCTCCATATTCCCCAGCCACCCGGGAAATGTCCCGAATAGCCGTTCAGAGTCTTTAAATCATATTTCGAAGCCACCTCATAGGCATCCAGCTGGTAGACAAACTCAGGCTTTCCCGCCATGGAAGAGTCCGTTATAAAGAACGCTGTCATATCTTCAGGCGGCGCCGCTACGGCATCCATAAATGCCACTCTGTCACTTCTGTCATATGCTGCTATCAGGCCTCCCTTGTCTATCTGGAAGAGGAATACCAGCACAAGCACAAGCCCTGCTGCCAATATGCCAAGCTTTTCTTTCCTGAATATACCTGCTTTCCCCAGTGTTACCGCGATCACTATCGAAACCGGGAAAGTAAGCCACAAGAGGAATCTCACGACCGCATGTATCGCCCTGGCAGGCAGGAGCAGCTCATAGATCATTGACCAGAGGGAATCCCCCTTATCATTCCACTTAAGTATGAACAGTATGCATACAAGCACAGTTATGATCACACTCTTTTCTATACAGTCGCTGATATCATGTTTTCTCTTCTTTTTCCTGAAGATCATCACCGCCGATATGATGAAGCAGATGATCACCATAAGCGAGAAGCCTTCGGTAAATTCATTCGATACCACATTTTCATCTGCTTTCAAAAGTTCGACCAGCCAGCCCGTAAGCAGATTATTTCTTCCCACATTCAGAAGATGTATGGGTTTCGGAAGATAGGTCGGATCGAAACCGTAGAAGCCGCCCTCCTTCATTACAGGTATATATACACTCAGAAAAGGAATAAACAGAACGACCAGTGCAAGCAGCCAGCCGATGATATCCCGGCCCATAGTCTTAAACCAGCCCTTAAGCATCTTCCAGGTCTTATGCTCCCTTCTTCCCAGAAGTATCAGCCATACAATGATAAAAAACAGCGAAAAAATACCGGTGAAACATGCCATATACCAGGAAGTATAGGTAAGCAATACAAACCAGATTACCGTCAGATATGCGTAAATATTCCTTTTCTTTCTGTTTTCAAAACCTTTTATAAATCCCGTAAAGAACAGTAGGAGTTCCGGCAGCATGGAAACAGCAAAGAGCTGCGGGTGGTTTGAAATGCCGGTAAGAGCCGGACAGTACGCAAATGCAATGCAGCCCGTCAGCGCCCATACCCCGTTACAATTGAACCTGTCTCTCAAAAGATAATACATGACGATGCTTCCTGCGGCATGGATCAGTATGATGCACCATTTGAAAGCTGCATACATTTCCATACCAAACAGTCTCAGCAGCGAATAGATAAGTCCGTATCCGAAATGAAAATCGGAATATCCGAGTGCATGCTCATAAGGATAGAAGATGGGTATCTGTCCGAAACTTTCCTTTCCCCTTAAAAACTTCCACCAGTGATCTGTGATCAGCGGTACAAATCTGCCGTCTCCGAGATCCCCCAGCATCAATTCCGAGAAGATTATCTTTTTAAAGAAAAATATCTCCGCTGCAATTATGATCGCTAAAGCGATCAGATCCTTAACGGAGATATCGTCAGATTTTTCTTTCATTTACCAAGCCTCTTGATTATCTTAATAAGCAGCCCTTACACTGCACCCGCAATATCCAGACGGGATTTAAGCTCCTCATACTCCTCGTTTATCTTGATGAGTATCTCGGAATCACCGCTGCTGTTATCGGGATGATATATTTTCATCAGATCTTTATAACGCTTTTTCAGCGCTACCTGATTATTTACTCCTCTGAAAAATAGTCCTGTCGCATATACTTCTTTTTTCCTGCTGTTCGCCGTAGCCCTGTGCAGGTTGCTCCATTCACGTTCCAGTCTTTTGCTGTCTTCAATGATCTTTCTTTTATCCGCATCAAGCAGGGCATATGACTGTTCGATAAGCTTCTGCTTTCTGTCTATCAGCCTTTCATCGTCTTTAAGACGTTTGCGTTCAAACTCTACCTGTTCACGCAGTCTGTTCATCTCCATGGAAAGCTGTCTCTTCTCACGGGTAAGCTGTTTGCGTTCGGTAACTATCTCTTTTTTGGTCCTCAAAAGCTCAGCATGATCCTTCTCCAGCTGCGCTCTTTCACTCTGGATCCCCACCTTTTCCATAAACAGCTGATGCTTAAGTCTCTCCAGCTGCTCATGATCGCTTATCTTTTCAAGTTCGTCTGCAAATGCATCCATTATTCTGCTTCACCATCCGGGAATGCCGCGTTCTTTGCTTCTTCCTTATCTACAGTAACCGCTTTATTGCCTTTTACCTTATCTATCACTTCAGGTATAAGATCCACTATCCTGCTTACCGAATCGGAACTCTTAACGCTCATCAGTCTGGTATGTCCGTTCTGTATCACCAGTACTGCGGAAGGAGAAAGTTTTGCGCTCATGCCGCCCACGCCGCTGTTCTTCTTATCTCTTGCGCCGGCGCCGGCTGCCACTCCGAAAGAAACATCCACAAGTGGTACTATCACCGCATCCCCCACCGTAGCAGGCTGTCCTATAACTGTCTTGGAACCTACCACGTGGTCAATGTCCTTCATAAGCGACTCCACCACATTGCCTATGTTATTTTCTGCCATTGGTTTTATCCTCCCGTTTCATGAGTTTGATGAATTTTCTAACCTTTTTGTTGAGCAAGAGGCATAATCCGTGATAAGCAAGCACCACTGCCGTTGCTCTTCCCTTTATCCGCGCAGAGAAACGTATATCACTGTCGTCCTGCGTCGTGTTAAGCTCTCTTTTTCCTTTAATACTTCCGAGAAGCGTTACGACTACCGCATATATCTGCCATATTCCCGCGACACTTGCGGGATCATCATTTGAATACTGAAGCTTCGCATCGATCCGTCGCGGCGCCACATTCTTAATGCAGCCTTTCGCATGCTTAACAACATATTCATATACCCACTGGGTTCCGTCGCTCTCAAGTATCCTGAGATAATAGCCTATAGTATCTGCTGCTGTCTCAATTTTTTCCTTAAGCTTATCTATGCCGTCCTCAAGGGAATCCGCTGTCTCATCCAGCATATCCTCGAGTTCGTCCAGGCCTTCTTCAAAAGCATCGACCATATCATCGTATTTCTCGCCAAAGGATCTGTTATCCTTTTTCTTCTCAGGTTCAGCTTCCGCTTCTTCCCCGTCTTCATCTTCTTCGGAAGTCTCTGTGACTTCTTCGGACGTTTCTATGACTTCTTCTGCTGCCTCTAACGAATCTCCTTCAATATCCTCAATGCCTTCGCTGTCGTTTTCCGTCTCTTCGTTTGTTTCTTCTACGGCTTCTTCATTTTCTTCCAAAGAGCTTTCCTTTTTCTTTTCTTCTTTGGCTTTTTTCTTCAGCCTGTCGTAAAAACATATGCCGAGTATCTTTATCCTGAGGTTCAGCGCCGTTGCATAACTCAGTTCCGCATTTACAAAGTGTAAAAGCCAGGTGACTCTTGCCTTAGCTTCGAGCGTTTCTTCCTTCTTCCCCTCAACCCTGTATCTGAGAGGAACAAACAGCACCAGCAGTATTGCCAGCAATAACAGTCCCAGAATACACAGCAGGGCTATTCCTATGATCTTAAGGATGAGAAAAACGATATCCATTGATGCGGACCCTACACCTTTTCCTCGGGAATAAGATTCTCATAAGCATAGACAGCCAGATACGCCAGCGCCGCATCATAACTGTCAGTGATCCCGTTTATCAGAATATCCCTTTCCCTGTAATACTTATTATCCAGCATCTCGCTCTTCATCATTTCCGGCTTTTTGCTGTTTTCGTTTGTATATATGATATACAGTCCCTTCAGCTTCTTTCCGAGCATCAGCTGCTCCGTGAGTTCGAGTTTTCTGCTTTTCAGTTCCCTGCTCACAAAAAGCAAAGGGTCAAAAGATACCGCCATTTCCTACTCTCTTACCCGTTCCAGAGCCCGCTGCGGTACAATCTCTGATAATCCTCATAGGCTCTTTCCAGTATTTCTTTTTCGTTTGCAAATTTCAGAAGATGATACGCCTCATGAAACTTGTAGTAACCGGAGTCCATAAAGAACTCCTCTCTTTGCGGTTTGCTGTAGTAACTTTCCGACCTCATCAGATACCAGTGTACTTCCTTGTCAACAGTATCTTCCGGAACAGTAAAGGTATAGCCGCTCTTACCTATGTATTCGACTATCCTGGCTTTTGCTCCCGACTCTTCCCTTACTTCCCTGAGGGCTGTAGTCGGGTAGGTTTCACCCTTTTCCACTGTTCCTTTCGGCAATACCCATCCCTCATATCTTTTCCTGTAATTCTTATAAAGCAAAAGGATCTTGCCCCGAAATATCACCACACCTCCGCAGCTGACTGCCTCGATCATTTCTCTACCCTCTTAGGTGTGCACATTTGAAGTACATTATATATGAATACGCTTGAAAATGCAAGAAGTAACCTCTTCCGGAGACAGCGCTCCGGTGTCGATCTCAAGATCTGCTCCGGCGATATATGCAGCTTCCCTGGTTAAGAGCATTTCGCCTATCTTCCTTTTCTTCTCATCGTCATTAAGCCCGTTAAGCAGCGGCCTGCTTTGGTCATTTCTTAACCTTGCAGCTATCACCTCGGGATCAGCCTTAAGAAAAACTACAGTTCCCAGCTGTTTTAACAGCTGCCTGTTCTCCTCTCTTAAAGGCATGCCGCCCCCGCAGGACAATATTCCGTCAAAATCATTCCCGATCAATTCTTCAAGCAATTTAGTCTCCATCGCCCTGAAAGCCGGCTCACCGGATTTATTGAAGATCTCACTGATACTGATGCCCTGCCTTTTTTCTATCTCCTCATCACTGTCAATAAGCCTTTTCCCGCTTTTTTCCGCCAGAAGCCTGGAAACCGTACTCTTGCCGCAGCCCATATAGCCGATGAGTATTATGGCCCTGCCTTTCATTTCTTAAGCTCCCTGATATGATCGATAGCTGTAAGATAACCCTCAAGTCCCAGGCCCTTGATCTGCTCATCGCACACCTCCGCAGTAACGGAAACGTGCCTGAATTCCTCACGGGTACTGATATCCGAGATATGTATCTCTATTTTCGGCATATCCACCGAAGCAAGAGCATCCCTTATGGCATAGCTGTAATGGGTATAAGCTCCGGGATTTATTATGATGCCCTCAGTGCCGTCACTGTACGCATCCTGTATTCTGTCTATGATCGCGCCTTCATGGTTGGACTGGAATACTTCCACCCTGTCCCCTGTGGCCCCGGCTTTTTCCTCTATCATCTTCAGCAGATCTTCATAGCTTTTATTGCCGTAGACTGCTTTTTCCCTGATACCCAGGAAGTTTATGTTTGCTCCGTTGATTATCAGTATGTTCATTTTTTCATTGCCCCCTTCATAATATCAAGCAACTGCTCCGTATATTTATCATCCACCTTCAGCTCATGCCATATTTCAAAACTTCTGACTCCCTGGAATAAAAGCATCTTCAGGCCGTTATATGCCTTTCCACCGGCAGCCTCCGTTTTTTTCATGAACAGCGTCTTCTCCGGATTGTATATTATATCCACCGCGCTGTCGATCAGCTCATAAAAAGCGTCTTCCGTAACTGCCGCAGCCTCCGTATCCGGAAACATGCCGACGCTGGTAGCCTGCACTGCATTCCATTTTTCTGTTTCCTCACGCATAAGGCTCACTGCCTCAGCCCCCGAAGAAACGCACTCCATTCTTATGCCCGGATAAAATGTTTCAAAACGCTTTTTCAGTTCCTCAGCTCTTTCCCTGGTGCGGTTTATGATGAGCACTCTTTTTGCGCCGCTCTCGAGTATGGCTCCGAGAGCCGCATTGGCAGCGCCTCCGGCGCCGATCAGCACCGCATTCCTGCCCTTAAATGAAATGCCGTCATATCCACAGGCTCTCATAAGTCCCGGCATATCCGTGTTATATCCCACATAACCCTCAGCGGTAAGTTTTAGCGTATTCACCGATCCCAGCTTACGCGCTGCATCATCGATATCCGTAAGATAAGGCATGATATTTTTCTTATGCGGAACGGTCACATTAAAACCGCCGATTGAAAGCGCCCTTCCGCCTTTTACCGCCTCTTCCAATCCGACCGTTTCCACATCCCAGGCCAGATACACCGCATTCAGCCCGTAAAGCCTTATCAGCTCATTTTGCAGGGCCGGAGAAACGGAATGCCCCACGGGATGTCCCATGAGGCCGTAAAGTTTAGTATTAACATCCATATTACTCTCCTGAATAGGCTTCTCCCCTTGGGGAGAAGCTGTCAGCCGAAGGCTGACTGATGAGGGGTCCTATTTTCTGAAAATATTTATCAGAAAATACGCCGCCATTATCGGCACTTCCAGTATCCTTTTAAGATAGATATGGGGCCTTTCTTTCCAGTTCAGCTTTCCTACCATGACTGCAAAGATCCCGCTCCGCTTGGCTCCGAGGATATCAGTGAATATCTGGTCCCCTGCCAGAAAAACCCGGTCCTTTTTAAGCCCCATCTTCTTAAGCGCTTCAAAGTATCCCTTCTTTGAAGGCTTGGCAGCCTTGAACACATAGTCGCTTCCCACATCATCGGCAAAACTCTTTACCCTTGGTTCATCATTGTTGGAAACTATCATGGTCTTGTAACCCATAGCCTCCAGATCTTTGAAAAGCTTCCTGCACCTGTCATCGGCGGGGCCGTTATCAAGGGCCACCGTATTGTCAATATCAAAGATGATGCCCCTGAAGCCCCGCTCGTACATTTCTTTATATGGCAGTTCGTATGCGTTTTTTACATACATATCCGGAAATATCATAATAAGAGTCCCATCAGTTTATTGCTCCTTGCAACGAACTTGGTCATGGATTCGGGATCCAGCGGACCGTTCTGCAGAAGCGCCAGGTCATAGAGCTGTTCGCAGAGCAGCTGTACATTCTCGCCTTCCTTATCGGTCAGTATCTTCTGTACCAGCTTGTTGTTGGCATTCAGTATAAGTGTCATGCCTTCTCTTCCCATGCCGCCCATATTGAGTCCCTGCATAGCATACATCTTCATCATGTCCTGCATACGCCTGGTCTCCTCGGATACGGTTATCATCGAAGAGATGTCTTTGTTCTTGAGTCTCTCAACCTTTACGTTGATATTGTCTTTCTTTATCGCCTTCTTAAATATCTTTGAAAGCTCTTCGGTCTGGGCATCCAGTTCTTCCTGCTGCTTCTTGCTGTTCTTTGCCTTGAAATCATCGGTTAAGTCAGCATCTATACGCATGAACTTAATGCCCTCGTTCTTGCTCTCCAGCTGGGTGATGAAAGGCTGGTCTATCTGATCTTTAAGTACTACAGCGGATTTTTTAGCCTTCTTAAAGAGGTTAATATACTGGCTCTGCTGCTGCTCATCAGTCACGTAGTATACGGTCTTTTCCTTCTTTTCCTCTTCTGCAGCCTCTTCATCCTTCTGATCCTCAACAATCTCTGCTTCCACCTTTTCACCGTTCTCATCGGTAGCATTCTCTTCGTCATCACCGGTGTCAACAGGCTTTACTTCCAATGCTTCAGGCAGGCTCAAATACTTGCCGTCCAGATCCTTGAAGAGTATATAGTCAGTCATCTTCTGACAGAACTTGTCATCCTTTAAGCAGCCGTACTTTATGAAGGGATTGATATCGTCCCAGTACTTCTCATATTCTTCCCTCTCGGTCTTGCACATGCCGGAAAGTTTGTCGGCTATCTTCTTGGAGATATACTCGGATATCTTCTTTACAAAGCCGTCATTCTGCAGAGCCGATCTGGATACGTTGAGGGGCAGGTCCGGGCAGTCGATGACACCTTTTAAGAGCATCATGTAATCGGGGATCACTTCCTTGATATTGTCCGCAATGAAGACCTGGTTATTGTACAGCTTGATCACGCCCTCGATGGACTCAAACTCGATATTGATCTTCGGGAAGTAAAGTATGCCCTTTAAGTTGAAAGGATAGTCCATGTTCAGATGTATCCAGAACAGCGGCTCCTTATAATCGTGGAATACCTTTCTGTAGAATTCCAGATACTCTTCCTTCGTGCATTCATTGGGATGTTTTGCCCAGAGGGGCGTGGTATCATTTAACGCTTCGGGACGCTTCTTTATCTTCAGCCTCTTCTTCGGTTCTTCCTTATCGTCTTCTTTTTTCTCCGGAGTGATCTCTTCGATCACCACATCAGTATCCAGCTTCTCATCCTCATTGATGGTCTGGGTCAGTTCCTCGCCCTTCTTATTCAGATATATCTCATAAGGCATGAAGGAGCAGTACTTTTTAAGCACTTCCTCTGCTTCATACTTATTGCAGTATTTTAAGCAGTCTTCGGTAAGATGCAGGGTGATCTTTGTACCTACTTTATCCCTGCTGCCGTCTTCCATCTCATAATCGGTGCCGCCGTTGCATACCCAGTGGACCGCTTTGGCTCCTTCTTTATACGAAAGCGTATCTATCTCAACCTTTTCGGATACCATGAAAGCTGAATAGAAGCCGAGTCCGAAGTGGCCTATTATCTGGTCCTCATTCGCCTTATCCTTATACCTTGCGATAAAGTCCGTAGCTCCGGAAAAAGCTATCTGGTTGATGTATTCCTCTACTTCCTCAGCCGTCATGCCCAGACCGTTATCCGTGATCACGATGGTCTTGTCTTCGGGTGATACTTCGATATCTATCTTTGCCTTATAGTCTTCAGGCAGAGTATACTCACCCATCATATCAAGTTTTTTAAGCTTGGTTATGGCATCGCAGCCGTTGCTCACCAGCTCCCTGTAAAAGATATCCTGATCGCTGTAGAGCCATTTCTTGATTATGGGAAATATGTTCTCGCTGTTTATTGATAAGCTTCCCTGTTTTCCTGCCATTGTAAAGCACTTCCTTTCATAAATAACTATAGTAATACGGAGCTTTACGCCCGCTTATAAAAGTATATGTCCCCATACATAAAAAGTCAAGGAAAAATTAGCACTCAGTCAATCCGAGTGCTAACAATCACTCCACGCCGACTCCGTCAGAAATATCCGTTCCCAGCAGGTACAGCCGGTCCAGGTAGTCGGCATACATTGCGCAGGGCAGATCGGCATCTCCCGAAAGCATCCCGTTCTTCGGAACCTGTACCGTGAGGCCGTTCCAATCTGTCTCTTTCATCTCATACTCTTTCAGCCTCTGCTGCTCAAATACCAGCTGCTTAAGCTCTCCGCTCTTTGCCGTTCGTTCAATAAAAGCTATATTGTCCTTCATTATCCATTTGGGATGATAGGAGAAAAAGAGCCCGATGAACAAAACCACGATGATAAGCTCTGCTGTAACAAAGTGTTTCGGCAGATGCTTATATATGCAGAAAGCCAGGTATACCGGCAGGAAGAACATCAGCAATTGGATGAACCTGTAATCAGGAGCTTCGATAAACCAGTATATGCCCTCGGCAATAAGAGCAGTTATAAGGATCATCATATAGGGATTCTTATCCTCTTTTTTACGAAACAGCAGCTGATATAAGATAATACCCGCAAAGGCAGCAATATTGCCAAGGATCAGCATATAGCCATAGCTCCCGCGCTGGTTCTCAAGCCAGATATTTATCCAGCCGCCTAAGCCGCCCCTGATGTTTTCAAGCTCGGTCCCCGGAGCCTTGGCCCAGAGTTCCACCATCTCTCGTTCAAGGCATACGAGATCCGAAGGCACTTTCCAGGCAAAATCAAAGATATCGAGCTTTTCCATCGGGAATACAAGATAGCCGGTAAGTATCACCGTTCTCAGTACATAAGGTACGATACATATAACTCCCAGTCCCAAAAACACAAGTACGCTTTTAAACCTTTTCTTCTTAAGCATTCTTATCCCCGGCAACAGAGCCGCCACGGCAAGCATTGCCAGAGAGAGCTTCATCGAAGCGCAGATTACGGCAGCTACTGCCAGCAGGCCGTATATTTCTTCCCGTTCTTCTTTTTCTTCTGCCCACGCAGCCCACTCGGCAAGAAAGAAGCCGGCCGCCAGATTGGACGCGGTGTCCGTCGTATATGCCCCTGCAAGATGCATGGTGGTTGCTGCATATCCGGGCATTACCAGCCTGAAAAGTTTTGATACCGAGAAACCTTTTTTCATTATACCGTAAACAGCCTCTATTCCGTACCAGCCGAATATCACGAAAAGAAAACCGCAAGCCGCATGCAGTCTGCCTCCCGCCATCGCCCTTAATGAACTCAGGGCATAGAAGCATACCAGGGAAGAATCAAAACCTATCCTCGGATTAAAATTGGCTATGCCCTTTACAGCGCCGTATTCTCCGGCCCATTTAACGGACTGGGCCATATACAGATCCGAGTCCCCGTGAAGTTCGTTGAAATCATAATTCACACAGCATATGAGTATAAGTATGAGCCATAACAGCTTTAATGCCGTCACAATGAAACGGACATTTTTTTTATCCTCCTTTTTCCGCCCCTTCCATTTATGTTTTTTAAGCCTTAATACTTCCAGCAGCATCAGTACCGTTGATATGCCCTTTAAGGCATTGGTATTGAGCGGAGAAAAGAGGCTGACATACTGGGCGATAACGGTCAGCGCAAAGAAACCTGCTATACTCTTTACTGTCGCGCCCTTCTTATCAAGTTCCAGCCCAAAGCCTCTGTCAAAAGCAAAAAATAAAAGATCACCGGCAAGCCAGGTGATCAAAAACACTATTATCCATAAGACCAGAATTTCCAGCATTTATTCCCCTCACAGCCCCTTAAAATATTTCTCGTATACATCAAAGAAGTCCACGCCTCCCGAGCTGATATCACCGGAGATCGTCTCATCCAGCAGCTTCTCGTTCAGATAGCACTCTTTTCCTTTTGAAAAAGCATCATATACCTGGGAAAAAGCTTCCTTCTGGCGTTTTCTCAGGATATCCTGTTTGCTCCTGTCGGTTTCTTCCCTGTCATAAGTGCTGATGCAGCGGAAAAGATAGTAACCGCCATCTGCCTCCACTATACCGCTGACTTCCCCCTCCGCAAGAGAGAAGCACACATCCTCCACAGCCTTATCCATCTTACCCTTGGGAAAGGATATCACATAATCATCCTTTTCATTATAGGCAAAAGAAAGGGTATCATAGTCCTCCCCTTCTTCAAGTCTGGCGAGCAATTCCTCCAGGTCGCTTCTCTTACTTGCATACACCTGGCGCACCGTTATGGTCCTGGCCTCGTCATCGCTTATCTCAGGATTCACATTCTCTATAAGCTTGTGATACAGCTTCTCGGCTATGCGGTACTCGGCATACATGTTCTGTACCATGTTCTGCTTTAGTCCGCCTGCACCGGCCATTTCGGTCGCTGACAGATCCGACATGAATTCCTTCGCTGCCTCTTTGGCCAGTTCCTCTTCTTTTTTATCCAGCTCCACCTGATAGCTGGCTGCTAAAAGCTTCATCATCTTCAGCTTATACAGCCTTGCTATGGCCGTGCGCTTAATGTGATCCTCCAGTGGCATGCCGGATATCTCCGTCCCCCATATACCCTCGCCGAAGATATTATCATACTGCCCGTGGAGGTTCATCATATACACCAGCAGTTCCTGCCTGGTACAGATCTCACCCTCCAGCCTGAATATCTCATCCTCACCGAAGCCGGTGGTCAGCACTATCTGCTTATCCTTGTCCCCGCAGCCCGTACAAACGAAAAGCATAAGGACCAGGCACAATGTCAAAAACCTTTTCAAAGCGTCCACTCCCGTACAAGCTGTTTCAATATCTCTATAGTCGTCAGCATCTCTTCTACACAGAGATACTCGTGTTTTCCGTGAAAATTGCCTCCGCCCGTGCAGATATTCGGGCAGGGCAGTCCCATATAGGAAAGCCTGGATCCGTCGGTGCCTCCTCTTATGGGTGTGTTATCCGCCGTGACTCCGCATTTTTCCATGGCATTCTTAAGATGCTCCGATACTTCCGGATGACTCTTAAGCTTCTCTTTCATATTGTAATACTGATCGTGAAGCTCCGCTTCAAGCACGGTCCGTCCGTAGCTCTCATTTATCTTGGCCACACAGTTAAGGAATACTTCCTTTTTCTCATCAAAACTGCCCATATCATGATCCCTGATGATATACTCAGAGACTGCTTCCTCCACATTGCCGCTCATATCCGTCAGGTGATAAAAGCCTTCCCTGTCTTTAGTGCGTTCGGGCCTTTCAGCCTCAGGCAGCAATGCGTGGAAATCCATCAGCACCTGCAGGGCATTTATCAGCTTATTATATCCGTCTCCGGGATGCACAGAAACACCCTTTGCTTTAACACGGGCCCCTGCTGCATTGAAAGTCTCATCCGACATGTCACCGAGCCTGCCGCCATCCACGGTGTATGCATAATGAGCTCCGAAGCCCGCCACATCAAAATGGTCCACACCTCTTCCGGTCTCTTCTTCCGCCGTAAATGCAATGCAGATATTACCGTGGGCTTCTTCGGGATGACTCATAAAATATGAAGCCATCTCCATTATCTCCGTTACTCCGGACTTATCATCACTGCCAAGCAGGGTGGTGCCGTCGGTGACTACGACAGTCTTTCCCTTCATATCTTTCATCTCGGGGAAATCTTCCACACTTGTTACTATCCCTGCTTCTTCGTTAAGTACGATATCCCCGCCGTCATAATCCTCTATAATGCGTGGTTTCACGTTCTTACCGCTTACGGCTTCCGAAGTGTCCACATGGGCAATAAAGCCTATGGAGGCTATGGTCTTTTCCGGTCTGTTGGACGGGATAACGGCATACACGCAGCCGTATTCCTTATCCTGCCTTACATCCGGCACTCCCAGCTCTTTCAATTCCGCATAAAGCAGATCCAGCAGTTCTCTCTGACCCGGTGTCGAAGGATAGGCATCGATCTCACTTCTGGACATCGTATCTATCGAAACATATTTCAGAAATCTCTCTAACGCACTCATATATCTCCTTAAGGGTGTCCCTACACTATCATATTGTCTATCGTCAGTCCCACTTTCCTTCCGCAATTAGGACATATCACACTGCTTCCCGGTACCAGGCTCACCACTCCTCCGCAGCCCGGACATAACACGTCTTTCATTGAAATAGCTCCTGTCGGATATGCGCCTGCGCTTACATTGGAATTATAATTATATTCCGGTATGGCTGACTGGGCCTGGGGCGCATCCAACCTCGTTGATATCTCCATCTGGGACATCAGCCTCTCCTGTCCCGGGAGATAAGAGTCTTTGATCGCCTTGTAGGTCTTAGATATCATCTGCGCATCGTTGCCGTTTACGGCTATCTCAATGGTATTTCCTATCGCATACTTCTTCGTGTTAGTACCGCCGGTCTTGATCCATACCTCTCTTATATTTCCTATAACGCTGTTAGTCTCTTCAAAAAACCTGACAACAAGGATTATGGCCGGATAGCCGTTTATCCGTATGTTCGGATCGCTTTCGTATCTGAATATCTTGCCCGTATATCTCTTACCGAACTTAAGCGTATCCATACCGGTCTTTACCGACTTGATCCCGCCTATTACAACGGCCATTCCTGCCGCAAAGAACACTCCTCCGAAAATGATCAGTATCAGGGGACTGGTCTGTTCCTTTACACTGTCACTGAATGCCAGACACATGATAAATATCCCGCAGGCCACAAATATACTCCCAAAAGGTATCATGAATTTTCCTTCGTTCATACTGCTCTTCCTCCAAGCTTTTTATATTATAGTCTGACTATCCCATATGGCTATCTTATCAAAAGTAAAAGCCAGTTTTCTGTTGCAGCCCGTGCAGCTTGCCTCTGTTCCCGGCAGCACCTCTGTCTCCTGACCGCAGGTCGGACATACAAGCCTGACCGGTTCGGCGGATTCATCATACGTTTCCGAGCGGCAGGGCCCGTTTTTTTTTCCGATAAAAACCGCTCTTTCAGCCTCATCCATGAGCCTGTCCTCCTGTGGCAGGGATGAATGCTTTATAAACGGATAATTCCACTTGACCATGGCAGCTCCGCTGTATTCCGTTTCAATCTCCACGGTATTTCCTATCGCATATTTATACTGGTCCAGACTTCCGGTCTCTATAGCAGTTTCTTTCATCTGTCCCTGTTTGTCAAAATACCTCACTACAGGCACTATCGTGGGTATTCCATCCACAAAATCCCACATAGCCCTTTCATATCTGAATATCTTTCCGCGGAATCTGGGGCCGTGACCTGTGATCTTCATATCCCTGATGATCGAAACAGCTGAAAACAAGCCCTTTCCCAGCATGAACAGTGCTACAATGAGCATCAGCCGCGGTAATGGATTATCCTGTAATTTCAAATAAGCACACAGCATCATGATACCTGCAAGTATCAATATCATGCTGCTTATGAGCCCCGCCACTCCTCCGGGCTGTTTTTTTTCATTTACCGTTTCATAACTCACTCCACCGTATTTATCATATACTTTCCTTACCGGCGTCGGATTATCTTCCGGTCTGAATATATAGCTTCTGATAGAAGGCAGTACGATCCTGTGTCCGCAGGACGGACACCCGCTTACTGTCCCCGCTGTCATCCGAAGCGGCTTTTTGCAGTAATAACAAGTCAGTTCCTCCTTCATCAGCCGGTCCTGCCATTCGATCTCCTCTTCCGTTACCTGCGGCTGTTCCTTATCGAACTCCGCACCATCATCATCTGCTTTTATATGCACGGTTCCTCCGACCCGGTATTCTTCTCCCCATTTGCCGTTATTCGGATTCCTTATCCACGCCTCCTTTTTCCAGCCTCTATGATCAAAATACCTTACTATCACATTAAAGCTGCCCTCGGATATGATCTCCCTGCCGCAGATCTTGGCCATATACTGTTTAACAGCCCTGCCTTTAAGCTTCCTCGGCATAAGGCCTGTCAGATCTGCCAGTCTTATTATCTCACTTATGTTCTCCGCCGTGGCGGCAAGACCGCAGATAAAAAACATGATTGCCAGGAAGGCCAGTATAAAGCCCAAATTATTATCGACGCCCCGAACAAACGCCAGCCCTCCAAGGACTGCCGATATTCCCAAAACCACAAGACTCCCTGCCAGCAGTGGCAAAATACGTTTTATCGAATTCATACCGCTCCCCCGAAACATTTAATACATTATAAAACACCGCAACGTGTTTTATCAAGCACATTGCGGTGTTTTCATAAGCTTTATGGATACTGTATTCAGGCTTTTCCGTCTGAACCGAGCACGTACTTGATCTTGTGAGCAACCATGTCCTTAACTGCCTGACGAGCGGGCTTTAAGTACTGTCTCGGATCGAAGTGATCGGGATGCTCAGCGAAGTACTTACGGATGTTACCTGTCATAGCAAGACGGATATCGGAATCGATGTTGATCTTGCAGACAGCAAGCTTAGCAGCTTCTCTTAACTGCTCCTCGGGGATACCTACTGCATCCGGCATCTTTCCGCCATACTCATTTACCATCTTAACGAATTCCTGGGGAACTGAAGATGATCCGTGAAGAACGATGGGGAAACCGGGGAGACGCTTGATGCACTCCTCAAGTACGTCGAAACGAAGAGGGGGCGGAACAAGGATGCCATCGGCATTTCTTGTGCACTGCTCCGGAGTGAATTTGTATGCGCCATGAGAGGTACCTATAGCGATAGCCAGTGAATCGCAGCCTGTCTTGCTTACGAATTCCTCAACTTCCTCGGGACGTGTGTAGCTTTCCTTACCGGCCTCTACAACTACCTCATCCTCGATACCTGCCAGTGTTCCGAGCTCTGCCTCTACAACAACGCCGTTTGCGTGAGCGTACTCAACAACCTGCTTTGTAAGGGCTATGTTATCCTCGAAGCTCTTGGAAGAAGCATCGATCATGACAGAAGTGAAACCGCCGTCGATACAATCCTTGCAAAGCTCGAAAGTATCGCCGTGATCTAAGTGAAGAGCGATGGGAATGTCCGGATTCAGCTCTACAGCTGCCTTAACCATTGCTACAAGATACTTATGATTTGCATAAGCTCTTGCTCCCTTGGATACCTGAAGGATAACGGGGCTCTTCAGCTCGCCTGCTGCTTCAGTGATACCCTGTACGATCTCCATGTTGTTCACATTGAAC